>Ga0185299_10002001_pt1 | contig 34178 bp, 37 predicted proteins | sample PaiPotPPA55metaG_FD_128002 | JGI IMG/M metagenome (GOLD analysis project Ga0185299, IMG submission 128002) | Iron sulfur acid spring bacterial and archeal communities from Banff, Canada, to study Microbial Dark Matter (Phase II) - Paint Pots PPA... ...
ATCATTCGGAATGCAAAGTTTCGAATCCTCCCGCCCCAGCCAGCCAGTCCAGTCTCCACCGCTACACATGGTGAGGACCCTGAAAACCGCGCGGTACCGCGGCATTTCGCAGATATGGCGTAGTCTCCGTCTCAGGAATTGGGCTACAGAAGTGCCATTCAGGTCCCCAGTCTCCGAGGCCACTTTTTGGTGTCTCGTTTTCCGGCGCCCTGCAAGTGGATGACCGAGCGAGGCCCCGTCGGCGGGGGAATGTGGGTAAGACGCAGTGAAGCCTGCGACGGCGGGGAGCAAAGACATATTGGTGCTCCGCCCTTTCGGCCCCGACCTTCTCCACGTCATCATCCCAAGAGCGCCTCTACAAGAGGCTGGTAATGAAGCGATCGACCGGCGTATCCTCCCAATAGAGCAAGCGTACAGCAACAGCGGCGATGATCCCCGTTAGAACTCCACCGAGCACATCGCTGAGGTAGTGCGTTCCGACATAGACCCGCGAAAGACACACCAATAACGTAGCAGCCAGTAAGGCGAGCCCTCGCCAGCGTAAGCCATGGAGCAGGAAGGCGGTCGTGATGGCAAATGTCGCTGTGGCATGGTCGGAGGGAAACGACCAGTCGCCGCTGCGGTCGATGATCAGATTGGTTATGCCGGCATCGTAAGGCCGAACCCGATGCACGAAGAGCAGAATGATTTGATTGAGCCCGAGTCCAATGAGCAAGGAGAAACCTGCGGCCACGCAAGTGTGCCTGACATGAAGTCGCGCACTCTGGCTCCACCATTGCACGATGACGAGCAGCACGAGGAGAGGAACACCAAATTGGCTTGCCGCTATCATGATCGAGTCCAGCAAAACATGGCTGCCGGCCGGCGCATTGATCCACTGCGTGATGCTTTGGTCCATGGATATCATTCACTCCGATTCTCCTCGTGAGCCTCGAAAAACTGCCGCGCATAGACGTTGAGGAGTCCCTCCCAGCCCATAGCCGCGCAGCTGCTCCCTCGGCCAAGGTCGCGCTATCGAACTCGCGCTTTCACGTCTTCTCGAACCGCCCCTGGAGTTTCTGGGCCGGTGACTGCATCGTCGCATCAGCGTCCCAAACCCCGATTTTGTTGAAACGCACGCACCGCTCGCAAGAAGTCAATCTTACGGAAGGGGGGCCAATCATCCACCCTGCGGCTCTATTCGGTATGCCGAAGGTCCGATAGCCGTTCACATCTCGAAGGTAGTGGGCCGGAATCACCTCGTGCTATTCCGATTGCGACGCTCCAAACGAAGGATTCCGGGGCAAGGCGGCCAGTGATTCCGACGGAAAGCGGCCACCCAATCCGACGGAAAGCGACCACCGATTCCGATCGAAGGCGGCCGACACCCTGTTGACAGGGTGAGGCGGGGGTCGCCGTCGCCAAAGCAGTCTCAGCCCGTGGGCGTCCAGGGCTTGGCCCGATGTGTGGCCAAGCTCATCATTTTCGCGAATATGCGCCGGAGCAGATTCCGTACGCGATCGAGCGTTACACCGACGAGGTCAACCGCCTCTACGGCGTCCTCGACACGCAACTGGCGGCGCGTTCCTATGTCGCCGGCGAGTACTCGATCGCCGACATGGCATGCTGTCCCTGGATCAAGCCGTATAAGGGCCAGGGCCAGGACCTCGAAGAGTTCCCCAACCTGAAGCGCTGGTTTCTGGACATCAACCAACGGCCTGGAGCGAGAGAGGGTTGGCGCGTCGGACGCGAGTGGCTCGGTGGCGGACCTGTCGTAACAGAAGAATCGAAGGTAATTCTTTTTGGCGAAAGAGCTATTCGCGATTAGCACGGCTCGCATTGCGGACAGTGCTCATATCCATACCTCCGGAAAACCAAGGTAGAGGTTCCTGCGGGGATGTCTAATGCAAAAAAGCAGGCTCTCTCAGCCTACCGCCGCCGGTTGAAGCGACGAGGAGTTGTTCGCCTTGAAGTGCACGTCCGCAAGGAGGATGCTCCGCGCGTCCGTGGCGTCATCGCGGCGCTCGGTGATCCGTATGGTCAAAAATTCATCTGAGCGGGATAGGGACACTCGCTGCAAGGGACCTGTCCGATGCCGCCTGGGTGGGCTCTTGCGTTATTATCATCAAGAGGCGGCGTAACTGGTTGGCTGCTCGACAGGGGTGTCACCCGGCTTCGCGCCGCGAAGAATTTTATCGACCAGCTCAGCGGCGCGCCTAAATAGGTACGGGATGTTTGCTCCGTAGGACATCAGGCCTCCCGCTTCCACGTACTCACGCCATGTAAGGGACGAAATTCCGACAAATTGCGCGTTCTTACTGGCCCCGGCTCACACGGGGGTATGGGTCACACTTGGGGCTATCTCACATCACAACCGTTTTGCGTCCGGCACGCAGCCGGCGCTGAAGGAGATTCGCATGAAAAAGACTCTGACTGCCGTGGTTGCGGCTGCGGGCGTGGCAGCTGCCACCGCCGTTTCGCCCACACCTGCCGACGCCCACTGCTATGGCTGCGGCGTCGGCGCCGGCCTGTTGGGAGGCTTTGTTGCCGGTGCCATAGTCGGCAGCGCATTGGCACGGCCGTATCCATATGCCTATTACGCGCCTGCGCCGGTCTATTACGACTACCCTGCGCCGGTCTATTACGGGTACTACGGGCCGCGGCCGTACTATGGCTGCTGGGGCTGGCGCCACGGGTACCGCTATCGGGTGTGCTGACCTGCGACGCGGTCGAGGTTGGGGCGCGAGCCACCACCGATGTTAGCTGACTTCGCTGCCGAAATCGCAGCCGGTCATGTCGAGGTGTTTGAGGTAGCGCGAGCGGTCGAGGGCTATCTAATCTCTTGGCCTAAAATGGAAGCGTATTTCATCGACAACATTGCTGTGGACCCGGCGCACCAGGGTTTGGGACTGGGACGACAGCTAATAGAATACGCTGTGCGCGAAGCGAAGCGTCACAACTTATTCGCCATCCAGCTCCACACCAACGCGACAATGACAGAGAATCTCGCGATGTACGCCCATATGGGATTTGTCGAAACCCATCGTGTGATGGATACGCAATTCCATATCGAGACCGGTTTCTCTCGAGTCTATATGTGTCGGCTTCTTGCTTAAAGGAACTCCGAGACAACGCTATGCGGCCAAGTCCGCCGGGGGGACCTCATCGCCTGAAGATAAACTCGCCGGCGACCTCGGTAACGGCATTGAGGCCAGATCGACCGGGACGTCCAATCCGACATTAATGCTGCAGCTCATGGCCCGTGCAGGCGAGACTCCTTGCCTGGGCTGAGAGGACTCAAACTTGCGCAAACGTCAGTTTGAAGAAGTGCTTGGAATACCGGGCGAATTCTCATTGGGTTCATCGAGCTCGCACGCTGCAGCCATCCTGAGAGCCCAAGGGCCGCTTCAGGGGCTGCGGGTGAAAGGAAGTGGTGATTGGTCGCGTGGCATGGGGCCTAGTCGGGCGCGCGCTTCATTAGCATAAGCTCCATCTCTCGAATGTGCACGGCTTCGGCAGCGATCATGCGGGTCGCATATTCCTCGAGAACCACCGATTTGTCTTTCACGAGATCGAGCAATTCGCGATAGAGTTTCCACGCCAGCCTCCTCCCGCTGCACCGATTCGGTCACGATCTCGTCGATCGTATTGTGTCGAGTCGTCGGCAGCGCCGCGATGCCGAGAGCCGGCCTCTTGTGTAGCCGCATGATCATCTCCCCACCTCCTGAGCGTGGGTCAACGATTCCGTTGCATTCTCGCGCAACCAGGAGGTGACCGGAATCCGCGCGTGACCGTAGACCATGAAGGAATAATGCGTGTAGTAGATGACCCCTGCGAGTTCCATCTGCAGAATACGGTCGAGTTGCGCAGTGACGCGGTCGACGTCGAATTTAAAGGCCCTTGCCATCGTCGTTCTCCTTCTCCGGCGCTACGATGCACGAATAATGACGCGCACCTCAGACGTATAGAGGGGCTGTGCAGGGGCGACTGCGCATCGAAGCGCAAGAGCACTTGTACGACCGGCTTGGGATTCGCCGACTGAGCGGCAATAATTGACCCGCAACGTGCGCGGTGATTTCGACCCAAACGAGAGCTACCTGCCGCCTCTGAAGCCCGTAACGGAACGTTATGGAACATCGGCGGCAAGAGATCACTCCGGCTTGATATTGGCCTCGTGAATGACCTTGGCCCATTTCTGCGCGTCGTCGCTGACGACAGCCGATGTGCTAGCAAGAAGCAGCGTATAGCGGTCGGCCGGCGCGTCGACGACCGAGGCGATCCCGATCGTGCTGCCAGCGCCGGGACGGTTCTCAACGACGAACGGCTGCCCCAGGCGCTGCGACAGCCATCGGCCTATCAGGCGCGCGAAAATGTCGGTCGGACCGCCAGCCGGAAAACCGACGACGATGCGCACCGGCCGTGTCGGATAATCGAGCGCCCATGCAGTGCGTGACGCAGCCGGGAGCGCAGCAGCGCCCGCTGCCAAATGCAGAAAAGTTCTGCGGGGAAGTTTCATATTAATCCCTCACGGGCCTGAGCAGCCTTCCGCAAAATGCAGAAGGCCACATGAACTCATGCCAAATTCGATTTTCTGATTGCTCGCCCGCCGAAGGCACCGTCCGCTGCCTTTCAATTCACGAAACGTCGTCATGTCCCGCTGACAGCTCTAGGATAAAGCTACACCAATACTCGGACTGCCGGAAAGGGGCGATGTCGGTTCATGGCCCGTTGCGTCATTTCGCGGTGACTTTTCAAGGATCATGCTGGGGCGGGACTGCTTTGATTCCGGAGCCTTTACGCATGGCTCTTTCCGCTACTGCGGATTCGCGCCAGGACAGATTAGAGGTATTCAATGTCCGGCTTTAGCTTGGCTACTTCCTCCTGCGTAACATCTCTCCCGTTTAGCAAAAGCTTCATTGATCCAGATTCGAGTGCATCCAAAAGACGGCGCAAACTGGCCAATTCGTCGTCCGGGTGCATCGTCACCTCTCCTATCGCTTTGCGCTCCGCTAAGCATACAGCTGGGGTTAGATGTTGCAGGGCGCACCCACCTGGAAATAGAGCCGGTTGTCCGGCCTGACGGTCAAGTATTTCCAGCCATGGGGCTCGTCCTTCGGCAGGTCGCTATAAATCACCGTCGGCTTGGGCGCCTGGTCGAGCTTGCTTTCGATTCGCTTCATAGTCGAGGAGAAGAGGGAGGATACTGACTCGAACTCGCAAGCGTCATTTTCGGGAAGCCGTTGAAATATTGGGAAAATTCTGTTTTGGTTCGCCGAACATTGTGGGACCCGAGACCTTTCGCCCGCGAGCTGCAACAAAGATCGTCGAAATGACATCTGCGAGTTCGAGTCCTACATGCCAGGCGCCCAAGCCGACGGTGATTTATAGCGACCTGCCGAAGGACGAGCCCCATGGCTGGAAATACTTGACCGTCAGGCCGGACAACCATCGCGCTCTGACATTGTCGGCGTCGATGGGATCGCCGCAGCCGGCGACGCCGAGCGAAGTATGCAGGGTAGTAGTGGACCTGAGAACACGAATCGCCGCATGATGTCCCCCATGACGAAAGATAAGCTCTGTAGGTTGGTCTGTTTTCTTCCTATATTGATGGCTGCATGCAGCGAACCGATGGCATGGATTAGGGCCGATGGCCGACCAATGGATGGCGGTCTTGCTCAACTAAAGGAAATCGACACCTTGGCCTGCCGCGGAGGTGAGTCGGAGAAGAAGGGGGGATGCCGATTCAGTTCTGTCGACTCTGCGTCTGAAAAAATCCGATGACGGCGCATTTGCGACCTGCATGGCGGCGCGCGGCTATTTGCGCGTTCCGCTTTCGGAGGCGAACGCCGCATCGCGTTAATGATATTCCGCATTTCATAGGCCTGGACCCGTTTAGGGGACACACCCCGGCCAAGTGCAGCTGGAACCGGCGGATATCCTCAAGGGTCGCGGTATCGGGGGATCGCTTGAGAAACGCCGCGAACCGCTTGCGGCTGAGGATGTGACCTCTTTGTGTTCCCGCGCACAGCTTGCATGCGTTCATATCCTCGATCATACGCTGACGCAGCGGGGTGATAGCCTTGGTTGTCATAAGCAACTCCTGTCTTGGATGAGGTTGATGGACAGCTCATCTTCAAGACAGGGCGCTTCCCCCGCTACCCACGATCTCTCCCCTGGGGATAATGCTGAGCCCGTCGGGCAGCAGGCTATCGCGTAGCGATTTAGTGCTTTGGCACGAAGTGTGAATGCCATTTTACGTCGCTTACGACTGTTATCGAATGAACAATCGGACTCAACCTCGAACACAAATTTTCGGCCGTCCATGACCCTGGTCGTGTCAAGGCACCGCAAGCGCCAAAATCGACCGCGCATGCCGTGGACCTTTGCGGCGGAAGGCGCTGAAAGACTCGATTTGGGTTCCTGTCAGATCGTCGGCTCGTCGGCCTGCCCCTACTTGAATGTTATGAACATCGCGGATGTCCATACTTTGTGGTCATCAATCTGGCGGGCGCGCAGGAACACGGGCTGATGGCCGTGCGGGCCGTTCGCTGGCACCACCTCGAACGTACCTGATACGTCCCGCGGCATGGTGGCGTCGCTCAGCCGCTCGACCGCGAGGAAAACCTCGGCACCGCCGAGGTCGCGCCGCAGAAGCCCGATCCTCATCAGCTCGGATCCTGCGACAGTCCAGTCGAACGTTGGGCAATGGACGAATGGATTGCCGTCGAGCGGGTTTCCGATCTTGACGTATCCATCGATGCGTCCATGGATGCGCAGCGTGGCGCTCTCCAGCCCTAGAATATCGACCTCGACCGCGTCCGAGTCGCCATAGGTATCGCTCCGAAAGCCGATGTCGGTCGGCCCGGAGCGCCAGCACCGCTCCTCCATGTGTTCGTAGCCCTGGCCCTTGAAGCCCATGATCGAGCCGTTCGTGACGCTCACGGTGCCGCGCCATTCGCACCAGCGGTAGCGGTCCTTGATGCGCGCACCGCCGTAGCGCACGCGGATCTTGGTCGCGCTGTAGCCTGCCTCGCCCTGCAGGTCCCGGCGATATATCTGCCCGGAATGGTTGAACGCGATGATCTCATCCCAGCCGGCTTGGCCGAGAAAGCGGTAATCAATGTGCGCCGACCCCTTGTGAGCAAATTCATCCCCCATGATGTGCTTGCCGCACGTTGCGATCCCGAACAGACCGGGGCCGGTGTTAGCCGTCGTGTGACGCGCGCGTAATGCCTTGCCGAGCGACTTGCGATCGAGCTTGGCGCATATCACGTTTGTTGTCGGTCCCGTCACCCCGAACACCTGCGTGCCCGGCGCACCACCGCCGGGCCGGCCGCGGTGCTCGTCGCCGCCGCCGTAGCAGCCAAGCTTGTGACCGCGCTGCATGGCGTCGTGGTAGAGCCACTCGAAATGCCCCCACGTGGAGCAAATCTCGATCAGCCGGTCGAGCTCGGGATGGTACCAGTCCAGGATCGCTCGCCGGCCGCCGACGTGCGGCATCACGAGATGGTTCTCCGGATCATGCGCATAGGCGTGCCAGAGCAACTCGAGCGGCCAAGCGCCCGGAAGCACCGCCTGCCCCTTCATATCCTCGCTCCACTCGAACGAGCGCACGTTGCCGGTGCCGTCCGGTTTCCTGGGGAACTGCGGGTCGTGTTCGTGAAGAAAGACGACGAGGTGATCGCCCCCCGCACAGGATGAGCCGCACCATTCCTGCGTCGCAAAGGTGACGAACTCGCCGGGCTTGTAAAGCTCCTGTAGGAAACCGACAGACGTCTTCCAGTTCTTTTCCGTGATCTGGAAATCGTTCGCGGTGTAGGCCGTGAAATCGAGGCCGGAGCAATCGCGCGCGAAGCGGATGTTATAGTCGGTGTTGTTGATGCCAACTGTGTCCTCCGCGTGGCAGTGCAGTTCACCGTTCAGGATGCGCGGGATTGGGCAGCTCGGATCGAGCAGGACGTAGAATTCCGCCGGCTTGACCCGCGAATATTCCGGCATGGCGGCGACCAGCCGCAGTTCTCCTTTCTCGTCCGGGAGGTCGTCAACCCGCACGAAGGCCCAGTGGTCGGTCTTCTGCCGGCCACGCGTGTTGAATGCATATCGCTTGTTGTACACTTCCTTCCCGCCGCGGTACGCCTTGAGCTCAACCTCAGCGGCGAGATCGACGCACGCATTGCCCCACTGATCGTCTGCACGGAGAAGCGCGTGATAAGGCGTGCCAGGTTGCACGAAGCCGGGAGCACGAATCTGAAGCTCGGCCGGCGGGCCGGGAACGACGTCGATGGAGATGTCACCGGGGACCGCGGCGAAGCGCGAGGTACCCAGGGGATCGACGTAGCAGCGGAAGCGGAAGTTCTCTTCCACGAACGTCTGCACCCGCGTTCCGGGTCCGCCGCCTCGGGGGTCGCCGAGGCGGATGATGATGTGGTCGCCGGGATTGAGGTAACCGTCGATGGTGTCGACTATCACCGCCTTCTGGAACGGTCGCTCATGACCCTTTTGATCAAAGCGAACCTTCAACGACTGCACGGTCGCAGGCGACTGCCCCGGAACAAGCGGGCCGGCCTGGTATTCCGCCGAAACATAATTGGCTGCGGTGGAATCGGCAGTCTGGAACAGCGCCCAATCTGAGTAGAACTTGAATGTCGCTTTGAGCCAGGCGCCATCGGCAAGGCCGGCTTGGCCGACCTCGTAGTCGAGGATGATCTCGGTCCATTCGCCGGCAATCAGCTTATCGACATTGCAGGTCACCTTGCCGAGAAATGGCCGCCTGAGGTTCTGCTCGAATAGTCCTTTGGGCGCCACGTGGTGGCCGAGCTGTTTCCTAAGCTGCGCTTCCGTGATCTGCTCACGCTCTTCGACCTTCTTCAGCATGCTTTTTGCTTCCCTCGGTGTGGGTGCGGGCACCTGCGCCCCGCACCCCAGTTTTCCTCGATCAAAGCTCACCGTATGGCCACGGCGCCGCGGGATTCCACACGGGCACGCCCATGAAGGCGTACCACGGCGCTATGACGAAGATGCCGTAGAGGATCGCGACGATGACCGCGACCCAGCCTACCTTGAAGTAATCCTGCATCCCGAACGTACCGCTTGAGTAAGCAATGACCGCTGCGGTGATCTGCGTCGGGAGCAGGTAGGCAAACGTATCCGTGTCGGCAACGAGCATAGTGAACGCGACCGGATGCAGGCCGAGCTTCGGCGCAAGCGCCACAAGAATGGGAGCCAGCATGGTGATGGCAGCAACGTTCGAGAGCATGCCTATGCGGATAATGTGCGTGCCGACCATCATGATAAGAAGGGTCATCCACCAGCTGTGCCCCACTGCGATCGGAGCCATGATGTCGGCGAGATACTTGGCGAGCCCTGAACTCGACATCGCCGCCGATAACGACAGCGCGCCGGCGAGCAGCAGCAGGGTGCCCCAGATGGTGCGATTCTGAATTTCCTGCCACTTGAACGACAGCACACCCGGGAAGAACAGGGCGGCAAGGCCGATCAGAGCGACGTTCTGCGCCGCGACCTTATGCAGCGGCTCGAGCATCCATCCGAGGGCCACAGCGCCGAATACGACAAGAATGACCCACTCGGTCTGCGAGGTCTTGGGCAGCTCGGCATACATCTGCTCCACCGCGGCATGCCCGCCGCGAACGCCGACGCCGCGCGTCCTGAAATAGTACTGCACCCACCATTGGGTGATCACGAACATGCCGAGGTAAGGCCACTGCAGCTTGAACCAATCCAGATATGAGAGACTGATTTTCAGGTTCTTGGCGAAGAGGTTGATCAGAACGTAGTTCGGCAGGTGGGCAGTCAGGATGCACATGCCCGAGATCATCGACCCATAGACCAGCGTTTGGATGACGATCGCCTTCTTGCCGGCCTTGCCTTTCTCATCGTCATCGAAGAAGTTGCAGATGCCGTTGATGACTGGCAGCAGCGTAGCCGCGCGCGCATTTGCGGCGGGGATTATCAGCGACAGCACAAAGTTGACGGCGAACATCGCCCAGATCACGCCGTTAACGGTCTTTGCCTTCATCCACTTGAGCAGCGAGAGCGCAATGCGCCGGTCGAGGCCGGCGGCCTGCATTACAGCGGCAAAGATGAAGGCGGTGAGACACAGCACAACGACAGGGGTGGAAAAGCCGCTGGCGGCACTGGCAAATGGCTTGGCGCCGCCAGTGAGCACCAACAGCATCGGTATCAAGAGGCCCGAGATGCCAACCGGGATCGCCTCCGTCACCCACATGATAGAGGCCCACGCCACGACGCTGAGCACCGCCATGCCAGCAGAGCTCAAGCCATTGAGAGTGGGCAGCACGAACAGGATCAGGAAGAAGGCCAACCACGCCGCAGCGAAACCTGCGAGCGCGGTCGAGGGATTTCGCCCGGAAGTACGGATGTTCTCATGGATACCATTGAGCGGGCTGCCGCGGGCGACGACAAGCGTTGCATGCGTCATCACGTCTCCTCCTTGTGCCATCGGGGCAGCCCGGTTCGCTTGTGGCACGGCTAGTAAAGCATGGCCGCCGCCCATTTAGGTGTCAGCTGGGCGACACCTGCTTGGCCCCTCCATTCGACACCTTGGCCTAATTCGGGCTACTCTAAAGAGTTGGTCGCTCATCGTCGTCCCGATGAGAGCCTGGCCCGCCAAGTGCCCACCTCATGGAGGATTCCTGGAAAACGGCTCATGCCGATCTGTTCACGGCGCTTTCGCCGCGCGAAAGGGCTGGGCTGCTGAAGTTTGCCGGGCGGCGGCACGTCGCGCGCGGAGCGCCCGTTTTCGAGGCTGGTGAGGAATCGGACGAGATCTTTATCCTCAGGACCGGCTGCATCAAGCTCTACCAACTCTCGCCGGGCGGCAAGGAGATCATTCTCCGTCTTGCCTTTCCCGGCGAGCTCTTCGGGGTGGCGGAGAGCATTCGCCGGGTTCCGCGCGAGATCTCGGCGACGGCCATGGTGGCCTCCGAGGTCCTGACAATCGAGCGAAGGGATTTCATCGCATTCCTGCGCTCGCATCCTGAGGCGGCACTGCGTGCGATCGCCATCCTCTCCGCCCGCATCCGCACACTCGGCTCCTCGCTGGTCGAACTGACTTCCGATGACGTGGAAATGCGCCTGGTGCGACTCCTGCTGCGATTCTCGGCGGGCACTTTGTCTCTGCCGTGCGGTGCATCCCGCAGACCCGGCGAGGTCTGCATGAACTTCGACCTCACCCGAACCGACATCGCGAACCTGGTGGGCGCCAGCCGCCAGACGGTGACGACGATGCTAGCACGCCTGCAGCGAGACGGGATCGTGCGTGCTGTCGGACACCACCTGCATGTCCCAGAGCCCCTCCGGTTGGCCCACCTGTGTGAGAAGGGGATCGGGTAGTCACGGCGCCAAGAACTTGCCGCTGCATCAGCAGTCGAGAATCCCCCGGACGCGCCCAATCTTAAACTAGACTGAGACTGGCAAAGGTACTCGGCCTTGAAATCCCGCACGCTGGCATTCCCGGCGCAGCTCATGCTTGTCGAGCAGTGGGTTCGGGGGCTGTCCGGCCATGATGAAGGCGTCGTGAAAGTTGGCAGAACCCATCGCGTTGCAGGCGCGCTGGATGGCCGCATCCTTCGAGGGAAAGTCTTCGAATGTTTGCTTGGCAATACCGGCTCGCCATGGACGGTCGCTATAGACGAGGGTAACGGGACCGCTCGCGAATTCTTTGGCAATGCAGTAGTCGGCGTCCTCAATCAGCTCGCGGTCGCGTTCGACATCGGGAGTCCCGTCCTTGCGCGTGTAGGTGGCCAGCGAGAACAGCTTGGTCATGTCGTCCGCCACCTGCCGTTGACCGGCCACGAGTTGCGCTGCGAGTTGGTCCACGCTTTGGCGCACCGAGGCGAGCGCGTCCCTCCGGGCGGCCTCCAGCTCGACCTGTCGCGCGGTTATGATGCTCGAGACTCGCGGGGCGACCTCGATGAGATGTTAGCTCGTCTGCTTTACGCTGATGACATTTCTTGCGCCGTTCGACAACTTTGCGTTCGTGCCAGGGGACTAAACCGCTCGCGCGGTAGATTGCTGCGGGCAGGTACCGCGGCTAAGCAGGTAGCGCAGAGGGGCGTCCTGTCTTGAAGATGAGGGGTTGCCAACCTCTCTCAAGACGGGAGCATCCCCATGACCGACGAGGTTATCAGCCCATTACGCCGGCGCATGATCGAAAATGCTTCGCGATGTAGGGTCGATCGAGCGTCACATCGAAGAAGAACCGCAGCGCCGTCACGGTGCTGTTGATCTTTGGCGTGCCCGCACCGCTCGATGTCAGATGCAGCTGGAAGCGGCGGACATCTTCCCTGCTCGCAGTGCCGGGCGAGCGTCCAAGAAACGCAACGAAGGCCTTCCTGACGTCGCTCTCCAAGGCTTTGGTTAGCAGTTCTTGAGAATGCTTTCGCACGAAAAATGGTGCCCATCACATCCTTGCACGACGATCTCCCTAGACGCGGCTTACCCCGCGGCGAGACTTTCGTAGACAACCGAGGGGAGTTAGTGTGCGGTTGTGAGGTAGGTACTAGCGTTACAAGGAAAAGCGTCATGAAATCCTCGTACACAGCTGTGATTGCATTAACAAGTACAGCTATTGGATCATCTCTGTCTGCCGCCGATACTTTGCCAGTAACGCATCGCATCCCAGCGGCGCTCGCGATCGAAGCAGCCAGCGAAACAGTTTCGGGATGCGCAAAGCAAGGTTACCGTGAAACTGCCGTTGTGCTCGATGCCGATGGCACGACCATCGTTTCGCTACGTGGAGACGGTGCGGGCATACACACCCTCGATAGCGCACACGACAAGGCATACACCAGCGTCTCATTCAAGAATGATACTCTCGCTTTAGCTGAACGAGCGAAAGGTGAGGATTCCATTGCGCCGCTTGCCAAACTGCCGCACGTCATGTTCTTTGGGGGAGGTATTGTCATTAAGATCGGAGACGAAACGATTGGCTCGATCGGCGCAGCCGGGGCGCCTGGCGCCAAGTTGGATGACAATTGCGCGCGGGCGGGACTGGCAAAAATTCGGGATCGTCTAAAGTAGGCGTCCTCCTCACCCTCTCGTCGCGCCGCTCCTCTCCTCCTTCCATTTTGGCAGCCGCGGCGCTGCGCAGCAGCCCAAGCACCCGCGCCTGCTTCGAATGCGCTCGCCCCTTTTTCCCGACCCTTGCTCCCTGCTTTCGACCGAGCCAGCCGCATCGGATCACGCCCACGGCTGGTGCTGCCGATCCGGGCGGTCGTGTCACTCATGAAAGGCTAAAAACCATGCCTGGGGTGAAGAGGATTCGAACCTCCAGATGGCGTTTTGGCCATCCAGCTGAAATAGCAGAGGAACCGCTTACCCTCCAAGACCCCCCTGAATGCGGACATCCCGGCACGGCAGCCCAGTGCCAAAGTGCGACATCGCGGCCCTACACGCGACCAGCGAAGTGGAGTAACTTTTAACTAAGAGCTGCCAAGGGGACATGCCGTCTCCCCTGAAGATCAAAGGCAGCGGTTGTGCCTGCGGCGGGCGAGCGACCCTAAATAAGATTAGTCATCGGGTTTCCCCGCACATCACTTGCGTCGGGGAGGACGCATAGTCGCGTGCGCAGCGGAATCACACGTCTCCGCTGCCAATTCCTGCAATCACGTCAAGCGCGCCGGCATACATCATTGCAGCGATAATTCGGAGGAACGACCATGAAAAAGCTCATTTTCATTCTGGTAGCTACCATATGCGCATTGTTCGGTGCCGTTCTTCATGCCGAGGACTATCCGACCCGCCCCATCACGCTTGTTGCAGTCTTTGGTCCGGGCAGTGCCAGCGACACGATTTGTCGCATCATCGCTGACAAGCTCAGCCCCATGCTTGGGCAGCCGATCGTCGTCGAGGACCGACCGGGGGCCGACGGAGCGCTGGCTGCGCTTTACGTCCATCATCAGCCTGCGGACGGCTATACGCTTTTGATGGGGACCAACTCACCGCTATCCGCCGACCCATTCATACACAAGGACATCAACTACGACCCAATCAAGGACTTTGTGCCGATCACGCGAGTGGGAAGCTTCACACTCATGCTGGTGATCAATCCGAAACTGCCCATTCACTCGGTGCAGGAGCTGGTCGACTATGCCAAGAACAATCCCGGTCAGCTGTCATTCGCAAGCGGCAACACCGCCGGGATCGTCGGCGGCTACACACTAACGAAATGGGCCGAAATCAGCATGCTGCATGTGCCGTACAAGACCACGGCTCCGGCGCTTGAGGACATCATTTCCGGCCGCGTATCGATGATGTTCGCCGATTTCACCTCCGCCATGCCGCATGTCAAAGCCGGTACCCTGCGCCCGTTGGCGATATCGCGCATAAAACGCAGTTCGCTTTATCCTGATTTGCCAACCATGGATGAAGCCGGGATCAAGGGCTTCAATCTCGATGCGTGGGCTGGCCTCGTCGCGCCTGCCGGCACGCCGCCGGAAATCGTGACCAAGCTCAACGCAGCGCTCCGAAAAATTATCGACAGCCCGGACGTGCAGGCGAAATTCAAGAACATAGGTTTCGAGGGGTTTTCCAGCACGCCTGAGGAGTTGGGGGACTACATGAAGGCCGAGATTGTCGAGTGGGGGAAGATGGTAAAAGATGCCGGCATCAAGGCGGATTGACCCTGCAACGGGACGGAAGGCTGCACGTCGCTTTGCGCAAGCCACTCAAGCATAGGTCAAATTCATGAAACTTCTCCGTCGCAAATTCTTGTATCTGGCCGCAGGCGCTTTCGCGCTGCCGGGCGTGCCGCCAATAGCAAATGCACAAATCTATCCGTCGCGTCCGGTGCGTCTCATTGTCGGCTTCCCGGCCGGATACGCGACCGACATCGTTGCGCGCCTGATCGCTCAATCGCTGTCGGAGCGGCTTGGGCAGCAAGTCGTTGTCGAGAATAGGCCGGGGGCGGCCACCAACATTGCCGCCGAGGAGATCGTTAAAGCTGCCCCGGAAGGCTATTCGCTTCTTGCGATGACCGTGACCAACACAGTCAACGCGACGCTCTACAATGACCTAAATTTCAATATCGCGCGCGACATTGCGCCGGTCGCTGCCACCTTCCGCTCGCCTAACGTGCTGGTTGTTACTCTGTCGCTCCCAGCCAAGACGCTCCCCGAGTTTATAGCCTATGCGAAGGCGAATCCGGGCAAGATCAATTATGCGTCAGCCGGCTATGGCAGCGCGCCCAATGTGAATGCCGAGCTATTCAAGATGATGACCGGCGTAGATCTTGTGCACGTTCCGTACAGCGGCAGTTTCGTGCCCGACCTGCTCAGCGGCCAGGTCCAAGTCGCTTTTCCACCAATACCCCTCGCGATCGCGAATATTCGAGCCGGCAAGCTGCGCGCTCTAGCAGTGACCAGCGCGACGCCATCGGATGCGCTGCCGGGCATCCCCCCTGTCGGAGAATTCGTGCCCGGATTCGAAGCATCCATTTGGCACGGGATCGGTGCACCAAGAAATACTCCACAAGCGATCATCAACAAGCTTAACCATGAGATTAATGCCGTGCTCGCTGATTCTAAAGTGAAAGAGCGGTTTGCGGACCTTGGCGGTATGGCGCTTGGTGGCTCCCCAGCTGACTTTGGCAAACTTATTGCCGATGAAATTGCAAAGTGGGCGAAAGTAATTCGGGGTGCCAACATCAAGTTGGGCTGATCAAGCGTGACCGGCTAGGGGTCATAAACTGCCCTGACGCCGCATCCGCAGCACGACTGCTTAAGCCCCCAAGAGCGGAAGTCAGCGTGATTTGCGCAAAATCGAAGCGACGTGCCGTTTGCGGGCTCAAGCTCTGCGGTAACCCACCTCAATCGATCACCTCGTCAGCACGGGCGACCCCAGCGCCTTCGCGGTCTTGAGATTGCCGGCCAGTTGGACTTGAGTGGGCAGTTGCACCGGAAGAATCGCCGGGCGCAGTTGAGCTTAAATTTACAGCGGATTTTTTGAGAATTTGTTCACCCGAACAGGCACCGATTCAATCCATTTGCAGGTGCGCTTCTCGAACGACTTGGCCGTATTTCTCGTAGTCCTTGTGGAGGATGGCGGCGAAATCTGCGCCACACTGCCCACCCGAGAAGAAGCCAAGCGCCGCAAACTTCGCCTTGATCTGCGGCGCCTGCAATGCGGTGGTGAACCAGCGAATCAGTTTGGATATCTTCGTTGCTGGCGTCTTCGCGGGAGCGACCACACCGACGTAGAACTCGGCTTTAACGGCATCGTAGCCGGCCTCAGCCACAGTCGGGACATTCGGCAGCGAGGACACCCGCTTGGTCGCTGTCGTAGCAAGTGCGCGTAACCCGCCGCTCTGGAGTTCTCCCTGGAGACTGGAATAGTCGGCAAGCGCTGCAGTTATCTGATTGCCGAGCACTGCTTGGATCGCCGGCGTGTAACCGGTGAACGGAACGAACGTGATATCGGTTTTGGTCGACTGTTTGAGCATCTCGAACACCAACTGCGTGACGCTCCCGACCTCTTATAGTGCCGAGCGTCAGCACACCGGGGCGCGCGTGCGCGGCATCGATGAGATCGGCAAGTGAATGATAGGGTGATTGACTATTGACGACGAGAAGTGGCGGAAAAGTCGCGAGTTCGCAGATCGGCGTAAAGTCTTTCAGCGGATCGTAGTTGAGCTTGCGGAAATGCGGGAGCACGACGAACGAAGGCGAAACAATGCCCAAGGTGTCGCCGTCGGGGGCGGCCCGGGATACGAGTTCGGTGCCGATCTCGGAGGCGGCGCCGGGGTGGCTCTCCACCACCATTGTGGGGCCGCCCGCGGAGCTAACCTGCTGCGCCACCAAGCGAGCCATGATGTCGGCAGGACCGCCCGGAGGAAACGGCAGGATCATTCTGATCGTTCTTTCGGCCAGTATTTCAGTGGCTTACCGAAAGTGACGTTTGCGAGTTCGAGTCCTACATGCCCAGCCAGCACGACAGAGCAACAAAGGAAAGAGTCGGTCCCGAAACGGGGGCACATCTGAGCGGACGCCCACGGGCTGAGACTGCTTTGGCGACGGCGACCCCAATCGGAATCGGTGGTCACTTTCCGTCCTGACAGCCCCACCGATCATGCAGGCTTGGCCTGTTGCCTCACCATGACGGGCAGCATGAAGCAGAAGGTCGAGCCTTGTCCCACGACTGACTCAACCCAAATACGGCCACCATGCATTTCGATGATGCACTTGGAAATCGCGAGCCCCAGTCCCGTGCCACCCTTTTTGCGGGTAATCGAATTGTCGGCTTGCTGGAACTCCTGGAACAGCTTGGCCTGATCGGCGGACGAGATGCCCGGCCCGGTATCACGCACCGATACAGTGAAGGAGCCGTTTGTTGTGGACGCCGTGATCGCGACCTCGCCGCTGTCTGTGAACTTGATGGAGTTCCCCACAAGATTGAGCAGGACCTGGGTTAGCCGGCGCTCGTCACCGAGTCCGCTCGGCATGTTCGGTGGCACCTCGACCTTCAACGCAAGTTTTTTCTCCTTGGCCAGCGGTTCCACTGCGCTAAAAACGGTGTGCACGACATTTTTCAGCGAATAGTCCGCGAGAGCGAGGGTGAGCTGGCCGGCCTCAATCTTGGACAGGTCAAGCACGTCGTTGATCAGGCCGAGGAGATGCCTGCCATTGCGCTGAATGCGATCCAGCACGCTACGTGCCTTTTCCGGCATCTCGCCATAGACACTATCGAGGATCAGCTCAGTATAGCCGAGGACGGCATTGAGTGGCGTACGCAACTCGTGGCTCATATTGGCCAAGAATTGTGACTTGTGCTGGCTCGCGACTTCGAGCTCACGGCTTTTTTCTTCGATTTCGTGGAACAATCGGGCGTTTTGGATTGCCAGAACCGACTGATCTGCAAAGGTTTCTAGTAGATCGACCGTGTGCTTGGGAAATTCACCGAACTGCTTTCGTCTCACCACCAGCGCACCGACGATCCGATCGGGACGCAACAGCGGCACGATGAGCAGTGCTCGGAAACCTGCCTGCACGACGACATCGAGAACCAAGGAGGCGTCCTTGAGCGCGTCGGCAATCTGGATTGAGACCCGCTGCGCAGCGGCCTTGCCGATCGCTGTCTCGCCGACACCAATGTGTCGGTCCCGGATAGCAGCGACCATAGCTTCGTCCATTCCATGAGTTGCACGCAACCGAAATTCCTGCGACGGTTCGTCGAAGGTGTAGATCGCGCCGGCCTCGGTGCCAGACAGCTGCACGGCTTTGGACACAATGGTCGTCAGCACCGCCTCGACCTCGAGCGTGGAGTTGACCGCCTGGCTGACCTCGCCAAGCGCGCTTAGCTCCTTGACCGACTGGGTAAGCTCGCGGGTCCGCGCCTGCACCTCATCGAACAGCCGCGCGTTTTCGATCGCAATCACCGCCTGGTCGGCAAAGGTGGTGACAAGCTCGATCTGCCGGTCGGTGAACGGTGCCACTGTTGATCGTGTCAGTGCGATGACGCCGATCGGTGTGCTCTCTCGCATCAGCGGAACGCCAAGCATCGTGCGAAAGTGGCCGATTTTCTGCGACTCGAACCATTTGTATTCCGGGTCGGCTAAGCAGTCCGGGAGGTGAACCGTGCGAGCCTCCAGCGCGGTCCGACCCACCAGCGTGCCGCGACCTAATGGTATCGGATTGCGCATGATGAATTGCCGATATTCTTCGGAAAAACCATGGTTGGCAGCTAGTTGATAAAGATCACCCTCACGACGGAAAATGAATGCACATTCGGCATCGCACAGCTGCGCGGCCGACTCGACCAGGGTAACGAGCACAGCCTGCAGATCGAAAGCCGAGCGGCTGATCACCTTGAGCACGTCGGCGGTCGCGGTCTGCTGCTGCAGCGATTCGCGCAGCTCGTTGAGCAGCCGTGTGTTCTCGATGGCGATGACTGCCTGATCGGCGAAGTTTTCGACCAGCTCGATCTGCTTCTCCGTGAAAGGTTTCACGACCGGCCGTGTAAGTACAAAGACGCCTATCGGCACTCCTTCCCGCAAGAGTGGAACTGCGAGATTGCTACGGTAACCACCGCGAGCCTGATATTCGGTTGCGGTGTATTCGGGATCGGCCAAAACATCCGGAATGTGAACGGTCTTGCGCTCCAGCACAGTCCGTCCCGTGATGGTGCCCCGTCCGGGAACAATAGGATTGCGCCTCGCAAACTCCTCAAACTCGCGAGAAAAACCGTGGTTCGCCACCAGCTCGTAACGCTCGCCGTGCCGCTGAAAGATAAAAGCCTGCGTCGCATCGCACAGATTTGCCGCCGACTGGACAAGCACATCAAGCACCATCTGGAGATCGAAAGTTGAACGACTGATCACCTTGAGAACATCGGCTGTGGCCGTTTGCTGCTGTAATGATTGTCGCAACTCGTTGAGCACCCGTACGTTTTCGTCCTGTGCGTTTCTTAGTTCAGCCAGCGCGGCTTCCGCAGCGTCGCGCGCATTCTTCGCCTGCTCTTCGCTTCGCTTCAAATCCGTGATGTCGAAATACGTGAGCATACGGCCGCCGTCCGGCAGAGCCAGTATCTGATATTGGATAATTCGACCATCTAGCCGGCGCATCTCGCTCATCGATGTGGTGCCGCTGCGCACGGCCTCCACGCGTTGCGCGACATAACTATCGAACTCGGTTGGCGGCACGTCATAAAGATTGTTATGGCGATTGTAGTTGATGAGGTCGCTCATATTCGGACGTGTCTCGCGTATGTATTCGTCCGAAATTCCCCACATCTGGCGGAAGGCACGATTTATGATTTTGGCGCGCAGATCGGGACCCATGAACACTACGCCGTAGTCGATCGCGTCGAGCACGGCGCTGAGTTCCTGGAAAAAAATGTCCCTCTGTCGAGCGAGGTCCTTTTCCAGGGTGATATCCCCCGTCGACCCAGCCATGCGATAGGCGCGGCCGGCTTGATTTCTCAGAGCAAGGCCATGCTGGCGTGCCCAGTGCCACGTTCCATCCGGATGGAAGTAGCGATATTCGCACATGAATCGATCGGTCGTTCCCTTCAAATGCGCGGCCAATGCCTTCTTGTAGGCGGGGAGGTCATCAGGGTGGATGCGGTTGACCCAGTCCATTCGGCTGCGTAGTTGCTCGGGTGCGAGCCCGACGGCGGCATGAACGCGCGGCGAGTAGTAGATTTCGTCAGTTTCGATCTTCCAGTCATAGACACCTTCATTGATCGCTTGCATGGCGAGTGCATAGCGCTGCTCGCTGTCGCGGAGGGCCTGTTCGGTTTGGCGTCGGCGGCTGATGTCGCTGATGGCGCCGACAAGCCGAATTGCTCGGCCCGACTTATTGCGGATAGTCAGTCCATGATCCTCAACCCAGCGATAGTTCCCGTCAGCTGCCCTGATGCGGTATTGGCACTCGACCTTCAACGAACGCTGCTTGAAGCAGTCCCGCAGCGCCGTGCGATAGCTCTCCTTATCTTCGGAATGAACGCGCTCGTACCAATCCTCCGATGTGAGCGCAGGTCCCTCAAAGCTGAAAATCTCCATCAAGCGCGGAGATACGAAAAGTGAATTTTGCTCAATGTTCCAATCGTAGATTCCCTCGGCAACAGCGTTGCTAACCAATTCGTAGCGTTCTTCACTCTCCCGCAGCGCTCGCTCCAGACGCCGAGCCTCGGTCAGGTCTTTCTGGCCGGCCGCGGGGTAACTGCGACGGTGTATGGCCTTTGGCTTACTGCGCCGCTTTAGCGTCGCGGCCTTGCGGTGTCGCGATTGTTCGAGGCCTCCTCTGGAGCGCTGTTTCATCGCCTCCTCCAGACTCAGGACAACGCATCCTAGCAGCTCGTAGTAGCACTTTGGAAGAGGCAGATGGCAAACTGATGAACGCAGTATCCCGGAAGGCTTCCAATTTGCTGTTTCGACCTGCGCGCGACGACGCGCTTACCCCGACTGTTTCGACGGTGCACAAGAGCAGTCATTCATGGTGTTGAGCGAAATTGCTAAAGTAGCATCGTCTACCTCACCGAGAGCATGATGTGTTCGTATGCCGTCCCACCAAACATGACGTATGGTTTGCGCGTGTCATCAGCACTCCTGGTATAGTTATCCAACATTTTCGTAATGCCTGGTCCACCGATCATCACATGGGGGACCCGTTTCGACCCACTTCTTGCCTGTTGGCGGTTCGCTCGCAAATGGATTGTCATTGCTCGCATCTGAGCCGCCCTTCAACATGTAGGCAAACAAATTTGTCCTTCTGGCGGCTTCTCGTGCGCAAGCCATGCCTTGAACCATTCCATGCCATGCCGGTCTAAGCACATCGGATCGTTTCCGGGCGTGTTCGGGTCATCAGGGACGCAAGTGAACATGCCCTGGCCTTGGCGCAACGTACGCAGTTTGCCGTCCCTACCAACCGCGACAATAGTTGCATCCTTTGAAACCGCTGGAGGCGCGCGGCAGACATCGCACTCGCAATTAGCTATGCATCAGTTTTTGATTTCTGAGCCTTCTGTTCGGAAGCGTGATGCTGCGCAACCGCAGGCGCGGTGTGCAAAGCCAGGGCAAAACCGAAAACTACGAGCACGAGTAGCCATCCAGTACGCATAGGATTTCCCTTTTTAGCCGGCGTGCGCTCAAAGTTAAATCGGTCCGCATTTCTGCTCAAGTGAGCGCGCACACGCCACGGAGGCTTGCGTGCATAACAAATGTCGCCTTCGAGGCATGCGGAGACCACAGACGCGATTTGGAACGAGTCAAATGCTTGTTTGTGACACACGGCTCTGAGGTCGGAACTTTCGTGTCTGTGATTTCCGCCAAAGCGGAATGAGCATCCCGACGCGCTGACGATATCGCCTGTACTGATCCCCGAAGAGATCGACGAGATCTCGCTCCTCAAGATAGATGCCGACGAGGATGTATGCCGTCGTGACCGCGGCAAATAACAGGTGGCCTACCGTCATTACGGGGCGGCCCAGAACGCGATGATGAAGCCTAGATATATCGGATGACGCACGATCTTGTAGATGGCCGGCGTCTTGAAACGCGGCTCAGGCATCGTTCGTCCGGCGAGATTGATGACGACCTGATGCACTCCGAACAGCTCGAAGTGGTTAATGAGGAATGTGCTAATCAGAACGAGGAACCAGCCGAAGAACGAAAGAGCCACCACCGAGATCGCAATCCGTGGGTCCGTGATCTGCCACACGATCATCGGGATTGGACGCCACTGCCAGAAGAGCAAGATGAGCGCGGAGCTCGCCAGCAGCACGTATGTGCTGCGCTCGATCGATACCGGAATGAATTGGGTCCACCACCGCTTGAACGGATTTCTCGCCATGACGCTGTGTTGAATGGCGAACAGTGACATCAGGAGAACAGTGACATCAGGAGAATGTTGACAACAAGCGCCTCCTCCACCGGCTCGATCGGTCCGATGTCGATCGTCTTGGGCACCACCATGCCGGTGACGGAGCCGTTGGCGTAGAGGAACGTCCCGAAGAACGCGAAATAGGCTGCAAGCCCATAGAGAAGAGCGATAATCCTGCCCATGATGGAGGTCCTCTTCATTCGAAGCGACCTTAGGTCCGGTTAGGACCAAGCGTTATCCATTTCGTGCCACGACTATCCGCTGAGCGGCATTTTATGGTAGCGTGCCGCCTTCGCGGGACACGGCACATGTCTGTTCAGGGATGCGGCCCCGCGCCACCCAAGCTCGCGGCGCTACCCCGTGGCGTACGCCGCGCATGCGATGCAATGCGCGCAGAGCCCGGACGCGACCTGAGTCTCGCCAGACTTGCGGTCATTGCGGGCAGCAGTGCGAGAACACTGCAACGTCAGTTCCGCAACTTTCTTGGCAAGTCTCCGCTCGATGTCCTTCGCGATATTCGGTTCGAGGCGACGCGGCGGGAGCTGCTCAGGGCGCCAGGTAATGCGACCGTCGCCACGATCGCGGCTAATTGCGGCTTTAGCCATCTCGGACGTTTTGCAGCCCAGTACCGACAACGCTACAACGAAAGTCCCTCCGCGACGCTGCGGAGGTGCCGAAGCGACCTTTTCGGGAATGCGTCGTCGCTCCCGATTCTGACCGGGGCTGAACGGCCCGGGGTCACGGTGATCCCATTTGCCTTGATTGGCGATGAAGCGCGCGCCGGCGCCGGTATGGCCGAGGAGATCATCGCTGCGCTTTTGCGGCTTCGTTGGATACGTGTCGTCGCCCTTGGCAATGCTCGCTACCAGCTTCGCGGCAAGGTTTGGGGCGACTGTCGCGGACGCCTGCGCGTCACGGTCGTCCTCGTCGACGCGTCAAGTGGCTCTTATCTCTGGGCCGACCGCTGGGAGGGTGAACGCAACGAAGCGTTCGAGTTCCAAGATCGCCTTGCAATGCGCCTCAGCGACGCGGTTCAGTCGGCACTGCGCGACGCAGAAATCAAACGAGCTACTCGGCAGGACCCAGCACTACTAAACGCATGGGAACTGACGATGCGAGCGCTGCCGCTGGTGCTGTCGGGGGCGGCAGGCAAGCAAGGGATGGCGCTGGAGTTTCTTGAACAGGCGATGGAGCTTGCACCGGACGACCCGTTGCCGATGTCGCTTGCAGCCTGGTGCCACGGGTTGAGGGGCTGTGTTCATTTGGCGCCTCGACGCGAGGAGGAGAAAAAGCTAGCTCGCGAACTTGCCACTCGTGCGGCGGGTTTGAACGCCGGAGACGCTATGTCGGAGGCACTGCTCGCCTCCGGATACGCGATGGCTCATGACCTCTCTCTTGCTGCCGTCCACGTTGACCGTGCGCTCGCAATTGACAGTGGGTCGGCTTGGGCTTGGGGACGCGGGGGCCTGATCAGCCTCTATCGTGGCAATTCAACAGAGGCGATCGAGCGCTTGCGAATCGCCCGCGCTCTCGCTCCCGCCGATCCAATGAACTCTTTCTTTTCCGCGGGCATCGCCACCGCACATCTTCAGGAGGCCCACTATGACGACGCGATCCGTTGGTTCACGCGCGGGATTTCGGAGAGCCCGACGGCCGTTTGGATGAAGCACCTCTTGGCCTCCTCCTATGCCCACGTGGGCCGTCGAGAGGAGGCGCGACGGAGCCTTCTCGAATGGACCAGCGTCTACCCCGAGGGGACGATTGCGGAAATTAGATCGGGTCTGCCATTTTGCGCCCATCTATTGGACCGTATCGCTGAGGGTCTCGAGAGCGCTGGGATGCGCCACCAGGCTTGACCCACCGCGGCCATGACCTTGTCATGGAATTCGGCGCAGGCGCTCGGCCTTACCGTGTCGCCGACGTGCTTGCGGGCGCGGACGAGATGATCGAGTGAGCGCTTCAACTACCGAGAGTCAGCTTCGGGTCAAAGGACTAAACTTTCAAAATGACATTTGTCGGTTCGAGTCCTACATGCCCAGCCAGCCAGTCCGGTCTCTGTAAGCCATGTCTCCGCCGAGAAAATTGTGGCGTAGTTGCCGCCACTTAACGGGCTCGCAGCGAGTCGTTGTCGGGCGATGTCAGCGGCATTTTGCGGGCCAGTCTCTGGTCGCGAAATTGCAATTTCCAAAATGCGAATCCAGAGACTCGGTTCGAATTGGCAGGGACCGGTTCAATGCGTGAAGGACAGCAAGGATGAAGGAGCGAAGGCAGAAGTCGTACTCAAGTACTGCACCTGCATGAACAACAAGATGGACAGCAATGAAACCCAGTCGATCACGCAGTGGGAAAAGGTCCACGTGGCGGAGCGTCGTGCGTGCGACCCAACCGAAGACGCGGGGACGCCCGAGAGCACTGCCCGCTTCCTGGTAGAAGAGCGGGAGCGCTGGCGCGCGCTGGCAAAAGAGCTTGATTTGGAGCCACGGTGACGACAGGGACGGGTTTGAAACAAAGCTGACCTATTACACAGACTGAAGGCTAGGGTGACGAGGACGAAACAGGACGATTTCCGAGATTGCAATTTACGGGCGCATTCGTTAAACGGGCATGTCGCACAGCGCTCAGGCAAATGTGCGCACCGCAAGTAGCAAGGGACAGGAGAGTCCAATGGCTGCACCAACGAGGCGGAGGGCGGGTAGTTCGGCGAAGAAGGAACCTACAAAGAAAAAGAAAGGGACAATGCCCGCCAACACCAAGAGGAGGCAAGCTCGCGATGAAGAGCTGTCCGAGGAGGAGTTAAAGAAGATTTCAGGCGGCTTTAGGACCAATCTCTCCAAAGTTTGACCCCTCTCGGAAGAAGGATCAAAGGGTCGACCGCCTAATTACAGGCATATGGACGGCTGATGCCAATAACGGACCTTGGACTCTACGGCGATTTCTCCGCCGCAGGCTCTTTGCGCGCCGAAGACCGGAGACTGCTGAGCTCCGCCAAAGTACAGCGTAAGATCAAGGACGTCCTTGTCGGCATCCCGATCCCCATTCACCTTCATTTTGTAAATCTACCGCACGTCCTCGAAATTGGTGCGCTGCCCCGTTTCTTTCGCAGCGCTGATCCGGCTTCTGCCGAACAAAAGATCGGATATATGTCTGCGGCAAAATTCAAACGTACTTACGACGTGAAATTAAACACCGCGCGCAACACCCTTAATCTCGTGTTCATCGAAAATGAAGGGGAAAACCGGCTACCCTTCACTCCATGGATTATTGCGCACCGTTTGTATCACGCCTTGTCGCTGGCGGTGCAGCACCGACGAGATACGAACCATCGCCGCCTGGGTGAGGGCTTGACCCAATTGCTGACTGCCGCCGTCAAGATCTACCGCTGCTGCAATCGCTTTGCGGTGGACGATTGCCGTCTTTGGCCGTCCAGGCGTTTCGGCAACAGCTCGACGGTATCCGACAATGATCTCGGCGTATTGAAATTGTTGGCCGAAGAGACTCTCGATACCCATGTCTGCCGTAATCGGCGGCTCAACAACCACCTCGAGGCGATTGCCGAAGCATTTGCCCAATGGTGCATTACCGGTAGCATCCGTACCAAAACTTTACCCGGGCGCATCGTTTGGTCGGGGCAAACGTTCGACGCTTCCGCAGAAGAGGCGAGCGAGCTGTATCAGAACCTCCTTGGCCTGACGCAGCAGTGCAAGGAGATTTTCGCGCTTGAGTTGGCAAGGGCACTCCAGGCCCGCCAACCCTTGCTCGTCTTGTGATCTGCTTCTTCGGCAGGGGCTTGTGGGGTGCAAAGGCGATCAACCGCTGTTTCCCCGAGCGCGAACAAACCGATCGGACGGTTCTACGATGTTGTCATCGCCGGCGGTGGGCCTGCCGGTGCCGTGCTGGGCGCCCTGCTCGCTCGGCAGACCGATCTTTCGATCGCCATTTTTGAAAGCACCGTCTTTCCTCGTGCGCATATCGGCGAGTCCCTGACTGCCATCGTCGTTCCGATCTTGCATCAGTGCGGAGCCTTGCGGAAGGTGCTCAGCAGCGACTGCTATGTTCCCAAATATGGCGGATACTTTTTTTGGGATCAGCAGAGCCCCTGGGTCGCCTTTTTCGATCGGGCGCAGACCGATGATGGGACCCTGCCTCCGACTTTCCACGTCAACCGCGCCGAATTCGACCACATCCTGCTTGAACACGCCGAGAGCGACGGCTGTACGGTATTTGAGGGTGTGACCGTCACCGCGGTCCATGCCCGGCGGAACGGCTGCCGAATCCGCCTCGGCGAGGCTGGCGAAACATGTTGCCGGATTTTTGCCGATGCATCCGGGCGCGAGCGCAGGCGAGCCGCCGAGAGCAAGTCCGTCGACTTTCTGATCCGGCACCGAAACATTGCGATCTGGACTCACGTCGTCGGGGGCAAGCCGGCGCAATCGCTGGATGGCGAGTGGAACATCTTCCGCAAGCCCAATCGTTCGCCGATCGGCAACTTCGCGTTCGAGGACGGCTGGTTCTGGTACATTCCGGTGCCGATGACGATCGACGGAGAACGCCGGTTGACCCATTCGCTCGGCCTGGTGACCCATCCCGAAATCGTCAAACAAGCCGCCAAACGGTATACCGACCTCGACCAACTGATGTCGACCGCGCGGCGCATCCCCTTCCTCCGGGACCTCGTCGCTGACGCCGCGCCGGTGCGGAGCAAAACCCTTACCGCGAAGAACTATTCGATGATCAGCCGACGCATCGCCGATTACGACGGCAAGCGTCTGGCTCTTGGCGACGCGGCCTATTTCGTCGACCCGTTGTTTTCCACCGGCGTCAGCTTTGGCATGATCCACGCCGTCGCGGCAGCATCGGTGATACGGCAGAGCTTCGATCCGGCTTCGCCTGGCTCCGTCAAGCGCGAGGCATGGGTCGATTATGAGGAGACGCTGCGGCAGCTGGCGCAATCCTTCGCCCTTGGCGTCGAGTTATGGTATGCCGCTCTCGCCGCGGAAAATCCAAAGAGCGTCTACTGGCGCGGTGCGACCGCTCGCTCAGGGCTGGACCTCCGTCGCGATCTTTTTCACGAGCTGGTCAATGTCGGCTTGCCGCCGAGCCGATTCCGCACGACACCAGAGGCAGAATCTGACGCCAGGCTTTTCGGATCCGATGGACCGCTGACCGAAATCGCCGAAAGAATGAACCGCGACTGCCGACCGCGAGATGCCATGCTGATGCGGCTAAAGCCGAACGTTGACATCAAGGACAGCGTCACCCTCCGCTCCGCACTCGACGAGGTCTCCGACGGTGTTCAGCTGCCATTCAGTCGCCATACACGGTGTCAGCGGTTCTACTTCGTAGATCAACCAAAAGCCGGTTCAGTCCCTTTTATCGATCGGCTGCATAGTGGCGTTGCGCTCTATCGAGCACTGGCGGAGGGATGGCAGCAATATGGCGCGCTGAAAAGCGCGCTGGGTGCGCGTGGACGCCGCCTGTTATCTCATCTCTTGCGGGCCGACATGATCGAACTCGCAGAGCCGTCGGATTTGCTCAATGTGACGTAAAGCCTGGTTACGCGGCCCGGGATCCGTGAGGCCCGTCTTTGCGGACCGCGAACTCTAATCGATGGTCGGTGATTGCCTGGAGGTTATGATGAGGGCACGCATTGCGCGGTCTTTCGGCCCAACCAAGAACCGGTGGGTTGCGATGGCCTTCAGCAGGGTTGCGGCCTTTTCGGCGGAGGAATGCGACGCCATTATCGGCTTGGCTGAGGCGGAAAAATCGGGCTGGGCGAGAACGCTCCGCCGCGCGGCGTCGGCCTCCTACCCGGGTCTGCTCAGATACTCCGGATTGCTTGTGGAAGGTGCCGGGGATCGCAAGCTCGCGCGGCTGTTCCATAAACTCAAAGAGCTTGTGGCTTCCTTGAACGCGCAGATATGGCGATATGACATCAGCGGGCGCCGCGAAGACGTGAGCATCGTCACGATTCAGCGCCAGATCGAACTTGGTGGCTTTACCGATCCGAGAGCGCACGATGCCACTTCGCCTTGGGGCGCCTGCCCGTCAATTGGCGATAGATTGCGCTGTCGGTCTGCTGCTGTGCAGCGCCAGCGGCGATCTCGGATTTTGCGCTATTGATCCGGCCAAGGCCCATATTAGCAATGGGTCCTTGCCGGCCCGGCAGGGATTGTCTCGCAATTGAGGCGGGTGGAGCTGGCGAGGAATGCCAGTAGCGCCGCACCGCGGAGAAACGCTGCAAGTCTGTTCCGTCTCATCGCATGCTCTCCCAGGGAACGCGTTCGATTCGGGAATGCGGAGGTTCGAATCCTGCCGCCCCAGCCAGCCAGTCGGGTCTCCACCGGTCAACGCGCGAAAGCCCGTCAAAACCGCGCGGTACCGCGGCATTTCGCGGATACCGCTTGGTCTCGGTGTCACGAATTCGGCTACAGAAGCCCCATTTTGTCCCCCGGTCTCGGGGGCCCCTTTTTGGTGTCTCGTTTTTGTCGGACCCAGTCACTTGCCGATTTCGCCAAGCTGGTGGAACTGTTCAAAGGGCACGGGGTCTCCTTCGTGGCGGTCACCCTGCCGATCGCCATTCAACTGGCGCATGCCGGCCGGAAGGTCGAATGGCCACGAGTCCGCTTCCGCCGGCAGCGCGACGCGTAACCTGCAAATCTTATTTTGGGAAAGCTCGTTGGGATGTCGGCCTCTCAGCCCAGCCACGCAGTCGTCTCATCCCACTATCTGCGACTCCTTTTCCGTTTTGCGATTATCGGATCTTTGAACCAGCACCTGGCGGCACAGAGCGGCCTTGCGCCTTGACGGAGGCTCGTCGTTTGCTTTCTCACCCACATTGACACGGCAGTTTTCAAGGAGAACCGAGCTGAGGTCATTATCCCGGCCGGGGGCTTGCCAATGCTTCTATTCGCCCGCGAGTGCCCGTTCCTGATCGACGGTGCCCTGGTGTTGAACGGTATCGCTGTGGTGGCAAAGGCAGCGGAGATGGCACTCGCCCTTCGCCGTCTTACAGGATCGGTCGTATAGTCGTCGTGGCACTTATGCCAAGGCTTCGGCTGAATGCGTCGAGGAGTACCTACGCACGCGCTGGTAATACGGAAATCAGTGCTGGTCTTGTAGCGCGGCTTGGCGGTGATCGAGCATGCCCAGGACGTGCGGAAGCAGAGCGGCGGCAATCATGGCGTGGCCTTCGCGCGTCCAATGAATGAAGTCGAGAGTATAATAGCGCAGCGGAAGCTGCTCGTCGTAGACAATCACCTTGATGGAACGGGCCTGCAAGCGGCGGGTGATTTCCGCGACGTTGGCGGCGCGCTGCTGCGGGGTGCCGAAGAAACGCAGATCGTTGCTGCCCGGCTGCAGGATGACCATGTCGGTTCCCTTCGGCACATCCCGGTCGAGGCGGCGGAGCATCATCCACGTGGTGTCAAACGGCACTCCGGCATTGGTGACGTGCGCGTCGATGCCCTTGGCCCTGAGCAGGGCCTCCAGCTGCGCGGGAAATGCGCCCTGGTTGCCGACGTACCAGCCGTGGGTATTGCTGGCGCCGATCGCCACGATGCGCAGCGGTGCTGCATCGGCAGCGATGCCCGCTGCCACGAGCATGAATAGGCCGAACGCGAGCGCGCGACAGCTCGCCATTGCTGATCGGAGCGCGTGAGCGGCGCGCAATTCCTCGCCCTCTACCGCGCCTCGGCGCTGGCGGTTGTCGCCAGCATCTGCGAGGCGGCCAGGATCGCGCGCTCAATCTCCGCCTGAATCCGGGGGTTCTTGTCAATGGCCATGTGATAGAGGCCAATATCGCCGCCGAGATTGATGTTTGTCAGCTTCCCCTGATAACCGGCATCGGCGGTTATGGGCGCACCCCAGCCCGGTGAATTGTAGTAGTTGATGGCCCGCACCACGTTGCCTGGGACGGGGTCCTGCCCCGCCGGCGCGAGCGTCACCAGAAGGTCGACAGGAATGTTTTCGCGCTGGAGCAAACGCGCCATGTCGATGACGTTGTTAGCGCCCTGCGAGTGACCGACCAGCACCAGCGGACCGCTGTTGCCGGAGGCATGCCACTTGATGATGTTGGCGACCGCCGTCCTCCAGGCCAGATGTCCGACGGTCTCGGCTTTGATGCCCTTGCCGCGGAGTTCCGCGGCCACGCTGTCGAGCCCGGTCGAGAAGACGCCAAACCAGCCGCGCAGGAGATAGACGCGAGTCTCGGCCTTGCCGGCGCTGCTCCACACCAGCGCAATCGCGACGCAGAGGACGCCCAACATCCCCTGCGCTTTCCAACCACATCGATCACGCAGCTCCATGGCTCCAGCTCCCCCGATTCGTCTTTAATTGGTGCGCACAATCATGTCCGCGATGCGGACGTTGTCTACCTGGACGGGAGCATTTTGCGCGGTTGTGGCACAAGTGCCACATGCGTGGCGTACGGTCCTCCACTCTACTGACGCTATGCAGCGCGTACCTTCGTCCGGATAGTTCCTGCATCCAGCGAATTACCGATGTCACTCGTGTTCCTCAACCGGCGCGCGGCTGCCTACATCGACAAAATCCTCAAGGGTGCTAAACCTGCCGACCTGCCCGTCGAACAGGCCTCCAAATATCAGCTGGTGATCAATCTCAAGACCGCGAAGGCACTCAGCTTTGAATTTCCACCACTGCTGCTCGCGCGCGCGGACGAGATCATCGAATAGCTCATTGCTACCGCCAGGGGGCCATTTTGTTGCGGTGCATGAGGCAGCAATTGGCACTTCCCGGCCGGAAGTTGCGATACACCAAAGTGGTTGAATTTGCGTCAGCTTTTAGAGCCATCCGGCCGCGAAATGGGTTGCGGCTCTGAGGATTTCGGGCCGAAAATGACCCAAAACGTTACCTCGCGACCGTCAATTTGACGCATTGCGAAAGGTTCCGGCCCGCAAGGCGCTCGACCCCTCGGACCCTGCGACACTGCGGTCATTGTGCCGTCCTGCTCGGACGGCTTGGCAAGCGCCGGAAAGGGTGGAACGATTGCATTCAACGCCGGGCACACGGCGGTTGTAGGAGGACAACGACAGCAACAGCATTAGGGAGGAAACGCCAATGGTAGCGGCAACCGAGTTCAATTATTCGCTCACGCCCGACGACCATACTCGCGAGCTTCGCCGCGCCGTCATCGCTGCGACGGTCGGCACCACGATCGAGTGGTACGATTTTCTCCTCTACAGCACGATGGCCGGGCTGGTCTTCGGCAAGCTGTTCTTCCCAAACGAGGACCCGCTGACTGCGACGCTCAACTCGTTCGGTATCTATTTTGTCGGCTTCGTTGCGCGCCCGATTGGCGCCTTCATTTTCGGTCACTACGGCGATCGGGTCGGCCGCAAATCGACGCTCATCTTCACCTTGGTGCTGATGGGCGTATCGACCTTTCTGGTCGCCTTCCTGCCCGGCTACGCTTCGATCGGGCTCTGGGGCGCGGTGCTTCTGACCATCCTTCGCCTGATCCAGGGTATTGGCGTCGGCGGCGAGTGGGGAGGCTCGGTGCTGCTAACGATGGAGTGGGCGCGCCATAACAACGAGCGCGGCTTCCTCACATCCTGGCCGCAATTCGGCGGGCCCGCCGGCCTATTCTTGGCCAACCTCGCGGTTCTCGTCTTCAGCCAGATGTCGGGCGATGCCTTTTTTGCCTGGGGCTGGCGCGTCCCGTTCGCATTGAGCATTGTGCTCGTCGCCATTGGCTTGTGGATCAGGTTGCGCATCCTGGAAACGCCGGTATTCCGCAAACTTGTCGCCGAGGACAAGATCGAGCGGGCGCCGATCGTGGAAGTCTGTCGAAAGGCGCCAGGCACGATATTGGCGGGACTGTTGGCACGCACTTCAGAGCAAGGCCCGTTTTACATCTTCACCGCCTTCATCTTCGCCTATGGCACCACGACACTGCATGCCTCGCGCGATCTGTTGTTGGCGGGCGTGCTCTGTGCGGTTTGCGTGTCGGCTTTCACGATCCCGTTCAGCGGCTATCTCTCCGACCGCATCGGGCGCAAGAAGATGTACATGATCGGCTGCGCCACGATGGGGGTGTTCGGCTTCGTCTATTTCGGCCTGATCGATACCGCCTCCTCGGTGTTGATCTTCATTGCGATGGTGCTGTCGCTCATTCCGCACGACATGCAGTACGGGCCGCAAGCAGCACTGATCGCCGAAAGTTTCACGCCGCGGCTGCGTTACAGCGGTGCCTCGATCACCTACCAGCTCGCCTCGATCACCGCAGGCGGGCCTGCGCCGTTAATCGCGACCGCGCTGTTCGCCCGTTACCATTCGGGTACGCCGATCGCAATCTACATTCTGATAACCGCGATCATCTCGATCATCGCCACCGCATGCCTGAAGGACTACACCGGCCGCGATGTCTCTGCCGAATACGATGCCGATTCCGCCGTCGATCGCATTAGGGGGCTTAGGTAGGGGTTCCTCCGCCGCCGGACCACGACAATCGGGGTCGCATTTGCATGCATCGAAAGAAGATCAACATCTCGACTGTCCTTGCCGGACTGCGCAATCTGAAGCGTCGCCTCACCCCCGAGCGTGGCTCAGCGATGCAGTGGTCGGTATTACAGTAGTGCTCCGCCGGCCGACACGTCTGAAACCATGCATTTATGGAGGCGCAAACCGTCAGCGCTGTACACCCTAGCGGTGTAGTGCATTGGGCGGCGCGGACTTCCGCCCAATCTTTTGATCGAGTGCGCGGGTAATGTGACAACGGTGAAGAAACCCAAAAGGTTGCTGTAGGGATACGTACCCGAATGGCAATATCACTTCTAAGCAATGTAAGCCGCGACCATGACAGTCACAGAATCTAAAGGCCTCAAGAAAGGTAATCGTGTTTATTGGCGAGGCGATACCACTGATAGCGGCACAATCACTGAGACGAGTTGGGATGCGGTCACGATTGCTTGGGACAATGGTCATGTGGCTATCGTATACCACGGGGACATGCGCGAAATTGAGCGATCACCGGCAAGGCCGGCCACGGTTAAAGGCAGCGGCGCTTGAGGTGCCGCGCGTGGTCGTTCGCTCGCCGAGACCGGGAGTCTTGGACCATGCACCTTTGCACGGTCTGCTTCTATACATGTTCTATACATGGCGAAGCACCGAGCCGGACTATGCGACCAGTGCCGAGGCACTGTCACCCAGATTCCGAATTGATCCCTCGCGTCTCGGCGTCATCACCTTGGCCATGAACGCACGACTGCCGACGATTTGTGTGGCACGTGAGTACGCCGAAGCGGGAGGTCTGATCTCCTACGGAGCAAGCATCCCGCACCTGTTTAGGCGCGCCGCTGAGCTGGTCGACAAAATTCTTCGCGGCGCGAAGCCGAGTGCCATCCCTGTCGAGCAGCCAACCAAATTCGAGCTGTGTATCAACCTCAAGACCGCAAAGGCGCTCAAGCTTGCAATACCAGACAAGCTGATCGCGCTGGCCGACGAGGTCATTGAATGAAACGTCGCGAATTCATGGTGCTGCTCAGCGTGGCGGCGACATGGTCGATGCCCGCGTTGGCGCAGCACGGCGAACGCATGCGGCGCATCGACGTGCTCATGAATTTCGCCGCGGATGATCCTGAATCACAGGCGCGTCTCGGTCTGAACCTGCCCGCAACCGTGCTTGCCCGCGCCGACGAGGTGAATTCGCTGTAGCGGCCCAGTTGGAAAGCAGCAAGCGGCACCGGGAGAATCAGGGCCACTTTGCCTAGGCGTTGATTCACGGTTTCATGGATCGCACATTAGGGCCTGTATTCAGTTGAGGAGGATTGTAACGGCAGCCAACTGCACCCCGGCGAGGAAATTTCTCGCAAGCTTGTCGTAACGTGT
>Ga0185299_10002003_pt1 | contig 34163 bp, 34 predicted proteins | sample PaiPotPPA55metaG_FD_128002 | JGI IMG/M metagenome (GOLD analysis project Ga0185299, IMG submission 128002) | Iron sulfur acid spring bacterial and archeal communities from Banff, Canada, to study Microbial Dark Matter (Phase II) - Paint Pots PPA... ...
TATGGCGGTCCCGCTTTGAATTTGATATTGCAGTTTCTGCGGGACACGCTCCAACAGCCCGCCCAATGTACCTTTAGCCACCATAATACGTGTGGCGAGCTGATCGCGGACTTCGCGGCTTTTGTCGAGCGGCGAATCAAGGGAGGCAATCGTTGTGATATACCACGACCTCGGAAAGTGGCATAACCACGGGGAGTTGGAGTCGATGACTGAACTACGGATGGAATACGAAGCCCTGAACGCGGCGATTAAGGCCAGCAGTGCGAATATCGAAGCGCTTCATGTCCAGTTACGACTTCTGCCTGGGCAACTTCGCGATGCGCAGATGAGGCACGATCAGATGCTGAAGAGAAATGCCGCTTTGAAAACTACTTTAAAGAGAGACCATGAGTTGGTTTGAGGAAATTTTTGATGCGAGTAGCACAGCCGCATCGCTTGGGCTTTCAGATCCGCGGACCGCTGAGCCGCTTCCCATTGAGAATAATTGGCGGTGGGAGTTGCAAGCGGCAAGAAGTTCAACGCACGATCTGGAGCAGGCCGCCTTCGTCGAGCAGATTGTCGGTGAGCTAACGACACCGGAGTTCGCCTTTGGTCCAGGAAGTCCTGAGCTAGTGGCTTTCCGGAAAATTGTACCCATCGCGCCACCACGCACTACGCTGATTGTCGGCCATGAAATGCGCGATCTGATGAAGGTCATTTCAACTGTCAGAAAAAACGAGTCGGAGCGTAGTGAGGCCATCGCTACGATGGTTAACGAATTCAAGCATAAATGTCCACTTCCGGACACGGCTGAGTATCGTGAGCTTTGGCACAGGCTGCAGCGAGATTGCGCAGAGTTTGTAAAGGCTGCGGTGCTTGCGGCAGCTTGATCTTGATTTCTCCGTAAACCGGGTTAGGGCCTTGATTACCGGTTGTGACGTTGCGCATGCGTGCGGGGAATAAATGGGGACGCCGACTTTTGTGAGGGTTGGTCTTTACGGCGTCCTCATTTAGATTTCGGGACCCGCACTACCAAGGTCGGAGCTAGGCGCGCAGTGCCTTCTGTAGAGTGTTAACGCTGACACCCATTTTCTTGGCGACAGGACGCAATCCCAAGCCCTCACGCTGCAGTTTCCGGGCGCGGGATACGTCCACTGTCACCGCACGCCGTCCCAGCTTCTTACCGGCCTTTACGGCTCTCTGAAGGCCCGCCTTAGTACGTTCGGAGATCGCGACGCGCTCCTGCTGTGCCATGAGAGCCATCACGCTGATAACCATGTCCTTCATCACCCCGCATGAATCCAGATATGGCTCCTGGTAGCTCCGCCATGCCACGCCCCAGGCGTCCAGTTGTTCGAGATAGGTCAACGTCTTGCGCACGCCTTCGCGGGAGAGCCGATCAAGACGCCAGAACACGAGCTGACCGAACTGCTTCTGACTGGCGGCCAGCATCATCTTCTCGAACTGCGGCCGAGTTTTCTTGCCGGAGCCGGTTACCTTGTCCACAAACTCAAACGCGACGTCCCAGCCCTGCTTCGCGGCGAACTCCCGTAACTGATCCACCTGGTTCCCGTTCTCCTGTTTGTCGGTGGAGACTCGCGCGTAGATTGCGGTTTTCATGGGCTAAACCTCCACCAACAATGTAGCATTAATCGACCGTTTGTAAATACACTTGTTTTCGTCTGCAAGTGACTGAAACTGCGTAGTCGATCTCGATACCGTTTGTTGATACATTCTCCCAGGAAAGACCCACAACGCTGTCTCTCTAGGTGTGGTCATCAATAGGCATTAAACGAAAAAGGTACTCCTAAAAACCGCATTCCCCAGTTGTACATTTCCTCCGAGTGCATCCTAACACATCAATAGTGTATAACCCAAAGAAAATAAGCCACTTATACGAATTACCGCCCTGAGCTATATCTGAAATTCATAGAAACTGAACCTAGCTAAAGGCAAAAAGAAAGGCCGCCCATTCGAGGCGCGACCTCTAGGCTAGAAGTTTGCAGTGAAATACCGGGTAAACCGCCCCTCGTCCCATCGGTTATATTGTCACTTGCCGCGTGATACTGTATGTAGTATCATCGCTCAGATGCCATGGACCGACAACGCATCAGGGCAAAGATCCGGGAAATGGCGGAGCATCCGAAGGGTGTTCGCTTTGAGGAGATCGAGAATCTGTTGGACACCCACATCGGTCCGCTTTTCCCCGATTACAACCACCACGGCAATCCGCATCATGCGTTTACGGTTGGGGGTCAGACGTTCAATATCTCAAAACCGCATGCTGGCTGTGTGAAAAAGCCTTACATCATGAACTTCTTGGACGTTATGGCGATGATTGACCTGTATGACCCTGAAAGCAATTGACGACGCCGGAGCGCCGACGAGGCGAACTTAGGGACATCGATATGAGCAAATTAGATCGCTATCTCGCTTTGAACTACCACAGAAGGTTGTACCAGGATGACGAGAGTGACTGGATCGTGGAGATTGATGATCTTCCCGGCTGCATGGCGGATGGGAGAACACCCGATGAAGCAATCGCGAACAGTCGCGAGGCGATGCGTTCGTGGATGGAGTCACGCATCAGTGCCGGTCTCGACATTCCAGAGCCCAGCATCGCTGAGGATTACAGCGGACGCATACTTCTGCGCATGCCGAAATATATTCATCGCAGACTAGCGATCCAGGCTCAGCAGGAAGGCTCCAGCTTGAATCAGTATATCGTGTCGCTTCTTTCATACGGATGCGCGCAGATTCGGTCCAGCCCATTGCAAACGACTTCTTATGAGCCGACTCCGCAAGTGTATTACCTGATGTCGAACGCGCCGGGTTTTGTCTCAAGTTTCCAGAGCAATGAAGCCACTGATGTTGACAAAGTACTGGCTGGTCTTTCCGGCACGAAGAGCCAAGCCTACGGTGCATCGCAGGGAGGTCATACATAAAATGGAGTTAGCTTCAATTCTTTTGGCAAGGGCTATAGCGTGGGTTGAACCCGCCGACCTGAATCCGAGAGGTGCGGTGTTCTATCCTGATCTCACCAGAGCTCTCGTCGCCCGCTACAACTTCCAGAGGTTTCCTCAGAAACTTGAGGACTTTGACGAATCCAAAGGAGTGACCTTCGGAGTTGGGCGCCTGGGAGACACCGTCATAGAGCAGCTTGTAATCTACCACTATGGAATTGTGCTGGACACGAAAATCTCCACCCAAGAATCGAAGCGCTCACTCGAAGAAGCCTTCGAGTGGGGGCGCAAGGAACTCGGGTTCGTGTACAAACCCGATATGGTCAAGAGGTGGCAATATGCGAGTCAAGTTACATTTCGCAGTACGGCTCCGATGACGGGCGCTAATTCAGCAGTTGGCAAGCTGGCCGCTGGTGTCGCCAAGGGTGTCGCCGACACCATGGGAGAGAATCTGAAATATGATCTGGCGATCCTCAACCTCGACTATGACCAGCTAACGAGGAAGAACCCGCTTGGGCGGTTCTCTATCCAGCGTCGGGACAACACACCGTTTTCTGAGAACAAGTACTTCTCCGACGCTCCGCTGCCGACGGATATCCATATACAGCTTCTGGAGCAGTTTGAGAAAGATCTGTCTGGGAAATGACTGAAAAAGCTGCAGGACCGATCCTATCTATTGTCGAGTTAGCCGTTTAAACCCGATTGCCGCTTCCCAGAGATGAAACGCTCACCGCACTCTGGACACTCAATCTGCTGAAAGTCGATGCGGCGAATCCTATCCGGCGCAATAGAGCATCCGGACTTCGGGCAGACCGTGTTGAGTGCGGCCTTAGTGGAGATGCTAAGATATGGCGACTTTTGGCTACATGGTGCCCCTGGCTCCGAATACGAGGAGTGAGTCTGCTGCGGAGAGTGTATGAAGCTTTCGTCCGTTGAGATCGTTGGATATCGATCGTTCTCAAAGAAGGTCGTTCTTAATCTTGATCCCACAGTAACAATCGTTATCGGAGCCAATGACCACGGAAAAACAAACCTTCTTGAAGCCCTAACTCATTTGAACGAGAGCACCAAGTTCGAGGAGGAACGAGATCTCAACTGGGACCAAGCTGGAGCACCCGAAGAGTTTCCTTACCTGAAATTCACATTTCGATTAGACGAGACTGACCGAACTGAAATCCTTCGGTTAGCCCAGGAAAAACTAAGCGAGTCTGCCGCAAAGGTTGTTGCTTCTGCCAACTCAGTGCCGGCAGCGGACTCCCAGTTGACGGCAGTTGCGCCGCCTGAAACTCTGTTAACGCGCGCTACAGTCCCAAACACGATTTTCGCCTCCAAGAAAGGTGTGTCGGGGTCCCTGAGTTTTCTGAAACTGCCCGGCCTTCCCGAGTTAACTGAGGGCGACACCGACCCAATCTATGTGCAGGCCGTGCTGCAAAAACTGGTCGCTTTGAAAGTTGCGAACGTAGACTTGAACGCATTCTCCGCGATTAGCACGGAGTCGTCTAAGAATGCGGATGCTCTGATCCGGATTCTCTCGGATGGCGCTGTTAGACCCAATCTTGCCATCTTGGTCGATGGGGACGATGGCGGAAAGAATCGGCTGAAGTCGCTCCAGGGCATCATGAAATCCAAGGAAATTCGTTCTAAGCAACTCTTGGACGAAACCACGATCGAAGACTTTTTGCCGCTGGCCGGCGAACTCTACGTTAGAGCAGTAGCGGATTATGTCATGAAGGTGAAGGAGAGTCAGGGTACCCCAATAGCTAACGCCGACAATTTCCGGCAAGAGTTCCGGACGTCCTTTCGTGAGGCCTTCGAGGAAGGAAAAGTCACAAAAGGCGTTGCTGCTTGGGCGGCTTCGGCAGGTCAAAAGCTTGGGGGCCTTGAGGGTGCACCTTCAAAACTCGGAATAGCCCGAGAATACATATCGCTACTCGAAGAATCGGAGCCGGAGAAGTTCACCCCTCAATCGTTACAGCGACCTTTGAAGCTGCTGGAATGGATCCGGGAAATCCTGCCCATTCCCGAGCTGCGCGAATCGGAAAAAGCGATTCTGGGGGAGGAGTGACTTGGCACGTCTTAGGTGGATGTTTCCAAAATTTAACCTGTTCATCGCGGACAATTCGGGTCTGGGGGATCAAGAATGATTCAAATTCAGACCGACAGCCTTGGGCAGCTGTATATCGAGTGGGCACAGATCGCGAATCCAGAAACGGATGGGTATAAGCGCGCTTGGATTCAGGTAAAAGAGGGCGAGAAAGACTGGGCCGGGACTCGCCGCTACCTGAACGTCGTTCGCATCGACAGAAGTAGGCCAGGATCGGGCGGTAATCCTACTGACTTTCCGGTCTTTTCTGATCTTCCCGATGGTCAAATTCTGGAGGCGTTCGTTGCCGCAGTATGTGCAGTTACTGGATGCCAATTGCCTTAACATTCAACCGTCGTCGCCGCGCGCCGGCGGATTAGCGAGTCGAACGCTTTGCTCGAATTAGATAATTAAGAGTTGTCTCCACGCTGATCCAGCCGCGGTAAGCTTCCAATTCCCGCGTACGTCAATATATTGCTCAACTCCCCTCGGATCTCGGAGAGTGTAGCCTGAGAACGGAACCAGTTTCGATGGGAGAAGTCGGAGCGCGAGGCTGCTCTCTGGTAAACGACAATTAAGGCTTGACATGCCAATTCGACAATTCGTTTGAGTGCATCGGCGAGTTGTCCTTTCGAATTTATCCATGTTGGCTTGTACAGGCGCCTGAGCGCTGAATCGAGGTCCTCACTGCGTTCCTTGTAGATTAATCTTAGTAATTCACCACACGTCCAAAACACCATCCATCTTCGCTCTAAGGCGTTTTTCACGTCATCCGATGATGCCGTAGCCATCCTAGCCTCTTTTTGAGACTTCCATTCCGCGCGCATCTGTTCGCAAACAAACCAGCTTCCCGCTAACAAATGAAAATCATCTTGCGTCAGTCCGGTCCATACATTTTCGCCGTCTCCAAAAATCTTCGCATAACCACCAGATGTGTTCGTGTCAAAAAGGTAGCCTGTTCCTCCGAACATGTCGTCTGGCCCAAATCGAAAAGAATGGATCGTTTTGGCGAATTCTTCCATGCTGATCGGAACCTTTGTTGTCGAACGTTCGGCACTACGTTTGCTCTTATACCAGAAAGGCTTACCTCCTCGTGAGGGCAGGTCCCCAAAAGCGCGCTGCAAAGCTTTTTGGACGGGATCGTTACTGCGGAAATCGGAAATTTTAATTGAATTCTGAGTGTTGTTATATCGAGTCACATCTTGTATGAAATCGGGGTCTTTCCCCAAGGAGAAGCTCGATATTCGGAGCAGCACCTGGACATTCCGAACACTTTGTGGATTTTTTTCCTGGGCCTTCCATAACGATCTCACGGTCTGCGCACCATTGATGATGGAAAATCGTTTGCACAGAAGGATATTTTCGTCCTCTGGCGACGGTTCAATAGAAGTTGCAATTGCTGATACTCCATTATTGAAAAAGAAGAAGTCCTCCGGCCTGTTAGTGGCCGTGTCAACAATTGCCTTATTTGTGGAAGTATCTCCAACGTAATCACGTATATTGAGCGCGAAGAGGCGATACTTATTGGGGCGATACATCTCGGCTAATTGCGAGCCTCCAATGAAGCCGAGAAACGAGAATCGACCGTTCGCCGGCTCGTATGTCAGGTACGGAGACTGTTCACCAACGGGGGTGAAGCGAACGGAGATAACTTCATCGCTGGTTTCCCCGGCAGAAAGTGCTTCTCGCAAGCGTACATTTAGGTCGGACTCCGAAAGCGCCGACAATTCGGTCCTATCTTCAATTAGTCGGACACCTGGTAACGGTGAAATGCCTTGTTCGGAGCGTTTCCTTAATGGCTCTCCGAAAGTGGCTACCGATAGAAAATGGAGGTCAAACCAATCAGCAACCCAATCGAAATCGTTAGTTGCTTCTCGCAATTTCGAATTCATTTTTGCTTTGCGTGAATGCAGCCGCAAAAGAACGTCACAAAAATGAGAAAAACTTTCCTGCGGTTCGACAAATCCGTGCTTGTGATATTTCGATTGGATAAGAAGAACTCGGTTCTGATTCCTGAACACATAATCGACGCCATAGTCGTCTTTACCATCCACGAGAGCAGCATCCAAGTCATACTCGTCATCAGGAACCATGCCAGGATCAATGATCCTAAGCACGCGATCAACATAAAAGCGGGTCATTTCTTTCGAGCGTTGCACATCTGTCAAGCTGTCAAAACTAGTCCCAAGTCGAGCCTCTGAATATTCTCTGAGCTGTTCACGAAATTTTGTTTTTTCCATAGGCCGGCTCATTTTACGTTATTGGCGGTCCGAAAGCTCGCGATGCGGATCGTCGAATAAAATGTGCGCTTCGAACGTTCCAAGTGTGGAGAATATTTCATCCTCTGATGACTATTTGAGGCGGGGACCATTTTGGGGACAACAAAAACGCCCTGAGAAATCCTAAGCGATTGCAGGTCAACGAGTTAGTTTTACCGGCGTCTGGCTACGAACCAGAAGGTCGGGAGTTCGAATCTCTCAGGGCGCACCATCTTCCCCTCTAAATACGAGGGTTCCGGCGATGAAGGCTACCAGAAACGTTTCTCCGATGCTATTCGCTTTACCACTATTTTACCGTGCTCGCAGACCCCGAACAGGCCGGTAGGGCTTAGTGGCTCGCTTGTCGCGTCGCAGGAGCTGCTGCGCCTCAAGAGCCTCACGACGACCGCGACGTTCTAACAAGAAGGCGACCAGTTCGTCGCTCTCCGACGGGCTCAAGATGCCGGAAGCCGCCACGGGCAAGAAAGAATAACGGGACTATGCTATTTCATGATGATTCCCGCCTTGAGACCGTCGAGCCGCTTCTGCTTCTCATGGGGAAGCTCGTAGATCATGAACAACAGCATCTGGAATGTGTGGGCGAGTCTCGCTATGAGTTCACCGTCGAGTACAACCTGAGCGGTAACATCTCCGTCATTCGGGTGTATCGCACCGTCCCCTAGTTTCTTCATCGGGCTGCGTCGCTTGCGCTTACGGCGCATGAAGTTCGTTCGGGAGCAGTTCTTCTTAGCAGCGGCGGCACAGAACATCAAGCGACTGGTTCGCTTCCTAAGCCCGCCGACAGCGCCGCAGGCTCTCACCACCTAGAAAAGAGAAGAAAAGCTCGGCTGCACCGCCAGCCTTACAAAATCGGTCCAAACACTGAGTTTTTCAACACCCACGCCTGATTACAACAGTTTCGCTGAGCCGCAAGAAGTTCTGGCCGCGCGCGGATTTTCTCTTATCTGCTCTCCCGTCTAAGCACCACTTCGGATGCGCATCGCTTCGCTGAGTTATACTGATCGGTACCGCAGCCTTCTGGCGGAGCACAGCCAATGGCGGATGACCCACGTGCTCTAAGTCCTCATCGAGCCGATCCGGACGCAACGCTTGCGTCGCTGGGTCCACAGCCGACGCCGGGTCCACAGTTCGCCAGAACCGTGCCCAATTTGCCGACCAGTATCGGGCGCTATCGGATCGTTCGCCTGCTGGGCGAGGGTGGAATGGGGACGGTGTACGAGGCTGAGCAGGACCGGCCCCGGCGTAGCGTCGCATTGAAGATCATCAAAACAGCCTGGGCCAGCCCTGAAGTTCTCCACCGCTTCGAGCGGGAGTTCCAGGCGCTCGGCCGTCTCCATCACCCGGGCATCGCGCAAATCTACGATGCTGGAACCGCCAATACCGGGTTCGGTTCCCAGCCTTACTTTGCCATGGAAATCATTCGTGGCAACCCCCTAGGCGAATATGCCGATTCGCACAAACTAGACACCCGACAACGGCTGGCTCTGATGATCAAGGTTTGTGAAGCGGTCGAGCACGCCCATCAATGCGGCATCATCCACCGCGATCTGAAGCCCGCCAACATTCTGGTGGACGAGGGCGGCCAGCCGAAGATTCTGGATTTCGGGCTAGCACGCATCACTGATAGCGATGCCCAAGCGACCCGTCAGACGGATATGGGCCAACTACTAGGCACGCTAGCTTACATGAGCCCGGAGCAGGTTCTCGCCGATCCGCAGGCTCTGGATAGACGCACCGACGTCTACGCCCTCGGGGTCATCCTCTACGAATTGCTGTCGAACAAAATGCCCTACTCACTGACGCATCACCTGCATGAGGCGGTGCAAACGATCCAATATACCGATCCCGTTGCGCTGAGTTCGATAAACCGGAGTTATCGGGGAGACATCGAGACGATCGTCGCGAAGGCCCTGGAGAAGGAGAAAACGAGGCGGTACGGGTCGGCGGCGGAACTGGCGACGGATATGCGGCGGTACCTGGAGGATCAACCAATCAGCGCCAAACCGCCGAGTGTGAGCTATCAAGTGAAGAAATTTGCTCGGCGTCACAGGGCCCTGGTAGCAGCGGCGTCGGCAGTGCTTCTGGTTCTTGTCGCAGGCATCATCGCGAGTTCCAGAGAGGCGATAGTGGCCCGGAGGGCCGAGCAAACGGCGGCAAAGGAAGCGGCGTCGGCAAATGCGGTAATCAATTTCTTGCAGAACGATCTACTAGCGCAGGCCAGCGCGAAGAAACAATCCGGACCCAACGCCAAACCCGATCCGGACATAAGAGTGAGAACGGCCCTGGACCGGGCCGCAGCCCGCATCGAAGGGAAGTTCGACCGGCAGCCGGAAGTGGAGGCCGCGATTCGGGACACCATCGGAAAAACATATGAGGATCTCGCGCAGTATACGGAATCCCAGAAGCAGTTAGAACGCGCGCTCGAACTTGAGCGCCGGGTTTGGGGCCCGGAGAATCCAAAGACCCTCAACACCCTGAACCACCTGGGACGTACTCTCTGGCATCAAGGCAAGCATCAAGAGGCGGGGGCGCTTTTCGGCCCGGCCTTGGAGATCGAGCGGCGAGTGTTAGGTCCCGAGCATCCCGACACCCTCTATTGCCTGAACAATCTGGCCAATGTCTACCGGGCGGAGGACAACGACGAGCAGGCCGAACCGCTCTACCGCCAGACTCTGGAGATCCGGCGCCGTGTGCTGGGCCCCGAGCATCCTGACACGCTGGAATCGATGAATAATCTGGCCAATGTCTATTGGTCACAGGGCAAACTTGCGCAGGCTGAGGCGCTGTACAGCCAGACCATGGAGATCCAAAGGCGCGTGCTGGGCCCAGAGCATCCCGATACGCTGTTGTCGATGGGCAATCTGGCCGACACTTACTCTAGGGAGGGCAAGTACGGTCAAGCCGAGTCGCTTTTCACTCAGACCCTGGAGATCAGCCGCAGAGTGTTGGGCCCGGAGCATACCAGGACGCTTGGATTTTTGTCGGATTTTGCATTTTTGTATCTGAAACAGGGCCAAGATTACGTGGCGGAAACTTATGCCGCGCAAGTTCTTGCGGGACGCCAGCGCCCGGGATCATCGGAAGACCCAGCTGACATCCAGTCAGCGATGAACGACCTGACACTGATTTATGTGTCGGAGAAGAAGTTCGCCGAGAGTGAGGGTCTCGCGCGCCAGACCCTCGATTTCGATGATAAGAACCAACTGAACAACTGGCAACGATTCCGCACGGAGAGCCTGCTGGGCGCCAGCCTCGCTGTACAGAAAAAATACGCCCAAGCAGAACCGCTGATCCTCGCGGGCTACGAGGGGATGTTGTCACAGAAAGAAAAGATGGGAGTCCCGAATTGGTATCATCTCGACCGCGCCCGCGAATGGATCGTCGAGCTCTATCAGGCGTGGGGCAAGCCGGAGCAGGCGGCCAATTGGAAGAAAAACTAACCGCCCACGCAATTGCAACGACTCGGGCCATCCCGCCCGCGACTACGCTCAGGAACTCGAAGGAAATTTCCATCCGTGTTCAAGCTAGTTGGCGATTAAATCGCCATAGCACTTTCATTGAGGGTCGATGCATTATGAAAAAGCGCCCCGCTTCAGCAAGGTCGAAGCCGGATGAGGCGCCGCCTCCGCTGCGCTGCGCTGTGCAGGGCTTCGCTCCGCTACGGCGGCGCTAGAGAGTAACTGCGGTAGTGTGCCCGGTGGGAAAGGACTACAGGAGAGCATAGGCAAATCAGCCGGAGAATGGCATTTTACCTTGAGGGGAAGACAAGCGTTGGCACGAATGATCTTTCCCCCCAAGGAGGCAACTCAAATGCAAGCTGCGCCGGGGAAGGTCGCCAGAAATAATCAGATGGTTCCCTGTTGCAATAAAAACGGAACGGTTGAGAATGGTTTGCTCGCGCGTCTCGCCCAAGATGCGCCACTTAATCGTGGCCTCCTTCGATAGCGCCATGCTGAGGCGTGGGCTGCGTACCATCTTGCGGTCTACGTTGTCGATCAGAATGATCCGGTCTGCGGCCGCAAGCGGAATTGGCAATTGCTTATCGAACTCTTCGGTCTTGTCGTAGCTGATGCGAGGCAGCAGACAACCAGTGGTTGCTTTGCCGATAGCTTCGGCGATTTTTGTTTTGCCGCTGCCCGGCTCCGGTGCCGTGATGTCCTATAACGCAACCACGCTGGAGCAGATTACAGCCTGGAACTCCACTCCGAATGGCGAAGATGGTGGCCTCTGGCAATCCGGTACCGGCCTGGCTGCCGACCGTGACTTCAACATTTTTGTCGCCACCGGCAACGGGACCTATGATGGCAAGACGGGCGGAGACGACTTCAGCGACTCCGTTGTGAAACTCATTCATCCGTTTGGCCGCCGCTGCGATCACTTCCGTGTGGACGACTGGTTCACTCCATACAGCCAGGTTCTTCTCTCCAGCAAAGACTTGGACGTGGGTTCCGGCGGAGTGCTCTTATTGCCCGACCAGGGCGAAGGTGCTCCGCATCGGCGGCTGCTGGTGCAAGTGGGCAAAACCGGATCGATCTACCTGATCGACCTCGACCAGATGGGATATTTCAATGCCAATAACAACGACCAGATTGTGCAGGACCTGGAAGGCGCCGTTGGCGGCATGTGGGCTACGCCGGGCTGGTGGAACAACAATGTCTACTTCGGTGGCGAGAACGATTATTTGAAGCAGTATGCTTTCGATCCGGCCACCGGGCTACTCTCAACTACCCCAGTTGCGGTGTCCCCAACACTGTTTGGTTCTCGGGGTCCCACCCCTTCCATTTCTGCGAATGGCACGAGCAATGCAATCGTCTGGGTGGTGCAGTGGGACGATTTTGGCAAGGGACCGGCGACCTTGCACGCCTACAATGCCAATAATATTGCCATTGAGCTCTACAACAGCGATCAGATTGCGTCGCGCGACGATTCCGGCACTGCCGTGAAGTTCACCGTGCCAACAGTGGCGAACGGCAAGGTGTACGTCCCCGCAGTGCATGAGTTGAGTGTGTTTGGATTGCTGCCATAGGCAGCTCCCGTGGAAGGCGGTTTAGCTTGGTGTCCATTGTTTGTAGCTAGGAATGAGTGGTTATTTCTTCGGGTTCGACATGAGGGCTCCACAAGGGTCCTTTCGACAAGTCCAGCAAGGGAGTCCGCATAAAAGCGCTGACGTCACAGCACGGGAGTCGGTCAGGGCGGCAATCGATCGCTGGTACATTTCCTGCCAGTCGGATACGAACCGTATCGTCACGTTATTCTTCCCCTCTCCCGCGGCTGCCACTGGCCTCCAGCTCTGCCCGTCTCAAGATCGATTCCTCATCGTTCATTTCGTTAATCCATTCGCGTTTTTATATTTTAATTTTACGCCACGCTGGCTGCCTGCATATGACTTCTTCAGGTGTCCCGACTCCTCTCAATTACCCGATTACGGTGTCGCCAACTGTTTTCGGTTTGCCCGGTCCAACATGCTCTCTGCGTTAGCCGGCTTTTCTGCTAATCTTGATTTGCCCTGTTGTTTCTTAGACACAGTTTTAGTACTGACGGGAGCTTCCTACTGAGAATCGGGTCTGGCGCGCCATGTTGAAGGTTACCGAGCAGGAAGTGTCCTTACTATCGTCGTCGAAACAGGGATTGATTTATCTTACGGTGAACGACTGGACTCTGGTCGCCGACAAGGCGCGGCGGGTTCAATTTAAGAAGGGCGAGGTTCTGGTACATCGGGGCAAGATGGCAGATGGCGTTTATCTATTGCTCAAGGGAACGGCGCGAGTGCAGATTCCTTCCCAACGTGCGGCGCGAGCAATAGGACCGGGCGAGATTTGCGGCGAAATGTCGTTTCTGGAAGAGGCGCCCGCCAGCGCTCACGTGGTTGCAGACGGAGAAGTGGAAGCCTTTTGCCTGGACCGGAGCGCATTGCAGAGTTTGTTTGAGTTGTTTCCCCACCTCGGATCGCGCTTTTACCGATCATTGGCGACCAATCTTTCGCGGCGTCTCCGGAACCTAATGGGGGCGAGTTCCGAAGTGCCGAGTGCTGTGCAAAAAGCCCATTCGTGAGGGGTTATTTTGAGAGGAGTCAGATTTCGGGTAAAAGCGGCTTAGGGCGACCCGTAACTCGCAAGCTGCTCAACGGCATAAATTCCTTGCGGCTTGGTCCGCTGTGAACTACACTTAAGTGCCATGAAATGAGATCGCGAGGGACGCAAAAGGACCGCAATAGTGTGCAGTACTTTGCAGCCTTAGACTCTCGATTCGGCCTGAGGATTTGGTTAAGCTGTAGATATGTAAGGAGTTTTGTTTTATGGACAGGTTGGCAAGAAGAATGCTCGTACATTAGTGCGGACCTAGGTGTGGAACCGCCAGAGGGGGCCTGCAGCCTCCGCCAAAAAGTGGGTTCATGGTAATCGGTTCTTGGAGGGGTTCAAATATGAAGCGGATATTCTTGATGACTTTATTGGCTCTGGCCGTGCCACTGTCAGCTTTCGCGGGATCTGTGGATTTCTCAAATAGTGGTGGCAGTCTGACGGGAAGTTCCGCAGGCCTATCCCTTACCGGCTCTGAGATTATTCAGGCGACAGGCCTAGGCACAGGCGCGGTGGGCAACGACGGTACCCTGAGCTTCTCAACGGGATCCTTTGTTTCAGCTGTGGGCAACGTTACAACATTCAATGGCGGCGGCAGCTTCACGATCACAGGTAACGGCAGCAACGGCGTTCCTACCGGCACGATCTTTATGGGCTCATTTAGCGGTCCAGTGAAGTTGACTGCGGGACCGGCCGTTTCTGGCGGAACGATTTATACCATTCTGGGCGACATCTCCGGGACGTGGTTTTCCGGAGGAACGGCGACTGGCCTCACAAACGAAACTTGGGTTGGCAGCTTTGCTACCGGCAAGAATGGGTTCATGGGGTCTGCGACCCTGGGTAGCGGCGAAACCATTGTCAGCACCGTCCCTGAGCCCGGCACTCTCGGCTTGCTCGGAACAGGTTTGGTTGGCCTGGCTGGAATTGTTCGCAGAAAGCTGAAGGCCTGAATTCAACCTAATCCGCTTCTTTAAGAGCCCCGCTCTTGCGGGGCTCTTGTTTTGCAGTCGTGGGCTTCCTCTGTTTTCGATTCGGGCCGTCTCTTCCGCAGCGACGATTACTGCAGTAACCCTCAAGGCGGGATTACCGTTGACCCCTCATGGTTAGCCTCCTTACATTCTCCAGAGGGGGACATATGAAAGATATTCATGAAGTATTGCGGCAGAAGCAGACCAAGTACGCCCAACTGGGAAAGCAGATTGAGATGCTCCAGCAGGCGGCGGAGAAGCTGCGCGAAGTGGCGCCCCTCCTCGCCGAAAATGATGACGAAGACAATGCCGTCCTGATGGAAGGCGACGATGCGTCGACCCCGTCGGACGCGATGGCGGCAAAGGCAGGCGCCAACAGTTCCACAGCCTCCAAAGCGGGTCGCGCCACGGCGCCGCGTTGGCCATAATCTCGCGCTGATGATGCGGAGAATCTAGTCTATGAACTTTCTGGCATTGCTGGTATGCGGCGACGACACCGCTTCCGAGATCCTGGCCCGGGTTTTGCCGAGCTTCGGGATCGCGGTGGAGCGTTTCAGCGATTTCGCCACGGCAATTCAACGTCTTCAGGAGTTAAGATTCGACGCACTCATTGTTGATTTCGAAGATCCCAACGCAGCGTCCGTGGTGTTGCAAGAGGCTCGCAGGCTGAATTCAGGAAATCCACCCATCACCGCAGCTTTGGTTGCGGAACCCGCGAAGGCGCGCCACATTCTCACCGAGGGCGCGCACTTCGTGCTGTACAAACCACTCTCCGAAGATAAAACGCGGGCGGGTCTGAGGGCCGTAGCTGCGTTGTTAAATCGCGAACGCCGCCGGGCACGCCGTGTCCCGGTACAAGCGCCGGTGGAGCTTACGCTGCCCGACGGGCGTAAAGTCGAAGGCATTCTGATTGACCTCAGCGAGACCGGAATGGATGTTCTGACGGCCGAACCTCAGGCCCCGGCATCTTTGTTGAATTTCCGCTTTCAGTTGCCCGATGGGAGTTTTGAAGTCCATGCGCATGGGCAGGTGGCATGGGCAAATCCAAACGGACAAACGGGAGTCCATTTTCTGGACCTGGAAGAGGGCATCCGAGATCAGCTCCAGCTCTGGCTGGAGGCCGCGGCTGCAACTCTGAGCGAAGGTCCGGACGAAACCGTTCCCCACTGCAGGCTTACAGATCTGAGCCTGGGCGGCTGCTATGTGGAGAGCGAGTCGCCTTTTCCGGAACATGCAATGGTTGACCTGTGCCTGCGAACCGACGAGATTGCAGTTCATACCGAAGGCATGGTACGAGTGATGCATCCGGGATATGGCATGGGGGTAGAGTTCCCTTCCCGCACGCCGGAGCAGCGGGCACAGGTAGCAAACCTGATCAGCATTCTCAGGGGCTGCCCTGAATCCAGGCTCGAACTGGGAGTGTCTCCCCGCGCTCTTACGGCCGACCTCAGCCAGTTTGAGCGCTCGCCCGAGACAGCGGAGCAGAGGTCTGACGATCTTGATTCGGACGATCTTGAAGATCCCTTGCTGGAGCTGCTGAGACAAGGTCCTGAGCTGCAGCCGGAAGATTTTCTGGTCGAGCTTCGCCGCCAGCGATCCGGCGAAAACGTCACTGCGTAGTTTGGATTTTCCATCTGCCAGCTTCTGGCGAAGCCTCCTCTTGTTCTGTTCTCTTGTTCTTCCCTCGTGAACTTTCCTCGTGCTCTTCCGTTAAACATTTATTTCTCAAATGAAACCTCTCGCGGGCAGAGAGTGATGGAAAACTTTGGGAGTAGCGTAAGGCAGGAAAACCGGCAGAAAACAGGCAGAGAACCGGCAGAGGGTGCGAGAGGTTGGGGTTTTGTCTCCAGAGACTGAAGAACCCTCACCCCGTCTCTGGCATGGGTTCTTCAACTCTCCGGGTTCTGTTCCACCCCTGTAAAAATACGGTAGAGCAGTTCTGTTGCGTGGCGGTTTCACGAATATTAAATCACGGTTAAATAACCGAAGACTATTCACAGGACTGTGTCAGAGTCCCAGAGGCTTGTCGGGTTCGCTAAATCCAGAAAAACAGAGACACAATTCCGGTAGGGGCGCAGTTTGACCCGAACGGCGGTGTGCTTACGGGATGCCGCGGCAAAGATAGAACCACTAGATTTTCAAAACTGCACCACTAACGCAATTCCTGCGCTGCGGTCATCGGTGTGCGAACATATACCTCCGAGACGAAAGCGTCTCGCGCGGACGGGGAGCGGAGCTGGCGGCGACTATAAAATCCGATAAGAGCGAAAGCTCGTTCTACTCCAGCGGGACGCAAGGGGAAACTCGCAACGGCTCGCTCTGGATGCCGCTGGCGTTGATCGCGGCGGCGGCGTTAGGGGTGGGAGTTCCCTTCTTGTTTCTCGGAACACCCTCCGGACATGATGTCGAATTTCATCTGTATTCATGGTTGGAAGTTCTGTCGCAATGGAAGGAAGGAATCGTTTATCCGCGATGGGCGAGCCTGGCACATTTCGGATACGGGGAACCGCGCTTCATTTTCTATCCTCCGGCGTCGTGGGTTTTGGGTTCGATTGTGAGCGGGATTTTTCCCTGGAGGCTGGTTGCCAGCATCTATATTTGGATTGTGCTGGTGGCAGCGGGAGTGTCCATGTTCCTGCTGGCGCGGCAATGGTTTAACCGCCGTGACGCGATCTACGCCGCGGTGTTGTACACCATCAATCCTTATCACCTTGCGATTGTTTACTGGCGCAGCGCTTTTGCCGAACTGATGGCCAGTTCATTGTTGCCGCTGCTGCTGCTGTTGTTGCTGCGGGCGGACGAAAAACGGCGCCGTGCGATTGTGTTGCTCGCTTTGCTGCTGGGATTTGCCTGGTTGATCAACGCGCCTGCGGCGGTGATGATCCACTATTCACTCGCTTTGTTGATGGTCGTGATTGCCTGGCAGCGTCGCTCGCTGCGCGTCTTACTGACAGGCTCGCTGGCGGTTGTTCTGGGCGCAACACTGGCGGCTTTCTATTTATTGCCGGCCATCTACGAACAAAAGTGGGCCGACATTGCGCAGGCGGTCTCGGCTGGATCGCGTCCGCTGGATAATTTTCTGTTCGTCCATACCGCGGACGCGGAGCACGATGCCTTCAATCGCGTCATTTCATGGATTGCGATGGCGGAGATCGTGCTTACGATTGCGGCTGCGTGGGCAGCGCAAAGTTGGCGCCAACGCAATCGGGAGCTTTGGAATTCGCTGGTGATTTGGGCTGCGGTGTGTACGGCGCTTATGCTGTCGATTTCCAATCCGCTTTGGGACGTCCTGCCTAAGCTGCGCTTCATGCAGTTTCCCTGGAGATGGTTGTTGTGCCTGGGTATTCCATTTACTTTGCTTACCGCAATGGGAGTGCGGAGATGGGTATCGCGCGCCGCTCTGTACCTGGCGGCTGTGTGCATGCTGGTTTTCGTGTGGCACCATTTCCAGCCGCCGTGGTGGGACACTGCAGCGGACTTACGCGAGATGCAGGACAACGTCGCGACTGGCACGGGTTACGAGGGCACGGACGAATATACGCCGGTGGGCGCAGACCCTTCGTCAGTCGATAAAGGGGCTCGCCGCGTGACTGTGGACGGTCCGGCCCACGCCGAGATCCGAGTCTGGGAGTGGAAGGCGGAGCACAGGTTAGTTACGGCAGAGATGTCCGCACCGGATCATCTTGCGTTAAAGCTGTTCAACTATCCGGCGTGGCGCGTGGAGGTGAATGGACGCCTGGTGCAGGTTGCTACGCGCGAGGGCACCGGACAGATGTTAGTGCCAGTAGAAGCTGGGACGAATCGCATACAGATTACTTTTGCCAGCACCTGGGATCGCACGGGGGGCGCATGGATCTCGGTGCTGGGGCTGTTTTTTACACTTGGGTTGCTGGGAAAGCCTGGATTGCTTTTAATGAGAATTTCGTGGCGGCCAAGAATGCGAAGCCTCAGCGGCTAAGCCGGAGGAAGTCGCGGCAGTGACCGCACGTCTGAAGCCGTACCCTTCCCGTTTGTTGCCACGCCGGTTCGTTGGCACTCCGTTCGCTGCCTGCGAAAGCGGCGTCTAAATAGCCAGCCGGCCGAACACAGAGACGAGTTGCGGAGATCGAATCGTAATGCGAAGAATTCTGATTGCGACTTCTAATCCGGGCAAGCTGCGTGACTTTGCGGGAGCGGCCCTGCGGCACGGATTCGAGATCGCCGGAATCCCGAACTTCGCGTCCTTATCCTCAGTGATTGAAGATGGCCTAACGTTTGAAGCCAACGCGCGGAAGAAAGCTGAGGCTTATAGCCGCTATGTTCCAGAACAGATCGTAGTGGCCGACGACTCTGGCCTGGAGATCGACGCACTGAACGGAGCCCCCGGCGTGCACTCCGCGCGCTACGCCGCGCCCGATCTGCAAAACAAGGAACCACACGAAGCCGATGCGAACACTGACGACGAAGCAAACAACGCCCGCGTTCTGCGCGAGTTGAAAAATGTTTCGGCCGCTCAACGCACGGGGAGATTTGTTTGTGTGCTGGCCGCGGCGCGCGATGGCGAGACGCTGGCGACATTTCGCGGAACAGCCGACGGAACCATTCTCGATGCCGCGCGAGGGACGAATGGTTTTGGCTACGATCCGCTGTTTTATTTTACGCAGATTGGGAAAACATTTGCGGAACTCACCGCCGAACAGAAGTCTCAGTACAGCCATCGCGGCGCAGCCTTCCTTCAATTGCTGGAATGGCTCTCCGAACCGTCACTGATCAAGGCTAGTCTGGGTCCGCGCCTTCCTTGACTTCGCTTCTCCGCTGCGCCGATAATACAAAGTTCTTTTGCCGTTTCTGAAGTGACAAGCAAGGCTTAACAAGGAGCGATTTGTGGCATCAGCAGCCAATTCTACCGCTCCCGCGGGAACGCAGGGTGTAGTGAAAGGCGCAGCGCATGCCGTCGCGCCGTTGCGTGCCGGACAAGGCACGTCGTTTTGGTTGCGCCGGCTGCACTCGCTCACCGGCATCATTCCGGTGGGCGCATTTCTGTTTGAACATATTCTGATTTCCAATTCCACAGCCATCAGCGGGCCTGACGCCTATGCTCGGCAGGTCAGCTTTCTGGCCAACCTTCCGCTGGTGTTCTTTCTTGAGCTGTTCGGAATCTGGCTGCCGATTGCATTTCACGCGCTCTACGGTTTCTACATCTGGTACCGGGGCGATGGAAATACGGTGGAATATCCCTGGAGCGGAAATTGGATGTACACGGCCCAGCGCTGGAGCGGCGGGATTGCATTCATCTATATCGTCTGGCACACGTGGACGATGCGCTTCACGGGGATCGACCTGCACGCGTATCCCAATGCCTCGTTTGGAAAAGTGCAGGGAGAAGTTTTTCAGCCGGCGCTGTTTGTCTTTTATGTGGTTGGGCTGATCGCGGCATCGTGGCACTTTGCGTATGGAATCTGGCTGTTTTCGGCGAAGTGGGGGATTGTTTCCGGCGAGAGGGCGCGGAAGCGATTCCTGGCAGTGTGTCTTGCGTTTTTCTTTTTGCTGACAGGAGTTGGACTGGCGAGCTTGTATACCTTCCGCTCCCGGCCGCAGCAGCTCTTCGAGCCGGGTACGTCAGCGATGGCTCCGAATCAGGAAGCGCCAATTTACGGAAATCCGGTTCACTGAATGGCAGCTCCCAAAATCATCGTGATCGGCGGCGGGCTTGCCGGTTTGTCGGCAGTGATCAAGATTGCCGAGATGGGCGCGAACGTCGATCTCTTTTCGATTGTTCCGGTGAAGCGGTCGCACTCGGTGTGCGCGCAGGGCGGCATCAACGCGGCTAAGAATCTGAAGGGCGAAGGCGATTCGACCTGGATTCACTTTGACGACACGGTGTACGGCGGCGATTTTCTGGCGAACCAGCCACCGGTTAAGGACATGTGCGAAGCCGCACCGGGGATCATCGATTTGCTGGATCGCATGGGCGTGCCGTTTAATCGCACACCGGAGGGCCTGCTCGATTTCCGCCGTTTTGGCGGGACTTTATATAACCGCACAGCTTTCGCAGGAGCGACCACCGGCCAGCAGCTTCTCTACGCGCTCGACGAGCAGGTGCGTCGCTATGAATCTGAAGGCAAGGTGAAGAAGTATGAGCACTGGGAGTTTCTTTCGGCTGTGCTCGACGGAAACCGCGTCTGTCGCGGCATTTGCGCGATAGATTTACGCAGTATGGAAGTGCGTACTTTTCCTGCCGACGCCCTCATCATCGCCACGGGCGGCATCGGCGCGATCTTTGGAAAGTCTACAAATTCCGTGGTTTGCACGGGATCGGCGCAGTCAGCGCTGTATCAACAGGGCTGCTACTACGCCAACGGCGAGTTTATTCAGGTGCATCCCACATCGATTCCGGGCGAGGACAAGCTGCGGTTGATGTCGGAATCGGCGCGCGGCGAAGGTGGGCGCATATGGGTGCCGAAGACACCGGGAGACAAACGCGATCCAAAATCGATTCCGCCGAGCGATCGCTGGTACTTTCTGGAAGAGTGGTATCCGAAGTATGGCAACCTGGTGCCGCGCGATGTGGCCACTCGGGCAATTTTCAAAGTTGTCTACGAGTATAACCTCGGCATCGACGGTAAGCCGATGGTGTATCTCGACCTGACTCATATTGACCGCAAGATTCTCGACCGCAAGCTGGAAGGGATTCTGGAAATCTACGAAAAGTTTGTGGGCGACGATCCGCGCGACACGCCCATGAAGATTTTTCCAGGAATGCATTACACGATGGGTGGACTGTGGGTGGACTTCAAGCAGGCAACGAACATCGCCGGAATTTTTGCCGCGGGCGAGTGCGAATATCAGTATCACGGGGCGAACCGCCTGGGCGCGAATTCGCTGGTGTCGTGTATTTTCGGGGGAGGCGTGGCCGGTCCCAACGCGGTGAAGTATGCGCGTGGCCTGCAGGCTTTGCCTGACGGAAACGGCTGCTTCGAGGCGGAGAAGAAAAAGCAGGAAGAGAGCAATTCCCTGCTGATGAAGAATGAAGGGACGGAAAATCCGTTCCGGCTGTGGCGGGAGTTGGGGGAGCTGATGACCAAGGATTGTACGGTCATTCGCTACAACAAGAATCTGCAGCAGACGGATACGACACTTGTGGAGATGCTGGAACGCTTCCGCAAGGTGAACCTGAGCGACCGGACGCAGTGGGCGAATACCAGCGTGGTGTTCACCAGACAACTTTACAACATGCTGCAATTGTCCCGAGTGGTGGCGCAGGGCGCGCGTCTGCGCGATGAGTCGCGAGGGGCGCACTACAAGCCGGACTTCCCGGAGCGCGACGACAAGAATTTTCTGAAGACGACAAAGGCGTATTTTGCACCGGATGCGGATGAGCCGAAGTTCGAATTCGAACCGGTGGATGTGTCGCTGATTCCGCCAAGGGCAAGGAAGTACTGACGCGGGGACGTGATTCGCGGTGTTGAACGACGCTAACGGATCGTCAGGTCTCGAGTGGAGCACGAACGGGTAGGGCACGAAGTCGACTCGTGCCATCAAGATGCCCGTAGATGCGCGGCTTTAGCCGCTGGGGGCCAAGGATCCAGCTTGAATCCGGAAAACCCGGAGCAATAGCGATAGTCGCTGGGATCGGTCACAATGTGCCGCTCCACGGGATTGCGATGGATGTAATTTTGGTGATGCATAAAATCGACGGCAATCCGAATCCGGTGATCGGTGAAGCCGCAGCTGCCAGAGTTCCTGATCGCGGCCGATGATCGTTCCGAGCTCATGTGAGTGCGCACCTTTGATCAGTTGGATCGAACGCTCAATGGGGACGTCCCGTGCGGGCGTCAGAAGAAGATGCACATGTTCGGGCATGACGACAAACGCGTGCAACTCGTAACGGCCTTCGCGGCGATAGCGGTAGACCGCGTGCAGAAAAAGGCGGACGTAAGTTTCGAGGACGAACCGTTTCCGGCGATGGTGCGTCGAGAAGGCTACGAAATAAGTTCCGGGTGGAGAGATGAGTCGTCCAGGCTTCAACGCGACCCCTCAGCGGCTGAAAGCCGCGCGTCTTTTCCGACTCTAAACTGGCACGAGTGGAACTCGTGCCCTTCCCGGTTATTTTTCGCACAAAGGTTCTCGTTTTGGGAAAGAGCGAATGGCTAACAAATCCGTCTTCATCAAAATCAAGCGGCAGAATAATCCCACTTCCAAGTCATATTGGGAGGAGTTCGACCTTGCCTGGCATCCGGGCATGAATGTGATTTCCTCGCTGATGGAGATTGCGGCGAACCCGGTTACTCGCGAGGGCAAAGCGACGACGCCGATCACCTACGATTCGAATTGCCTGGAAGAAGTGTGCGGATCGTGCGCCATGCTCATCAACGGGCGCGCGCGCATGGCCTGCTCCGCGCTGATCGACAATCTTGAAAAGCCAGTGAAACTTGAGCCGTTCTCGAAATTTCCTGTCGTCCGCGATCTCGCTGTCGATCGCAGCGTGATCTTCGAAAATCTCAAGGCGGTCAAGGCATGGGTTCCGATCGATGGAACTTACGATCTTGGCCCCGGGCCGCGCATGACGGCGGAAGAGCAGGAACAGGCTTATCCGATTTCGCGCTGTATCTCGTGCTGCTGCTGCATGGAAGCCTGTCCGCAGTTTAACGAAGATACGGGCTTCGTGGGCGCGGCCACTATCGCGCAAGTGCGGCTATTTAACACGCATCCCACCGGCAAAGCGCTGCAACACCAGCGTCTGGCGGCCCTCATGGGCGATGGCGGCATCCAGGAATGCGGGTACGCCCAAAACTGTGTGGAGGTCTGCCCGAAGGATATTCCGCTGACGAAGGCAATTTCCGAGGTCGGCGGCGCGGTCATGAAGCAAGCCCTGGGTGACCTTTTCCGGCGCTGATTTTTGTCACTCCCCCCAAACCTGGCATACCTACTCCGCATCGAAATTACGCTATCTGATTGCTCCGGGAGCACATGGCGTGGCGGAAAAACCCGTGCGGGGATGGCGTTTCGCGTGCTTCTATAGATTGGGTAAGCGCGTTGCGAATGGCGATAGTAACCACTCCGTAACTTGCATCGGTTACCGCGCCGGTAACGGTCGTAACGGCCAGCTCATGCGACCAAAGTTCGGGGCGCTTGACAGCATGGCATAGAATGTCGGAACACGCTGCAGGCTGGCCCTTGCGGCAGACTACGAGACCACTTCGTGAAATTAAAGCTACAGCGCCGATTAACTTTTTTGTTGCTGGCCGGTGTGTGCATGGCAACCTTGTGCAGCCCTGCGTTTGGGGCGACCACAACCACGCTGCATAAATCCGCTCGCCATCACCGGCTGCACCGGTTGCTGCACTGGACGCGCTGGAACCCAGTATTCCGGCCCTCGCACGAATCTCTTTTGCTGCAGAATGCGGAAATTGACCGGATGGAATTGCCACGCATTCAGGACGACGACGAACTGGAAGCGCTGAAGGCGAGTGGGGCGCTGCTGCCGATCATTCCGGGTGAGACGTTGCGGTTTGATCCTCGGCTGGATCCGACGCGCCGCTACTGCCGTCCATGGACCCGCGACTTTGTTCAGGATCTCTCGCTAGCTTATTACCATCGGTTTCACGAGCAGATTCAGGTGAACTCGGCGGTTCGTACGGTGAAGGTTCAGAATAAGCTCCGCAGGCATAACCGCAATGCGGCTCCATCTGAAGGTGACACCGCCTCGTCTCATCTGGCGGGTCTTACCGTCGATCTGCAGCGCCGCGGCATGAGCCAGGATCAGATTCACTGGATGGAGCGCTACCTGTTCTACATGAAATCTCTCGGCCTGGTTGAACCTGAGGAAGAGCGGCGCCAGTGGGTATTCCACATCATGGTCTCGGGGCGCTATGCCGAATGGCGCGAAACTCAGGATATCGTTCCGATGGACCGACCCGAGCCGGCGACCGTGACTGCCGATAGCCGCCCCGAATAGTCGCCTGGCGTCAGCAATCACCTCGTATAATTTGCTCCGACCATGATTGTCCTGATGGCTGGCCTTCCTGGGTCAGGCAAAACTACTCTCGCCCAAGAGCTAGCGCTTCGCATCTCCGGCCGCGTGCTCAACAAAGATGAGGTCCGGCACTCGCTTTTCGCGGCGAATGAGATCGAATATTCCTCTGGGCAGGATGATTTCTGTTTGCAGGTTATGCTTGAAACCGCCGGCTATCTGCTGCAAAGGGATCAGAACCGGACTGTGTTTCTGGATGGACGTCCGTTCTCGCGGCGCTATCAGATCGAAAATGTGGTGAATGCGGCTGCTTCGATGCGGCAGAGCTGGCGCATTCTCGAGTGCGTTTGCCCGGAAGAGATTGTCAAGCAGCGGCTAGAGGAGCAAGCTGAAAAGCATCCGGCTGCCAATCGGAATTACCAACTCTATCTGGAAGTGCGATCGCGCTTCGAAGCGATTACTTTCCCCAAAAACGTGATCGATACGCACCAGCCACTGGAAGTATGCGTGGAGCGAGCTCTTTTGGCGCTTCGCTGATGGCACTTTCTTCCTTGCGCCCCTGCCTATACAATCGTTGGCTTGCTCGCACAGGGGCGCCCTATACTATGACTCGCCGCAGAATCTTCGTAATCAGATCCCTAAAGTTCACTTGCCTGACCCTCTTTTGCCTGACCTTCTTGGGCTTGGTTCTGGCCGCTTCTGCGCAATCCGCAAACCGATCCGAGGCGCCGGTCAGCGCCAAAGCGCGCGCCATTCACGATTCAGCCATCGTGGTCGACACCCACGCCGATACGCCGCAACGCTTTCTCGACGAAGGCTTCGACCTCGGCTCAACCGACCCCAACGACATTGGGCACATCAGCCTTGATAAGGCTCACCGCGGCAATCTTGGGGCGGAGTTCTTCTCCATCTGGGTAGAGCCGGAGAGCAACCAGGGGCATTTCGCACGGCACACCCTTGATCTGATCGATTCCGTTTATGAGCAGGCTGCGCGACATCCTGACCGCATGATGATGGCTTTCTCCGCTGCCGATATTGAGCGCGCCCACAAAGAGCACAAGCTGGCCGCGCTCATGGGCATCGAAGGCGGACACTCCATCGAAAACGATATACACCTGCTGCGCGATTATTACCGGCTCGGCGTGCGTTATATGACGCTTTCATGGTCGAACACGAACGAATGGGCCGACTCTTCGGGCGACATCAACGATGCAAAAGTGCAACACCACAACGGTCTCACCGATTTCGGCAAGCAGGTTGTGCTGGAGATGAACCGGCTGGGCATGATGGTTGACATTTCTCACGTCGCAGACAAGACGTTCTGGGATGCGATCGCGACGACCAAAGCCCCGGTGATCGCTTCGCATTCTTCCGCGCGAACACTGACAGACGCTCCCCGCAACATGAGTGACGACATGCTGCGGGCTGTGGCCAGGAATGGCGGCGTGGTCGATGTGAATTTTTATTCCGGTTTTGTTGACGAAGACTATCGCAAGGCAAGCGAACCTATCGGCAAACAGGCTGCAGAGGCTGTGCGGGTTTATGTAGAGAAGCAAAAAGCCGACGGGAAGGCCGTCCCCTACACAGATATCGACCGCATCGAACGCGAGTGGGCAGCGAAGATTCCACGCCCGCCGCTAAAATCGCTGATCGATCATATCGATCACATCGCTAAGGTTGCCGGGGTGGATCACATTGGCCTGGGCTCCGACTTTGACGGCGTGGCGGGAGCAACGCCTGCCGGCATCGATTCCGCGGCTGACTTGCCGAAAATTACGCAAGCGCTGCTTGATCGAGGATACAAGGCCGACGACATCAAGAAAATCCTTGGCGGTAATGTGCTGCGCGTTTTCCGCCAGGTGGAAAGCGTGAGCCGCGAGATGCAGCCTCAGTCCCATTAACACCCGCCACTGTCGTACAATGCAACGTTGCCGGCAAATCACCGTGTAGAAAGATCTGGTGGCAGGAGCGATTATGCGTAACGCTTTTATAAGCTTTGTCTTTGTAAGCGTTGTTCTGCTGATTGCGAGTACGTGTGTCTGGACGCTGTCGCCTGCCCAGACTGCGCCCGCGGCCATGGCGCCTGTGCATGCGGCAGCGGGCACGCCGACGGCAGTTATCGATACGACGGCCGGAAAGATGACGTGCACGCTGTTTCCCGACAAAGCTCCGATCGGCGTGGAGAACTTCATCGGCCTGGCCACCGGAACCAAGGACTGGAAGAATCCGGTGAGCGGAGCTAACAAGCACGGCGTGCCGCTTTATGACGGCACGATTTTTCATCGGGTGATTGCCGGCTTCATGATTCAGGGAGGCGACCCGAAAGGCGATGGGACGGGCGACCCGGGGTATAAATTCAAGAACGAGGTCTCTTCCGACCTGCTGTTCGATAAACCGGGGCGTCTGGCCTACGCCAATTCCGGCCCCAACACCAACGGTTCGCAGTTCTTTATCACGGAAGTAGCCACGCCGCACCTTAACGGAAGCTATACGATCTTCGGCCAATGTGACGATGCGACCGTGGCTCTGGTCACGCAGATTGGGCACATGGCCACCGACCCTATGAATGATCGGCCGTTCCGGCCGGTGAAGATTATTCACGTCAGCATCGTACATGGCTCGGGGGCAGCGGCTGCGAAGAAGCCAGCGGCGGCGGCAAAACCGTCAGCCGATGCGAATTAATCGCTCGTGCAGGACTGCCGTTTTGCCCTGACCAAAGACTGCTCCCCTGCACATGCACCGCGAACGACTGACAACCAACTCGAAAGGACTTCATGACTCGCCAACCCGGACTCTACGCTACGTTTGAAACCAGCGAAGGCAACATCGTCTGCCGCCTGTTTGACAAAGACGCGCCAAAAACCGTAGCTAACTTTGTCGAGCTTGCCGAAGGCAAGCGCGAATGGACGCATCCTTCCACGCGCGAGAAATCCAAGGATCGTCTTTACGATGGAACGATTTTTCATCGCGTGATTCCCGACTTCATGATTCAGGGCGGAGATCCTCAGGGCACAGGCATGGGCGGTCCCGGCTACCAATTCGAAGACGAAACCAAAGGTTCGCAGCATAAGCTCGACAAAGCGGGCAAATTGGCGATGGCGAATGCCGGGCCCAACACGAACGGATCGCAGTTTTTCATCACGGTGGCGCCCACCACCTGGCTAACGGGCCAGCACACAATTTTCGGTGAAGTTATCGAAGGACAGGATGTTGTTAAGAAGATCTCCGACGTGCCGCGCAACCGGCAGGATAAGCCGAACAAGGACGTGGTAGTGAAGAAAGTCGCGATCGAGCGCGTATAGCCTCAATCAACAGAGGTGGCGCGGTAGTTTGCAAGCCTATCCTGAAGGCGGCTCGGCAACACTAGCGTCATTTTGTAACTATCCTGTTTAGTGTGAAAGTCCGCACCGTTATTACGCAGTCACCTGAGTGTGTTGAGCGCTGATTCGTAGGGAGACTCCGCTCTGCGCCTGCCGAAGAGCATATCCTCGGCCAACTAATCTCTCCATTCGCTCCGGGAGCTTGACCGGGGCGTCGCTCGATTCCGATCACGTATAAGTCAAAGATGCGCGGAATAACTTGCACGGCAATGTGCGCGCAACAAAAACGCAACCTTCGATGCGTGTTGTGCAACTTTACTTAACTCGCCGGGTTATTTCTGCTGAACGGCGATCCCATGTTAAGTAGGTTAGTATGTCAGGCAGGTTCTCAATAACTTCGTTCCATTACGTCGTTGTCGTCATCTACGCCAGCGCTGTTTTTGGACCTGCAATTGCCGGAGCGTCGGTGCGCGTGCCGTTACGTGCCTCAGAAACGTCGTTGCTGGCGTCTGTCGTCGGTCCGTTGCTTGTCGATGAAACCAGTCATGTGGTGGTGATTGAATACGAAGCCTGGTTTGGACCCAATGCGGTGACTTTTCAGGGGAGTGCCGCAATGCCTCTGCTACAGTCCGCGGACATGCAGCCGGTCGGGGGCGGCTATGACAGCGCCGATCCCGCCGTAATCCAGCAGCACGTCGAGTGGATGGAGTACATGGGCGTCGACGCCGCGCTGATTGACTTAAGCAATAACGTAAGCTGCATTTTCAACACTCAATGGTTTGTAAAGACGTATCTCGAGAACTTCAATGGCTGCCCTGCGTGGCGCGCCAACTATCAAAATATCCGTGACAATACAGCGAATCTCTATCCCGCGTGGTCCGGGCTCGGAACTTCGCTGAAGCTGATTCCGCTGCTGGGTGGAATCGACCAGAATGCCTTGTTTATGGATATCGACGGCGAGACTGCCTTCGAAAAAGAGATCGACTGCTTTGACGCCCTCATGACCGAGTACCCTGGCCTCAATGTAATTTACCAAGGAAAGCCTCTCATGCTGATTTACCTGGGGGCGGCACAAGATCCACAGCAGTCTGACAATCCGCTATGGTTTCAAATTAAGACATTGCTGAACAACCATCCTGAGTTTCAGAGCAAATATACCTTCAAAATGGCGGCTGGATATCTGGAAAGCCAGCCCAGTATGTGGGTCACGCCGGGCGACCCCGACGGCCCCGAGGAGATCAGCCCGCAGTATGGCTTCTGGAGCGTGGGAGATCGCCTTAACACGTCCTGCACGTATCCGTTATGCCCTTACTACCCAACCTATAACGAACTCGTAAACGACAACGGTTTTCGAGTGGAGAACATGACGGTGGCGATAGCCACGGCGGGGCAAGACGGATGGGGTTGTCCAAACGCGAACTCGTTACCCTATTGTTCGGATGATTCCCTGCGCTTCGGCGAAGATCATTCCTACGCGACGCTGGACTCATTCATGACCTACGCGCGCCAGTTTGATCCCATTTTTCTGATCATCGACCAGTTCAACGAGTTCATGTCGCCGGATGAAGGCTGGGACGCAAATACCAACGACGACATCGAACCGGCTAATCTGTGGGGGGCGGGAGCGATCGACGCCGTCAAGCAGGAGATCGAGAAGTACCGCAACCATTGAACTGGGCCGAGACGATGGTGCAAGACGAGCGCTCTGGTTTCGAGCACACTCCGCAGAACTCTACGAGCGCTGTTCTGCGAGGCCTGCTCAAGAGCCCGAATGATTTGAAGGAGTGCTGCGGGCAATTCTTCGCAACCCGACTACACTCCGATCACGGCAACCAATTCCTTCACAGCGGCCGCGCTCTTGTCGAGTCCAGCTTTTTCTTCAGGCGTGAGCTTGATCTCGATGATCTGCTCGATTCCCTTCGCGCCCAGCTTGACGGGCACACCGACGTAGAGGCCGTTGATGCCATACTCTCCTTGCAAGTATGCGGCGCAGGGCAGAATCTTCTTCTTGTCTTTGAGAATGGCCTCGACCATCTCGGTCGCGGCGGCGGATGGGGCGTAGTATGCCGAGCCGGTTTTCAGATACTTCACAATTTCGGCGCCTCCGTCGCGGGTGCGCTGCACCAAGGCTTCGAGGCGCGACTTCTCAATCAACTCCGTGATCGGAATGCCTGCGACGGTGGAGTAGCGCGGCAGCGGAACCATTGTGTCGCCGTGCCCACCGAGTACGAAGGCGGTAACGTTTTCCACACTGACTTTCAGCTCGTCGGCGATGAAGGCACGGAAGCGCGCGGAATCGAGAACGCCCGCCATCCCGACCACGCGTTCGCGAGGAAATTTGCTGAGCTTGTAAGCGGCTTGGGCCATGGCATCGAGGGGGTTCGAAACGATGATTAGAATGCAGTTTGGCGAGTACTTCACAACTTCGCCAACCACCGCCTTCATGATGTTGTAATTTGTGTTGAGCAAATCGTCACGGCTCATGCCGGGTTTGCGCGGGATGCCCGCGGTGATGACGACGATGTCTGAGTTCGCCGTGTCTTTGTAATCGTTGGTGCCGGTGACGTAAGAATCACGCTTCTCGATGGGCATGGCTTCGAGCAAATCCAGGCCCTTGCCTTGCGGCACACCTTCGATGATGTCGATCAGGACGACGTCGGCCAGTTCTTTCGAGGCAATCCAGTGGGCCGCGGTTGCGCCTACGTTTCCCGAACCTACGATGGTTACTTTCTTGCGCATGAATGAGTCCTTTCAGGTATAGGCAATCAGCATTCAGCCTGGTGAGCATCATGCCACTGCCAGCGAACAGCAGATTCCTCCTCTTCGCTGGGCTCAGAGTCGGAATGACAAAGCCTGAGGAACTGAATGCTGAGTGCTGATTGCTGAACGCTAAGTGCCGAATGCTGCTTGCCAATTAACTACTCATCGCCAGTTACAAATTCCGCCTACACCAGCACGGCCGCGCCCATGTTGTCTACGATGCAGCCGGCGAATTCGCTGGTCTTTACTTTCGTGGCGCCCTCCATTAGGCGCTCAAAGTCGTAAGTGACTTTCTTCTGGAGGATAGTGCGTTCCATGCCGTGCTCGATCAGATCGGCGGCTTCGTTCCATCCCAAGAAGCGGAACATCATTACGCCCGAGAGCATCACGGAGCCGGGATTGATCACATCTCGATCTGCATACCTCGGCGCAGTGCCGTGTGTGGCCTCGAAGATGGCGTAGCCATCGCCGATGTTCGCGCCTGGAGCAATGCCGAGGCCGCCAACCTGCGCCGCGCAGGCGTCTGAAATGTAATCGCCATTCAGGTTCGGACATGCGAGGACGGAATACTCATCGGCGCGCGTCACCACCTGCTGGAAGATCGAATCGGCGATACGGTCGTTGACCATGATCTTCTTTTTCCACTGGCTTTTGCCGTGGGTTGCGTAGATATGGTCGAGAACATCCTTCACTTCTGCTTCCACAGCCTGCCGGAATGCTGGCGGGGCGAATTCCATGCCGGGCTCAACCAACTCAGCGTTCTGCGCCACCGTAAGATCCGGGTTCTTGTCTTTATTGTCGACCATCCAACTCTCGCGCTCCGTGATCACGTAGTCGCGAAACTCTTCAGTGGCGAGTTCGTATCCCCACCTGCGGAATGCCCCCTCGGTAAATTTCTGGATGTTGCCTTTGTGAACCAATGTCACGCGCTTGCGACCGGTCTCCATTGCATGCTGAATCGCCATGCGAACCAAGCGTTTGGTGCCAGTCACGGACATTGGCTTGATACCGACGCCGGAATCGAGGCGGATTTGTTTCTTGCCGCCCTTCAGCATGTCTTTATTGATAAATTCGATGAGGCGAGCGCAGTCCGCAGTTCCCTGCTCCCACTCGATGCCAGCGTAGACATCTTCTGTGTTTTCGCGGTAAATGACCACGTCCATGCGTTCTGGATTTTTCACCGGCGACGGCACCCCTTTGTAATATTTCACCGGACGCACACAGCAGTAGAGATCAAGAATCTGCCGCAGGGCCACGTTGAGCGAGCGAATGCCGCCGCCCACGGGCGTAGTCAGCGGACCTTTGATGGCGACGCGGAACTCGCGAATGGCCTCGACCGTGTCTTCAGGCAGCCAGTTGTCGAATTTCGCCTTGGCTTTCTCTCCGGCGAACACTTCGTACCATGCCACGCGACGCTTACCTTTGTAAGCTCGTTCCACCGCCGCGTCGAAGACCCGCAACGACGCCTTCCAAATATCGCGCCCAGTTCCATCGCCTTCGATGAATGGAACAATCGGATTATCGGGCACGTTGTACTTTTGGTTCGTGTAGCCAATCCTTTTTCCGTCCGAGGGTACAGCCACACCGTTATAAGAGCTCGCCATCTTCCAACCTCCCTATGAGTTCGAAACAGTTCTAGAAAGCTTTCATTATAGAGAATACAGGGAAGGCGCACACCAACGGAATTCTCGGATTGTCGCGCCACCATTCCGATTCGGAGCTACACTTAACCCTGGGAACAAGATTTACGCGGAGGGTACCGGTGATGCATATCAAGGTGATGCATATCAAGGTGATACGGTCGCGTGGCAACCGCCGTTCTTTGTCCCTATCGCTCGCCGCGATGGCGCTCCTATGGCTCGCGTTATCAGGCGCTGCAATCGCGAAGGACAATCCCGATTACACACAGATCGGTCGCGATATAACCGTCGCCTCAAGTCAGGAAGTCGGAGATGTGACCTGCATCGGCTGCAGTATTCACGTTCACGGCCAGGTTTCGGGCGACGCGACCACGGTCGGTGGGAGCATCTACATCGAAGATCAAGGGCAAGTTGCCGGGGACGTTACCGCTGTTGCGGGGAGCGTTCGGCTCGAAAAAGAGGGCAAAGTTGCGGGCGACATGACCGTAGTTGGAGGGGCGATTCGCCGCGTTCCCGGAGCCGAAGTCGGCGGCGATGTCACTTCAGTTGGCGGGACCTTCTGGGCGCCATTGATTCTCCTCGCTCCATTCCTGTTGCTTGCTCTGCTGGTAACGCTAGTGGTGTGGTTCGTTCAGCGGCTCGGGAAGCCCTCTGTCCCCGCGGCCGCCGCATGATGAGGGTCGGGGTTCACCAACGCCTGGTGCCAAACGACTTACGGACGCCCACCGTCGCGTAGCGGCCCCAGGGCCCGTTATTCCCTAGATCGGCGGTACCCAGATTGGTGTCGCGCGCCCCCAGCCGGTCAAAGAGGAAATGCTGGGTCACGCGAAGCTCAAATCCCTTTGCGATATAGATTCCCGCACCCCAGGAGTGCTCGATGCCGATTGCATCCGGCGACCATGTATAGAGGGTCTGCGGCACATTCTTGCCGAACAAAAACGAGGGCGCGCCAAACACCATAAAGCGCCGCAACCGGCCCCGGCCGAAGGGACGCACCTCCAGCATTCCAGACAGCATGTAGCGCGCAAACATGCTGCAGGGTGCGTTCACGCCGCCATACTGTCCCGCATTGCCGGCGCAGAGATTAGGGTCGATCTCGTTGTGTGGGGGCGCCATGTCAAATTGCGCCCAGCCCCAGAACATGTCGCGAGGAAAAAACATTCGATCCTCAGCTTGAATATCTTTCGTGGTGTTGGCAGACGGTACGCTCTGCGCATTACTCAAAACCGAAACCAAAACTGCAAATGCAAGAATGCACGGCGATGTCTTCATCAAGCCTCCAAAAAATGTGCTCGACTGGGAAGCTGGCAGCGTCCCAGAGTGTCGCATGGTCCGGCTCGTATTCCGGGGCTTCCAGAGAAACTGACATGCGGGAGCGGAACATTGTAACCCGCTCGACTCGAAGATGCTGCCGAGGGATATTGATGTCGCAATCCTCCCCACAACGGCCATGCGAGCGGAGGCCGAATGGCGCCGAAAGTCGATTCCATAATTCATATCCAGAATTTGGATTTATTCCATTCGTGGGATTAGCGCCAAAGGCTCAGTAGCCGCAAGGACTTACGGTGCAAGCATCTACGGTTTGGCTGGCGGATTGCTCATTCGTATGACATTAGAGAGCCCAAGCCCCCATGCCCCAGGAAGTGTCTGTCTCTTATCAAGCTGTCAAAAGCAAGGTCTACCGGTTGATTGATGCCTTAGTCGTCGGCGAGAAGACCGAAGCAGAGGTACAGGAATCCATCCGGCGCTGGTGGGAGTTGATTCATCCTGCGGATCGCCCCATCGCCCAGAAATATCTTCTCATCATTCTGGAACGCTCTTCTCTGGCTCTGGAGTCGGTTGAGGCGGGCCTGCTGGAGGCCAGTCAGCAGAAGGTGGCGCGTCCGGCGGAATCCACCAAGATAAAGGTTATAGAGAGAGTGGTGAAACAGACTGCGCTGAGCACCACGGTCTAAGACTGAAAAGACAAACCTCGGGGCTTTGTTTCCAAGAAAAAACAAAGTTCTTACAAGCCTCTTACAACTTCCCGATTGCGAGGTTTTGCCGAACCCGGTAACCTCAACTATCGCAGCCGTTGTCTGCGGCCGGCAGTATTTCGGAACGAAGAGGAGTCATACGTGGAAATACGTCAGCGCATTGCTG
>Ga0185299_10002005_pt1 | contig 34122 bp, 32 predicted proteins | sample PaiPotPPA55metaG_FD_128002 | JGI IMG/M metagenome (GOLD analysis project Ga0185299, IMG submission 128002) | Iron sulfur acid spring bacterial and archeal communities from Banff, Canada, to study Microbial Dark Matter (Phase II) - Paint Pots PPA... ...
TAACGTCAGTCCTCGTCCTCATACTTGAAGGACACGCTGAGTCGAGCGCGATATCTGGCCACCTTTCCATCCTCAATCGCGACGTCGAGCTTCACGACTTCCGCGACGCGTAGGTCGCGAAGCGTCTTCGATGCTCGCTCCACCGCGGCTTTGGTCGCTGCTTCCCAGGATTCGCTGCTAACACCAACAATCTCGATGACCTTGTAGACGCTATTTTCCCGCGCTGAACTCATTTCGCCCTCCACGTGCTCTCGGTCGGGTGCGAGTATGCTTCACCCACGGCCTTGAGGTCACGCGGCTATCTTGCGCTTCATGCGGTGCCCGCCCTTTCGTCCGGGCGGACATGCTCGCCTTGTTGGAGCTTACGATTCTCGCGATCCTTTTTTCAAGGCGCCCTCGGATGAGTTTGTACAAAGAACGTAAAAAATTGCTGAAAGAAAAACGGTTTCAGGAGGGGAAAATCGTCGAGAGACGCCGACCCGCCGCCTATGGGGCCAGCCCTACTCTGACCCCCAACAACATCGGCATCTGCTGCATCACCTTCAGCGTCGACGATATCGACCGGACGTACGCGGACCTGCAGGCAAAGAAGGTCCAATTTGTGGCGCACTCAAGAAGATCAAGGGACCCGACGGTGCCACGAGGCTAAAACCTTGCAGAGGAATGCCGGGTGGATCCGGAGAACGATCTAAACCTTCATACGCTTGACCGCCGGGTTGCTCGAGGAGACTCACAGCGTGAATATCGCTTCCAGCGACTATCGGATCTGGTGAGCGGCGGGTTTGAGCTAGACCGCCGCCCTTGGAAAGAAGCGGTTCTGGGGGCGCGACAAGCCGAGATTCTCCCTAAGCATCGCACTCTCGTATTCGCGGCGAAAGAGCGCATCATGGCCCAGCGCGATCGAGAGCGATGCGCTGTCGTAGTGTACGAGACTGTCGAGCCGCGCCCGCTTCTCGCGCGCTTCGACCACGGTGTCGCCAACAACGACGAAAGCGCCTGGCAAAACCTTCAGATGGTCGCGATCGCGACCGAGCTTCTCCATGTGCCCTTTCACGTCGGCATAGAAGAGCGCGGCTTCCGCAAGCTCGCCGGCTATCGCGCGATTCCGATCCTGGTCGCCGTGCTGCACGCCCACGATGTTCAGTTCAATCGTACCGAGCGCAGGGTTGACGATACTGAGAAGGCCGCTTAAATGACTATTTGCCGCCCGCTCAATTCCCAACACCGAAACGGACATCGCCCGCTGGCGCTCAGGATTTCGAGTTCAGCCCAGGCGCGACAGGCTGGTTCGTCGGAAGTCTTCGAGCCAGGCCATCGTGCGCACCTTCAGATCGGAAAAAGTGAAATTATCCACAATTGTGGACAACTCAGCTCGGCTCCCTAGGTCCTCTTCGATGTTAGCAATAGGCAGCTCCTGTAGTGCTCAGAGGTTCATACCGATCAGACCGGACAAACTTTCGGCACCATCCACAGATCCATTGTTCACGAATGTCCCTGGATCTGCCTAGGGTACGTATCGATAACGAATCCTTTCGCGTACATTGCCTGTTGCTAGAACCTCCAATAGGGAGGAGCCCTCTTTGATGCCGGTCGTTCCTTATGTTTTCGTGTACAGCTTCTCGGAAACCTCGACGCTCCCATCGCTCGCCCGCACTCGCTGCCGAAACCGTGCCGCGAGGCTCTGTCATTCGCTCGGAAGACAATCCTTCGTTCCCGCCAACAGAATTCCCATTTTTGGCCGCAGCTCGCCACAACGCGAATCAGACGTCAACAGCAGGCGCTCGCTTGCGAACACGGGACGAGAGCGATGTTCATCCTTTTTGAAAAAGGGACGGAGTACAGCTGCCAGAATTGCGACGCGAGGTGCATCGTTTTCATTTTGGCGAGCGATATCGATCTGCGGTTATGCGGTCTTTGTTACGAAGAGCTTCGGCGAGCCCTCAAAGTGTCAGAGACAGACCCTCGTTCGCCCACAAACGACGCGGCGAAGCCCTTGCCGCAGGGGAGATGGAAGCCTAGATCCTGCGATGGGCGGGCGCAGGGCAAGACACGCAGCGATGCCGCACTTCCTTACGTTCTGAAAACGTTCTAAAAGTTGTGTGCAATTCCGGTTTGAGTCTGTTGTGCTCGAAGCTGCGGTTCTCTGCCCCGTGTTCTTACGCTGGCGGCTCGATGCTCAGGCTGCATTCTGTAACAACAACGCTTGCATGGGCTCCAATCGATAGCGCCGTGCAAACAGGTTCCAATCGCATCCGCGACGTCTTAACGGCGTGATTGTTAAGATTTCGATCCCGTCCTCCCTTACGGCTTAGGACGGGGCGAAAGCCGCGTCCTGCGTTGAGGTGGAGGCTGCGGCGCGGTGCGCCGCGACGGCCAACGTTATTGCGCCGCGCCCGAGCGGCGCGCGCATCTGTACGATCTGACGCGCGAGCAATGACCAAACGAACACGCTTTCGTGTCGCTCGACGACGCGCGGAGGAAAGATCGCATTGAATCTCGCTTATCTGACGCCCGAAAAGTTTCGCGTGGGATACTTCTATCTGGCAGAGCGATATTTTCCAGATGGCCTTTTTTATTAGCAATAGGCTGCATTTCTCTCAGATAAGTCAAAATGTCTTGACTCAATTAGCGTACGCTAAGATAATCTAATAAGTGCTCAAATGTGAAGCATTCCCCTAAAATTGCTTAATGTGGCATCGAAAGAAGCTAAAAGCAAAGTATATCGCAGATCCGAACCGGCGAATACCGGGGCGGAAGGCGCGTCGCAATTCAGATACCGGCTAGCTGATTGGGAAATTCCTAAAGCGATTATAGACGATTTCACTCAGCATCAGACCCCACTGAGCTACCGCAAGGGCGCCGTAATCTTTCCGCAGGGTTCTCGAAGTGATTTCCTTGGTTGGACGCATAGCGGCGTCATCGAGACTGCGTACTGTGAGGTTGACGGCCGCCGAATTGTGACGAGGCTCGTCGGACCCGGAGAGATCATCGGGTATCAGAGCCTCGTCGGCCCCGACGGTCATCTGGTTCACGGCTTTGAGTTGCGAGCCCGCACCGAGTGCCAGGTCGCTTTGGTGAGCCACGAGCGCGTTGTCAAGGCCCTGCAGACACTCGCACCGGCGGCTCTAGTTCGGTTGCTCCAAAATATCACTGCCGCTTGGGCGGAAACTGAGCGATACTGGGCCAGGTTCTTCACGCTGAATTATCGACGGCGGCTAGAGACGATATTCGCAGATCTGACCGTCCGGTTTGGAACTCGAGGACCGCATGGAGAGGTCTTGATGCTTGAGCTGGGTCATTATGATCTTGCGGGAATGATCGGGTGTTCGCGACCTATGTTGAGCCAATTAATCGCCACAATGATACGCGAGGGGAAGATCTCGCGGCGAGACAAGCGGTACATCCTCCTCAACGGCAAAAAGCGGCTAGCCGTCCCCGGTCGCGGTTGATTGAGGGTCAAACGTATTCGCTTAATTTCACGACGAACGATTTGGTGGGCCGCCACTTGCTCCGGCTTACCTACATCATCTGTTAGATTGCCGCGATGCGAGAGACGTTTCTAAGCTCATTGGGATTGCGCCAGCCCTATCTTGTACACATGAGCTCGAGCAAGAGGCCGGCCCAGCTCGCCATCGTCTTCTGCGAGCGCAACTCAGTCACGCCGATGTCGATTTGTCCGGGACAGCTTCAAGGGCTCCCAGTTCTGGTCTCGATGAGCTCATGCTTTCCACCGCTTAACTCATGTTTTCCACCGCCCATGCGGGCCAGGAGAGGATCGCGTTAATCACCAAATGTTTGTACCTTCTTCGCCGAAGCGCTTTGCGTTTACTGGTTTACCGCACTCGCGCGGGTGAGTTCGTCGTGACCGAGCAGAACGTAGTGCTTGCCGCTACGTTCAAGGATTCCGTCAGCCATCATTTCCTCGAAAAGCTTGGTGACCGCGGGGCGCGAGCAGCCGACCATTTCAGCGAAATCACCGTGGCTCAGTTCGGGAATTAGCATTACGCCGCGGGCATCGTTTACCCCGAAGCGCGCCGACAGGTCCGCCATCACTTCAAACAGCCGAGTTCGAATGTCCAAGCCGAGGCGCCGGATCCTGGTTTGCAAAACCTTTGACCACACTGAGTTTAGGCGCCCGATGAGGCGGACCAGGGTGGCCGGCTCAAGCGTTTCCAGCGCTTTAATGACGCGCTCGTGGGTCGTCAGAGCCAGCTTACAATCCGTAAGCGCACGGGCTTCGAAGGCCTGGGTTCTGCGATCGATGCCGTCGCGCAAGCACGCGAAACCCACCAGTTCACCGGGCCCGGCGAAATCGACCGTAATGCGTTCTCGGTTCTTGACCGGGCAATACACCCTGACTAGTCCCGACAACACCCAAAAGAGGACGTCTCCCGGTGAACCCTGCAGAAAGATTACCGAGCCTTTTGCGTACGCGGCCGTCGCGTTCTCCTCGGTCAGCTCACTCACCAACTTTTCAGGTAAGCCCCAGCTCATCGCCATAGCTTTGACTCGATCAGGGACTTTGCTCGACGATGTTTCGCGGTTGGAGCATCGTGTCGCGGTTTGACCAGACAGCGGCCCTGAATTCTGCTTCTCCCCTCGTTCCATGGAGCGCTCCTTCCCTGAACGCATTGATTTTGACGTCGGGAACAATCTGAGTCCGTGACACTTTCTCCTTCCTGTTAACAACGGCTCGTGGTAGCGCCGCCATTCTTGGCTCCTGTGGACGGCTATTGCAAGCCAGTCAGCGCTCACGGCCTGAAGCGCCTCTCATGAACCAACTCCACTCTTATCTGGATTGAGCCTCAACAGTTTCTTGGAGGATTCCTAATTGCTCCGACACACTTTTGATACTTGTCCATAAAACTGTCATCCGCGTGACCTGCTCTCATCTTTGGTTGACTTTTTCCATAAAGCTCTACCGCTCGGGCTTTCAGTAACCGTCTTTTTTACCCCGACGCTTTGCGTCAGACATCCCATTCTTCTAGAGTTCGGATTCGCTTAATCGAAAGCGTAAAAAAAGGGGGAAGCTGCGACCTTCGGTTGCTTACGCCTTACGCGGGTGTCGACGTCGGACCATCAACGTAAAGGTCGCGCCTCTCGTGTTAGCGAACCACCCGTACTGATTTACTCTGATGCGTGGTGTGCATAATTGTCTCGCCTGCTCGGCTAGACGATAGTCACTTGAGAAGGGCAACAAACCCCCCTTCCGCTGTGGCGGAGCTATGCTCGGTGGCGACTAGGATAAACATCGCAGGTCTCGTGTTAGCCGACCACTTCTACACTGGTCTTTTAGCTCCTGATCGGCTCTAGTGTCGCGCCTGCTCGCGCAGAGCGACACTCACCGGGGCGGGCCATAAACCCCAGCTACGGTGTGGCGGAGCTATGCATTTGATCTAGGCCGTTGTCTGCAGTGTGGCGGAGCTACGTTCTCTTAACGACCGGAACGAGTAGTACAGCGAAGCTCCGCCTCGCTCTCTTCGTCTGTATCTATTCGGCAGTGTCGCGCAGCCAAACTATGCGGTAATGCAAACTGACCATTCCACATGGTATTTACTCAGGACAAGGCAACACAAAGAGGCGGCCGTCCGAAATACCCTTGCGAAACTGATCGCCGATACTTACTTGCCGCTTCTGCGAACTAGACAGAAGTGGTGGGGCAGACCGGCGAGTAGGATTGTACCTCTTTTCCCTTGTTATCTTTTCGCTCGCCTAGATTTACATTCGGGCTATTATAGAGTGCAGAGAACCCCAGGGGTGGTTGATCTAGTGTCCGCCGGCGGCGAGCCTTTAGAAGTGGACGAATACATAATTGCTGAAATTAAAAAACGTACCACAAACGGGATTGTGGAACTGCCTCAGGAAACGCTGCGAACCGGTGATGCCGTCGAGCTAATCGACGGACCGCTCCGTGGTCTCAGGGGAGTGTGTGAGCGCTATTTGTCGGGCCCAGAAAGAGTGACACTTCTGGTGACTCTCATAGGTGCGACGAATGTGAGAGTTATCGCTCCAACGAGGATTGTTGCGCGTTCGCGAGACGATCTACGTCGTGTTGCGGATGGCCAGCGTTGAAAGAAAAAGCGAAGAAAGGTGCACCGCAACGAGCGATTGATAGCCGAATGACCGTAGATTCTTGCAGAACCCTTTAAGCATGCAGCCACGAAGGTTTTTGAGCGATGCAAGGTTTTTAAGCGATGCGACGGGTGCGGCAGCTCCACAATTCGATTATGGGACTTCTCTCCGGATCAACGAGACATCTGGCGAAGCTGCTGTTGAAATTTGCGACCCTCCAGCTCGCGGCAGCTCTGCCAGTAGCAGCGATGGGTTGTGCAGCAAACCAGACTGCACGATTAGCTGGAGTTGAGACCAGCTCGGAGTCCATGCAGCAGCCGTCGGCTGCCAACGCTAGCGACAGGCAGAGGCTCGAAGAACTGTTGCAGAAGCGTACGCGCGACAGCTTTGGCTCGGATTTCACTCTTGGCCCCGGTGACCTGCTGGAGATCTCGGTGCCTCTCGAACAACTCGAACATCGCGAAGTTAGAGTATCGCCGCTGGACAGCATTACCTTGCCCCTCGTCGGTATGATCCAGGTCAAGGGAATGACGGAACAGCGCTTGACCGACGCTCTGCGCCAGCGGCTTTCCAAGTACATGTACGATCCTCCGGTTTCTCTCTTCGTCAAACAATATGGCAGCCGGCAGGTAGCTGTAGTTGGTGCAGTCGCCAAGCCCGGTCCGTTCACATTGATGAGCGGCTCGGACACGCTAATGGAGATGATCAGCCGGGCCGGCGGAATGACTCAAGATGCAGCCGCGAGGGTGATCTTCGTGCCCGCGGAGGCTAGCGCCGGATCACTGCAACTGTCGAGTCTTCCTAGGACCACGCAAGGGTCAGACACTGACCCGTATACGACTGCTCGAGATTCCGTGTCGAGGGTTGCTCGAACCCCGACCGAAAGTGTCGGATCTGTCGGACCCGGTAAACCTGGCGTGGCGGATCCGCATACCCAGGCGGACCTGTTCGAACCGGCCGTCGCAAAGCTCCATCCGATCGTCATCAGCACGACCGACCCCGGCGCGCAGACATACCTCGGGATACCCGCGCGGCCGGGTGACGTTCTTATTGTTCCCTCAGCCGGCGAGGTTACGGTTGGCGGCTGGGTACAAGGCCCCGGCGCGTACAAGATCACACCGGGAATGACGGCACTGAGTGCGATCTCTGCGGCGGGAGGGGCGCTCTTCAGTTATTCGGCCGAGGTCTTGCGTACGGATAGTAACGGGCAGCGTTTGAGTATTCCGGTAGATATTTCCAAAGTGCAGAAGGGGGAAGAAGTCGACGTCCCTGTGCAGTCCGGTGACGTCGTGATGGTTGACAAGTCGGCGGCCGGAGCCGTCCCGTACGCATTCTATGTACTTTATCAGAAGGTCGGGACGGGATTGGCCGTGCCGATTCCTTGAACCCTGGACCGTCGCTCAAAAATTGTCTGAGTCGCATCCATATCCCATCGCACGACCCCTCATCAACGATGGAGTCCCCAGCCGGGGCAGGCCAACAGCACCGGTAGAGGACGAGCCCAGCCTGCGCGAGTATTGGAGCATAATCCGCGCGCATCTGACCCTAATTGTCACGGTTGTGGCTTGCGCCTTGCTCGCTTCGGGAATCGCGGTTCTCGCCATAACACCAAAATACACGGCCACATCGGTGATCCTCATCGAGCCACAGGATCCCCAGGTGCTTGACATCAAACAACTCATGGCTGAGACGGCGGGTGAAGACCACGACTTTTACAAGACACAATATGCGCTCCTGCGCAGCCGGAGCCTCGCGGCAGAGGTGATCCATGGCTTAGATTCGCAGAGCAATTCGCTACTCAGCGGCTCAAGTCAGCCTCACGGATTCGTGTCTCACCTCCGATCAATCTTCGCGGTCTCCACGGGCGGCTCGCTCCCGAAAACCTACGACGCGACACCGGGAGAGGAGCCACAATATTCGGGTGTCCAACTCCGATTGGTGAACGCGTATCTGGCCGCTCTGAGCGTTGAGCCCGAGATTGGGACGCGTCTGGTCATGATCTCGTTCACAACCCCTGACGCAGGACTCTCGGTCGCTCTGGCAAACGCTCACGCCGAAGGCTACTTGCACCGAGGCTTAGAACTGAAGGCCGAAGCAAGCCGCACCGCCCAACGCTTTCTAGGAGATAAGCTAGTAGAGCTCAAACAGCGGGTCGAGAAGTCGGAGGCGGCCCTCAACCATTATCGTCATGACAAGGGAATCGTCGAGTTCACAACAGCTCGCGAAAATGCAATCCCTCTCAAACGCCTTGCGGACCTCAGCAGCGCTCTGAGTCAAGCAGAGACCAACAGGATTGCTCTCGAGTCCGAGGCCAACCTGATCAAACAACAGGACTATTACTCTCTGCCCGAGGTAGTCAGCAGTCCAATGGTGCAGGCGCTGAAGCCTCAACTCGCTGCGCTTGATGCGCAATACGCGAGTATGTCGAGCCGCTACACGCCGGAATATGCGCCGCTCGCCGCACTCAAAGCGAAACTCGACGAAACGCGCGCTCGGCTCAACGAGAATGTGACCGAGACGGTCCGCAGCGTCAGGCTCTCGTACTTCGCGGCGGTTACTAAGGAGAAGGAGCTTAGTGCAGAGGTCGCACGGGAGAAGGCGAGCGATTTAGCGCTGAATGATGCGTCACTGCAGGACTCGATTCTCGCTCGCGAAGTCGACACTAATCGTCAACTCTACCAGAGCGTGCTTCAGCGAATGCGCGAAATGGAGGTGCAGGGTGAGGTCCGCGCATCCAACGTGTCGCTGGTCGACAGAGCCGTTCCACCTCTCTTTCCCTCGACCCCCCGTAAGTTTCCGGTGATTTTCCTGAGCGGTGTGCTCGCGCTGGTTGGCGCAGTGGGAATCGTTTTTTTTCTCGACTATCTAGACGACACCTTTAAAACTTTCGACGAGATTGAGAGGCAACTTCGGCTGCCTAGCCTCGCATCTGTACCGGACATGCGACCCTTGCAGAGTAGAAAGCGTGCTGCGAGATCTGGCGCCTTGGATCGGTCGGTTAGGCGTCCAAGCGAGTTGATCGCGACAGCCACCGGCGGCGACGTCAAACGACGACTGATTGAGGCTTCGTCGCAAGAGGCCTATCGTACGCTCCGGAGCCAGCTGCTGCTTTCCCGCGCCGGCGACGCGCCCCGGACCTTGCTCATAACAAGCGCTGTTCCTGGAGAGGGCAAAACAATCACAGCCGTCAATACTGCTATCACCTTCGCACGTAGGGGTCGCAGAGTACTTCTTGTCGACGCCGATTTACGCAGGGGCCGCTGCCATGATCTCCTGGACTGTGCCGGCCAGCAGGGGCTTTCGGAGGTGCTCACGGGCCAAGCAGAGTTGTCAGACGCTATAATGGCGACCCGCGTCCATAATCTCTTCCTGCTTCGGGCGGGAAATATTCCGCCTGATCCTCCCGAGCTTCTGGGTTCTGCGAAGATGGAGGAACTGTTGACAAGATCGGTCGCCACCTACGAGTGCGTCATAATCGATTCTTGTCCGGTGATCGCAATTAGCGACTCCGTCGTGCTCTCCCAGTTGGTGGACGGGGTAATAATTGTCGCGGGTCGAACGACGCCAAAACATGTCGTGAAGCGGGCGTGCCTGCGCTTGAGTGACACGGGAGCAAAAATTCTCGGAGTGGTTTTGAATCAGCTCGACTTTCGTCTCACAGGTCACTACTCATATAGCGGCTACTATTACTACCACGATCAGAGATCGTCTAGCAATGGTGTCGACGTGGCCGACAGTGAGGTCACGATATTGTTCGATTGAATTGACTGGCTACTCCTCAGACGCGGTGTTCCGTAAAATGCGTAAGGGAATCCGCTGTAACGCGCCGATCCGGTACACCTAAAGCGCTGTACATCGAGTGCGGTTAGCTGATTTAGGACTTAAGGCGGACCGTAACCAGCGGGGTTTCTCCACGTACCGATTGGTTGCTTGCCAGATCCGAGACTTTTCAAATGCGTATAATGCACCTCGGCATCAACTATTGGCCAGAGGAAACTGGGATCGCACCCTTCGCGACCGGCCGATGCGAATATTTCGCTTCGTGCGGCCATGGGGTCGTTGCATGCTGCGGCGTCCCTTACTATCCGGAATGGCGTGTTCCCGATGGCTACCGCAGAACCCTGTTCAAGCGCGAGCAGCGGGCAGGAGTTACGCTCCTGCGGTCGCGGATGTATGTGCCTCGCAAAATAACTTCGCTCCGGCGGGTTCTTCACGAGGGCTCTTTCGTCTCCGCGTCCTTCTTGTATGCGTTATCCGGCCACCGCCCTGACTTGCTGCTCGTAACGTCACCGCCGCTTGGGCTCGCCGCGAGTGCGATGGCACTGAGTCGCTTGTGGCGCGTGCCGTATGTTTTCCACGTCGCCGACCTTCAGCCAGACGCGGCTGTCGACCTTGGTATGCTGCGCCACGGACGGTTCGTTCGGGCGCTCTATGGCCTCGAGGAGGCCGCCTACCACAACGCGGCGCTAGTCTCGACGTTAACCGAGGGAATGCGCCGCCGCATCGTTGCCAAGGGCGTGCCGCCTCAAAAGGTTGTGATCTTCTCGGACTGGGTCGAACCGTCACTCTTGAACATCCCACCGCCCAGACCGCCGAGAAGCAACGATTCCGGCGATGACTTTGTGGTCGCGCATTTCGGAAACATGGGCTTTAAACAAGGTTTAGATGTCGTTATTGATGCTGCCAAGCTTTGCGTCTCTGAGCGGCGGCTTAACTATCTGTTGGTCGGCGACGGCGCGGCGCGGCCAGCATTGGAAGCCCGGGTAACAACGCTCGGTCTGAGCAACCTTCGCTTTTTGCCACTTCAGCCGCACGAGCATTTTCTTGAGCTTCTCGCACGCGCGGACGTCTGTCTGGTCACGCAGCAGCGATCCGTGGCTGATATCGTCTTCCCGTCCAAGGTCATAACGCTCCTCGCATCGGCGAGACCGGTCATCGCGTCGGTCGGGGCAGACAGTGAAGTGGCGCGAGTTATTTTTGAATCCGGGGCGGGGATCGTGGTTGCTCCAGAAGACCCCTGCGCTTTGGCCGAAGCGGTGGTGCGCATTCGCGATGATCCCTCCCTGCGGGTGCGGATGGGGCACGCTGGGCGGGTTTATGCGCTTGAGCGGTGGGAGCGCGGAACCGTTTTAAAATCCACTGAACGTTCGCTGGTCGAAGTCCTAAAGGGCGAGAACACCTGGCATAGCGCCCCCGCTGGTGTCGATCTGAATACAGCCAAAAGGAGCGATCCATGAGCAGAGCCTTAGTAACGGGAGCGGGCGGATTTATCGGCCATCATCTTGTTCGCTATCTCAAGGAGCGGGGTTTCTGGGTGCGGGGTGTGGATACGAAACATTCCGAATATGAGCCGAGCGTAGCGGACGAGTTCGTCCTGCTCGACCTCCGCCGCATGGATCATTGCCAGGAAGCAACTCGGGACGTGGAGGAAGTCTACGCACTTGCCGCCGACATGGGCGGAATGGGCTTTATCTCATCGCATCATGCGCAGATACTTCGCGACAATGCGCTAATCAATATCCAAACACTGGAGTCAGCACGGCAGAATGCCGTGAACCGTTATCTCTACTGTTCATCGGCTTGTGTTTATCCGGAGTACCGCCAGGCTGACACCGACGTGACACCGTTGCGCGAGGAGGATGCCTACCCAGCGCAGCCGCAGGACGCGTACGGTTGGGAGAAACTTATCACCGAACGGCTCTGCACCCACTATCGCGAAGACTACGGACTTGAAACGCGCATCGTGCGCTTTCACAACGTCTTTGGCCCACTCGGGACCTGGCGGGGCGGACGCGAAAAGGCGCCCGCGGCAATCTGCCGCAAGGTGGCGCTGGCCAAGCTAACTGGCAATCCCGAGATCGAAATCTGGGGCGATGGCGAGCAGACCCGTTCATTTTGTTACATCGCAGACTGCGTAGTCGGAATCCATAAGCTGATGCGGTCGAATTACCAACTACCGCTTAATCTGGGTCAGGACCGGCTTGTCACTATCAACCAGCTTGCAGACATGGTCGCGGCTATCGCTGGAATTCAAATCGTCAAGCGACACGGTCCAGGTCCGCAGGGCGTGCGCGGCCGCAACTCGGACAATACACGCCTGCGCGAGGTGCTCGGCTGGGAGCCACGGATAAGTCTCGAAGAAGGCCTCAGGCGCACCTACCGATGGATCGAGGAACAGACAATTGCGAGTGCCGCTGCCAGGCGCGTTGAGTCAAGGCACGTGTCCGGAAGTTGATCCCCGCATCGGTGACCACAGCATAAGCGGATTTGTCCGGCATCATCCTCATGTCGATGCTTATAGAACGCAGACGGCTGTTGCGCCAAGGCTTGGCGCTGTGCGACGCTGCGACGCTCGCAGCCAGCTTTGCAGTGGCTTATGCAGCCGTCGACCTTGTCTTCGGTCGTAACTTCGTATCGTTCGCCCGTTATGAATGGCTGCTCGCGTTGATCGTGCCTATATGGCTCGTCTGTTTGGGTTCCTTCGGCTTGTACAAATCGGCCACTTATGCCTCGACGCGCTGGCTGTTCGGCCGGCTATTACGGGTGCAGATAGTTGCGGGTCTCGTGCTGCTCAGTTCCATGTATCTGACGCGTTCATGGGGTATCAGCCGTCTGCTACTACAGAACTTCCTGGCAGCTAGTTTTGTGCTCCTGGCGGCGCAAAAGCTAGTCCTCAAAGCCTGCCTCGATGGGGCCCGACGGCGCAAACCGCCCAGACGACGCAAGGTCCTATTGGTATCGGACCCCGCATTAGCTGATGGTTATCAGCACCTCGTTGGCCTGCATGCTGCGATGCTGTCTGACGTGGTGGGGATTCTGACAGCCGGGAAGCTCAACGGTCGTGCGAGCGATTCGAATCTGCCGCAGCTACTTGGCACCACTGAGGACCTTCCGGAAGTGCTGCGGACCTACGTGGTTGACGAAGTGGTAGTTGCAGCACCGCTAGACGCGGCAGTTCTCCGGAGACTAGGCGACTGGTGCTCGGTACGGGGGACCTTGATGCGCATTCTGGTCGAAGTACCACGACCACGCGTGGGCGTGTGGAGCGCGGAACATTTCGGCGACGGTGCATTTGTACTGTCGCTCGCGACGATTCCCCAAGATGCACTCCAGTTACTCTTAAAGCGAATCATCGACTTGCTGGGTGCCGGAATCGGACTGCTCCTGTGCAGCGTCGCTTATGTCTGGTGCCTAACGCGTCTGCCACGCGAAACCGGTGACTCTGTGCTCTTTCATCAGCGGCGGGTCGGGCAGAATGGGCGTCGCTTCACGCTCCACAAGTTCCGAACCATGTTCTCCAGAGCTGAGCAGCAAAAAGTCGAACTCGAAGAGCAGAATGAGATGAGCGGGCCAATCTTCAAACTCAAAGATGATCCTAGAGTCACTCCCACAGGACGCAAGCTACGAGCCCGACATCTTGACGAACTTCCCCAGTTCTGGAACGTGCTCAAGGGGGAAATGAGCTTGGTCGGCACCCGCCCCCCGACCGAGGACGAAGTCGCGGCCTACGAAGATCACCATCATCGTCGTCTAAGCATCAAACCAGGTCTGACGGGACTTTGGCAACTTGAAGGCAACGACGTTGTCGAAAGGTTCGAAGAGGTGGTGAAGCTCGACTGCGAGTACATCGACAACTGGTCGCTGTGGCTGGACTTCAAGATTATGGCGAAGACGGTCGTCAAGGTGGTGCGTGGTGACGGCTGGTGAAAGACGCGTAGAAAATTGCCGAGTTGGTCGCGGCAGCGATCGAGCAGGCGGCTAATGGCGACCGCAATCGAGCAGCCTGGAGCCGGGTACGTGCGCGTTATCTCGTGTTCACAGGTTTGGAAACGTTGAGTGTTGTCAGATCCCCAAATTAGCGAGCCGGCTCCTGAAAAATACTCGACTGCGCGGTCAACAGCGGGAATTGCTGGGCTGTCGGTTTTTAGTCCGGCCGCTGGGCTTGCAGTCGAGATGGCGGTGGCGCATCGCTTCGGCACTTCAGCGGCGGTCGATGCTTTTCGGATTGCTCTCGCGGTAGTATTCCTCGGTCAGCAATTTTTCGTAGGCTTGCTTTTCCCCAATATCATCGTCCCTCTCTTCTCCGAGTGCCGAGCGCAGGGAAGAGAGATTGAGGCTTGGCGAAGCGCGATCACGCTCGCCAACCTGGCTCTTGTCCCCACCCTGATGTTGACAGCGCTCCTGTTCGCCCGGCCTAGCACCGTCGTATGGATTCTGGCACCCGGACTTGCGCCGCAGACGCACGAGTGGGCGAGTTTCTTCGTGCGCTGGTTTAGCCTCAGCTTAGTTCCGTTCCTTTATGGTGGAGCGGCCCTAGGTCTTCTATATTCGCAGCGCATCTTCTGGACCGCGACCGGTGCCCAGCTTCTATACAACGTGGTACTGGCGGGAAGCATTCTGCTTGCCGGCGGGCTCCTGGGCCCGAGCATTTGTGCTGTCGGAGTTCTCGCGGGCGCGAGCGCGTTTCTCCTTCTCCAGCTGGCGAGGATCGCGCCTCTGATTCCTTCAGTTCGAGCTAGCCCCCGGCTGCACACCGTTGCGGAGCGTGCACTGGTGCGCAAGGGCGCGCGCCTCTCACTGCCGCTTCTCGGTTCCGCTTTGATCAACCAGGCCAATGGTATCGTTGCTCATTGGTCACTGTCCGCGGCCCCAGTTGGGACTATCGCGGCCCTGGCGTATGCCGGCAGGCTGCAGCGAATTGCCTCGTTGCTTCCAGACCTGTTGGCCCTGGTGTTGTTTCCCAAGTTTTCGGCTATTGCGCATACTGCCTCCCGCGACCAGCTTCAGGAGTTGTCCACTCGGGCTCTGCGCATGGGCCTGTTCATCGCCCTCCCTATCGGCTGCGTCCTCTTTGCCATGCGTGTACCCCTGGTCGCTCTGCTATTCCGTCATGGCGCCTTTTCTGAGTCCGCGACGATTAGCGTAGGGCTCCTCTTCGGTTTGTTTCTGGCGGGTATGCCCGCCGGAATACTGAGCGTTTACCTTGCAAACGTCTTATACGCACTTGAGGATATGTGGTGGCCGATGTTCAGCAGCCTGGCATCCGTCGGGGTGGCGGTGGCTATAATGCCGGCGGTCGCTACCCGCTTCCGCGGGGAAGGGGTGGCACTCACCATCGCCGGCCTTTATTGGATCGGCGCTCTGATAAAGGCCGCGGTGTTGCAATGGAAATACGAGGCCGTCAACCTTGGCGAGGTGGCGACTTCCTCTCTGAAGATTTTTCCGCTTGCGGCGGCCGCCGCTTGGCTTGGTAGCAGAGCGGCCCCTATTGCGAGCCGGCTGACGGGCCCCGGAATTGTGCCGCTGGCGCTCGAGCTTTTGGTGGGGGCTTCGCTGGCGGTCGTGTTCTACGCGTTGGCAACGCTGATGATCGGCACGCCAGAGGCTCTCGAGTTCGCTCGCAACCTGCGATCGCAGCCGCTCTTAGGGCTAAACAGGATGCGCGGAGAGTTCGGGGGGTAGCCGCGCATGGCAACCTCGGTTGCCCGGGGTCGTACAGGAATGAATGATTGGTGACCTTCAGTAGGCTATGCCAACAGAAGGAAGAAACGCTAGTAATTTCTGTTCCTCGCCTGGATTCCTATATTGACTGGGCAAAGCTATTAGCCTTTTCCTGCGCAAGCGGTTTCTGGCGTGAGCGCGTGACGGACGCGGATGAACGCAGCTCGGCAATCAGTGCAGGACGGGTTCGCACGCATAAGCTGGGTCTCATGTTCGGAAGCCACGAATAAACGATCGAGGTCAAGGGTATTCCTCACTGTTAGAATCAAGGCTGCTTCATGCCGCTATGCAGGTGGACAATGTTGAGAGTTATCTTCTGTGCAGAAGATACCTATTCAGTGCTCAACTGGTTAAAGCCTCGTCCTGTTCGAGAATCTGCTCACTTTTATCATCATCTTGACTCGTCGCACATGTAACTGGTTTTCCGTTGACGTCTGTGGCCAGGATTCTGGCGACATACCGCCCCGCGGTAAACGGCGAGTTGCCCTTACCCTGCGAATAGTCTAATGGCAAGGGCATGCGCTCCCGTCCCTGGAAGCGTGAAGAACCAAGAAACGTGCCGCTCTGTATAGAGAGCCACTCTGGGTCAGACGAGACATACTCATGAAGATCCTGATGTCATCGCACTACTTCCTGCCTAGCATAGGCGGACTCGAGAATGTGTCCGCGATGCTAGCCGAGGAGTTCGTGCGAAAGGGGCATGAGGTGAGGCTCGTTACCCAGACTACAACCAATGGCACCGATCGATCCTCTTTCCAGGTTTTTCGCCGACCCAGCACCAGTACGCTCCTAGCCTTGACTCATTGGAGCGATATCTACTTGCAGAATTCCGTGAGCCTCCGTACTGCTTGGCCGCTGGTCTTCGTGCGCCGACCGTGGGTCGTGGCCCACCAAACATGGATTCCGCGTTCGGGACCTGGTGCTTTGCACGGTCGCCTCAAGCACTTTGTTCTGCGCTTCGCGACAAGCGTGTCGATCAGCCACGATGTTGCTAACCACGTTGCTCGGCCATCTGTCGTGATTCCCAACCCCTACGACGATGGTGTGTTTCATGAAATACCGACAGTCACGAGAGACAGAGACCTTGTCTTTGTGGGCCGACTGGTCTCTGACAAGGGTCCGGATCTGCTCTTACGAGCGATTGCCCGACTCAAGTCCGTGGACTTTCGCCCGCAACTGACGATAGTTGGTGCGGGGCCAGAAGATCCTTCACTGCGAGCGATCGTGAAGGAGCTCGAGCTTCAGTCCCAAGTGTTTTTTGCGGGAGTCAAGAGAGGTCGGGATCTCGCCGAGCTGCTCAATCGTCATAAGATCATGGTAGTCCCTTCTCTCTTTCACGAGCCCTTTGGTATCGTAGCGCTCGAAGGGATCGCCTGCGGATGTGTTGTCGTAGGCTCGGAGGGTGGCGGTCTTAAGGACGCAATCGGCTCGTGCGGGATTACATTCCCTAACGGTGATGAACACGCTCTCGCTACCCGGCTTAGCACCCTGTTGACCGTACCCGAGTTTCAACGACCTTATCGCACCAAAGCGGCTGCGCACCTCAGTCGTCATACAAAGGCCGTGGTCGCAGAAGCCTACATCCAAGTCCTCAAGGCAACGCTCGACGGCACGCGTATCCAGTCCGAAGTGCCCAGACCGGCGACACATGCGGAGTAGCACACCGGAAAAATGAGATGAGCGAGCAGTGTGCAGTCGACAGCTCTTGTCCACCGCTGGACACTTTCGCTGAGGAGTCTTCTCTGCCACATCGGCGTCGCATCGCCAATCTGATTTTCGTCCTTTACGCACTTCTACTATTCGAAGGCGCTTTGCGAAAATGGGTCTTACCCCAATTTCAAAAGGAACTCTTTTTCATCCGAGACCCATTCGTTGTCGTTATTTATTTTCTTGTCATAAAGCAACGAGTATGGCTCCAGCACGCGCTTTTCGTGATGACCGCGATCGTCCTGGCATGGCTGACCGGTCTTTTGGTACTGGTGGAAATCGCAAGCGGAGTGCTTACCTCCGGGACGCATCTTCAGCTCGCTATTTATGGATGGCGCGAATATTTTCTGAATATTCCCTTGGCCTTTGTGATCGGTGAATGCTTCAGCCGCGAAGACCTGAGGCGACTGGTTAAGTTCACGCTACTCGTCTCCATACCGATCGCTGTTCTGTCCGTCTTTCAAAGCTCCGCTCCGGCGAGCGCCGTTATTAACGCCGGGACCGCTCTCGATCCTAGCAATACATTTTCACCCATGGGAGTCGAGCTTGGCTTCAATAGGACCACTGGCACCTTTACTTCGAACGAAGGTCAAGCACTGTTTATCGGAAGCGTAGTTGCAATGCTGTTGTGGGTATGGACTCTGCCCCGAAGCAAAAGGCCCTTGAAAGGCATTTTGCTTTTGGTCGTGACAGCAGCTGTTATTGCGAATCTGGTCGTTAGTGGCCAGCGCACAGCTTTCGCTATTAGCACAATAGTTGTCGTGGCGGCGTTGCTCGGAGCGGCATCGATGAAATCGGGCAAGGAGTCCTTGCGCACTTTTCGCGTGCCTATTGTCCTCGTCACCGTCGGAGTGCTTGTTTCGCCACTCGTATTTCGCGAGCACCTTCAGGCTCTTTCGATTCGTTCGGCGACCGCGGCCGAGGGCGACGCGCGTTACAGCTACGGAGTAGTAAACCGGACGCTCAGCGACTTCACTCGCTTCACCGATTTACTGTCCGACTCGCCCGTGCTTGGCTACGGCGTAGGATTCGGGGGAAACGCTTCGAGCAGAGTGGGTCTTGCGCTTCCGTTTTACGAGGATGACTGGTCCCGAAATATTGTCGACCTCGGTATCGTCCTCGGTGTTATCTTCATCGTTTTCAGGGTCACACTGGCGTTGTGGCTCATCGCCAGTGCGGTCGCCTCGACCCGAAGATCGAACGATACGCTACCTCTCCTGTTGGCCGGTTTCATTAGTGTCATTGTGTTAAATGGCCAAATCACTGCGCAGGGAACTGTCAATGGTTACGCCTGGCTATTTGTCGGATTGTGTCTTGCGGCGATCCGTACGAGAGAGGTAGAGACGTAATCGTGAAGATTAACTTGGCAGTGTGTGGTAAATTTCATTACCACAATTACGTGCGATACCTTGACCAGGCGAATTTGCTTGGTCGCTTTTACTATTCGCATCGCTTTAGTACCGACGCTGCGGCCTTAGGGATATCCGAGGAACACGCGGTTAATCTGTGGGTCAAGCAGTATGCGCTCGAGGCACACGACAGGCTCACGAGAGGTTGGTTGGTTCAGGAGCTGGCACCCTGGTATGGGGATCTATGGCAGCGAGGGGTGTTAGGGCATTGGGCCAAATCCGACATCCTGCATCTTCTTCTGCACGGTACCGGCCGGTCGCTAATCCGCCGGGCGAAATCTGAGGGGAGTTGCGTGATCGTTGAAGCGGTAAACCAGCATCCCGAAGGCATGATGGCCATATTAAGTGAAGAGCATGAGCGACTCGGCCTGAAGCCGATTAGGAAATTGCCCACGATTCACGAACGGCTGATGGAGGAGTTAGCAGCGTCGGACTTTCTGCTTGCGCCTTCGAGAATTGTCCGCGACTCTTTCGTAAAAAGAGGATACGACCATCGCAGGACGGCGACGCTGGCGTACGGTGTGGATTTGCACCGTTTCCGTCCTTTGTCGATTGAAGGCAGGTCGCCAAGGGACAAGCCCTTCACGGTCATTTGCGTTGCGTCGATATCGCCGCGGAAAGGACACTTGTATCTCCTCCAAGCCTGGAAAAAGCTGGGATTACCTAATTCTGAGCTTTTACTAATCGGTGGCGTGTCGTTGGAGATGGCTCCCATACTCCGACGTTATATGGGAATCCGGCATATTTCTAAAGTTCCAAACAGCGAGCTTCGAGAGTACTACGCGCGCTCTTCTGTTTTTGTTCTTCCATCGCTGGAAGACGGCTTCGCGGTCGTCTGCGCTGAGGCGATGGCCTGTGGACTCCCGGTAATTACGACAGTCAACACTGGAGCGGCGGATATTATAGAGGACCAAAAAGACGGCTTCATTGTCCCGATCCGGTCGCCCGACGCCATCGCGGAACACTTAGAGCTTCTCTATCGCAACGATGAGTTGAGGCAAGAGATGTCAGCCGCAGCGCTGGCCAAGGCGCAGACCCAATTGAGCTGGCAGAGATACGCTGCCCATCTGCGTAAATTCTACTATTCAGTATTCGAAAGCAAAGCACATTTGGGATCTTCTGACGAAACTGATGCTGCGACTGTGATATGAATGCCGCTCTGAATTGCCTTCATTTCGCGATCACCGGCGAGCTAACTCTGCCGCAACTCCGCTCGCACAGCAATATGTCAGTGCGCCATTGACTTGAGTGAAGAAATCAGCGGCTGTCAAGAGCAAAACGTCAGCTTTAGCGCGTGTCGGGGCGCTCGCAAGCCTGCTTTTTAGTGCGACGGCCTCCAACAACTTATTCGCTGCGCGGATGGACTGAATCGCGAAGCCGCTCGGTCTGGGTTGTTTTGAATCGCTCCTGGATCGTTGTGGGAATGTTTGCCGCAGCGGCACTGTATTTTGTCAGACTGCTCGTATCGGCAACGCATCAATTTAGCGAGCTAGATTACAGTCAATATTACGTTTACGCGCTTGCGATGAGGCGCGGGCTGAATCCATACTCAACCGATCTCACCGCGCTGGCAGGAAAGCTCCACCTCGCCCTCCAATGGAAGCAGGCAACCTATACTCCGACTTTTATTCTATGTTTCGAACCGCTGACGCTCTTCTCTCCCCGTGCTGGGTTCTGGATATGGATGAGTACGAACATCGGATTGTTGTTCTTAACCCTTTTTCTGTTGCTTAAGGACGAGTTCGACATGCGATCAGGCGCATTTCTTCTTGCGATGGCAATCCTCTATGCGCCAGTGGCATCCCATCTCATCCTTTCGCAAACTCAAATTCTAATTCTCTTTTTACTTGTTCTTGCGATGCATTGGCTCAGCGAAGAGAAAGAACTTGCCGCCGGGGGGGCCCTAGCTCTCGCCGTTTTGCTGAGGGCGTTCCCACTGATTTTGACCGGCTACCTAGTGGTGTGCCGCAAATGGCGCGTGCTTTTCTACATGGGCCTCGGCGTCGTTGCAGGTCTTGGGATAACTTTCGCGCTTCTCGGAGTTGCTCGCAGCCTTGCCTTTTTCCGATTGATCGTCCCTCTGAGCGAACAGCTGAATCGGACCAGAAACGCCTCCCTTGCGGCTTTCATTTATCATTTGTTTTGGCTCGCAGGAGCCATTAGTCCACAACTCGAGCTATTGAGGTACGGCGTTGTACTCATAGCTTATATTGCGATCATAGCGCTAACGGTCCATGCTACTGCGAAAAACAACGCGGAGATCGGTAAAGCTGACCGCGCATTTTCGCTGTGGGTGGTGCTTATGTTGCTGATCACTCCAACCGCGTGGTTTCACTATGAGGTCTTGCTACTCCTACCCTTCGCACTTTTGGCAACCGCGGCGAACAGGGCTGAGGCGTCATTTCGAGCGACATGGCTCGGATTGCTCGGTTTCGGTCTTACGAACATATCGGAACGACTCTCGAACCATATGTCCGGCGTTGTCGCGTATTACCTAATGACGACGATGGCGGTATGGGTGATCTTGGCATACTTGTCAAGTTATTTTCTTTTGACAGACGAATGTCAGCATTCCGATAGCTATATGTGATGAATCCGAGAGACTGGGACGAACTGGCCGAACTGGATCCCTACCGGTTCAATGTAGCTGGGCGCGACGGGCAGTATAAATGGGATCCTTTGACGTTTTTTATGACCGGTGAAGTACAGGTTGCTGAAGTGTTAGCGCACGCGGGCAATTTGGGCTATCCGGCTGAACGACTGTGTGCTCTTGACTTCGGCTGCGGTGTTGGAAGGCTGACTCGCGCCCTAGCTGCTCGCTTCGAGAGAGTCTACGGGGTGGACGCGTCCGGGGCGATGATCAAACTGGCGCGGGAGTTGAACGCCTTTGCCAACTGCAGGTTCTTCGTTTCGGCGGAGGCCAGCTTGAATCTGCTTGGGTCTGACGAATTCGACATGGTTTATAGTTGGCAAGTTCTTCAGAATACGCGGAATCGTGCCGTCGCGAGCTCGATTATTCGAGAGTGTGTCCGAGTGTTGAAGCCTAGTGGTTTGCTAGTCTTCCAATTTCCCGCCCGACTGCCGCGCCCGCTGGCGGCGGGACGCTGCAAACGGCTGAAGTCGCTTCTTAAGCTGATTGGGGCGAGGCGCTCTCAACTTTACTGGCCGCTGCTAGGTCTGGGCCTAAAGCGTGAATTTGTTTACACGCGCTTGAGGTTGTGGCCAGCCGACGTTTGGGGCATGCCGCAAGATCAAGTAATGGCGTTGGTGCAACAAGCCGGGGCTAGAGTGCTGGAGATTCAGATCGAGCCTTTCGGGGGAATACCAGACATGAATAGGATCTACTGGATCACCAAGTGATCCACCGCTGCTAGTCTGGGCCCGGGTTCAGGCGCGTCGCGATTTTCTTCTAACGCCCCAAAACTCTCTAACAAACTAAATGCTTTTTCGCCTCCAGTGCTCAGATGGTTGTCCCGGTGCGGCCCGGGTGCTCCCCCAACGGCCTCATCAAGGTTCACGAACGGTACATCGTGACAGGAACACATCCCTGGCAGTGGAACGAGCTGCTTCCCGTGACTGGCGGCGCGGCATTCGCAAGATCTCTTCGCAATGCTTCCGCCGACCGGGGCGTGATCTATTTGGTTCCTTAGGGCGGCGACCGGGACCTCGAGGGTGTTTACCATTTCTTCGCCGAAGTCGCCACGGCGATACATCTCAAGATCGACTCTGTGCGCGAAAGAGATCTTATCGAGCTACGGGCATCGGCTCCCGACCGCTACTGAGGCGAACCAGTTGATGTACAGCATTACCAGTGGTGATGAAGGCTATCGTTCGCGGGTTTATGTGGAGTACGTCACGGCCCGTTGTGACATTCCGCCGAGCGCCGTGAGTGAGTTCGCGCCGCGCGCGGCGTGGTTGCGGAGAATGATTCGATATCACTTCCCAGCCGACCGTGACGCTAGAATCGTCGATCTCGGTTGCGGCCACGGGGCGCTGATCTATTTCGCCGGCAAGGCCGGCTACCGGAATATCGAGGGCGTTGACCGCTCCCGTGAGCAGGTCGTTGCGGCGAGACGTCTCAACATCGGCGGCGTGCGCGAAGGAGATCTGATGGAAGCGTTGTCGTCGATTCCCGCCGGGTCACGCGATGCTGTGGTCGCGTTTGACATAATCGAGCATTTTCGAAAACACGAGATAACGGCCCTCGTCGACGAGGTATTCCGGGTTTGAGACCCAAAGGTCGCTTTCTCATACATACTCCCAATGGAGAGTCACCATTCGGAAGCAGGATGCGTTACTGGGACTTTACACACGAGATCGCATTTACACGAGAGTCGATTGGTCAGGTTCTTTTGTCGTCAGGGTTCTCGTCCGTGAATTGCTATGAGGACTCTCCAGCGCCCCACGGTATCAAAAGCTCGATCAGATGGTTGTTGTGGAAGGGCATTCGGACCGTGCTCCGTTTATGCCTGGCGGTCGAAACCGGCGATCCCGCAAGCCACGCTATTTTCAGCCAGAACTTACTCGCCGTCGCGGTCAAGTAGTCGCTGGAGAACTGGCGCAAGAGAATGAAGATCCTCCTGGTGGGAACTTACTCACCCGATCGTCAGCAGAGCATGCTGCGCTTTTCTCCGATGCTCGAAGCAGGACTCCAAGAGGCGGGCCATACCCCCCGCACGATCCGTCCGGAGCCCCGCCTTGCGCGTACTGGAGCGGCGCGCCACGGGCTTAACAAATGGTTTGGTTATATCGACAAATTCCTCTTGTTCCCAGCGCGTCTAAGAAACGCGTGTGGCTGGGCGGACGTCGTACACATCATTGATCATTCCTATTCCTTGTACACGAGACACCTGCACGGCATGCCTCACGTAGTGACATGTCACGATCTCATTGCGGCGCGTTGTGCCAAAGGAGAATTTCCTGGACAGCAGATAAGATGGAGCGGCAAAAGATATCAACACATGATAGTCAACGGACTGGCGCACGCACGGTGCGTGGCGTGTGTCTCAGAATCTACCAAATCCGACCTGTTGCGTCTTTGCAGCTTGTCTGCTTGTCGAGCATCAATTGTCCATTCTGCGCTCAACTTTCCATATCAGCCTATGAACAAGAACGAAAAAGCAGCGCGCTGCCGCCGTCACAGAATAGACCCCGGCGAGCGCTTCTTCCTTCACGTCGGCTCGGGAAACTGGTACAAAAATCGTCCGGGTGTCATCAGGATCTTTCGACATCTCGCCGCTAACCCAGAGATGAACGGTTTTCGCCTGGTTATGATAACTGATGGCTGGACGCCGGCTCTGAGAAACGTCGTCAAGGAATGTGGTTTAGAGCATCAAGTGCACCTGCTGTCCGATGTCGATAATGCGGATCTGTGTGCGCTTTATTCATCAGCGGTGGCGCTCCTGTTTCCTTCCCTCTATGAAGGCTTTGGCTGGCCCATAATCGAAGCGCAGGCCTGCGGCTGCCCGGTGTTTACCAGCAACCGTCCCCCGATGACCGAGGTGGCCGGAAGTGGTGCGGTCTTTGTAGATCCCGAAGATCCGAAGGAAGCCGCCAACACAATACTTCAGAGCCTACCGCATGTACGGCTAATGCGCGGTGCCGGGTTCGCCAACATACGGCGATTTTCCACTGAGCGCATGATCGAAGGTTACCTAAACTTGTATAAGACAGCGGGAGCTTTCGATTCTCATGGTGAGCGGAGACCTGGGCAAGCATCGTCCCGAATAGACGCTACCGACTCAAGCTTCGGCAGAACTTAATCCTTCGGGTGACAAATTGTCGCAAGTGCGACGACGGACAAGCCTCTGCTAACCGATGCCGGCGTGTTCTCGTGAAGGATCGTCGCAGAACCGGCTCGGTGGGGCAGAAGCGATACATTGCATCGCGCCCTGAGTGGCCACTGTGTTTAGAAGATCCCGCGCTTTCTTGCGCAACTAGCTAGGCATCCAAATACTCTATTAAGACGACATCATGATCGGAGTTGGCGTAATCGGCTGCGGGTACTGGGGCCCGAACCACATACGTGTGTTCGAAGAACTGCCGGAATCCGAAATGATCGCTGCGGTTGATGCGGATCCCGCCAAGCTTGCACCCATTAACCAAAGGTTTCCTGCTCTCCGGCTTGAACGCCAATACGCGAGCCTCCTCGCGGATAAGCGGGTGGAGGCAGTGGTCGTGGCAACACCAACGAGAACGCACTTTGAGATCGTTCGAGACTTTCTCGTAGCAGGAAAGCACATCCTGTGCGAAAAGCCGTTGTGCGAATCAATCTCGAATGCTCGAGCGTTGGTCGAGTTAGCGCAGGAGCGTCACCTCATATTAATGACAGGTCATACTTTCCTGTTCAATCAGGGCGTCATGGCACTCAAGGAAGTCATTTGCAGCGGTCGCCTGGGAAGGGTGCGCCATCTATCCGCGCTCCGTACAAACCTTGGTCCCATTCGACACGACGTAAACGCAGCCTTCGATCTGGCCGCGCATGACATAGCAATCTTCGATTGGCTGCTCGATCGCAAGCCAATTCAGGTGTCGGCCTGCGGCGCGGCCTACCTGCAACCCGGCGTCGAGGATGTCGTCTCACTTTCATTGGTTTATCCGGGCAACCTATTCGCGACAATACACGCTAGCTGGCTGAGTCCCGTAAAAGCCCGAACGATTTGTGTCGTCGGCGACCAACGGATGGCGACCTGGGAAGACGGCCAATCGGGGTCCACGGTCACTATTTATGATAAGGGCGCGACGGTGCTCCCCACGAAAACCGGCGACGTCAGGCCAAGGATAGAAATGTGGGATGGTGAAGTGTCCAAACTGGAAACGCCGACGTTTGAGCCGCTCAAAGTGCAAGCGCAACATTTTCTCCGGTGCCTGCGTTATCCGTACCCCGAAGCCCGTTCGGACGGCAGGTTTGCGCTTGACGTAGTGGAGGCGCTGGAGGCGGCCCGTTACTCAATGAGAGCAGGCGGTGCGCCGATATCTTTGTTAGGAGGGAACTCGATTGGTAACTACCTACCAGGAAACCATTCCGTTCGTCGATCTGGCAGCGCAGTATCAGACCATAAAGAGCGAAATTGACCTTGCGCTGCAAGAAGTTCTGAGCACCGCTCAATTTGTGCTTGGTCTGGCAGTGAAGAAGTTTGAAGACGACTTTGCCGCCTATGTGGGGACCGCTTACGCGGTGGGAGTCGGTAGCGGGCTGGACGCTCTCAAGCTGACCTTGGCGACGCTGGATGTCGGTCCCGGCGACGAGGTGATATTGCCTGCAAATACATTCATAGCGACTGCGCTCGCGGTGACCGCTGTTGGAGCGCTGCCAGTTTTGGTGGACTGCGAAGAGACTAGCTACAATATCGACCCAGACCTGCTCGAAGACGCAGTAACCACACGCACCAAAGCCATCATAGCGGTTCACTTTGGCGGACAGCCTGCAGATATCAACGCAATTCGACAAGTGACAGAGCGCCACGGACTGCCTCTAATTGAGGATGCCGCACAAGCGCATGGCGCGACCTACCAGGGTCGGCGATGCGGCTCTTTGGCGGATGTGGGCTGCTTTAGCTTCTATCCAAGCAAAAACTTGGGCGCCTATGGCGATGGAGGAATGGTCACGACCGACAATTCTACCCTAGCCGAGCGAATTCGCGAACTGCGTAACTACGGGCAGCGGCAGAAGTATGACCATGTTATCAAGGGAGTGAATTCACGGCTAGACGCCTTGCAAGCTACCGTACTCGATGTCAAGTTACGATATCTAGACCAATGGAACCGAGCCCGCGCTTGCCATGCGGCGCTTTATCGGGAATTGCTCCAAAGACTTGGCGACCTCGATTTTCAGCAGCAACTCCCCGACACTGTTCACATCTATCACCTGTTCACTATAGCCGCAACTCAGCGAGAGGCTCTACGCCGTAATCTGGAACACGCGCGAATTCAGACTGCGATTCACTATCCAACGCCTATTCACTTGCAGGAAGCTTACAAAGATCTCGGTTACGGTCCCGGTGACTTTCCAAGCGCCGAAAGGCTATCGGGGCGGCTTCTGTCTCTTCCTATGTATCCTGAATTGACCGCCGACCAGATCCGCCACGTCGCGCGCAGTGTCGAGCAGTTTTTCACCGACCCGACCAAACGGTATAACTCGGCTTCGGCGCAGCAATCTCAATAGATCCTTTCCTGGTGATAAAAACGGGACTGTTGGACCTTCCGTGCAACCAATAATTCGTGGCCAATGGGTTGCCGGAAGTGCTGATCGAATTGCGTACTTACGACACCAACGGATCGTGTTAAGCGACCGCAACTCCAAGGTGGGAAACCCTGCGATTTCAGTGCAGGCGTTCGCCAGCACGCTTTGGCGTACAGTGGCGAGCGGGTTACGCGGGCCGCGGAGCGGTGCAGATTTTCGCTAACCGGATACTTCGACCTTTGGATCTCTCGGGATACGAAAGCCGGCAACTGGCAGGGCCGCCGTCGGAGATCGTCGGCAAATTTGCCGCCTCTTCACGTTGGCTCAAGTATATCGCGGCTATTCTGATTGTACTTCTCGCCGCTATCACCCGGCTACCAAGTCCCTGGCGGATGGATGTAACGAATGACGAAATGCTACATCTTGAGTCCTACCGCAATCACTATCGCTCCGACGATATTTCCCCTGATTTACTTCGACAACTGGAGCGCGCACGAATCCTAACAGCAGGGAAAATAGGACTCTGTCCGAAGACGCGATTTAGCTGCTCGTCTGTGGGCATACTGACGGGTCATTCGTAGCCAACTGACCAAGAGTGGAGATTGTACCTTATGCCGATCGGTTTAGCGGATTGGATTATAAGAACGCTGAAAGATAAATGTCCTGAAACAAATGTCTGCGAGTGCCGCGGCGCTGATCGGAATCACACGGAGTATGGATTCGCGATCTTATCGCCAAGATCCTAATAACTCCCGACGGTTCCGGCGAGTTAGGAAATTGCAATGTCGACGGCTCCAGTACACTTTGAGACCGAGTTGCGTTCCCCTTCTGAGAACGATTGCGAACTAACGGTATTCTCTTTTTACTGTGGAACGATCCCTGACTCCGAGTCCTTTGACAAGCGATGGAAAAACGGCTTTGCGCCGTCTCCGCGTCCTCGAAACAATTGAGGGACTCGATGAAAAAGATGGAGGGCCTCCAGAAGCTTGCCTTCAGCTCTGCTACCACTTATCTGGACTCGGTCACGAGGTAGCCCTCTATACGTGCGACCGGAACCTAAAAAAACTCGGAAGAGCTGTGGTCGAACGAAAGGCGCCGAATTTTCACATCCGCCGGTTCCCGGCACTAGAATTGGGAGACTATAATATCTCGATTCCTCTTGCTTTCGCCTTGAAAAAAGACGTTCGCAGCTACGACATAGTTCACATCAATTCACTATACAAATTCTCCTCTACTGTAGCCGCTCTGTATTGCAGGTTGTACGAGGTCCCGTATGTAGTGAGACCGCATGGAACACTCGACCCCTACATTTTTCGACGTCACCGCCTGATAAAGTCAATTTACGAGAAGATGTTCGAATGGCAGAACCTGGAGCATGCAGCGGCAGTCCACTTTACGGCGTTTGAGGAAATGGAACTTGTGCGTCCGCTTCGCCTTAAAATCAGAGGTGTGGTCATACCGTTAGGAGTGAACGCGAATGCATTCCGCATCAGCGGCGTCAGCGGTAGGTTTCGCGCCAAATGGCGGATTAGACCTAACAAAAACATTATTTTGTTCCTAGGTCGAATCAATTTCAAGAAGGGCTTGGACCTGTTGGTTAGGGCTTTCAGCCAAATCTCTAAGGGTCGCGAGGATCTTCATTTGGTTCTAGCGGGCCCGGATAATGAAGGGTATGGCGCGAAAGTACGCAACTGGCTTGAGAGCGAGGGGGCGCTGAGCAAAACGACGTTCACTGGCATAATAGCGGGTTCGGATAAGCTGGATATTCTCGCCGCCGCCCAGCTGTTCGTGCTGCCTTCCTATACGGAGAATTTTGGCCTTGCAGTGGTCGAGGCTATGGCTGCAGGCTTACCAATAGTAATATCGAACAAGGTGAACATTTGGCGCGAGATATTCGACGCTCATGCTGGTGTCGTTGTCAATTGTGACGCTGACGAGCTCGCTGGTGCCATGGAACGGCTGCTTCTGAATCCTGTCGACGCAAAGGAGATGGGGGAGCGGGGGCGACACCTAGTAAAAGAAAGGTTTACCTGGGAGCGAGTGGCACCGCAGATGATCGAGCTTTATCGGAATATCCTCTCAGGCCATAATGGGCGCTCATGAGCGTATTTTCGTGAGGCTCTGCCATCTTGCTAAGACGGGTCAGGCTTAGAGCAGAGCGCTGCCGAGCGTAACTCCCGTTGCACCAGGTGGGAACGGCGTCGCCGAACGTATTGCAGTCGGTCGGTGAACCATCGACTTACGATCTAATGGACTGATGCGCCACAAGATTATGCTCGACCTTCGTGGTCTTTCGTTGCAAACTATCCTGTTTGGCGAGTACCGTAGCACTCTTTTTGGCGCGCGGCAGTACTTCAAGTCGGGTTTGCACCCTAAAAAGCATGTGACTTATGTCTTTGAGGGTTGAGCAACAAGACGTAGTTCCTCTTGCACGATGAGCAGCCAGTCGATTCCGTGGTCATGAGTGTCACTTCCTGCTCGCGCTAGTCCCTTGGCAAACTCGAGCAAGTTCACCTGCAGTCTTTGACTCACGCGGTCGGTCGGTTGGACTGCGGTCCCCGTGGTCTTCCGTGTGTATGCCCAAGCCGCACACGCACATGGTGATTTTTATCTACAGTTCTTTTCGACTAATGCCTCCTGGCTAAGAGCGTTAATTTGCGCTAATTACCGGTCAAACCATGCGGAGTGGCAGGTCGACAACGTTCGGCGTCCCGAAAAAGCGATCTCCACTAACTCGCCCAGTGGAACCACCATTCTAAGCTCTTCCGCTCGATCAAAACTCCGACCTAATCATACGCAGCAATCGTTCACTCGACACTAAATTATGGTACTGAACGCCACAAGTCAGAAGCAGATCGTAGAACCTGCTGTTGCGATTCAGCGCGAATATTACAGAGCAACTGCCAGTCAATATGAGCAGATGCGTGAAGCAGAAGCCGAGGCCTCCGAGCTAGCTCTAACCGTCATGACGTCGATGATTGGGTATCTTGGAGCGCAATCGGTGCTTGATGTCGGTGCGGGAACCGGCAGCGGGCTTCTCTTGATCAAAAAAACGCATCCTGAGGTTCAGGTTATCGGTATTGAGCCTTCGATCCATCTTCGACAGCAGGGATATGCAAAAGGTCTCTCGCCCAAGGAGCTCATCGATGGGGATGGCAGTTGTCTCGCCTTCTCGGATGCCTCGTTCGATTTGGTATGCGAATTCGGTGCTCTGCATCACATACCCGATCCACATCGAGTCGTTCGCGAAATGCTCCGAGTCGCGCGAAAGGCCATATTCATCTGTGATTCGAATAACTTCGGCCAGGGAAGTGCGACTATGCGATTCGCAAAGCATATCTTAAACTTTTGCAAACTGTGGCCGCTTTGCGATTTCATCAAAACGCGCGGTAAGGGTTATACGCTTTCCAAAGGCGATGGTCTTGCCTACTCTTACTCCATCTTTAATGAGTTCGCTGACATTTCTTCCTGCTGTCGTCGAGTTCACATGCTCAACACGGACAGATCAGGTCCAAATCGATACTGGTCAGCACCTGGCGTCGCGTTACTCGGAATAAAATGACTTGACGCACCGTAGAATGATAACAACGTTCTCGCCGTGAAACCTGCCGGTTGTCAAAGACGACACCGTTGGCCTGGCTCGTTCAGGCGCCGACAGTACAATACATTATCAACAAAATCGTGACGTGACTCGAAAACGAAGCTCCTCCGCGGCAATCTGAAAAATGCCCTCCACATTCCCAAGGTTAGACGAGCTCCTGATTACCACGCGCTGATGCTCGTCCCATACGACCAGCTTAACACCTGGTGGTTTAGCGTGCGGCCGCGCTGGCTTCGCGTGAATACTAAGGGCAGCTGCAACGGAGATGATGAAAACGTTCGCGAGAAAAGCTGGCGATCGCGTATGAGTTCCGCCTGAAGCAATGCACCCAACGGAAGCGGTAGAAGGCACCGAACTTTGGGAGTTTTCGAGCCAGCGCTTCGGCACCGACTATTGTTGGCTTATGTATCGCGACTGACTCTACCTTTGTATTGAGAAGCAATTGCTACACGACCGCACGTCTAGAGAAGTGTAACACGGCGCGTGAGATAAGAAGGAGATATAATTGAAGAGGTCGAATTCTTTAGTTCTTAGGGAGATACCATCCGGTACAATGCGTTATCCCCGGTGTAATTCGTCGTTTGAAGGCGCGGTCGCCCAACACGCGGAGATGGGAGACGGATCACCTAGCTATCCATCCTCGGGGAGTGTGTTGGAAGAGAGAGCTTTTCCAGGCCTCCATGCTTCGCTGATCGGTCGAATAGGACACCTCGAGCTAGACGCAAACACACCGATTCTTGATCTCGGGTGCGGGAGCGGGGCTTGGCTTGAACGGTTGTCGCGTCACGGATTTACCAGCTTATCGGGCGTGGATCTCGATCCGAGTGGCTTCGGTGCGCATATGGTCGCGGACTTTTATAAAGGCGATGTAACATCAGATTTGGAATTCGCGGGGACAAAGTTCGGCCTAATTACCGCGATTGAGATAGTCGAACATCTTAGCAACCCTGAGAGGCTATTCTGCAATGCTGCGCAGCACCTATCTGCCGCAGGATGGTTCCTGTTGACCACGCCAAACATCTATTCCGTCCAATCGCGTGCTTTGTTCCTGCTAAGGGCCAAAATGCGGGGCTTCGACCCGTTCGAAGATCAAGGCCATGTTCATCCGCTTCTATTACTTCCACTCGTAGAAATCATTCTACCGCGTTATGGACTAACGCTGGTTGAAAAATGGACCTATCCGGAAGGCCCGGAGATGAGCAAGCGCGCCCGGCCGCGCTCTCACCGGCTTGTACGTGTCGCGGTCAAGCTGGTCTCCCTGGTTCTTCCCAATGACCTCCCGGGAGATGCGCTATGCCTTCTAATGCGAAAAGCTTGAGGCACGGCCGCCCGATCCTAGTGGTTGTATGAGCACCGAAGGCGACCCTAAAAAAATCCATTCGGAGCCAGAGAAGCCCATGGAAGATTATCGCCTCGCCAGCACTACTGTTGACGAGGACCCGTGACGATCGAACTCTCTAGTTGGTCATTTCAGACCGTCCCGGTCGGTCGATCGTCACGGCGAAAAAGACGCGGCAACCAGGAAATCCCGCGCTCAGCTACAAACATGAGGACGGTTCTGGCCTTGAGCGAAAGAACCGATTGGGCCTATGAATAAGACGATGAAGTTCGCCATTCTATACAACACGGAATACTACTCCGAAACACACGGCTCGCCCTCGAGCTATTATGGCCAGATCCTCGAACAGGCGCAACTTGCCGAAGAGTTGGGTTTCGATGCCGTATGGTTCGGGGAACATCACTATTCTGGCTACTCCTTCGGCTCTCCCGCAATAATGGCGATGGCCGCTGCTCATCGAACTACTACACTAAAGTTGGGGATAGGTGTCTCTGTGGTCCCGCTCAACCATCCGATACGTTTGGCCGAAGAGTACGCAATGCTCGACGTGCTAAGCGAAGGCCGTTTGGAGTACGGCGTCGGACGTGGCTTCCTTAAGTACGCCTATGACCTTATTGGAGTCGATCCCGAGGAGAGCCACGCTCGCTACCACGAGGGGACCGAGCTGATAGTAAGAGCTTGGACATCCGACGCGCCATTCTCCTTCTCTGGAAAGTTCTGGAAACTCGATAACTACAGCTTCTTCCCCAGACCTCTGCAGAAACCTCATCCTCCCATCTATGCCTGCGCAACGGGCACACCGGGCAACTTCATCTGGGCTGGCACGAGAGGATATCACCTCAGTACCTGCCTCTTTCTCCCCTTTCCAGAAAGGACAAAAGCCAATATCGAGCTATATCGCTCTGCCCTCAGACAGAGTGGTTATGATCCTGCCGAGCGGGATATAGCAGGCTTGTACCAGATGTATTGTGGAGAGGACGAAAAGGAAGCTCGCGTTCACGGGCAAATCTATGCATCGCGGTATCTCAAGTTCTTTGGTGCACTCGATCAGCAATGCCCTTGGCATCCGCCTAGCGGGCAGGGCCGCCCTTACGGAACATTCGTCCCCGAGTGGGTCAAGAATCTAGCTCGGATTAGCCGAGGCTTTGATGGTCAAAGCCATGAATTCATGATCGGTGATCCGGAAACGCTGATTAAGCGTATCCGTCGGGCGAATGAGTACTACGGCACCAACTATTTGATATTGGAAGTGGCTCAAGGCGGCGCACCACGCGAGTACGTGATTCGTTCGTTGGAACGGTTCGCCAAGTACGTTATGCCTGCGTTTACACACAGCGTGCAAGCTATCTCGGAACGACTGTAATGCTTGAGCCAAAGCGAGATCGCAACTGTCATAGGCCTGGCCGCAGGGTGTCGATGCTTTTGTAAGCGTCGGCCGGACCTTTTTCTGATACTGTCTTATGGCTGAGAGCGCGTGCGGCGCCGGTTCACTCCGTCGGAGAATACATAAACGGTCGTGCCGGGCTGTCGTTGGCCGGCATCCTAAAACGCCAGCATCGTGACCGCCTGCTTTTGTCCGAGTCAGTCGAGTTATCCGCTTCCGCTCTGGGTTGTGCGTAGCACGAACCGGCCCAAATGTTGCTACTGTCGCGAGCTGACAAAGTGTTTGGCGAATTCAAGAAACACTAGTCAATGACGAGCATTGCCCGAATCGCTGCCCTGACCTTACAAGCTGAAGGGCTTGGGCGACGCCTGGCTGATGCCGAAAAGCAACGGTTAATCAGAACTCGTTCCTTGTTAAGCAAGGATGTGGCAGCGCCGGTCTAAGAGTCGCTTGATGTAGGCCTTCCGAAAGGCGCGCGGACAGTCTCACGAAGGATACGGGAAGGAAAGGCGGCGGAGGCTTGTTTTCACATCACTTCAACGTCGCTGGAGTTGGCTCAACGTTCCGGATTGGCAAAGTTTAGTGAATCCAATCTTGAAACTCGCTAGTCTTGCGGTTAGCCGGTCAACGCAGGGAATCACCCAGGTACGGCGCTTGGGTTTGTACATCTGTGTGGCAATCGCATTAGTATTGGCATTGCCTGTAGTATATGTCTACCGCACTGCGTACCTAGGCTTCGCCGGGAGCGAAGTATTTAACACGTTTGCATCAGTGGTTCCGTGCGATATTGTAAACGCATCTGGGCAAATAGACACGAATGCGTACGTTTCTATGGCGGAACAGTTAAGCACCGATACTGGCCAAAATTACCTGCACGGTCCGAGCTACAGTTTTTATCACCTCACGGCCCAGACTTTTCCTACATGG
>Ga0185299_10002006_pt1 | contig 34116 bp, 36 predicted proteins | sample PaiPotPPA55metaG_FD_128002 | JGI IMG/M metagenome (GOLD analysis project Ga0185299, IMG submission 128002) | Iron sulfur acid spring bacterial and archeal communities from Banff, Canada, to study Microbial Dark Matter (Phase II) - Paint Pots PPA... ...
GCCCTCCAGCACAATGCGGATCTTCTCTTCTGCCGAGAATTGCCGGCGTGTCGCCCGCCGGATGTCTTTCACGACCTTTTCCGCCGGTTCCTTCACCGGCCCGGATTTCTGTCTCATCTTCGCTCCTTGAAAGGCTACGATGAGCCAGAAATCCTCCCTTCTTCAACCCGCCCAATCTGTCTTATAGGCGCTGACGCTGGACACCACACCCATCTGCATACCGGCAAAGGGCACCGCGATCCTAACCCAGACCGCCTTTTTCAACTTCGACAGCTCGGATATCCCAACCACCAGTTGCACGCCGGATGGCTTCATTCCGGTGGTCCACGTGACTGTGGGGGCGAACAACAACATCAAGAGCTTCTCCGATACCGGACAAGTCCTCAACACGGGTGGCATCGACGCGTTCACTTGCGGTGGCACCGAGGGGCATGCATTTGTGGAGATACACCCCTAATAGGGACATAGGGTCAAACGAGGGTTTGGCCTAACCATCCCGTCGCGAGGGGCGCGGCAAAAGCGCCGCGCTCCTCGTGAAACATTCCGGACCAGCGCCGGTAGTTCAGTCCGGGCGCCGTGCGTGAATCTAAATCTAAACGAATGCTTCAATGCAAAAGATATTGGCCGTTGATTGTTTGCCCCAGGCGGTCGTTGTCCTCGACGAAGGCAGTGATGAATTCATGCAGGCCGGTCTTAAAAATCTCCTTTGTCGTTGCATTCGCGAGCCGCGCCATCACCTCATGCGCCTGTCTTTGCGATGCGCCGGCGCGGCCATAGGCGTCGCCGATCGCGTCGAGGAAACGGATGATATTGTCGTAGCACGCGATCAGCGAGCGCGGCATTTCCTTTTTTAGGATCAGAAGATCGGCGACCAGCCATGGCTTCACGCTCTCGCGATAGACCCAATGATAGGCGGTGAGCGACGAGACCGCGCGCAGAATCGCGGTCCATTGGAAATAGTCGAGTGACCCGCCGACCGCCTCGTCTTGCGGCAATAGCACGTGATATTTCACGTCGAGGATACGGGCGGTATTGTCCGCCCGCTCGATATAAAGGCCGACGCGCGAGAACCAATAGGCGTCGTTGCGCAACATGGTGCGGTCGACGCAACCGTCATAGTCGAGCGACGTCTTTTTGACGAATTCTAGGAAATGCGACAGTGCCTCGCGGTCGTAGCGGCTGGAACCGTTGTTGCTTGCTTCGAATCGGCCAAGTTCGATCCAGGCGCCATTGATCGCTTCCCACATTTCAGCGGTCAGCGCAGTGCGCACTGCCCGCCCGTTGGCGCGGGCGAATTTGATGCAATTGCAGATCGAGGAAGGATTGTCCGGCGCGAAGGTCAGGTAATCGACGACACTGGCCTCCCCGGCGGCGCCGCGGGTCGCGTGGAAACCCTGCGCCGCGCCCGACGATTCAAGCGCGCTTTCCCATTCGGTGCCGGCCCCGGAATAGCTCGCGGGTAGGGTGGCGAGGCGTTGCGCCGCCTTGATGATCCGGGCAAGAAATTCGGCGCGCTCCACATAGCGCGCAAGCCAATAGAGATTGTCCGCCGTGCGGGAAAGCATTACCTGCCTCTAAAGCACGATTAAGCGAAGATGGCCGGTTTCGCGACTGGGATCATGCGGAAACAAAGCCATTGTATCACGTCTCGCCCACAACGTCCCTTCGCCCCTTCCCCAAGCCGGCTTGGCCGAACCCGTGGTCAGCTTCGCGGCAACGCCCTTCTTTAGTCCTCCTTGTTTCAGGCGGCCGCACTTGCAAATCATGTCGATTGGGTTTGGCTTTGCAGCGGGAGATTTTCGTCGAAAATCGAATCCTCGACAATCCAGGTATCCTTGGTGCCGCCTCCCTGGCTCGAATTGACGACGAGCGATTTCTCCTTCAAGGCCACTCTTGTCAATCCGCCCGGCACGACCCTTATGCCGTTCGCGCCGGTGAGAACGAAGGGCCGCAAATCGACATGGCGCGGCGCGATTCCGGCATCGAAAAAAGTCGGAGTTGTGGAGAGCGCGAGGGTTGGCTGAGCAATGAAATTAGCAGGATCGCGGGCGAGTTTCGCCGCGAAAACTTCGCGTTCGGCCTTTGAGGCATGCGGCCCGACGAGCATGCCGTAGCCGCCCGAGCCATTGACCTCCTTCACAACCAGTTCGGCGAGATGTTCCTGCACATAACGCAAAGCGCCGGACTCGCGGCAGCGCCACGTCGGCACATTGTTCAAAATCGCGGTTTCGCCGAGATAAAATTCGATAATCTCCGGCATATAGGTATAGATTGCCTTGTCGTCGGCGATGCCGGTGCCGACCGCATTGGAGAGGGTCACATTGCCGGCCCGGTAGGCGCCCATCAGGCCGGCAACGCCGATGATCGAATCCGGTCTGAACGCGCGCGGATCGAGGAAACCGTCGTCGATCCGCCGGTAGATGACATCGACTCTTTTCGCTCCCTCCGTGGTGCGCATATAGACGACATCGTCCTCGACGAGCAGGTCGCCGCCTTCGACGAGTTCAACGCCAAGCTTATCGGCCAGGAAGGAATGTTCGTAATAGGCCGAGTTGAACCGGCCGGGCGTCAACACCACGATCGTTGGTTCGCCTGCGGCTGCCGGAGGCGCGACTGACTGCAAGGCGGCAAGAAGCGCATCCGGATAATTTTCGACTGGGGCGACACGGTGCTCGGCGAAAAGGTCGGGTGCGAGGCGCATCATGACCTCGCGATTCTCCAACATGTAGGAGACCCCGGATGGAGTGCGGACATTGTCTTCGAGCACGTAGAAGTCGTCTTCGCCAGTACGGACCACATCGATGCCGGCGATATGGACGTAAATCTCGTGCGGCACCCGAAAGCCCGCCATTTCCGGCCGGAATTCGGCGTTGCGCGTGACGAGATCGGCTGGGATGCGGGCCGCCTTGACGATCTCCTGCGCGCCATAGATATCGGCAAGGAACAGGTTGAGGGCCTTCACCCGTTGCACGAGGCCTGCTTCGAGAAGGGTCCATTCCGAGCGCAGCATCATGCGGGGAATGATATCGAAAGGGATCAACCGCTCGGCTCCGTCTTGTTCGCCCTCGCCATAGATGGCGAAGGTGATGCCGATCCGGCGAAACAAGAGCTCCGCTTGCGAGCGGCGCGAGGCGAGAAGCCCAGCCGGCGTCGCCGCGAGCCAGCTCGCGATCTTGCCATAGACTGGCCGGATCGCGCCGTCCGCTAAGGTCATTTCATCGAAACATCGGGGCTCGGGCATTGGCCCGCGCTCCCTATCGCCGGCGGTCTTGGTCATGGTTGGCGGCATATGGGTTGCCTTATCGGAGCGAATCGTTGAGGACGGAACCAGCGGCCAAGCAAGCGCCGCGGGGCCAACTAGCGCGAGCCCCGTGGCGAACCGCAGGATTGGCGTGCCAAGAGCACGAAAGCATTTCCCATGCCAGATTTCAGCATAACCGCCCGGCAAATCCGAAGGGGCGGGAGTATTGTGGCGACAATTGCGCGGGACCTGCGTGCGCGTCAGCGGCCGCGGGGAGCCAGATCGCGGTTTCCGGTCCAACCGTTTCTCTTCGCTCCGCCGCACATCATTTCGCAGCGAGCGCGGGCACGTCCCCGTATCGAACATTTTGCTTCAAGCGTCGCCGTATCCAACTTAAGATATAGCCCGGTAGGCTTATGGTCAAAGCGGCCAAAATGACGCCGGCGAGGATATCGATGAAATAGTGCCCTCCCTCGGCGGGAGAGGACAGGATGATGAGCAGATTTAAAGCCAGCAATGGGATTTTGAGGATGCGCAACGGCCTTGCGGCGTAGGCACAGAGCACAGCGAGGGCGGCGTGGAAGGAAGGAAAGACCACCAGGCCTTCGCCGTCTAACGGGTTGATCGTGCGTAGAGTGCCATTACGCAGGTCGGCCCATTGGGCGACGTAACCGGTGGTTGAGGCTACGGGCAGGTGGTAGTAGACGAATGCCCCGGCGGCGGGCATGAGTATCCCGATACCTGCGGTGGCAATCGCTGAAACCATGAACCAGAGTAAAAATGCCCTTGCCTGGTTGTGGTGGCCGAGCAGTTCCAGGGCGATGAACAAGATCAGCATTTCCGGGCCAAGGCTCATGTACACTGCGCGCGCGCCGGCTTCGATGGCAGGGTGACGGGCGAGCCACTGGTACATGTCAAGCCAATTCAGGCCGAGCGCGCGATCGGCTGTCGCCAGTGCCCCGTCCCATGTGGGCAACGGCAGAAGTCCGGTGAGGATGACGCTCAGAATTGAAACGGCATTGGTGAACAGCACCAGCGAGAGAACGGTGCGGCTGAGATTGGCTAATCTGGGGGTTATTCGGGGGAAACTTCTCCACCGGCGGCAAATCACACGAACCACGGTCAGAACGATCAAACCGCCGAGGATCCTCAGTTCCGGGGTGACTTCCAGGCGAAAGGAGGTTTCCGCTAGAAGGATGGCATCGGAGACAGCGACCACGAGGATAATGGCCCAGCCTATCGGCATCGAGGCAACTCCATGCAAGTTTAATGGATAACGGCGGCGCGCCAGATGTTTCCGGTCCAGCGGTTGCTGCTCGCTCCGCCCGTGGATCATTTCGAAGCGAAGACAGGCGCGCCCCCGTGGCGAATATTTTTCTTCAATCGCCATATGCCAGACAAGATGTGCCCAGGCAGGCTAATGGTCAAAGCGGCTAAAATAATGCCAGCGATGATATCAATGAAATAGTGCCCTCCCTCGGCGGGAGAGGACAGGATGATGAGCAGATTTAAAGCCAGCAATGGGATTTTGAGGATGCGCAACGGCCTTGCGGCGTAGGCACAGAGCACCGCGAGGGCGGCGTGGAAGGAAGGAAAGACCACCAGTCCTTGCACTTCGAACGGGTTGAACGTACGTAACGTGCCATTCCGCAGGTCGGCCCATTGGGCAACGTAACCGGTGGAGGAGGCTTCGGGCAGGTGGTAGTAGACAAAAGCGCCCGCGGCGGGGATGAGTATCCCGATACCCACGGTGGCAATCCCTGCAACCATGAACCAGAGTAAAAATGCCCTTGCCTGGTTGTGGTGGCCGAGCAGTTCCAGGGCGACGAGCAGGATAATCATCTCTGGGCCAAGGCTACCGTATACCGTATGCGCGCTGGCTTCGATGGTGGGGTGACGGGTGAGCCACTGGTACATATCAAGCCAATTCAGGCCCAGCGCATGATCGGCTGTTGCCAGTGCCCCGTCCCATGTGGGCAACGGCAGAAGTCCGGTGAGGATGAAACTCAGAATTGCAGCGGCATTGGTGAACAGCGCCAGCGTGAGGCCGGTGCGGGCGAGATGGGCTAATCTGGGGAAACGTCGCCAGCGGCAATACACAAAAAGCACGGCCAAAGGGATCCACACGCCGAGCATCCTCAGTTCCGGGGGGGCTTCCACGCGAAAGGACGTTGCCGCTAGAAGGATGGCATCGGAGACAGCGAGCACCGGGATGATGGCCCACTCTGTCGGCATCGAGGCAACTCCCTGCAAGATTAATGGATAGCAGCGGTGGCGGCGAGCCAGATCGCGGTTTCCGGATAGAGAATGAGCCCGGCGCTCGCGAGGGCGATGCCGTATGGGATGCCGGCGCCGGGCTCGTGCAGACGGACGATCCATTGGCGTGCCACGAGAGCTCCCGGCAAAGGCCATTTTCGAAGTACGATGATCGAGACGGTCAGCAGGCCGCCGAGAGCGCTAGCGGAAAGCGCGTAATCGCCGAGATGATCGAAACCGAGCCAGATCGCGGTCGCCGCCGCGAGCTTTGCGTCGCCGCCGCCGATCCAGCCGCGCGCGAATAAGCCAAAGACGAGGACGAGCATCGCCGCGCCACAGCCGAGATGCCACAAAACTTCCGTCGCGGGGAGGCCGCAGGCGAACGCCATGGCAATGAACAGGACGACGAGCGCGACCGAGATGCGATTCGAAATCGTTAGAGTCAAGAGGTCGGAAACGGCGGCGAAGACCATCAGGGCTGGAAAAAATAACAGCGTCGCTGCTTCAAGCATGATCTTTAAAAGTCCATTGCATCGCCGAACGGATAATGCTTCCCGGCGGTAAGCGATCACAAGTGCTTGCTCCCGAATCCGGCAGCGGGGAATTTGCGAAATCAGGCTGACGCGAGGCCGACGCCATCAACTGAAGCCGGCGGCGACAGCCCCGAAGAATTTGGCCGAAATAGTCGTGCCGATTGTGGTCACGGCGGAGAGGATTCCGAGCGAAATCAAGCCGGCAAGGAGGCCGTATTCGATCGCCGTGACGCCAGACTCATCGCCGGCAAGCCGGATGAACAGAGTCGTCATGAGGGAAGGCTCCTGGCGGTTTCCGGCCCCCCGCCGCGCCTTTGGCGTGGCGGGGGCGGCTTGGTTACGCGGACGTCATCAGGTCAAAGCGAGGTGGAGATCGTGGTGAATGTGGCCGAGAGTGTGGTGCCAACCGCGGTAACCGCGACGATGATCACGACGGCGATCAAAACGGCGATGAGACCATATTCGATGGCCGTGACGGCGGATCGATCGTTGATAAAGCGATGGAACAAATCACCCATGAGCACTCTTTCGTTCGCGCCCGCCGGACCCCCGCTTTGGCGTCTGCCAAAATCCAGGCGCCAGACAGGCGCCGCGATTGCAGGTCAAAGCGAGGTGGAGATCGTGGTGAATGTGGCGCTAAGTTTGGTGCCGACCGCGGTCACGGCGGTGATGATGACGACGGCGATCAGAGCGGCGATGAGACCATATTCGATGGCGGTAACGCCGGCTTGATCCTTGATAAAGCGATGGAACAAATTACCCATGATTAAACTCCTGAATTCCGGATTGGTTAGAGATTCCAGTCCAGGTGTTTACCTGGGTGATTCTGGAATGCGGCGATAATAAACAGGTACAACTTTAAAAGTGCTTAGTCGCTCACATAAACATTTATATTAACATCGAATAACTTTTATATTGGTTATATATCTCTTTATGGTAACATACGCTCGCATCCTTAATGCAGAGTGTCTGTATACCGATTATCATTCGAAAGATTGGAAGGGTCTCGCGGCGTTGCCGCGCTAGGCGCTGTGCAGGATCGCTTGAAATTGAGCCGATTTGCCGCCGCGGCAGTTGTCCAATCGACACAAATCTGCTTTGATAACGACGTAAAACCGAGCCGCTGACGCGGACCGGCCCCGCAAGCAAAACCCGAACCCCAGGACCGCCATGGCTGCGCCTCTTTTCGCGGATTATCTTGCCGAGCGCCGTATTTTGCGGCGAAAATTATCCTATTGGCGAATCGCCGCCTTCGCGGCGATGATCCTGGGCGTTGCGATCGCGAGCCAGCGCCTGCTTGGACCGGATGGGTCCTTGAGTTTCACGCCGCATATTGCGAGGCTCTCAATCGAAGGCATCATCACCGGCGATCGCGAAACACTGAAACTGATCCAGAAAATTGAAGACACCAAAGCCGCCGAAGCGGTTCTGATTTCGATCGACAGTCCCGGCGGCACGACCTCGGGAGCGGAGCGGCTCTACGATGCGATCCGCCGTCTCTCGGCGAAGAAACCGACGGTTGCCGTGGTCGGGAGCATGGCCGCCTCCGGCGGTTATATTGTCGCCCTTGGGACCGACTGGATTGTCGCGCTAGGAAATGCGCTGGTTGGTTCGATCGGCGTCCTCGTTGAATATCCCAACTTCGCCAAGTTGCTCGACACGGTTGGGGTGAAAATGGAGGACGTAAAGTCTTCCCCGCTGAAGGCTTCGCCGAACTGGTTCGAGCCAGCAAGTCCGGAAGCGCGTGCCGCGCTCGTCGTGCTGGTCGGCGACAGTTTCACCTGGTTCAAGACGCTCGTGAAGGAGCGCCGGAACATGACCAGCGAGCAGCTGGAGCCTGTCGCGGATGGACGGGTCTTTACCGGCCGCCAAGGGATGGACCTGCATCTTGTCGATCGCGTCGGCGGCGAGCGCGAGGCCGTCGAGTGGCTGGAGCAGGAAAAAAATGTTCCCAAGGGTTTGCCGGTGCAGGACTGGAAACAGGAACGGACCCTGGAACGGTTGGGGATCTTGAGCTTTTCCGCGCGGGCCGCGGAATTCCTTGGGCTTGGCGAGCTGAGCGGCGCGCTCGATCGTGCCGCGAATACCGCGCGCGAGCGTATGCTTGACGGCCTTGTTTCGATTTGGCAAGTTGGCGGCGGCAACTGAAGCTCGGCGCGCCACGGTTCGTTTTGGACAAAGAAAAATTGGGGTTGGGGCCGATGATAAAATCCGAGCTTGTACAACGGATTGCCAACCGCAATCCGCATCTCTACCTCCGCGATGTGGAAAAAATCGTCAATGCAATTCTCGATGAGATCACCGACGCCTTGTCACGCGGCGACCGGGTCGAACTGCGTGGGTTCGGCGCCTTCTCGGTGAAACACCGCGACGCAAGAGTTGGCCGCAATCCGCGCACTGGAGCGCATGTTCCGGTAAACGAAAAGACGGTTCCGTTTTTCAAAACCGGCAAGGAAATGCGCGAACGCCTGAACCAAGGCTATGGCGGCTGAAGCTTGCCGCGAATTTGCATGCCGAATGTCCGATTGCTCGCGTAATAAGCTTTGGGCCAGGTCGCGTGAGGAGCGCGGCTTCCCTCCCAATCGGCCCGGCGTTTTCCTTGGCTTCGGGCATCCCCGCGGGGTCTTACCAACTTATGAAAAATCCTCTAGAAGAAGCGCGCTGTCAACGCGCGCGAATTCATCGGCGGACGCAAATGAAGCGATTTGTGAAACTTTTTCTTCTGGTTCTGCTCGCGCTTCCCGCAATAGCCTTGCTGGTGGCCAACCGCCACGACGTGATTATATATCTCGATCCTTTTGCCGGGCCCGCGCCAGAGGGCACCCAAATCACCGTGCAGCTTTTCGTCGTCATAGGCGTTGCGATCATGGTTGGGGTTATTTTCGGCGGCGTCATGACCTATCTCGAACAAGGCAGGTACCGCCGCGCCGCGCGCCGCGCGAGACGCGAGGTCGTCTCCTTGCGGGCGGAGGTCGCGCGGCTATCTCTGCCCAGGTCGGGCGAAAAACGGAAGATTCCGTAACCTTTTCCAAGGAAGGCCGGCTGAACGCGGGGACCGGCCAGCGATGCCAGTAATAACTTCGCCGCCATGGTATAAACGAACCATTCCTGTCGATCGATGCCGGTAAGGCAGGCCGATGAGCGTCATCGTCAAAATCTGCGGCCTCGCGACGGAAGCCGGGCTCGACGCGGCGCTCGCGTGTGGCGCCGACATGGCCGGCTTTGTCTTTTTTGACAGGAGTCCGCGGCATATCTCTTTGGAGCTGGCCGCAAAACTCGGCCGGCGGGCCGCGCGCCGGACGTGCAAGGTCTTGGTGACGGTCGATGCCAGCGATGCCTTGCTCACGGCAGCGATCAAAGCGCTCGATCCCGGGCTCCTTCAACTGCATGGAAGCGAAACCCCGGAACGGGTCGCCGCCATTCGTGCGCGTTTCGCTCTTCCCGTGATGAAGGCGATCGGAATCCTTGAGGAGGCCGATCTCGCGCTTGTGCCGGTCTTCGATGGGGTGGCGGATTTCCTGCTCTTCGACGCCAAGCCGCCCGGCGCCATAGGCCGGCCCGGAGGCAGCGGGACCAGCTTCGACTGGAGCTTGCTTGGCGTGATCGAAACCAAAAAGCCGTGGCTCCTCGCGGGCGGCCTCGACGCCAGTAACGTGGCGGACGCGCTGGCACTAACGCACGCGCCGGGTGTCGATGTTTCCTCCGGGGTTGAAAATGCTCCGGGCGTGAAGGATAGAGACAAGATCGCGGCTTTCACCGCGGCAGTCCGGGGGACCGGCAAAAAGCATGGTCCGTCCGCGCGGAACGGCTAATAGCTGTTCGAACGATTAGCCAGAAAGGCGGATGCGGTGCCACCAGCTCTCAATTCGTTTCGCACTGGCCCCGACGAAACCGGGCATTTCGGCATCTTCGGCGGCAGGTTCGTGGCCGAAACCTTGATGCCGCTGATCCTCGATCTCGAGAAACACTACAACGCCGCCAAGACGGATCTGGCCTTCAAGGCCGAACTCGACAGTCTGCTTGCCCATTATGCCGGGCGGCCGAGCCCTCTCTATTACGCGGAGCGCATGACCGGCTATGTCCGCCAAAAAGCCGCCGCTTCCGGTAGGCCAGGAGGCGCAAAAATCTACTTCAAGCGCGAGGAGCTGAACCACACCGGGGCGCACAAGATCAACAATGTGCTCGGCCAAATTCTTCTCGCCCGCCGGATGGGCAAAACCCGCATCATCGCCGAGACGGGAGCGGGCCAGCATGGCGTCGCGACAGCCACCGCTTGCGCGCGCTTCGGGCTCGATTGTGTCGTCTACATGGGTTCCGTCGATGTCGAGCGGCAAAAGCCCAACGTCTTTCGCATGAATCTGCTCGGCGCCAAGGTCGTGCCGGTCGAATCCGGCGCCAGGACCCTGAAGGATGCGATGAACGAGGCCTTGCGCGACTGGGTCACAAATGTCGAAAACACGTTCTATTGCATCGGCACGGTGGCCGGCCCGCATCCCTATCCCGCGATGGTCCGCGATTTCCAATGCGTGATCGGCGAGGAAACAAAGGCGCAGATGCAGGCCGCCGAAGGCAGGCTTCCGGACTCGCTGTTTGCTTGTATCGGAGGCGGCTCCAATGCCATCGGCCTGTTTCACCCTTTTCTCGACGATCCTTCCGTGGAGATTTTTGGCGTCGAGGCGGCGGGTTGTGGGCTCGACAAAAAGCACGCCGCCTCGCTTGCCGGCGGAAGGCCGGGCGTGTTGCATGGCAACCGGACCTATTTGCTGATGAACGCCGACGGGCAGATCGAGGAGGGGCATTCGATCTCGGCCGGGCTCGACTATCCGGGCATCGGCCCCGAGCATGCCTGGCTGAAGGAGACCGGGCGGGTAACATATCTATCCGCAACCGACGCCGAGGCGCTTTCCGCGTTTCAGCTTTGCGCCAAGCTCGAGGGAATCATCCCGGCGCTCGAACCCGCGCATGCGCTCGCCAAGGTTTTGGACCTCGCGCCAACGAAGCCCGAGGACCATTTACTGGTGGTGAATATTTCGGGGCGCGGCGACAAGGATATTTTCACCGTCGCCGATCATTTGGGCGGCATGGCGCCGGTTGGCAAACCTGTTTGACGCCCGGCAGGAGCCGCGCAAACCCGGAGGGCGGGACTCTTTCTTCGTGGTTTGAATCGTACCAAAATGTTTCGCATTTATCCCTTGACAACAAGTGAAAGGACGAGTAGGCTATCCCTCAATCGCAGGTAGGGGTAACCGCCATGGCCGAATATACCTTTCAAGAGTTTCAAGTCGAGTATCCAAGCGACAACGCGTGTTTGGCCAAGGTCATGGAAATTCTCCATGGCGGCGACGAAACGCACTGTCCTGTTTGCAATAGGCGCACCCAATTCCACCCAATGCACGCGCGTCGTGCCTATGCCTGCCAAGAATGCGGACATCATATCTATCCATGTGCTGGCACAATTTTTCACAAGTCGAGCACGAAGCTGACCGTTTGGTTTTTTGCCATGTACCTAATGACAAGCACGCGTCATGGCGTCGCGGCCAAGGAAATTGAGCGCCAAACCGGCGTCACTTACAAATGCGCATGGCGCATCTGTCACGAATTGCGCAAGCTTATGGCATCTGCAGATCATCGCGGCCCATTAGGCGGCGACGGCAAGCACGTCGAAATCGATGAAACGCTGCTTGGTGGTCGCATAAAGGGGCAAGGACGCGGCAGGCATTCTGACAAGAAGATTATTGTTTTCGGGATGGTTGAACGCGATGGCAAAATTCGTAGCGGCATGATCCCGGATCAAACAGCATCGACAATCGAACCAATCATCCTAGAGCATGTCGCTAAAGGTACGACCATTTCAACGGACATGCATGGCGCTTATACGAACCTCAGCGACCGCTATGAGCATGGCGCCGTTGATCACAAGTCAGATGAATGGGTTCGCGGCATTCACCATACAAACACGATCGAAGGCCATTGGTCGCACTTCAAACGCGCAATAAAAGGCACGCATATCCACATTTCGAAAAAGCACGCGTGGAAATATGTTTGCGAGTTCAATTATCGCCGCAACTATCGGTCATCGCATTGGGCAATGTTCAATCTTTTGATTGAGGCTTTCTCACTGCCGCGTTTAGCAGAGCCGTGAAATCCTCTCGGTGATCGGGGTTATCATCGGATGCGAGAGATGCGACGTCCAGAGCAACCGTAGGACCGGCATCATTTTCGCGCTTTGCAATAGCGTCTTCCTCTCGTTTGAATGATGGAGCCCAGGGGCTTCTCTGAATCATTTTTAAAAGCCTCCAGGCTGGCACTACGCCATTCATGCCAGTATTTGCAGGCACATACGGAACAGTACGTGCCTGACTGCTTCCCTGTGCCGAGGTTGTGACAATCTTTTCCTTGATTTCCAAGGCATCAACTATATGTCCCCAATCGACTCCAAGTAGAAATAATGGGTTCGGTGATACTGTCTTCACAATACCACTGTTCATATTCCATGAACTGGGATATATAAAAACAGGTGAACCAGAATATCCACCCATAGAACGCATCTCTACCCCGAAACTTTCTTGAACTCCAAACATCTGGTGAGGCATATCAGCAACAGGTATGCTCAATGCGCCGAATCTCACGGAAGGAATATTTGTCAACTTTCCATCATGTTTTATAAACCTGCCGATCATAAATACTTCGTCCCCAAGCCCAAGATCATGATATTCCATTACATCGCTAGTCACAAACATATCTAACGGAAGTGTTTTCACTATATGCTTATTGAAAGAAATTCTTATAGGGATAATAGCAAGATCATCTTGATTTGTAAAATGCCATTCGTGCGGCTCAACTTCAAATGTGTCAATCCCACCGTCTATAGTATTTACGCGTATAACTGAGCACCCACTACTTGCAACCACGTGTTTGTTAGACACGGCGTATATAATAGAAAGATTTTTCACTTTATGAGAAGTGTGGGCCACCCAGAATCCCGTGCCTCCCGATTCCTCTCCTTTCTCGGCGGCGTCTCGACTACGATAGAGGTAAAATACACAATCCAACATTTCGTCATTAATGCGGGGCATCCCAGCTGGCCTCCAAGTAACGAACTCGTGGCCTTGCGCAGTGTGTCGCGTGACAGGAACCAAAACGTGATCGAATTCTGCTAGTATCGACAAGCTTCGTCGCGCAAACACCGGAGGTGCGATCATTAAATCGCCCCCGGCCACGTGCGACTAGAGCACACTCGCCACTTGCTGTCAAGGGATACACAGTAAATGTTTCACGTGAAACATTTTGGTACGATTTGGGCCAAAAACCTTACAAGGCCTAAGACAGCGGCCCCTCCTTCAACATGTAAGATCGCTCGATCTCGCGCAGCAACTCCAACAGGACGGCGGCGGCAGAAAGTGTCGGAATGAATAGTTTCCTGTCAGGTTTGATTCAAGTGCTTCAAGCCCTGCTAACACCGGCCCTCGCAATTCCAACCGGGATGATCGCCTTCTTTCAATGGAGAACGGCTCACCAAAGGGTGGTGATCGACCTATTTGATCGACGCATGAAAATTTACATCGGCTGCCGGGACGTTTTGCGAAAAATCGTCATCTCTCCAAATGCGACAACGGATCAAGATGGTCATGAATTTAAAATGGCAAGCGCTGACGCCGAGTTTCTGTTCGGTGACGACCTGGTCGAGCATTTCAAAAAGGTGGAGAATGCAATCTTCGACCTTTCAACCTACGAAACCACATTGAAAGACGCCCCTGTCGGCCAAGAGTGCAAAGACCTCGTCGCCAAGAGGCGAATTGCTATTGACACAGTAGAGCGTTTTTACAAGGAGGAACTCCGATCTCTCTTGAAGCCGTACATACAGTTGAAGCAGACGTTGAGGTGGTGAGACCTCGATCACTTGAATTGTGTACGGCCAAAATGGAGCAGGCCGCCTGGCGGGCGCAGAGTTTATAGGAGGAGTAACTTGTTGTTCGGTAGCGAAGATACGATTGCAAGGGACGGCATTCATCTCATCGTCACTACTCCGGAAGGGCGATCCTACAAGTTGGGGCGTGACCTGCATCAACTGATCCTGTCGAACGAGGACGAGACGCGGATCAGCACGTCTATTGAATACGAAAGCGAGATTGCGGGCGAAGACCGCGGCGCGTCGCCAAACCTACCGGACAATTTGCTACGTTCGCTGGGAGTGAGGGGCGAAAGCGCTGAGGCGTTCATCGCGGGTAAGACCTATCAAATCAACTTTGGCTTACAAAGAAAACGACACCGGAATCTCGCATTTCGTTCACAACCAAACCCGGCCCAATTGAAACGATTTACATTTTCAAGGACCAGAAGGTGCGGGGGAGGGTCTCAACGATCCACGTCTCTTTTCAGCTTGCAGAGGAAACGATCGCCGTTGCGAATGCCTACCGAGACCCGAACGACAAGGCGACTCTGATCGTGTCAGCTTACCTTCGACAGGACGAGTTCGACCGGCTCTTTCGACACTGCTATCTTGCTAACGAGAAGCCGGACTTGCATATCCGAGTCAGCTTGGTTTGCTATACGGGTGCAGGCACCATCTTGATCGAAGAGGGCGTAACCCTATCCGTGGAGCTTCGATCCGTGTTTTCGGGAAGAACCTTCAAGAGTATTGCATCCGAAGCCAAGGGAGCCGAACTGGATACCAGTGTTGCAGACGCACCCAAAGCGCGGGCGGAGGATCGGTTTGAGCAGGCACTCGTGCGTCTCGAAGCGAGCCAACACGAATTGGCGACTTCGTTCCGGTGGTTCCTCCTCGCGTTTTTCCTGGTCATTGGATTGCTTTTGCTGACAAGGGGTCGTTCCCTTTGGTAAATGGCGGGCTGCAATCTCGGTGATGCAACGCGGCCTGCGCCCGTCCGCACGTCTCTGACAAAGTCGCACAAGCCCCAATTCGGAACGTGCTGCGGGCCTTGCGAAAACAACCCTCTTCGAGGCGGCTGGATTTGCCGAAAACTTAACGGTTATCGCACAAGCGCTTTGTCCACCTTAGCGCCCACACTGCCCCGCACCGGCTGCCCCGCGCGGCTCCACGACATCCAAACCGTCGCGGATCATTTGGGGGGCAAGCGGCCTTCATAGGTGATCCGGTACAAGGCGCCGACGAAATCGTCCGAGACTAGGAGCGAGCCGTCGGGGAGTTGCGCCACGTCCACGGGCCGTCCGTCATAGGCGCCCTTTTCGTTGAACCAGCCTTCGGCGAAAACTTCCGCCTTGTCGCCTGTGCCGTCGGGTTTGAGCGAGGCAAAGTTGACCCGCGCGCCGACGGGGACAGTTCGGTCCCACGACCCGAGTTGGGCGCAAAAAATCCCGCCCCTGTATTTTGCAGGAAAGTTTGTGCCCGTATAAAAGGTCATGCCGAGATCGGCGGCATGGGCGGGGGTTTCGATCTCGGGAAACACGAGACCTTCCGGCGGCATCTCATCCCTGTATTCATTGGTGCGGATGTGGCCACCGCCGTAGCAGGGAAAGCCGAAATTAAGGCCGGCGGTGGGCGTGCGGTTCAACTCCTCCGGCGGAATGTCGGTAGCATCTCGAAATCTAGGAATGAATGGATGCTTGCCCGCGCGGCGGCGCGAGCGCGGCAAACAACGCGTCGTCCTCGTTCTGGGCAACATTGGTCGTCGTCAGCAAGGCTTCGCCATAAAAAATCGAATTCGCCCCCGCGACCATGCAGAGTATTTGCGCCTCGCGGTTCAAAACGGAGCGGCCGGCGGAAAGGCGGACTCTTGCAGCCGGGAGAACGATCCGCGCGGCGGCGATCATCCGCACGAAATCGATTGCGTCGATTCTTTCTCTTTGCCCAAGTGGCGTGCCTTCGACCGGAACCAGCGCATTGATCGGCACGCTTTCGGGATGCGGATCGAATCCGGCCAATACTTGCAGCATGGATGCCCGGTCCCTGACGTCCTCTCCCATTCCTATGATGCCGCCGCAGCACATTTGCAGCCCGGCCGCCCGCACCGCCCGCAAGGTTGCGAGCCTTTCCTCATAGGTCCGTGTCATCACGATGTTTGGGTAGAATTCGGGGCTCGTGTCGAGATTGTGATTATAGGCCGTCAACCCCGCGCCCTTCAGCCGCTCGGCTTGGGCAGCGTTCAACATGCCGAGCGTCACGCAAGCTTCCATCCCGAGGGCGCGAACGCCGCGCACCATATCGAGCACCGCGTCGAACGCCTCTCCGTCGCGGACATTCCGCCAGGCCGCGCCCATGCAAAAACGATCGGCGCCGGCGGCCTTCGCGCGGGCGGCGGCGGCAAGCACGGCCTCCGTTGTCATCATATCGGCCTTGTCGAGGCGAACCTCGCGGTGATGCGCGGATTGCGGGCAATAGGCGCAGTCCTCGGGGCAGCCGCCGGTCTTGATGCTGAGGAGGCTCGCCTTTTGGACGTCGCCGACGCCGTGAAAAAGCCGGTGAACGCGGTTCGCATTTGCGATCAGTTCGAGCAGCGGCAAATCGTGAATCGCGACAATCTCATCCGTGGTCCAATCGTGCCGGAGGGACGGGCCGGGTCCTTTATGTGTCATGCTGTGCGCTTTCGGGGATTCCAACGGCCGCGGCCAGTCTTATTATTTCCCGTCGGCAGGCCTGCCATTCAATTCATGAACCCTGGTTCGACTTTTTGCAATCGGCCCATGGGCCTCAAGAGCAGACGTTAAATAGACGAGAACAGGTGATGCTCGGCGGTCCATATCTGGCGAGCGCGAAAAGTCGCTAACACCGGCGCCAGCCGGCTTCTTGCGCTGACGGTTGCGGAAATTCGCGTTTGCAACTACTTTGTAGTTGCAAACCAGCCTTTAACGAGCCGGACGGCTTTATGATTCGAGCTGATGAATGGCGCGCACTCAAAAGCTTAGGGCCGCGTTCAAGGAGTGTAGAGGCACGTTTTCATGGCGGGAGTTCGTGAATCTCCTGTCAGGGCCGGATACGAGCCCGTGAATGCTGGCAAGACAGGCGGGTCCCGACGCAAGTTTCGTCACCGTGGCACAGGCCGAATGATCTTCATGGATGAGCCCCATGACGGAGAGATGAAGCCTGGAATGGTTAGGCGCCTACGGGACGATTTGGAACAAAGAGGCGAGCTATGACGGTCCTAAAATACAAAGAGTTTCAAGGATCCGTATCTTTCGAAGACGGAACGCTGGTGCTTCAGATCCTGCACATCGATGACCTGATCGTCGCGGAATGTAATTGCGCAAGCAAAGTTGAACAGACCTTTCAAGAGCTTGTCGACGATTATCTCGAGACTTGCGCCGCTACCGGCAAAGAACCATGCAAGTCATTTCGAGGATCATTCAATGTTCGAGTGGACCCACACCTGCATAAGGAAGCGGCCATGTCGGCCACTGCTGAGCGCGTGTCGCTTAACGCCTGGGTGGAATCAGCGATGCGTGAGCGTCTCAATCAAACCAAGCTTACTCAGGAAATGACGAGGCTTTTTGCTACCCGATATGTGGCGCGTCTTCGTATTGGTCCGAGTCACGCGCGGACGGAGCCATTTAAGACGCCAGATTATGAGCGTTCTTTCCACCGCGAGATCGAACGGGCAATTCAAAAACGTGCAACAGTCAACTGAGGGAAAGAGATGACCGCGCTAACTTCTGGAAAGTCTGTGAAAAAGGCTCCGTCCGCAAAAGGTCCGGGTTGGTTCGACCATTCCTTCAAACTGTTTGAGGTCCATCTATTCTCGACCGAGTTGAGAAGATTGCCTTCGGTGACAGGCTCGGAAACCGAGGCGGAACCAACGATGTCATGCGCAGTAGATACGTTTACCAGTATTGGAGAACTTCACATCGTATTCACTGAATTCCGAGCTGAGCGAAAGGCAGGGAAGAACCCCGGCGAAGCCGTTGATGCAAGATACTTTCTCGCCTTCTTAACGACCCAGGAACATCCGGCAGAAAGTGACCTTCGGTCCGCAACAGAGATTTTCATCAGAACTGCCGCCTGGCAGCGTTTTAGAGACTTGCTTGGCTTCGTGGCAATTCAGTCAGATCTCAGTCTTCCCAAGGCTGAGCTTGCTCCCGAAAAAATCGTATGGAAAGCCTCCATTCACACGGAAACTAAGTGAAAAGCAGTCCGGGGTAATCCCTGCCCGCTACCGGGGACAGGTGGGGTCGAAAGCCGTAATTCAAACCGGTTCACTGCCACCTTGTCCAAGGGCCGCGGGAGATGATCTTTGGTATCGAACGGGCCGTCACCGCTTCGTCACCGACCATTGCGTGACCGGCAGAGCAGGACGCCAGGCATGAAAGGTTCCGAGAGATTCTGCGCGCGAAATTTCAACTCGCAGAAGCTCTCCGCCCTGCGCCTTGAACCGGCGGATAAGCTCCGCCTCGGTTTCGAGCGTCACCGCGTTGATGACAAGCCGGCCGCCCGGCGGCAGGGCGGCATAGGATGCATCGAGGAGGGTAGCTTTGCTTGAGCCGCCGCCGACGAAAATTGCCTGCGGTCGCGGCAGAGTCGCGAACGTTTCCGGAGCTGTGCCGGTGATAATCTCAATATGGGGAACGCCGAGGTTTTCGGCATTGCGCCTGATCAGGCTCGCGCGGTCTTCCCGCGCCTCGATCACGATCGCGCGATTGGCGGGATCGCTCAGCAGCCATTCGATCGCGATCGATCCGGACCCCGCGCCAACATCCCACAAAAGCTCGCCGCGACGTGGTGCCAGCGACGATAGCGTCACGGCGCGAACCTCGCGCTTGGTGACTGGCCGTCCGTTTCGAACCATGAATCGGCAAGACCGCTTGCAACGCTAAGAATGCGCGACTGCGCCGTCGCGGCAATTTCGAGCGCGACGAGATTCAATGGGTCAATTTCCTCCATGGCGAAGGCCTCGGCCGTGCTGGCCCGCGTGCGCTCCCTCGGGCCTCCCATCGCCTCCATCACGACGATCCGCGATTGGCCGAGGCCTCTCCCGCAAAGGAGCGTTGCGAGGCGCGACGGTGTTGTTTGGTTCCATGACAAGCACAGGATTTTCGCGTGCGGCTGCAGCGCCGGAATAACCCGCTCGAAGCCGCGTCCGTGCAGCGACATGAGGCAACAGTCTTGCAGGCTCCAGTTGAGCCTCGCCGCCGCGAGGCTGAAAGCCGAAGGCGCCGGCAGGCAGCGCATCTCCCCTGGTGGAACATGGGCGCTGAGCAAGGTTCCGGCACCGTAAAAGAAAGGATCGCCCGAGGCGAGGATGCAGACGGGCGAACCTCGCCGAGCGAGAATTTTAGGGATAGCATCGGCGAGCGGCGAAGGCCAAATCATGGTCTCGGCCGCGAGCGAGCCGGCAAGCGCGAGGTGGCGGGCACCGCCCACGACCAAATCGGCTTGCGCGAGCAGCGTCCGTGCGGCAGGAGAAAGAGCCTCGATGCCGTCTTCCCCGATGCCGATCAGCGACAACCATTTTTCGCAAAGGGGCGAGGTCATGGCGGCGAGCGCAAAAGTTCTGGAAACGGGCGATGCGGGTTCTCATTCTTGGCGGGACGTTTGAGGCGAGCAAGCTCGCGGACCTTCTTGCGGGACAAAGCGGCATTTCGTCCACGATGTCGTTCGCCGGTCGTACCACGGCGCTTCGCGCGCCAAAAATTCCCTATCGGATCGGCGGTTTTGGCGGCGCGGGCGGACTCCAAGCCTATCTTAAAGCCGAGCGAATCGATGTACTCGTGGACGCCACGCATCCTTTCGCTGAACAAATATCGCGCCATGCGTCGATCGCGGCCGCGGGGGCGAAGATTCCGCTCGTCCTTTTGTCGCGCCCGGCGTGGGTTGCGCAACCGGGTGATCATTGGAGAAATGTCGCCGATATGGCCGCCGCCGCCGCCGCGCTCGGGCGCAAACCGAAGCGCGTTTTTCTGACGATCGGTCGCCTGCAAATCGGGGCCTTCGCGGCGGCGCCCCAGCATTTCTATCTCATTCGCACGATTGAGCCGCTCACGATTTCCCCGCGCTTGCCAAATTACCAAGTGATCCACGGGCGTGGTCCTTTTGTGGTTGAAGCAGAGGAAAAGCTTCTAAGCGAGGAGGCAATCGATGTGCTCGTGACAAAGAACAGCGGCGGCGAGGCGGCCTTCGCCAAAATCCGCGCGGCCCGCCATGTGGGATTGCCGGTTGTCATGGTAGCCAGGCCGCAACAAGCCTCTGGTGCGGTCTTGCACGATCCGGCGGAAGCCATGGCCTTCATCCTCCGTCATCGGGCGGCCTTGCCGCGCGGGGTATAGACGAACGGTGCGCCGCCGGCGCGGGGTATGATCCGGGTTTCGCTGGAGCCGACGATGATCAGGGTGCTCATGTCCGCGCGGGCGGGATCCGCGCTTTCGAGCGTCTCTATAAAAATGTGTTCATCCTCGCGCCCGACCGCGCGGGCAAAAACCACCGGCGTCGAAGCGGCCTTGAGGCCGCGCAGCAGCACGAAGGCGTCATGGATGCGGCCCGGCCGCGCCGCCGAGGCTGGATTATAAAGTGCGATCACAAAATCCGCGTTTGCCGCCGCCGTGAGCCGCTTTTCCACCAACGGCCAGGGCTTGAGATTATCCGACAAAGAGATCGCGCAAAAATCGTGTCCCAAGGGCGCACCAATCCGCGCCGCCGCCGCCTGCAACGCCGAGATTCCGGGGCTTACCGCGACGTCGATTTCGCGCCAGCCAGGATCGCCCTCTTCGATCGCCTCGAAAACCGCCGCCGCCATCGCGAATACGCCCGGATCGCCGCCGGAGACGAGGGCGACGTGGCATCCATCCTCGACCAGGCGCAACGCATGGCGCGCGCGCTCCATTTCCACGCCATTGCCGGTTTGGTGTCGGGTCTGCCCTTGTTTGGGAGGAAGCCGTTCGAGATAGGGCGCGTAACCAACAAGATCGGTTGCATTCGCGATGAGGTGCGACGCTTCGGGCGTGATCCATGCGTCGCCACCCGGGCCAAGGCCGACAATCCGCAAGCTTCCCGGCGCACTCATGGACGCCTGCCCTGGCCGGGAATGAGAATGGAGGAAAAGTAGGGCGCATGATCGTCGGTCTTGCCGGCAAGGGGAACGATCATTTCGGTTTCGGCCGTCCCATGTTCGACGTAAATCGCCGTCGAGAGGCGTCCTGCCTCGGCGATCGCCGCGCGGATTTTCGCCAGATTGGCGCCAATCTTGATGATGACCACCGCGTCGGCTGCACCGAGATGACGGACCAATGCCGCGCGCCCGAGCGTGCCCGGGAGAACGCTCAAGACGTCGTCGCCCCAGACCATCGGCGCCTTTGCCGCGCTCCAGCACCCCGACATGCCGGTGACACCGGGCACGATCTCGACGGCGAAACGATCTTTCAACCGGACATATAGATGCATGAAGGACCCATAGAAAAGCGGGTCGCCCTCGCAGACCAGAGCAACGTCGCGGCCAGCCGATAGATGCGCTGCAATGGCACCCTCCGCCTTTGTGTAGAAGGTGCGCAGTTCTTGCGTATAGGCGGGGTCGCAAAAATGGGTTTCGGTCGTCAACGGATAGAGCAACGGCAATTGCAGGCATGTATCGCCCACCCAGCGATCGAGGATGGCGCGGGCCTTTCCGCGCGCGCCTTTCTTGGCGAAATAGGCGGCGACCGGAACGGCGGCGATGATCTTCGTGGCCTTGATTGTCACAAGGTCGGGATCGCCCGGGCCGAGGCCGACACCAAAGAGGCGGCCGTTCGATGAAGAAAATTCGCTCATTCCGCTTCGCTCGCGATCGCATTCAAGGCGGCGGCGGCGATCGCGCTGCCTCCGTTGCGTCCCTTAAGGGTAATGAAAGGCACGCGGGCATCGGCGATCAACGCTTCTTTCGAATCCGCCGCGCCGACGAAGCCGACCGGCATTCCAACCACGCAGGCGGGCCGCGCAGAAATTTCGTCGAGCATGTCGAGGAGACGAAACAAGGCGGTCGGCGCGTTGCCGATGGCGGCGATCGCGCCATCGAGCTTGTCGCGCCAAAATTCGAGCGCGGCGGCGCTGCGCGTGGTGCCGAGTTTTCGCGCGAGCGATGGCACGGAGGGGGTGTCTAGGGTGCAGATCACCTCGTTGCCGCGCGGCAGGCGCGCCGCGATAATACCTCGCGCGAGCATTTTGGAATCGCACAGGATAGGCGCTCCTTGCCGGAGCGCTTGCCGCGCTTGCGCCACGGCCCCCTGCGAAAATACGAGGCCGGCGGCGATCTCCACCATTCCGCAGGCGTGAATGATGCGCACCGCGACATGTTCTTCATCGCGAGAGAAGCGGGCGAGATCGGCCTCGGCGCGGATCGTCGCGAAGGAGCGGCGGTAGATTTCCGCCCCGTCGCGCAGGTAGTTGAAGCGGCTCGATGCCTCGCTCATTGCCTCTCCAACGAGCGCCGGCGCTCGGCATTCCGCGCCAACGTTTCCAATGTTTCGCGCACCGCCGCCAGGTCGAGGCGCTTCGCATCGTTTATGCCGGCATCAATTGCGGTCGCATTCAAGGCAAGATCGTAGCGTCCCGCGTGAGCGACGAGGGTGAACGGCGCCGCCGCTTTCCGCGCGCAGCCCTTGGCGCAACCGGAGACATGCAGCGTGACGCCAGTTTTGCGGAACCTCCGTGCGAAAAACATCAAGGCCAAGGCATCGGAGCGGGTATCGGTGGTGCCACGCTCGCATGTGGATGCGCCGCCGCACGCCGCGACCGCCAGGCGCGGATCCTCGGGATCGACGATGAAGCTATGGGCAGCAAAATGATCGCGCATGGCACCGGCTTGGTGTTCGCGAACGTGCGGCAAGATCAGGGCGCGCCACGGCGTGAGCCTGAGCTCGCCAGTACCGAACATTTCGGCGGCGCGAGCAGCCCCGCCGAGCATAGTTGCGTCAAGCCGCCCGAAAGCCGCGCCAACGCCGAAGCAGTATCTTTCGTTGAAGCGCAGCAATCCAACCGGACAAGGTTCCTCGAGGGTGCCGCCCTTTCGGGGCGGAGCGAGGCGGAGTCCGGCAAGTGCGGCAATCGCGCCGGCGCCGCAATTGTCAATAAGACCGCGCATCCGGCGCGGCGGTTCGGCCATTTGCGAACCGAGTCGCAGAAATGCCCAGGCGAGGCGCGACGCAATACCGGGGATATCGTCTCCCCCGCAGCGTCCCAAGGAAATTGCCTCGTTGGCGTGTCCTCCGATCCCGATCGCGAAAGGCTCCATGCCTCCGGTCCAATCGAAGCGGACGTCGGCGGGGACAGAGCCAAGCGAAAGGCCGCTTCTGTCGTCGATCAGAAAGCCGAACTTTCCCGGCAATGCGTGCAAATCCTTGTTGGCGGCGAGCATGGTTTCGAGAGCCTTGGCGGCTCTGGGCGCATCAATTCGCCCGTCAAGCCCGGCAAGCGGGCTCACCAGAATGTTGCGAACGGCTTCCACCGCCGCATTCTTGTCGATGAGGCCAAGGCCATCGAGCGTTTCGATCAGAAAGGGCAGGCTCTCGCCGCGTACCCCGCGTATTTGCAAATTCGCGCGGGCCGAAAGATCGAAAAGCCCGTTGCCGTAGGTGCGTCCGGCTTGCGCGAGCCCGCGCAGCGTCAGCGCGCTAACAACACCGGCGCATATCCGCAGCCGCACGAGAAGCCCGTCCTTGGCTTGCATCGGTCGCCGCGCGCCGGGACACCAGCCTTTGCGCAATACGGTCTCGCCGGTCATCCAAGCGTCTCCCGCAGCAAAGCGAGGCAGGCGTGGGTCGAGTTGCGGCGGCTCCGCCAGAATCCTCGGGCGAGCGCCTCCTCGAAGCGCTTGGCGATAGCTCTCGCGGCGTTCGGATTGGCGCCGATGAGAAAATCCCGCACGGAAGGCGTGCCAAGGGTTGCCTCGAACAGAAGCTCGAAATGCTGGCTCGATACCGCATCGCTCATCACCGCGAGAGCATAGAGACGGTCGATCGTCCCTGCGATTTCGGCGGCGCCGCGATGGCCGTGGCGCATCTGCCCGGCGATCCAGCGCGGATTGCTCGCGCGGGCCCGCACGACCCGGGCGATTTCTTGCGCCAAGGTGCGCACTTTGATGGCGCCGGGGCGCGCCGTCTCGACATGATAGACCGGCGCATCGTTGCCGAGCATTTGCGCGGCGGCCGCAAAGCCACCTTCATGATCGATCATGGCGTCGGCGTCGAGAATGTCTTGCTCGTCTTGGTCTTGAACATGAACGAGCGCGTCGGCGGTCGCGACACGCTCGTTGAATGCCTGTGTCGCGACACCTTCCCCTTGCGCGCCGCGATAGGCATGCGAGGCCGCCGCGAGATAGCGCGCGCCGAGGTCACGCCGGGTGAGGGAGGAGTCCTCGTCAATCCCCTGCGTGAGCCCGATCCCATAGGCGCCGGGCGCCGCGCCAAAAACCCGCAACGGAATAGCGGGTACGAGCCTGCGCGCCGCCGCCAAGGGGTTCACGCCGTCGTCTTCGTCGAGTTCGCTAACCGCCCGTACCGCCTGATCGAACATGGCGATCTGGGCCGGAAAGACATCGCGGAACAGCCCGGAGATCCGCAAGGTGACATCGACCCTCGGACGCGTCAGGCGCGCGGGCGGAACGATTCTGAAACCCGTGACTCGCGAGGAGACATTGTCCCAAAGCGGCGCGACGCCGATGAGCGCGAAAGCCTGGGCGAGATCGTCGCCGCCGGTGCGCATGGTGGCGCTCGCCCAAAGATCCATGACGATCCGCTTCGGCCAGTCGCCATGATCCTGGACATGGCGGCTCAATATCTCCTGGGCCGCGCGTTGGCCAATCTCCCAGGCAGTGCGCGTCGGCGCCGCGCGCGGATCGACCCCGTAAAGATTACGCCCCGTGGGCAACACGTCGATGCGTCCGCGCGACGGCGCGCCGCCAGGGCCCGGCGCGACAAAGCAGCCATCGAGCGCGGCTAGGAGCGAAGCCCGTTCCGCTTCCCCGCAGCGATCGATCAGGGCGGTTACGCGCGTAGCCACGTCGTCCCCAGCGCCCGTTTCCTCGCGCGCTGGCTGAAGGGTTTGGGTGAGCGCGGCTACGGTCGCATCTCGCAAGCTCGCCTCCGGCGATTGCCCGAAAACATGCAAGCCATCGGCGATCCGCATGTCCTTTAGATCGCAAAGCCAGGCGTCGAGCTGGCGCAGGGCAACGGCCGGACCCGTGCCGTCCTTCAGCCCGCTATCTTGAAATAATCCTGTCTCCTTCGCCCGCGCGAGGATTGCTTGCGCCAATAGCCTCGCGCGCTTGGGGTCGAGCGACTCGGCAATCGCATACTCATCGAACAAGGCTTCGATTTCGAGCGCGGCGCCATGGCTTCCCGCCTGCGTGAGAGGCGGCGTCATGTGGCCGATGGTGAGCGCGCAAATGCGCCGTTTGGCCTGCGCCGCCTCGCCCGGATTGTTGACGATAAAAGGATAAATGACGGGCAGGGCTCCGAGCACCGCCTCGGGCGCGCAATCGTCCATGAGCGCCGCGGCCTTGCCGGGCAGCCATTCAAGCGTGCCATGGGTGCCGCAATGAATCATCGCATCGATCTTTTCATGCTGGCGGAGCCAGACATAGAAGGCGACGTAGGAATGGCACGGCGGCAACCCCGTATTATGATAGTCCGCCTTGCGATTTGCGGCAATGCCGCGATCGGGCTGCAACGCGACGATCAAATTTTCCGCGCGCGCCACCGGAAACGTGAACGCGTCATCATCCGCCTCCGCTTCCGGGTTGCCCCATTGCGCCCGCATCGATTCCACGAATGCCGGGGGCATGGCGTCAAGGGCCAAGACATAATCGGCGAGTGCAAGGCGTCCGGTCGTGGCCCCCTCTTCGAGGTGGCGCATCAATTCGCTCGCGTGGGGGAGCGGTCCGACGCCATATCCAGCCTCGTGGAGCATGCCGGCAATCGAGGCGACGCTATTCGCCGTATCGAGGCCAACGGCATAGCCGCCGCGGCCTTGCCTGCTTGGATAATCCGAAAGGACGCAGGCGATTTTGCGCGCGGCGCGGGAAGTCTTGCGCAATCTCACCCACGCGGCGGCAAGGTCCGCGACAAAAATTACGCGCGACGGCACGGGGGCGTGAATGCGGGGAGTGAATTCGAGATCCGCGCGATGTCCTGCTTCCGCCTTGCAGGCAATCGCGCGGGTAATCAATCGCCCGTCCATTTCCGGGAGAACCACATTCATGGCGAGATCGGCGGCGCCAAGGCCGCGCGGATTTTTCTGCCACCGCGCCTCCGTGGCGCTGGTGAAAATCGCCTGCAACACCGGCGCGCCGGCGCCATCGAGAACGCCTCCTTCCGTATCGAGGCGAGCCGAAAAGCCCGTCGTATTGATGATCACATCGGGTTTTTCGCGGGCGAGTTCGGTGCGAACGAAAGCGATGGCGTTCGCGTCCTTTAGACTCGTCACAAAGATCGCGGTCACGCCAAGCCCGCGCGCGGCTAGCGCATCCGCGAGCGCGCCTACCGGCGCCGTGTCTCCAGCGAGCATGAAGGAACGGTAGAAGACGATAAGCGCCTGGCCCTTGGCGCCATCGAGCCTGCGGCAGGCCGCCTCGAAACGGCCAGCCGCCGCGATCGCGGTCAAGGCCGCGGGTTCCTGCCACGCGCGTGGCGTGCCCGCGCGACCCTCGATGAAATCGAGAAGCGCCGCGATATGTTCTGTCCCGCCATGCTGGAACGCGGCATGGATATGGCGGAGATCGGCGCCAGGCACTGTCGAGGCGGCATCGAGACGTGGATCTTCCATCGCGTCACCCGGCACGACGGCAAGCGCAAAATTCCGCGCCCTGGCCGCGCGGAAAAATTCCTCGGCGCCATAGCGCCAATAGTCGAGACCGCCGAGAAGCCGGACCAGCACGAAGCGCGCTTGGCTCGCGGCTTTTTCGACATAGAGATCGACCGAATAGGGATGTTTGAGCATGCCGAGATTGGCGAGCCGTAAACTCATGGCGCTCGCCGGGCGCCGCCCCGCGGCCGCCGCGACGAGGCCGAGATCGCTGTCGGAAAAGGAAAGAAACAAGATGCCGGCCGGGGTTTGTCCAAGATCGACGGCGGCTTCGGCTTCGTCGAGCGATCGCTGCTCCGTGCGCAGAAGATGCATGGCTCAGGGCTCCTCGGGCGCCAAAAGCTTTGCGATCGACACTGTGTCGAGACCTTTTTCGCCGATGATCACGAGGCGCCCGCGCCGCGGTTCGTCGGGGCGCCACGGGCGGTCGAAACTCTTTTGAAAGCGAGTGCCGACGCCTTGGATGAGAAGCCGCGCCGGCTTGCCCCGCACCTCGACAAAACCCTTGATCCGCAACACATCGTGGCGTGTGGCGATGTCGGTCAGTTGGCGCAGCAAGGCGCCGGGGTCGCGGATTACACCGGTCTCAAAGACGGCGCTGTCGAAATCGTCGTGATCGTGCGAGGCCAGCCCGTCATGGCGGGAGGGCCGCGCGGCAAGATCGTCTTCCGCCGCCGCGTCGAGGCCGAGCAGGATCGCGGGGTCGATTTTGCCCTCGCGGGCGGCCACGATTTTTACCGCGCGAGGGATGCGCGCCGCGATCTTTCTGGCGATGCGGCGCTGTTCGTCCAAATCAATAAGATCGGCCTTGTTGAGGACGATGAGATCGGCGCACAGCAGTTGATCCTCGAACACTTCTTCGAGCGGATTATCGTGGGCGATGGAAGGATCGGCGGCGCGCTGGCGCGCCAATCTCGCTGGATCGTCGGCGAAGCGCCCGTCCGCCACCGCCTTGCCGTCGACGACCGCGATCACCCCATCGACGGTCAAGCGCGCGCGAATGGCTGGCCAATCGAAGGCCTTCACCAAGGGCTTTGGCAATGCAAGGCCGGAGGTTTCGATGACGATGTGATCGGGGAGAGGATCAAGCGCGAGAAGCTTCTCGATCGCGGGCAAAAAATCATCGGCGACGGTGCAGCAGATACAGCCATTGGCGAGTTCGACGATATTGTCCGCGCCGCAGGTGAGATCGCCGCAGCCGTTTAAAATTTCCGCATCGATGCCGATGTCGCCGAATTCGTTGATGACGAGGGCGAGGCGGCGGCCCTTCGCGCTTGCCAGAAGATGGCGGATGAGCGTCGTCTTCCCCGCGCCAAGAAAGCCCGTGACGATCGTTGCCGGGATTTTGGAAAAGCGGTTCATGAGCGGCACCCGGTCCTTCGGCGCGTCGGCGGGTGCTTGATTGGGGCGCCTGGCGAACCCGTGCCCCTTCGCTGGGGCGGCAAGCGCACCAGCATCGATAGAGGCCGGAGCGCCCCGCCGGCCTTGCTCGATCGAGCGGCAGGTTTCCTGGCTCGCGGATCGTCGCCTTGCGCCGCCTTCCCAGGACCGGGTTGGCCGGCTCCCAGTGGCGTATCGGCGCAGGGCTACCCGCTGACAGTTGCGGGGGCAGCTGTGGCTTCTAGCGCTTGGCTCGGAGAAAGCAGGCGCCGCACCACATTCCCTTTTACCCCTCGAAGCGAGGGACCGTTGTGGGTGCGACAGTAGACCGAACGGCGGGCGTGTCAATCGGCGGCGAATTGAAACCGGCGTCGGGGGTCTGGGGGGCCAAGGCGAGCACGTTCAATCGCCGCAAATGCCGAAATAAACATCTTCGCGATCCCAAAATTTAACCACGAATGCCACGAATTTCATTTGCAGATACGTTGGTTTCCTAATTCTTTACATGCCATGCTAGCACGTGATCACGTCAAGCAGTCCGCGGATCTTATCCACAGGCTCGCACATCGGCAAAATGAGCATACTTAATTCCGGATATGCGGGTCGTCGTGCAGAACGACATTCAACAATGAACTGTGGACTTCGATGCTGCCGTTGTAGTCAATTAGGCCCAGTTTTCGAAATTTGTTCATGAAAAAGCTCACCCGGGACCGGGTCGTGCCGATCATATCCGCAAGCGTCTCCTGGCTGATTTTCGCGAGGATCGGCTCCGGTTTCTCGTCCTTGCCAAAGTTCGCCAACAGCAGGAGCATCCGGGCAAGCCGTTTCTCACTCGAATTGAACAGCTGATCGACGAGGTCTGCCTCGACGCGGATGGCCCGAGCCAGAAGATGGCCAATGAACATCCCGGCAAACGCTGGCTCCTGACCGATCACGCGGACAATAGCCGCTTTTTCCAGGCGCACGATGACGGAGTCCGTCATCGTCGCGACCGTCGCTATGCGCTGCGCCTGTCCGGCAAGACATCCTTCGCCGAAGAAATCGTTCGTTCCAAGCATTGCGACGACGGCTTCCTTGCCTTGCTCCGAAAGGACGGTGACCTTCACCTTGCCGCTCTGGATGTAGAAGACCGCATCCGCAGGGTCTCCCTGTGAAAAGACGATCTCGTCCTTGTGGTACTCCCCAATGCCGCGCCCCTCGCCAACCATGGCGAGAAAAGATTTCGGATCGAATGACGGTTGACGTTTAATCGTCATAGCACAGCGTTCATGCCTCTTACGACCGAACTTAATATTATGCAAAAATTTTTCGCAGTCAACGTGTGCAATTTTGATAGATCGTCGCTGATCCGTCTGCTACTTGTTCTTTGCGGCCACAATGTGAATGGTGGGATGTAACAAAAATGCCGCCTTTTGCCTATGAAATGCATGAAATGGCCCATCTCGCCTGGGCTCCGGCACGGGCCGTTTCCGATGTTGCGCGGACGTGGCTAGAACATCCGGGCAATCCGCTTTCCTATACCGCCGCCGGCCGCAATCTGGCTGCTTCGGCGAAAATTTTCGAGCGGTTGACCAGGCGTTACGAGAAGCCCGCGTTCGATCTCGCGACGACCGCGGTTGACGGCAAGATCGTTCCTATCATCGAGCAGGTGGCCTGGGAGCGGCCGTTTTGCAGGCTTCTCCATTTTGAAAAGCAGTTTGACACGGGGGACCCTGAGCCGCGCCAAAGGCTTTTGATCGTCGCCCCCATGTCGGGCCATCACGCGACTTTGCTGCGCGGCACGGTGGAAGCGTTTCTCCCCTTCTATGACGTCTACATTACCGACTGGGTGGATGCCAGGACGATTCCTCTTTCGAACGGTCGGTTCGACCTCGACGATTACATCGACTATGTCATTGCGATCTGCGAAACCTTGAGCAAGGAGCATGAGGGCGAGATAGTGCATACGATCGGGGTCTGCCAGCCGGCGGTTCCGCTGAGCGCGGCCATTGCCCTTATGGAGGCGCGGGAAAGCCCGCACGTTCCGGCTTCGATGACGCTGATGGGCGGCCCGATCGACACGCGGCGAAGCCCGACCAAGGTCAATCTTCTGGCGCAGGAGCGTGGCAGCGCATGGTTCGAGCGCCATTGCATCTGCGCCGTGCCCTATGGGTATCCCGGGGCGGGACGGGATGTCTATCCGGGCTTTTTGCAACTCACGGGCTTCATGGCGATGAATATCGATCGCCACATCACCGCGAATTTGGAGTTTTTTGATCATCTTGTCAGCGGCGACGGAGATTCCGCAAGAAAACACAGTGAATTCTATGACGAATACTGTTCCGTCATGGACCTGCCGGCGGAATTCTATTTGCAGACGGTCGATACCGTTTTTGTCAAACATGCGCTGCCGAAGGGCGAGATGAAACATCGCGGCGCGCCGGTGGACCTATCCGCCATCCACCGCGTGGGGCTACTCACCGTGGAAGGCGAAAACGACGATATTTCGGGGATCGGCCAGACCCTTGCCGCGCAGGAACTCTGCTGCGGCATTCCGCCATCGATGAAGGCGAACTATCTGCAAAACAAGGTCGGTCATTTCGGAGTGTTCAACGGTTCACGGTTCCGCAACGAGGTCGTACCCCGGATCCGGGAATTCCATGCCTCGATTTAACGAAATTGACGGCCTTTTTCGATAAATGACCTGCTCCAACTTTTCTGTGTTGAGCGACGCCATCCCCATCCAATGAGTCGAATGAATTGGGAGGGGGTCTGCGTGCAGACCCAACGCGCAGATCCAAATAAAGCCTATCACTTCGTACCTTGCATCGCGGCGATCAGCTATTCGGCCGGCTTGAAGGCTGCCTTGGCGAGGTTGGAATGGAGTTCGCCCATTTTGGTCGCCTGCGCGACGAAGTCGGCGTACGCCGTCTTGGCATATTCCGTCTGGATCTGAATCACGGTCTCGAACGACTTGGCGCCTAGCAGTTTTTCGCCGAGGGCCAGGCGGGTTTCCACTGACTTTTTCGTATAGTCAGCCCCCTCGGTGAAAATGGCCTGAAGGGTCGTCGTAAAGGAACCAAAGTCCACCCCGTTGATTTGTCCGTTTCCTGCGGGGTCTATAACACCAAAATCTTTAGTCATTTCATCACCTCTCGGTTTAGTTCTATAAAGCCTAGCAACGTCGCGCGCAACCTTAGCAACGTAATCTCAGTTAGCCAAATCATCTCCCTTAGCGTGGCTATGGGGTCTATACCACAGACGGCTAAAATCGACGAATATTTTGGGATCGCTGAGTTCTTCATTTACCGAAATGCACAAATTACGATTCCAGTCAATGTTTATTTCCGTGTAATATAAGTAAATATAAATAAATCAAGATCGCGACATTTTGCCACATGGCTCCATCCGGGAGGCGGGCGAATTTGCAACGATTAAGCTCTAGCGACTCGCCCGGCCCGCCGCTATTCTGAGGCCATGCCGCGCCTCCCGCGAAACAACGCGCCCCGCGTTTCCGGTATCGCCTATCTCGATGTGTCTCACGCAGGCGAGACCTATCGAATCAATTTGCGGCGAACGGCCGCCGCGCGGCGCTTTACCTTGCGGGTCCGGGCGGCGACACAGGACGTTGTTTTGACAATGCCCGCGCGGGGAAGCCTCATTGAGGCAAAGTCCTTCGCTGGCCGGCACGCCGCCTGGATCGGCGCAAAACTGCGCCGGTTACCGGAGATGATCCCCTTCGAGCCCGGAGCGTTCGTTCCGTTGCGCGGAAGGTTGCACCGGATTACCCATCGCCCCGCGACGCGCGGGAGAGTCTGGATCGAAGACGGCGCGGCAAGTCCAGGGAGCAACGCCGGGCCGCTGCTGTGCGTGAGCGCAGGGGCGCCGTTCGTGCCCCGCCGGGTCCGCGACTTTCTCGTCAAGGAGGCCGGGCGGGACATCCAGGCCGCCATTGCGAGCCACGCTAAAAAGCTTGGAGCGGCTCCGCGCAAGATCACCTTGCGGGATACGACGAGCCGGTGGGGATCTTGCTCCTCGTCGGGCGCGCTCAGCTTTTCCTGGCGCCTGATCATGGCGCCTCGTTTCGTCCTCGATTATCTCGCGGCGCATGAAGCAGCGCATCTCTTGCATATGAACCATTCCACCGCATTCTGGGCTGCGGTGAGGCGCTTGACGGCTGATACGGAGCGCGCGGAAGCTTGGCTCAAGGCGCATGGAGCTGGCCTGCTTCGCTTCGGGGCGGACCCGGCTTAGAGTTCCTTTTCGCTCGTCTCGGAATAGCTCAACTTGCCGAAGACGGCACCTTGGCGGCGGCCTCGCTGAGACGCTTGCGGTAAAGCGCGGCGAAATCGATCGGGTCGATGTAAAGCGGCGGAAAGCCACCCGCGCGCACGGCGTCGGCAATAATTTGGCGCGCGAAAGGAAACAACAGGCGGGGGCACTCAATCATGACGACCGGATGCATGTCGTTCGGGGCAATATTGCGCAGCCGGAACAGCCCCGCATAGTCGAGCTCGAACTTGAACAGAAGACCAGCGCCTTGCCCCGCCGATCCTTCCAAAAGGATATTCACCTCGAAGTCGGCTTCCGCGACTTGCCGCGCATTGACGTTGACCTGGATCGCAATATTCGGCGCCTTCTCTTGCGGCCCAAGGGAGCGCGGCGCATTCGGGTTCTCGAAGGAAAAATCCTTGGTGTATTGCACCATTGCGTTGATCGAAGGCGCCGTGTCGGCCTGCGCGCCGTTGCCGTTGCCGTTACCTTGTCCGTCAGCCATCGTGAAAGAATCTCCCGCGGCTGCGGGTAGCACGGATGCCGGTTTGCGACAAGCCGACGGGGGGCGGGACATCGTGCCCGCCAATTTCAGGCTTAAATCCGTCGCAAAATTTAATAGATTGGGCACGGAACCCCGCCGGAGTTGCTTCGGGTCATGCCCACGGATGCGCCTCGCCTCTATTTGATCACGCCGCCTATCTCCGAATGGACCCCTTACCCGCTCCTCTTCGAGTCGGCGATGGCGGCGTGCGACGTGGCTTGCGTGCTTTTGCGAACCGCCGCGCACGAAGAAGGCGAGAAAGAGAAGATCGTGCGAGCGCTCGCCCCTTTGGTGCAAAAGCACGGCGTTGCTTGTCTGATCGCGGACGATCCTCAGTTGGCTGTCCGCGCCCACGCCGATGGCGTCCATGTCGATGGGGAGGGGGAGCGACTGGAATCCGCCTTGTGCGCGTTAAAACCCGGCTACATTGTCGGCGCCGGAGGATTGCCGACGCGGGACGCGGCGATGGCCGTCGGCGAGGCGGGCGCCGACTATGTGATGTTCGGCGGACCTTGCGGCGTGGAGCCGCACGCAGCTATCGTCGAGCGCGTCGCCTGGTGGGCGGAAATCTTTAACGTCCCTTGCATTGGCTACGCGCATAATCTCGGCGCGATCGACGATCTTGTTTGGGCGGGAGCCGATTTCATTGCGCTTGGCGACGCGGTCTTCGCCGATCCGCGCGGCGCCGTGGCGGCCTTGCGCGACGCTGACCGCCTTATCGCGCCGACGCCGGAAGCGGCAAAATGACCGCCGGCTCCGGCAACCGCATTTTGCGGCTGTGCGCCGGCGTGGCGGCGTCATGGGCGGTTTTGAAAGGGGGCGAATTTTTCGCGCATGCGCAAGCCGACCCGACTGCGCAGGAGTTGGCCGGAACTCCTTCCGGAACGCCGTCCAACGCGCTGCCGGAGGCGGATCCCTTGCCGGTTCCAACGCGGCTCGGCGGCGCGCCGGATATCGCCTTCGCTGCGTATCAGCGGGGCTATTACGTTACCGCGATGCGCGAGGCGATGAAGCGGATCGACGCCGATCCTGGCGACGGACCGGCGATGACCCTCATCGGCGAGCTTTATGCGCAAGGGCTAGGTGTCCGGCGCGATGCCACGGAAGCAACCCGCTGGTACAAGCTCGCGGCCGAGCGCTCCGACAGGCAGGCCATTTTCGCTCTCGGGATCGC
>Ga0185299_10002007_pt1 | contig 34109 bp, 31 predicted proteins | sample PaiPotPPA55metaG_FD_128002 | JGI IMG/M metagenome (GOLD analysis project Ga0185299, IMG submission 128002) | Iron sulfur acid spring bacterial and archeal communities from Banff, Canada, to study Microbial Dark Matter (Phase II) - Paint Pots PPA... ...
CGACAGGCCGCCGAGGCCGTGGGTTGAACGTGCTACAATGAGCGGCCTTCGGTTGTCGCTTCGGCACCCGGCACTAACCCCACGCTAGGATTGCGAAACACGCGGAGAAATCTGTGGCCAAGACTCCCACATCAAGCCCGACGCCGATTACCTACGCCGACGCCGGGGTGGACATCAGCCGCGCCAACCGCACCAAGCAACGCATCAAGTATCTGGCTCACAAAACATTTACCCGGGGTGTGTTGAGCGAGATCGGGGGCTTTGGCGGGCTGTTTGCCGTCGACAAGACTAAGTACACGGATCCCGTGCTGGTCTCGAGCGTAGACGGGGTTGGCACTAAATTGAAGATCGCATTTGAGATGGATCTCCACTCGACGGTGGGCGCCGACCTGGTGAATCACTGCGTCAACGACATTGCGGTGCAGGGCGCGGCGCCACTATTTTTCATGGATTACCTGGCGACGGGCACGCTCGATCCCTCGATTGCGGAGAAAGTGGTGGAAGGCATTGCCGATGCCTGCAAGCACAATGGCTGTGCTCTGATTGGCGGCGAGACCGCCGAGATGCCGGGTTTTTATCCCGACGGAGAATACGATCTGGCGGGCTTTATTGTCGGCGTGGTCGAGCGGGAAAAAATTATTACAGGGAAAGACGTGCAAATCGGCGACATCATCCTGGGACTGCCGTCAAACGGCTTGCACACCAACGGATATTCGCTGGCCCGCAAACTGCTGTTCGAAGTGGCGCATTACTCCGCCGACACCTACGTCAATGAGGTTAAGAACAAAGTAGGCAACGAACTGATGCGCACGCACAAGAGCTATTGGCCGGCGCTGAGAAAGTTGATCGACGGCCAGTGCGTGGCGGCGCTTGCGCACATCACCGGCGGCGGCATTACAGAGAATTTGCCGCGCGTGTTGCCACGCGGTACGGCCGCGGTCATCGAGATGGGGACGTGGCCCGTGCTTCCGATCTTTGAACACTTGCAGCAGCTTGGCAATGTGCCGCAGGATGAAATGTTGCGGACGTTCAACATGGGTCTGGGCATGCTGCTGGTGGTTCCGTCGGCGAAATTCAAGAAGGCGCAGTCGGTGCTGGAGCGCGTAGGCGAGAAGGCTTACACCATCGGGCGCATCGTGAAGGGCGAGCGCAAGGTTACGTACAGCTAGATTCAATTGTTAATTTTTGATTGTTGATTGTTGATTCTTGGGGAGCGGATTTTCAATCAGCAATCAACAATCAGCAATCAACAATGCCTCATTCTCTCGGCATACTCCTTTCCGGGCGCGGGTCAAACTTCGTCGCCATTGCGGACAGCATTGATGCGGGCCACATTCCCGATGCGCGGATCGCTGTGGTCATCTCCAACAAGGCCGACGCGCCGGGGATTGCTACTGCTCGCCACCGCGGGTTGAATGCCGTGGTCATTCCGTCGAAGGATCGGCCGCGCGAGGAGCATGACCGCGAGGTCGTCGCCGCGTTGAAGCAGGCTGGAGTCGAACTGGTTTGCCTCGCCGGATACATGCGGCTGCTGTCGCCCTGGTTTGTGCAACAATTTCCGCGGCGGATCCTGAACATTCATCCGTCGCTGTTGCCCGCATTTCCCGGCCTGGAGGCGCAGGAGCAGGCTTTCGCTTATGGAGTGAAGGTTTCCGGGTGCACTGTGCATTTTGTGGACGAGGAACTCGATCACGGGGCGATCGTCGTGCAGAAGACGGTGGCCGTGCTCGATAGCGATGACGAACGTACTCTGGCGGCGCGGATTTTAGAGCAGGAGCACATTGCTTATACGGAGGCGATCACGACAGTCTTGTGTGGGAAGTTTGAGGTCAAGGGACGAAAGTTCAACAGGACGTAACAGTCCTTGGCGACTCTCCTACGTTTTCAGGTCTCGGCCGGTAGAAAATTACAGATTAGCGGTAGATCGACGTCCTTTCTGACCACATCTGCAATCGTGGCGTTTCTGTCGATCTCCGGTTTCTTTTGTTTCTGCCATTCCCGATAGCCATCAAAATACGAATCCGGCAGATCCGCATTCTCCCGGAGCAGATCGTTGACACTCTTGCGCATCACTTTTTCCGTCAAAGCGAGATGATCAATCGTCTTTGTCAAGTGAATGCCGGCACAGCCTGGGACCGGTATGTTGTCGACCCGCACGTGGATCACGCGGCCGATTTTGTGCAGATCCTCCACCTTCAAAATCGTAATGGTTGGGCCATCTCCGGCATAGCGCCACGACTGCCCCGCTCTGTATTCAACGCGGCTAGGTTGTGCCTCAGGGCGTTGCGCAAGAGTCGTAACACTCGCAAACGCAACGGCCACGACAACCACGAGAGTATGGACGGTCGATCGCTGCAAGAGAATCTCTCCCTCGGTTCCTACTTCAGACTGCGATGCATCAAGGATTCCTCATGGTTGCTCGGGCTCCACGAGTCGATTCCTGCCATCCTATCCTCCGATTCTGTCTTTTTCGCTGCGTTCTTTATAATGTGCTTTCTCATGTCGAACTTCGCCCCCGTCGACGAACAACTTACTTACATCAAGAAGGGCTCTGCGGAAATCATTCGCGAGTCCGAACTCCGCGTCAAGCTGGAGAAGTCGCGCACTTCGGGCAAACCCTTGCGGATCAAGCTCGGCATGGACCCGACTGCCCCTGACCTTCATCTCGGCCACACCGTCGTATTGCGCAAGCTAAAACACTTTCAGGATCTGGGGCACACCGCCATCTTCATGATAGGCGACTTTACTGGCATGATCGGCGATCCCACGGGCCGTTCGGCGACGCGGCCGCCGCTCACCCGCGAGCAGATCGAGCAGAACGCGGAGACCTACAAGGCGCAAGTCTTTAAGATTCTCGATCCGCAGAAAACCGTCGTCGATTTCAACCGTCGCTGGTTCGGGCAGTTTACCGCGGACGATTTCGTGCGGCTCACGGCCAAGTACACCGTCTCGCAGATACTCGAGCGCGAAGACTTCCACAAGCGCTTCCAGGCGGAAAAGCCGATCGCCATGCACGAACTGCTCTATCCCCTGGTGCAAGGCTACGACTCCGTCGCCCTCGAAGCCGACGTGGAACTCGGCGGCACCGACCAGAAATTCAATTTGCTGGTAGGCCGCGAACTGCAGCGGGCGTACGGGCAGGAATCGCAAGTGGTCCTGACCACGCCGATTCTCGAAGGCCTCGACGGCGTGCAGAAAATGTCGAAGTCATTGGGCAATGCGATCGGCATCCACGAGCCGCCGTTGGAGATGTATGGCAAGGTGATGAGCATCTCTGACGAAATGATGTGGCGGTATTACGAGCTCCTTACGGACGTAAGTGTAGAGAGAATCGCGGCGATGAAGAAGAACGTGTTCAGCGGAAAGGAACATCCGAAGGCGCTGAAACAAGAACTGGCAATGTTAATCGTGACCGACTTCCATTCGGTAGAAGCGGCGGAGAAGGCGTGGGATGACTGGGCGAAGCAGTCGAGGTTTCAAAAGGATGATCTGCCTCAGGAGATCGAGGAGATAGACGTGAATTACGAAGACGTGCGTTTTGATGTCAACAATCCTGAGGATGTTGCGGTTTCGCCCGACGGCCTCGTAGGATTCCGACCCGCTGGGATTGGACCTGTCCACTTGGGGGTGCGCCTGGACCGTTTGCTTGTAAAGTGCGGATTGGCTGACTCCGTTGCGGATGCGGGAAGAAAGCTGAAAGCTGCATCAGTAAAGGTTATAGACCAATCGGTGAGCGGGCTAGAATACATCGAAGCGAAGCCCCACATTCTCGTAACCTTCCAGAATTCGAGTACAAGGCTGGTGCTGAAGGTCGGTAAGAAGGTAAAGGCGGCTCTGCTTAAGCGTTAGGGATAGAGTTCGCCAGGAAACTGCCGGGGGCAGCTGTCCCCGCATAAATCTTTCATCTTTTTTCTGCTACCCTCATCCCCGCACATGCGGGCGGCTGCCATTCTCGGGCTGGGATGTTCTGCGCAAAGCCTAAAGCCTTTTCAATCCGATTCCAATATCGAATGGAGCGTGGGCATGCCTGCGACGGCCAACGAGGCCGATGTGATTCTGCTCGTTGGCGGGGACGGTACGATTCACCGACATCTCGGGCAGTTGGTTCGGCTCGAACTGCCGGTGCTGGTTGTGCCTGCGGGAAGTGGGAACGATTTCGCCCGGACTCTGGAACTACGTCATGTGCGCGACTCAGTCACGGCGTGGCAGAAATATTGCTGCGATGCGGCCAACGTCTGCCGCGTTGACCTCGGAGTCATTTTTCCCACGGATATCGCGAGCGAGGCGCTCGCGCCACACGAACCGGCTCAACCTCCGCTATCTCCACGGTATTTCTGCTGCGTCGCGGGCGTCGGTCTGGACGGCGAGGTTTCCCGGCGGGCGAACCGTCTGCCGCGCTGGCTGCGTCGGCGCGGCGGATATCTGCTGAGTCTGGTTCCGACGATTTTTACTTTCGCCCCTCTGCCCATGAAAATTCTGACGCCCGTGGAGGGCACAGCCGAAAATAAAGGCGGGAACGAAAGCTGGATTCCTCGTAGCGTACAGCCCACGCTGCTGGCCGCTTTCGCCAATACTCCGTTCTACGGTGGCGGTATGAAGATCGCTCCTCACGCTAAAATGGACGATGGCCTGCTCGATGTCTGCATTGTCGGCGACGCCGATCCTTTCAAACTCTTCTGCATGTTCCCCACGATCTACGGGGGCCGCCATTTGAATATTCGCGAAGTCGAATATTTCCAGTCCGCGCGCCTGCGGGTGGAGACTGAACATCCGCTCGATGTTTATGCCGACGGAGAATATGTGTGCCGCACGCCGATTGAACTTTCCGTGCAGCGGGCAGCGTTAAAAGTGATCACGCTCTAGAGGTTTGCAACGAGTTTTCTTTGAGGTGCCGCAGCGGCTGAAGCCGACACTCTTTCTGGGGCATTCGCGGCATCGCTGAAGCGAGGCCCTGATATAAATCCGAATTCAAGCAAACTGCGTGGTGAAGCTCTCGCTCCTGCCAGCGTGCCTTAGCCGTTGCCCAATCCCGGTAAGTGCTAAACTTTCTGCATGCCTGAAGGACGCTCACGCACCCTGCTCTGGGTTTTGATTGGCGGAGGAGCTTTTTTCCTCTTCGTGCTGGCCGTGTTCACGCTGGTTTACCTCACGCTGCATGCGGGTGGAACTGAAGCTACGATTACCGGCTTCGGGGACCGCATTGGGGTGGTCGATCTTGACGGAGTGATTCTTTCGCCACAACCCGTTGTGGGCCAGCTCAAAAAGTTCGGCGATGATTCATCCATCAAGGCCATTATCCTTCATGTGAATTCTCCCGGCGGCGGGGTGGCGGCGTCGGAGGAGATTTATCGCGAGGTCAAGCGAATTCGCAGCGAGAAGAAAAAGCGCATCGTGGTTTCCATAGAAACCGTGGGTGCCAGCGGCGCGTACTACGTGGCTTCGGCGTCCGACAAAATCTATGCCGACTCGGGCAGCATCGTCGGATCCATTGGGGTGATTGCGCAGTGGGTGAATTACGGCGATCTGCTCAAGTGGGCCAAGCTCAAAGACGTGGTCATTAAGACCGGCGAATTTAAAGATACCGGGAACCCGGCCCGCGACCTCACGCCAAACGAACAGGCGTACATGCAGGAGTTGATCAATAATATGTTTGGCCAGTTTGTCAAAGCCGTGAGCGACGGCCGCGGGCTGAAGTATGACGACGTGAAGTCAATTGCCAATGGCAAGGTATGGACGGGCGAGCAGGCAGCATCGATGAAACTGATCGACAGCGTTGGCGACTTCGAGACAGCAATTGCCGACACCGCGAAGTCGGTGGGGATCAAGGGCGAACCGACGCTGGTCCACCCGGAAAAGGATCGCAAAACGCTGATGGATCTTCTTCTCGGAGACGTTTCGCAATTCCTGCCTGGGCGCGAGAAGATGCTGGAGCAGCAGGTGGGATTTTATTATCTGTGGAAGTAAGGTCTGTCTCGGCAGGCCTCGTCGTCAAAAGAAAACGGTCCCCAAAATCGTGACTTGCGCACAACCCCTGAAATTTGAGAAGGTTATGCAGGATGCAGGCGCGGAACTCTCAAGTACGGGAGTGCGCCGAGCGTCGACCTGTGGAACTTCAGGGGCTGAAGAGATGGTTGCGGAGAGGCGCTCGGGACGGGCGAAGAGGGGGCTATGACCAAAGCCGATCTGATCGATGAAGTCTCGCGTTTGGCGGAACTTACGCGCAAAGACAGCGAAGTAATTGTGGAGACGATCTTTGACAGCGTGGTGCGCTCGCTGCGCGCGGGCGACAAGATCGAAATCCGGGGCTTTGGCAGCTTCCGTACTCGACAACGCAAGCCTCGGGTCGGACGCAATCCAAAAACCGGTGAGCGCGTGGAAGTCCCGGCCAAGAAAATTCCCTTCTTCAAGCCCAGCAAGGAACTCAAAGATCTGGTGAATGAAGCGGCAGCCGCGACGCCAACTCCTGCTCCGCCAGCGACTTCAGCGCCTCCCACGTCCTAAGTACTTCACCCTGGCGCCTAACGAAAGTTCGACCGCATCGTCCTATCAATATGCGCCTAAACATTGTTTTTCCGCTGTTGATCCTTGGCACGCTGATCTGCGCCGCACAAACACAAATCCCTGACACTCCTGCAGCACACCAATGTGCGGCGTGGCTGGAGAGTTTTAACCGCGGTGATCGAGAAACTTACAAGGATTTCCTGGAGAAGAATTACCCGTCTGGAGCACAACGCTTGGATCGGGATATGGAATTTCGCCAGATGACTGGCGGATTTGACTTCAGGAAAACGGAAGAATCCACGCCGACAAAATTGGTGGCTCTAGTGCAAGAGCGCCACTCCGACCAATTCGGACGATTGACGCTGGAAGTGGAGACGGCGGAACCCCATCGCATCACCAGCTTGGAATTGCGCGCAATCCCGCGACCCGCCGATTTCGCGTTGCCGCATCTGAGCCAGAATGAACTCGTCACTGCCGCGCGAAAGGAGATAGAAAAGGCGGTTACTTCCGATCAGTTCGCCGGTGCAGCGTTGGTCTTGAAAGACGGAAAGCCAGTTTTGTCGGAGGCCTACGGTTTCGCTGATCGCGAGCACAAGACCCCGAACACGCTTCACACTCGTTTTCGCATTGGGTCCATGAACAAAATGTTCACTGCGGTCGCGACCCTTCAACTGGCGCAAGCAGGCATGCTCGGACTAAACGACCCCATTGGGAAATATCTGACGGATTATCCCAACAAGGATGTTGCTTCCAAAGTGACGATCCATCACTTGCTGACTCACACCGGCGGAACGGGCGACATCTTCGGCCCTGAATTCGAAGCGCACCGGCTGGAGCTGCGCTCGCCGCAAGATTATGTGAAGCTGTACGGCCAGCGGGCGCCGAAGTTCGAGCCGGGTAGTCGCTTTGAGTACAGCAATTACGGTTTTGTTCTGCTCGGCGCGATCATTTCGAGGGTGAGCGGGCAGAGTTATTACGATTACATGCGTGAACATGTGTACGTGCCCGCCAACATGACTTCGACTGGGTCGGACCCTGAGAGCCAAGACGTGCTCGACCGCAGTATTGGATACACCCACATGGACGCGGGCAGTCAGTTGAAGCCGAACACCGACACGCTGCCGTACCGCGGCTCGCCGGCAGGAGGCGGTTATTCAACGGTCGAAGACCTTGCCAGATTCGCCACTGCGGTCGAGCAAAACAAACTGCTGAATGCGCACTACACGGAACTGCTGACAACTGGGAAATCTGGCACGCCGGATAATGGCTACGCCTACGGTTTCGGTGACCGGAAGATAAATGGCACACGATGCTTCGGTCACGGCGGCGGAGCCCCGGGAATGAATGGCGATCTCGAAATCTGTCCGGGAAGTGGATACGTAGTCGCCGTCCTCGCCAATATGGACCCGCCCGCCGCGACCCGCATCTCCGAGTTCATTACTTACCGTCTTCCGGAACGGTAGGGCGTTGGGGAGAATACGAGGAGTATGGTGGGTTCGAACTACGGCGTAGGTGCGAGATATAGGTTGGCCACTCTAAGCGCGAGCGCCTGGGGATCAACGTCAGCGCGGTTGGCCAGCACGATGATCGTCAACTTATCGTCGGGAAAGCGCTGGATCGTCGTACGGAAGCCGATCGTGTTTCCGTCATGCGACATGCGCTTGTGGCCGTGGTAGGGATCGAGAAACCATCCGAATCCATAGCTCACGGGCTTGCCTTCGGGAAATTTCGCCGGACCGTCGGTGGGCTGGACGGGAATTAATGCCGGCCGCATTTCTTCCTCGCTGAGCAAGGTATGCTCGCGCAGGGCGCGATCCCACTTGACCAGATCATCAAGCGACGAATAAATGCCTCCGTCGCCCAGCACGGCCGAGGTCGGACTCTGATCGGTTTCGCGCCAAGCCCCATCGTCCTTGCTGTGGCCGTAAGCGCGGTGCGGGACTTCGTTTTTGCCTTTCTCGTAGGCCAGCGTGTTTTTCATTTTCAGCGGCGTGAAGATTCGTTCCTGAAGAAACTTGCCGAAACTCTTGCCTGAAGCTTTTTCGACAATCATCGCCAAGACCGCATAGCCCGAGTTGCTGTACTCCCACTTCGATCCCGGAGCGAATTTGCCGCTGGTTTGCTGCTCGAGCAACGTCAGCACGCCGGCGTCGTGAATCTGTGGAACTTGTTCTTCCGGGGTGCTGGGATACTGCTTCATCAGGAGGTCTTCGTAGTCAGGCAGTCCGGAGGTGTGGTTGAGCAGATTGCGGACGGTGATGGATTTCCCGTAGGCCGGAAATCCTGGAAAGAAGTCGGTGAGGTGGTCGTCATAGTGCAGCTTGCTGTCGTGGACCAGCAGCATGATGGCGGTCGCGGTGAACTGCTTAGTGAATGATGCGAGACGGAAATTCGTTTGCGCACCGATGGGATGCAGCGTGCGGAGGTCGGTGACGCCGTATCCGCGGCGAAACGCGGGCTTGCCATTGTGAACGACAAGGACCGCGGCGCCGGGAACGTTCCTGGACGCTAGCGGGGCAAAGATGGCGTCGATTTGGGTGGACGAGACTTGGGCGGAGGCTATCGTCGCAGAAAAGGCGAGCGCTCTCAGTAACAGGGGTGCGAATTTGATCCTCAAAATGAATCCTCGAACGTGATCTTCCGATCGCTAGCAGATTTGAAACAGCCGCGGCGGGGGCACCCGCGACACACTTGCAAAGTCACCCGCGAATTCCAGCAACTGCCATCATGCGGCCTGTCTTTCCTTTCTCGGCACGGTGGGAAAATAGCAACTCCCGGCGGCAGTGGGTACAGAGCGGAGAAGCTTCGATGCTTTTCTCAGGGACGCCTGCAGCCAGCAGTTGCTGGCGATTGGCCTCGACTAGATTCAAAAAAATATTTTTGGGAAGGTCGCTGTGCCCAGGGGCACGTGCGCTTAGAAACAGCAGCGGATACTTTTCGCGCACCGGATCAGACTCTTTGACTTCGCGGAACAGGCTCGCCCCATACTCAAATTGCGATTCGAATTTGACGCGAACCTCTTCCCCGACCATATAACAGCAGCCGTGAATGCCAGGGCCGATCGCGGCTTTGACTTCGTGAGGATGGCTGCCGAACGCCCGATGCAGTTCACCCACTCCCTTTTCAACGATGCGCTGCACTGTGCCGCGCCAGCCGGCGTGAAATACGCCGACCACCTGACGCGTCGCGTCCACGAGAATCACGGGCAGACAATCCGCGGCCTGGATCCCGAGCAGCAGGCCAGGAGTGGCGGTAATCATCCCGTCTCCGCTGAGCGGCTCTTTATTCGCGGCAGGAATTGAATCGATACGGCGAATGACATCGGAGTGAATCTGACGCAGCGTGATCAACGGCCATAAGGGCGGACGAGCTTTGCCCGAACCATTTGCCGAACCGCCGGCCCTGGGCGCGGTCGCTTTAAGCTCGCGCAGAAACGCGGCGCGGTTGCGCTCTACCGTGGCTGGCGCGTCGTCTTTGGTGAAGCCGAGATTGAGATCGCCCTTGCCGTAGGCCCGAGAGAATCCTCCGACGCGCGTGGAGAAGCCGTGCACGAGCCACGGAAGCTGGCTCAGATGCTGGGCGCGAAGAATGGTCAGTTTTGTCTTGTTGCGGACCTGGGTTGGCACACATGTATGTTACAGCAGACTTGAACCGACTTCGGGCGGCGGACTTCGGACCTCCGACATCGAACTCCAGGCCCGGGACGTCACACCTTGGCCTGAACCCCTGGCGGTTATCCATAGAGCTCAAGTCCGAGATCGGAAGCCCCGAGGTCCGAGGTCTGACGTCGTGTGTCATGCCTTTAACTGAACTGTTGATCTGCCCGTTTGCCCGGTTCCGAACTACTCCGCTATAGTTTTATCCATGTTTGCTGACTTTATCGTCACCGATCGCTGGACGAAGAAGCAGGTGCATTGCGTCTATCAGGCGCTGATCGTCGCAATCGCTACGCGGCACGCGGACGCCGTTGACCTGAAATTTCTGGTGGATGGCCGCACCGTCTGGGTAGCGCTCCCGCATCCGGCGTGGGTGGAATATAAGAAGCGCACCGGCAAGGCCATTACGGATTCACTAGCAGTGGAAATTGCCGGGCATTATTTAAAGACCGCGCTGGAGGCGGGCGAAGGCGTTGGCCGCGAAATGTACTCGCTGACGGTGGAAGAAACGTTGGCTCACCTCGACACCGCAGTCACTGTGATGCAGGCCCAGCCAGCGTAAAGTGCGGCGCGGGCGCCCGCCCGCGAAATGCCGACACTCCCTCTAAATCAGATCACGACGGCTTCCTTGTATTCTCCAAAAACGCGCCGCATCGCATCTGAAATTTCTCCCACGGTCGCAAAGGCCTCGACTGCGTCGAGTATTCGGGGCATGACATTTGCGCCGGACCGGGCAGCGGTTTCAACGCCCGCCAGGGCCGCTTTCCAAGGACCGGCGTTGCGTTTCGCGCGCAGCGCGCGCACGCGTTCCACTTGTTTCGCTTCCAGGCCCGGATCGATGCGCTGAATCGGAATTGGCTTTTCTTCCTCGACTTCGAATCGGTTCACTCCCACGACGATTGCCCGCTCCTCGTCCACCGTCTGCTGATATTCATACGCCGCATTTTGAATTTCCTGCTGCACGAAGCCGCGCTCGATCGCTTTCAGCATCCCGCCCAGAACCTCGATCCTTCCCAGATATTCGGCCGCCCGCTTTTCAATTTCGTTGGTGAGCGATTCCAGATAATACGATCCCGCGAGCGGATCGATGGTTTGCGGGGCGCCCGATTCATAGGCAATTATCTGCTGGGTGCGCAGGGCGATGCGCGCCGCCTGTTCGGTGGGCAGGGCCAGCGCCTCGTCATAAGAATTCGTGTGTAGCGATTGGGTCCCGCCCAGCACAGCTGCCATGGCCTGAATGGCCGTGCGGACAATATTGTTTTCCGGCTGCTGCGCGGTGAGCGTAGATCCGGCAGTTTGTGTGTGGAAACGCAACATCCACGACTTGGGATTTCTTGCTTTGAAATGTTCGCGCATGATTCGCGCCCACATCCGGCGCGCGGCGCGGAACTTGGCCACTTCTTCCAGAAAATTGTTGTGCGCGTTAAAGAAGAAAGAAAGTCGAGGAGCGAACTGGTCTACATCCAGCCCGGCCTTGATTGCGGCCTCCACGTAGGCCATTCCATTGCCTAGCGTGAATGCCACTTCCTGCACTGCGGTCGAGCCCGCCTCGCGCATGTGGTACCCCGAAATTGAAATCGTGTTCCACTCGGGCACGTTGTCATTGGCCCAGGCAAACATGTCGGTGATTATGCGCATGGCTTGTTGCGGCGGATAAATATACGTACCACGGGCAATGTATTCCTTGAGCACGTCGTTCTGCACCGTGCCTGACAGCTTGCGGATATCCGCACCCTGGCGCCGCGCAACCGCCACGTACAAGGCCAGCAAAATGGCGCCCGTGGCATTGATGGTCATGGACGTAGAAATCTTTGTCAGGTCGAGGCCGTCGAAGAGACGCTGCATGTCTTCGATGGAGTCGATGGCAACCCCCACCTTACCCACTTCGCCCGACGCCAGAGGATGGTCCGAGTCCAGACCAATCTGCGTTGGCAAATCGAACGCCACCGATAATCCTGTGGTTCCATTCGCGAGCAGATACTTGTAGCGCTTGTTCGATTCCTCGGCATCGCCCATGCCGGCGTACTGGCGCATGGTCCAGAGCCGCCCGCGATACATAGTGGCCTGCACTCCGCGCGTGAAGGGATATTCGCCGGGGTAGCCAACTTCGTTTTCGTAGTCGGAGCCCTTGAGATCCGCCGCGGTGTAGAGGGGGTTCACCGGGATATGGGAGGAAGTTTCAATTTCGGTCGTGTCTGAACGGGTCTTCATCTTCTCCGTCATCGAATTGCCATTTTGCAGTCTCTGCATCCTTTACGCGTACGGCGGCATTCGCAACCTGACTCACGAACGCCGGCTCTTACCTCTCACCTTCCAGAACGAACTCAGCCCGAACCAGGCGAATGCCAGGGTGAAGCAGACCGTGATTGCAATCCGGCTCGCGGTCGTGTGTCCGGCAGCGTACTGCATAGATTCGCGGACCGCGGCGGCGGCACCGAAAACCGCCATGGCCAGAAATACCGTGCCGGTCACTTCAAGCCACAACTGGTGAGCCGCTCGCCCGAACGACCGTGCTGTGGTGCGGGCCCCGCTCATCACCGCATTGACGGTGCGGCTACGCCCAGCTTGCTGACCGGCCACGCGCGCGACCACGCCCAACTTTCGTAAGGTAGAAACCTTGCTCACGGCCTCGATTTTAACAGCCTGCGGGGATACAATGACGCAACGCGAACAGCGGCGACCGGGGAGCGGGAACAGCGAACCGTTCGGCCGCCGGTGGCATCTAATTGCTTAGGCTGGCAATTTCGTCCAGGGGGACACAGTGGATCCACAACTCAAACAATTGATGAAAGAGCTCGGCGACGCCATCAATGAATCCCTGTCCGATTCCGAGCAGATCTCTGAAGTTGTCTCCCGCATTAAGGAAGGTGGCTACGACATCTTCCTGGTTCTCGAAGCCACGATTGGCGTCAGCAAGCAGGGCGAAAAATCGTCCGACAAAACCTCGCTCGTCACCACCCTGTCCACGAATCCTGAGTTCAAGATTAACGACCAAGATCTCAAATTCCTGAAGTCGCTGCGCATCAAAATTGAAGAAGAGAACCGCGACAGCGACCACCCTGGTCCCGATAAAAACAAGTCTTGAATGCGTCGCCAGGGTTGATTCCCAACGGGCCCTTGGTTTCGAAGCGTTAGCAACCTTCCCTGCCTGTGCTACCATCTACTGTTTTCTTTCGCATCTGCCGTGCGGAAGGCAAGATTCCGGTGGGTGAGCACCGGAACGGAATCTGAGGGCAGTAATGAAAGATACTCTCGGGGTTCTTTTGGCAGGCGGCGCCGGGGAGCGGCTTTATCCCCTTACTCGCGATCGTGCTAAGCCCGCGGTTACTTTCGGCGGCATCTACCGCATCATCGACATCACGCTTTCCAACTGCCTGAACTCCGACCTGCGTCGCGTCTACATTCTTACCCAGTACAAGGCACTGTCCCTCAACCGGCATATCCGCGAAGGCTGGAACATCCTGGGCCGCGAGGTGGACGAGTTCGTCGAGGTCCTGCCGCCTATGAAGCGGGTGAGCGATCAGTGGTATCAGGGGACGGCCGACGCGGTTTATCAGAACATTTATTCCATCGGCTCGGAGCAGCCCAAGCATGTCCTGATTCTTTCCGGCGATCACATCTACAAGATGGACTACGGGAAGATGATGAAGCAGCATCAGGATTCCGCGGCCGACATTACGCTGGCGACCATCCAGATCGATCCTGAAGAAACATACCGCTTCGGCGTGGTTGATGTCGATAAGGATGGCTGCATCAAGGGCTTCGAGGAAAAACCGAAAACCACCGCGCTGCGCTCACCGATTAATCCGGCCAAAGTCGCTGGCTCGATGGGCATTTATCTGTTCAACGCCGACGTGCTGATTCCGGTGCTGCTTAAGGACGCCGAGAACCCGCAATCCAGCCACGATTTCGGGAAGGATATTTTGCCCAAGATGGTCGATGATTACCGCGTCTACGCCTATGACTTCGTCGACGAAAATAAAAAAGAAGCGCTCTACTGGCGCGACGTGGGAACGCTTGAGGCCTACTACGAAGCGAACATGGACATTGTGTCGGTCTCGCCGATCTTCAACTTATACGATGAGCAGTGGCCGATCCGCACCCATCAGCGCCAGTATCCTCCGGCAAAATTCGTCTTCGCCGAATCCGGACGCACCGGGACCGCGCTTGATTCCATCGTCTCCAACGGATGCATCGTCTCCGGCGGCATCGTCAAAAATTCAATTCTTTCCCCTGATGTGCGCGTCAATTCCTACTCGGAAGTGGACGACTCAATTTTGTTCTCGCACGTTAGCGTCGGCCGCCGCTGCCGCATCCGCAAAGCGATTCTTGATCGCGATGTGCACATTCCCGAAGGCACGACCATCGGCTACGACGCCGAGGCCGACCGCCAACGTTATTTCGTCACCGAAAGTGGCATCACCGTGGTCACGCGGGACTATTCGCTGTTTGAAAATCCGGTCACGGTGGATTACTTCACCAGCGAGTAGGTAGAGCAACATTCCGAGTCGTATCGTATAAATGGTCGCCGATTGAAACCCACACCTGCCGAGGAGGTCCGAGCATGGTGCCACAAAATCTGAAGATTGTAACTCGGGTACTGCTCAAGAACCCGCTGTTTACCTTGACGGCTGTGGCAACGATGGCCTTGGGACTTGGTGCGACCACCGCGATTTTCAGTGTTACCAACGGCGTGCTGTTGCAGCCCCTTCCTTACAAGGATCCCGATCGTGTGGTGGTCGCGGGAATGGATCTGCGACAGCGGCACGTTCGTGACCTTCCGTTTTCCAATGCCGACTTTATCGATCTACGGGATGGCACGAAAACCGTTTTCGAGGATCTAGCCGGCGTTTTTACATTCCGGAATGTCACTCCGCTCGAAGATGGCACACCCGAGCAGACTCGTGTGGCAATCGTTACCACGAATTTCTTCCGCTTGTTAGGCGGCAGAATTGTTTTTGGCCGTGACTTCAATGATGATGACGGCCTTCCACAACCTGCCGCCCCGGCCGGTGCCGCTCAGCAACCGCAACCGAAGCAGCAGTTGCCGTTCATAGCAATTCTCAGCTATGAATATTTTCAGCGACGCTACGGCTCCAATACGGCCATGCTTGGTCACCCGATGGTGGCAGGCGGCGGACAACCCAGCCCGGTTATTGTGGGCGTGCTGGCTCCGCGCTTTCGCTTGTACTTCCCGCCGCAATCGAACGAGGAATCAGCACCCGACATCTGGATAGCGAATCGCCTGGGCTACGATGCCGCCGAACGCAATCAGTTTTCGCTTCGCCCCGTCGGCAGATTGAAACCCGGCATTTCGGTCGATCAAGCGCAAGCGGCCGCGGACAACGTGGCTGCGGAGGCTCGCAAGAACTTCGTCATTGAGCGAACTGCTGGATATTACATCCACCTTGAGCCCATGCGGCAGCATATGGTCTCGGAAGTGCGTCCCGCCATTCTCGCGCTGATGGGCTCGGCAGTGTTTCTGCTTTTGATTGCCTGCGCGAATGTGGCCAACCTTATGCTGGTGAGGACGTCGGTGCGCGAGCGGGAGCTCGCGGTGCGCGCGGCGCTGGGCGCAAATCGGTCGCGCTTGATCAGTTCTCTCCTGACCGAAGCGTTTCTGCTCACCGTCATAAGCACGCTGGTTGGTCTGGCCCTGGCATGGATCGGAATTCAGGAGTTGAGCACGCTTGCGCCATCCAATTTGCCCCGTCTGGAAACCGTCAAACTCGATTCGGTTGTGCTCGCATTCACTGCCGTGGCCTGTCTGGCCGCGACAGCACTCTTCGGCATGTTGCCCGCTTTGCGGGCCTCGAAGCCGGCAGTTACGTCTCTCCTGCGCGGTAGCGGCCGAAATGCCGGGCTTCTCGGCGGCAGCACCCTACGCAATGGGGTGGTGATGGTCGAGGTCGCTCTCTCGTTCGTTCTGCTCGCCGGGGCGGGATTGATGTTCCGTAGCTTCCTCGAACTGCAGCGCCTTGATACCGGATTCGATCCGCACCGTCTGTTGGCGTTTCAAGTTGTCGGCGATCGTCGTGACGACTCGCCCGAAAAGCGAGCTGTATTTATCCGGCAACTCTACGATCATTTGCGGGCTATCCCTGGAGTGGAAAGCGTGACGGCCTCGGATCCTTTTCCTCTTGCCGGAGGTTTCAGCCCAATCCGGTGGGGCACCGAGGAGGCTCTCTCGGACCCAGGTAAATTTCAAGCTACGGATAATGAAATCGTTCTGCCTGGCTACTTTGAAGCCATGCGCATGCGCTTATTGGCGGGCCGATTTTTCACAGACTCGGACAACTTGCCGGGGCGCAATTTCGTAGTGATCGACGAGATTCTTGCCAACAAGGCTTTCCCGAGGCAATCTGCGGTAGGTAAGCGCATCCTGATCCGCGCCCGCACGCCAGAAGCAGAATGGGTCGAGGTGATCGGCGTTGTCGCCCACCAGCGCGCCGTCTCGCTGACAGAACCCGGGCGGGAACAGGTTTACTTTACCGATGCATTCATCGGATCGGGCCGCGTCGACTGGTGGGCGATCCGGACAGGCAATGATCCTACAAATTACGGCAACGCTGTCCGCGCCGCAGTGAAGGAAGTGGATTCGCATCTTCTGGTGACGGAGATGCAGCCGGTGGAAGCTTTGGTCTCGCACGCGCAAGCCAGCACTCGCTTCGCGTTAATTCTGATCAGCGTGTTTGCGGTCATCGCCGGCGTGCTGGCTGGGGTGGGACTCTACGGAGTGCTGGCGACTGCGGTGCGGCAACGTACGGCCGAAATCGGCGTGCGCATGGCGTTGGGGGCGGCGCCAGAAAATATTTTCCACCTTGTGGTGGGGCAGGGCCTCCGACTCAGTGCAATCGGTATCGCCGCCGGTCTGGTTGGCGCATTTCTGCTCACGCGACTTATGCGCGCCATGTTAGTAGGGGTTCAGGCGACCGATCCAGCGACGTTCGGAACGGTTGCAATCCTGTTTTTGTTCGTCGCCGCAATGGCGTCGTGGTTACCGGCTCGCCGTGCCGCAGCGTTGGACCCTGCTCGGGCTTTGCGCGAGGAATGACAATTCGCGGCTGGCTAAGTTGAGAATCGTCACCGCTCTATATTGAGTTCCCACCACTTTGTATCTGCCAGGACTACCGACGTTTCAATCTGCCGCTCCGGAATGGTCCAGTAACGCTTGAGAAGGTGATCCTTCTGCGGTGGATGAACCATTCGAAAGCCATGCTTTTCGTAAAAGCGGATCGCCCATAGCGCGAGCGCCCAGGTTCCAATCAACACCGGACCGGGCGTCAGATTCTGCAAATGAGAAAGCAAGTACGCTCCAATCCCGCGCCTCTGGCTGCCAGTACGGACATACGCGTGCCGAATCAGAGTTACATCCTGGACCGGTTGAATACCCATCACACCTGCCAAGCTTCCGTTCTCCTCATATCCCCAGAACGCAACCCCCTCATCGATCTCGCGTTGCAGTTCCGGCTTGGACATGTATGGTTCCCTCCAGCGATCTTTCGGAATCACACCTTTGTAGGCGAGCGCGCCATCGTTGACGATGTCATAAATCAGGTCAAAGTCTTCTACTTCACAGCGGCGAATCATGCGTTCCTCCGTGCTCGGCCCGCGCGTAGAAGGGATCTCCGTCTGTTTGCGCGGAACGGTTGTAATTGCACAGCGACGGCGCTGCGCTGCGCTCTCCATTCAACCATAACTGCGAATAGGATCCGCTGCGGCCGTTCACTTGCGAAGCCATCCATCTTGGTCTAACATTTTTGATCGTCCGCTAGAGTGTGAGTCATGTCCGTCCGGCCCCCGCGAATCGCTCTGTCCATTTTCCTCCTCGTTGACTTCGCCTTGTCGCAGTCCGCAGTCAAAGTCGCGCCGCTTCCCTACGATCCGCTGGAACTCGCGACTGCCCCCACTCTGATCCCTGACACCCCGGAAAAGCGCGCCGTGCTTCTGAATCTTTTGGAACGGGCCCGGCAGAATAGCGCCATGCGTACGCCCGGCATGGCGCCGTTCGCGTTGAAAGTTTCATTCAACTCGATCGGCGGCGATTCGCACAATCAGGGCTACGGCGAAGTGGAAGAAACCTGGCTGAACGGTCAAACATGGCGCTGGTCAGCGCGTCTGGCCGATTACTCGCAGCTCATAATTTTCTACCAGGGAGCGGCCTACGAGGACAAACCTCGTGGACACATTCCGCTGCGCATTCAAATGGTACGCAATTCCGTCTTCTGGCCGATGGTCGGCAACTTTGCTCCTTCGTTGATTCGCATGGCGACGGCGAAATGGGAAGGCACCGAAATCGCCTGCATCCTGACTTCACGCAGCGGCAATGATCCCACGGCCACTGCCGGACGCCGCTGGGAAGAAAACGAGTTCTGCATCGATCGCAAGACCGGCCTGCTGCGCATCCACTCCGAGGCGCCTGGGATTTATTCCGTCTATGATTACAATGGGGCGATAGAGTTCCACGGACGCGTCCTGCCTCGGCAAACCACGATTGTCGAAGGCGGCACCAGCGTCCTGCAGATTCATCTCGAAGATATTCAGGACGCCAACAACGATCCCGAGCAGTTTGTGCCGACGAAGAAAATGCTCTCTCATGGTCCGGGAGCGATCATGGTCGGCCCATTCCGCTTTCCTGAAGATGTGCGCGCGCCCGCGGGCTATAGTGGCGTGATTCAGCCCGTCATCGTCCACCCTATTCTTGATGACAAGGGCAAAGTCCTCGACGCCGAAGTGGTGCAAACCGCCGACCCAGCGCTGGCGGCGGCGGCGCTGGGTGTGGTTTGGCATTCCTCCTATCGGCCAGCGGAGGAACAGAACCGACCCTTGCAGCGCGAAGCCTTCATCAACGTCCAGTTCACGCCCGGGTCGTAGCGGAGATCTGTCAAAACAGATGTGAGGACGGCCGCCTTCGGCCGTCTCGCCGATGCCAAGCAAGGCGGAAGCGCGGCTGCAATCCAGTTGGTCGCTATCGCAAACGTCACCATCAAAACCTGCACTGCTACAATGCCCTCTTTCGCGCTCGCGAACTTCAACGCCCACAGACACGTACTAACTTGTGGGAAGAGTTGTGGAGAGTTCAGCGGACAGCAGGTTCCTCCACTGCGCTTCGCATTCCTTAAAGGAAGGCGAAGCTCCGGTCGGAATGACGGAGCTTCGCAGGGTCGGAATTACAGAGTGTTCGTCGAGCTGATCGTTTTGTCTCAGGGTTGAGCGGGTCGAGCTTTTCCGGGGAGTACAAGTGGAAGACGTCCAGGTCGTAGCGATGCTAGTCCGGCGCTGTATTGCCGGTGATGCCGCCGCCTGGGAGGAAATCGTGCAGACCTACAACCGCCGAATCTACAACATCTGCTATCGCTTCGCGGGATCGGCCGACGATGCCCAGGATCTGACCCAGGACGTTTTCATCAAGATGTATCGCACTCTATCTAGCTATGACCACACTAAGGGGGCCTTCGTCACCTGGGTCACGACCATTACCCGCAACCTGCTGGTCGACCATTTCCGCAAGAGTAAGCAAGACCGGATGACCGACTCCATGGACACGGCAGCCTCTGAACATGAGGACGCTCAGCCGCTCAGTGAGCAAATTCCTGACCATTCTCCAACGCCGGATGCCCGGGCGCGCAGCCGGGAGGTCGGCGAGACCGTCCACGCGGCGCTGGCCAAACTTTCCCCCGAGCTGCGGGAAGCAGTGATTCTAAGGGACTTACAAGATATGGACTACCGTGAAATTGCCACCGTTTTGAAGGTTCCGGAGGGTACCGTGAAATCACGAATAAATAGAGGGCGGGCGGAACTTGCGCGCCTGCTACAACGTACCTATAGGCAGGTGATGTGATGCCAGGCCAAACCAGTAATGGAATGCAGTGTAACGAGTTCGACCTCCTGCTCGCGGACGCCTTGGACGGCGTACTCAGCGGGCCTGGACTCGACCGGTTCCAGGCCCACGCCAAGATTTGCAAGGCGTGTGGGCCGCTGCTCGCTGAAGCTGAGGCGGGCCGCAACTGGCTGAAAGGTCTCACGGAGGTGGAGCCTCCAGCCAGCCTGGTCAATAACATTCTGGCTTCCACAACGGGCGTTGACACCCAGCACCTGCGAGTTACAGCACGAACTCCCCAACCACGCATTTCCTGGTGGGAGCACACGCAGGCGTCGCTATTGGGGTCGCTGTTCGAGCCGATTTGGGCGACGGTGCGCCAGCCGCGCTTTGCCATGTCGTTCGGCATGGCATTCTTTGCGCTGTCGGTGGGCCTGACCGTAGCAGGCGTGAAACCCGCCGACCTGCGCCAGATCAGCCTGCGGCCTTCTGCGATCCGGCACACGTATTACGCCACTCAAGCCCGGGTGGTGCATTACTACGAGAATGTGCGGATCGTTTACGAAGTGGAGTCGCGAGTGCGCGAACTCAAGCGAACGGTCGCGCCGGCAGAGCCCGGTCCCAGGCCGTCTCGACCAGCGAAACAGAAAGACGATAAGAACGACACAACACAACAGCCCGAGCAGAAGCAGGAGCGTAATTACAGCCAGACGGACAATCATCTGATTCTGGCCAGCGCTCCTGTGGGTCCATCTCCATCCCTCCCTCTTTGCGATCTGCCTGTAGTGTCGGTGACCACTGACAGGAGGTTCGTATGAACTGCGCCAACCACAGCGATACTGCTGCGGTGGCCTTCTGCCGCACGTGCGGCAAGCCACTCTGCAACCAATGTACCCGCGATGTTCGCGGCGTGATCTATTGCGAGGCGTGCCTTGCCGCACGCATGGACGGCACAGTTCCCGCCGCGGGATTTGTTCCGCCGGCTCAAACCGTGTATCCGCCTGCGGCTTCGTTTGCGGCGGGGCCTCGGCCTGTGATCAGCTCAGGTCCGAATCCCGGCATCGCCGGAATCCTCGCGGGAGTCTTTCCCATCGGTGTGGGAGCGGTATATACCGGCCAGTACGCCAAGGGATTGGCGCATCTGGTCATCATGGTGCTGTTGATCCTGGGCGTGAGTTCCGATTTGCCCTGGTATGTGATTACGGTTCTGAGTATCCTGATTGGTTTCTTTTACGTCTACCAGATCATTGACGCGGTTCGCAGCGCCAAGGCGATCCAAATGGGAGAACCGGCTCCCGACCCTTTCGGCTTGGCACAAACCTTCGGAGCCGGTGAAAAGTTTGAAGGCACCAAGGTTCCCGCCGGAGCCGCAGTTCTGATTGGCCTGGGCGTGCTCTTTCTCTTGCACACCGCCGGGCTATTTGAATTCGGCCTCGATCGTTTCTGGCCGCTCATCCTGATCTTTCTCGGCGTCTGGCTCTTTGCCAAGCAGTGGGGGCTGATCGGTGGAACTCGCGTGGGATGCCAATGCGAACATTGCCGCACCCGCAGGCTCATGGGACCGGCAATGCTCATCACTTTGGGCATACTTTTTCTGCTCGACAGCGTTTCCCGCGTGGGCTTTGGCAGAACCTGGCCCGCCATTTTGCTGGTGATTGGAGTCGTTAAGCTGATGCAAGGGAATGCTTCCAATGCAGGACACATCGGTGCTTCGCCTCTGGGATCGTCGGGCTTTCCGCCCAACACTCCGCCGCCTCCGGCAGTGCAGACTACAGTGCAGAGTACAGTGCAAAGTACGGAGCCACCTTCTTCTGGCGAGGTGAAAAATGTCTAACCCTGTCATGACTCCCGGAGTTCCGCCGATTGTTCCACCGCCGCCGCGACGCCGTTCCCTTGCCGGCCCGTTCGTCCTGATCGTTCTCGGCACGGTCTTTCTGATGGCCACCATGCGCGTCCTCTCCATCAGCCGCCTGGCGCATTTGTTCGCCAACTATTGGCCCGCGCTGCTGATTGTGTGGGGAGTGATCAAGCTGATCGAGCATCAGCGCGCGCAGCGCGAGGGTTATCGCGCCTCTGGAATTGGTGGAGGAGGAGTTGTCCTGATCGTGATGATCGTGGTCTTCGGTCTGATCGCGACGCAGATCGAGCATGTGAACTGGTCCGGCTTGCACGACCAGTTCAACTTCGACGACAGCGACTTCAACAATATCTTCGGACAATCCTACAATTTCAACGATCATCTCGAGCAGGACTTCCCGGCGGGAGCCAGCCTCAAGATCATCGACACTCACGGCGCTGTGAGTGTCCACGCCTCCGACGACAACAAGATCACGGTCGTCGTTCGCAAGCGCATAGGGGCCGACAATCAGAATGACGCCGACAAGTACGACCGCGAAACCAAGCCCACCATCACCACGATCGGCGGCCTGGTTACGGTTGACGCCAAGGCCGAAGCCGCCGGAGATCATCCCGTCGAAACCGATCTCGACATTTCCCTGCCGCGCAAAGCGCAGGTTTCCGTTACGTCCCGCCGCGGCGATGTGAACGTGTCCGGCCGCGATAGCGGTGTCGATATCTCCGCTCAACATTCCGACACGACCGTCGACGACGTGAACAGCAACGTCAAGGTGAGTCAGGAAAAGGGCTCGGTGAAGATCGAACAGGTCACCGGTGACGTACACGTTCAGGGACGAGTCAACGAAGTCTCGGTAGCCGACGTAAAAGGCGCGGTACAACTTGACGGCGAGTTTCAGGAAAGCATCAAACTTGCCCGCATCTCAAAAACTGTGATCTTCAAGTCTTCGCGCACCGACATGGAGTTCTCGCGCATTGAAGGAGAACTCAATTTGGATGCCGACGAACTTCACGCCGAGCAAATTACGGGACCGCTGCACCTGACCACGCGATCGAAAAACATCCGCCTTGAACAGGTCTCAGGCGATGTCCGCCTGCAGGATGACAATGGCGCGGTTGAAGTAGGAATGCGCACCCTGGGTAACGTACAAATCGACAACCGCAACGGCGACATCCAGTTGAGTCTGCCCGATAAGGTGGGATTCCGTCTGGATGCGCGCACGCGCGACGGCGAGATTCAATCAGATTTTTCCGAATTGAAAGTAAACAACGACGAGCACGAAGCCAAAGCCAGCGGCAGCGTGGGCAATGCTTCGTCCCACATCGTGCTCAACAACGAACACGACGGCATCGAGATCCGCAAAGCCAGTTCGACGCCTCCCAAACCGCCCGAGCCGCCGAAGGCAGGTAAAGCTTTGCCTCCGCCCAAAGAGAAAGTCGAGCCAACCGAGAACTGAGAAGGACTGAGGTTTCAAAGTTTCAAGGTTTCAAAGTTTCAAGGTTTCAAAGTTTCAAGGTTTCAAAGTTTCAAAGCGACGGGTTAACCTTTGAGACTTTGAAACTCTGAAACCTTGAAACCTGGGCTATCACAGTCTCTTTGCCACTAAACCTTCCACTCGCTCCAGCACTTCATCCTCGCTCAGCGCCGAAGAATTAAGCACCACCGCATCCTTAGCCGCCACCAGGGGAGATGCGGCTCGCGTGCGATCGCGCCGATCGCGCTCGCGCAGGTCTGCAGCAACATTGGCCGCCACGTCCCCCTTGATTTTCTGCTGCGCCATGCGGCGCTGCTCGCGCACCACCGGATCGGCATCCAGAAAAATCTTCAAGTCCGCGTCGGGAAAGACTTCTGTTCCAATGTCGCGCCCCTCCATCACCACGCCGCCGCCCGCGCCCATTTCCCGCTGGCGAGCCACCATCAACTCACGAACCTTGGGATGCACCGACACTCGCGAAGCCCCTTCGGACACATCGCGCTCCCGGATGCGGGACGAAACGTCGCGCCCATCGAGCAGCGTGCGGTTCCCGCCAAGCGTAGGCTCCAGCTGAATGCGGGCATTCTGAGCCAGCTTGACCAGAGCCGCTTCGTCGTCGAAAGAAATGTCTTTGTCGATGGCTTTGAGCGCCAGCGCGCGATACATTGCCCCACTCTCCAGATTTACATACCCCAACTTCCGCGCCAGCCGCGAGGCAATCGTGCTCTTGCCCGCCCCCGCTGGCCCATCGATGGCGATGGTCAGTTTGCGAGAGATCTGTTGGTCGGTGGTTCTGTCAGTCATTCGAAGCTACAGATTGTACACGCTGCCCTACGTGATTTAGAGAAGGGAGGGTCGCAATGGGAAGGTTTGTGGAGGGCACGGCTTCAGCCGCCGAGGGTTGGCTTTGTTCGTGTGGGAGCGGGTCTTGACCCGGTAATGCGGAGCGAAGCTCTGCGGCTGCTCGCGCCACCTGTTGGAACGGTATCTACGATAAACAAATCGACCCCGCGCGCACCTGTTCCGGTGTCCACCCCATCCCGCAGCCTCCGAATGCTCAACGAATCATGCCGCTTCGCCAACCGCACCCCGCTCGAGTCCCGCACGAGATCGCAGTGAAGATAATCTGGCACCACCAGTCCCAGCGCTCGAAACAACAGAATCTGCCGAGCTGTCGACTTCAATAAATCCGCGCCCCGCACTACTTCGGTGATACCCATCGCCGCATCGTCGACCACGACGGCCAACTGGTAAGCCGGCACATCATCACGCCTCCACACAATAAAGTCTCCAAAATCCTTACCGGCAGTCATCCGCTGCGGCCCGAGATGCACATCCGTGAAGCGAATCTCTTCACGCTCCGGCGCCCGAAACCGCCAATTCACTCCAGCAGGGTCGCCGTCTCGCGCGAAACGCGTGGCTACAACCGCGCCAGCTGTATCGCGATGGCGAAGCCGTGCGGCCCCGGCCACGACAGTTCCTGGTCGACACCTTCCCGGATAGACCGGTTCATCATCCCACTCGTTCGGCGGCCCCTGCAGCCTGCGCCACATCTTTCCGTGAACAAGTACAGGGATAAATCATTCCCAAATCCCGCAGCTTCCTCCACGCCTCCAAATAAAATCCACGCCGCTCACTCTGCGTATAGGGACCGTAAGGTCCTCCGCAATCCGGGCCCTCGCTCCACTCAATCCCTAACCATCCCAAATCCTCCAGCATCGCCCGCACAAACTCCGGCTGGCAGCGCTGCGAACCAAATCTTCATTGCGAAGAATCAGCTGCCCGCCACATTCAGTCGCGCGCTCCGATGCAATCCGAAACGTGCGCGCACGCCCCAGATGCAGCAGTCCAGTCGGCGAAGGTGCAAGCCGCCCGCGATAGGCGGAAGAGGAATTCTTTGAAGAGGGATTCTTCACAAGGACCTAAGCGATCGCTAACTCAAGAGGTTTCGCAATCGAATCCGACGCAGCATATTCGATATGTAAGACTCTTCTGGGCACTTCCGTTTGCGATTTAGATGATGCATGAATGAGTAAGGGTCTCATCGCGACCACACCGCCCTTGGAAACTACGCAATCGACTGGCGAGATTCGTGTCGAGAATTCGTGAATGCTGTCGGCGTTCAAAACACCGCTAGTGTGCGTCCCAGGCAAAACACGGAGAGGACCATTCTCGCTGGTCGAATCATCGAAACTGAGGCGCAGCGCGAGTACATGGCCCATAACTGTTGCCGGAGCCTGAGCGTAAGAAACCCCTTCCTTCACCGACCAAGGCCCCCAACCTGGAAGCTCGATCCGCTCTCGCAGCGGCAACGCAATATCCTGGTGCCATGCCAGCGCGAAACGGAAACGCATCAGGGCCCAGCACCTCACGCGCCAGCGTGATCATTTATGGATGCCTAGCCGTTCCGGAAACGGGGGACAAATGCAAAGCATGTCGCACGCCAGCGCGGTTTCGTCGCGGGGCTGATTGAGTGATCTCTTCGAGAAGGTGATGCAGATAATCTTGCGAAAAGAGTCCGTGCAAAATCGCAAAGCCGGTCTTGCCGATGCTCTCGCGCCAGTCCACTTCTGTCACCGCACCGCGCTGCGTGGCGCCGGCACCGCCACGACTTTCTCCGGCGTGATCTGCAGCATGGATCGTCCGCTCACATGCACGAAGCTTAATTCCCGAGCGGCAAGCAGAGCGTTCACCGCATCCTTTACTTTGGAGCGCGCAATGAAGTTGCCGAAGAAAATTTCCAGATCGGCTCGCTCAATGGCGATCACACAGTCCAGATATTTCGAGATCAATGCCGTGAGCGCCTCCTGCACCGAAAGTCCCACGCCTTCCTTGACCGCATCCGGCGCCCAGCGATACAGCACATCCCAAACCGAACCCTCGCTGGCCTTGTAGTCGACGCGCGTAATGCGCAGCTTCGACCATAACTCGCCCAGCGCCCCGTCGAGCGCCGCCAGCGACACGCTTCCGCCCAGCATTTCCTGCATCTTCTGCTTTGAGACCGGGCCATCGCGCGCGATCAATTCAAACGCATCGCAAGCGAGTGCAGAATAAGGGGACCGCGATCCCGCCTTCGGCGCCTGTTTAGGATTGCGCTCCCCCATGAGCGCATAAAAATAAGGAAATGCTGACGCCGCCACCAAAAACCCATTGTTCTCGTCGAACAGATTGGCCTCAAACGCCGCTTGTTCGCGCAGCAACCGCACCATCAACTCCGTCGCCTCCGCGGCCCGCGGATCCTTGAACGCATGCTGCCAACCTGGCAACCGATCCTCCGATCCCACAAACGCGCCAATGAATGTCGGCACCAGCAACGGCGATCGCTTGGGATACATAAGGCAGAACCCAACGTCCTCGAGAAAAGCCCGCGCCTGTTCGATCGTCTGGATAGGCTTCCCATCCAGCCGCCATTTTTCACGCCGCAGTTGTTGTAATTCCTGGTCAGTCATGAATAGCTGCGAGCTAGGAGCCATGAACTGCGAGCGAAGCAAGGCCCAAAACTCGAGCCTCGCAACTGGCAGCTAGATTCTCTTGAACGCCTTCTGAATATCCTTCATAGAGTACCGTAGCACGACCGGACGGCCATGCGGGCAAGCGTAGGGATGGTCGGTCTTGGCTAGCTCCGTCAGCAACCACTCCATTTTATTTTGTTCTAGCCGCATGTTCACTTTGATGGCTGCGTGGCAGGCAATTGACGCGGCGATGCGGGCGCGAATTTTTTCCATGTTCAGCGACTGCTCCTCGCGGGAAAACTGGTCGAGCAACTCGTGTAGCATGTGTTCCACTGCCGTCGCGTCTACTCCAGCCGGAGCGATCTTCACTGCCACGCTGCGCGCGCCAAATGGTTCGGCCTCAAATCCATTGTGCTGCAGTTCGTCGGAGATTTCGGCGAACACCGCCTGCTGCGCCGGAGACAACTCCAGCACGATCGGCATCAGCAAACGCTGGCTTTCGACTTTCTGCGCCGCGCGCTGTTTCAGTATTCGTTCAAACAACACGCGTTCGTGGGCTACATGCTGGTCGACGATCCACAAACCATTTTCGTTGACTGCCAGGATAAACGAATTGCGAATCTGTCCCAGCGGCTTGAGCGAGCTCAGCGAGGCCAGCGTAGGCTCTTCTTCTTCCCGGACGTCCAACGCTGGCGCGCAGCCATTATCGGGAATCGCGTCAACTCCGCGCGCCAAGGAAATCGCCGCATTCGCCTCGACAGCAATCCCGCCCTCGAACTGAAAGCGCGCGGAAATCGGAGGAGGTACGGGAGCCTGCAAGGCAAATCCGTTCATCCCCTCTGAGACGTGGGGTGCCCCAGGTCGCGCTTCATTTGCGAAAGCTGCGTTTGCCAGATCCGAGAACTCCGCCACTGAAGCCGCGCCGGACGCCGGATCCCAAGGTTGCGCCCCTGTTGTCATATCCGGCGTCATCGCTCCCGGCGTTAACGACTGGCTCGCCGTCGCGTGCGCCCGCATCTCCGTCACAAACTGTGGCACCGGACGCGCCTTTATCAGCGCCGCCCGCACCGAGTCGCGCACAAAATCGTGCATCACGCTCTGCTGCCGGAAGCGCACTTCGGTTTTCGAGGGATGTACATTCACATCCACCTCGCCCGCCGGCAATTCCAGAAACAGCAGCACAACGGGATACACCGCCGGCGGAATAATATTGCGGTAGGCCTCGGTCAGAGCGTGCTGCAACAGCCGGTCGCGAATCGTGCGTCCATTCACAAACACAAAAATTGAATTGCGATTCAGCTTCTGAATCTCCGGCTTCGAAACGAACCCGTGAATCCGCATCTCGCCCGGATCTTTTTCTGAAACCTCGCCATCCTCCTCCTTGCGCCGCCACGGAGGCGGCTGGGGCAAACCCACGCGCTCCAGCGCCTGGCGCGATGCCACCGCAATCAACTGATCCAGCGTTTCCTTTCCGAAGACTTGATAGACGCGCTCGCTGTACCCCGCCACCGGAGGCGCCACCAGCATGGCATTCGTAGCCGAGTGCAGCTCAAAATGTTTCTCCGGATGGGCCAGCGCATACTGCGTGACCAGCGATGCGATGTGCGACAACTCGGTCGACTCCGCCTTTAGGAATTTCTTGCGCGCCGGAGTATTAAAGAAAAGATCGCGCACCGTAATCGAAGTTCCCAGCGGCAGTCCCGCCTCTTCGACGCGCGCAATCTTACCGCCATTGATCTCGATCACAGTCCCGGCTGGATCTTCCGCAGCCTGCGTCTCCAGCCGCAGCCGGGACACTGACGCGATCGAGGGCAGCGCCTCGCCGCGAAATCCCAGCGTGGCCACGCTCAACAGGTCTTCGGCGTTCTTGATCTTCGAGGTCGCATGGCGCTCAAACGCCAGCATGGCATCGTCGCGCACCATGCCGCATCCGTTGTCGGTAATCTGGATCAGCTTTTTCCCGCCCGCCTCCACGCTGATTTTGATCCGCGTCGCCCCGGCGTCGAGCGAGTTCTCCAGCATCTCCTTCACCACCGAAGCAGGCCGCTCCACCACCTCGCCCGCGGCGATCTGGTTGGCAACGGTTTCGGAAAGTACGTGGATGCGTCCCATGGGCAGTATTAGTGGTGAGTGGCTAGTGGTCAGTTTCGCAGATGAAGTGGAAAAAACAAAGAAGCGGATGGACGGCCCGCGCCCGCGGGGGTTGCTCGTGCTGGCTCTAATCGGGGCTTCGTCGCACGGGAGGACGCCTCCAAGCGTTCTGCGGGTTACTTCGGTTGTTACCCATGCACCAATATTGATGCAGTGTTCATCAAGCCGTAACATTCCGCTGCTACACCTCGGGTATGGATCTGTACGTGTCCAACACGCTGATCCTTTCCGACCTGCACTTGGGTGCAGAGACCAGTCATGCGCGCGAGGCCACGCGCGTGCTCAAGCAGAATCGCTTCCAGCGGCTGATTTTGCTGGGTGACATTTTTGCGGATCTTAACTTCGCCCGCCTCACCAAAGATCATTGGAAACTTCTCGGGTACATTCGCAAGCTCTCGAATCCCAAGCGCAACATCGAAGTTGTCTGGGTCGAGGGCAATCACGATCACGGGCTGACCAACATCATGTCGCACCTGGTCGGGGTTCGCGTTTACCAGGATTACGAGTGGGAATACGGCGGGCTGCGGCACATCGCGATTCACGGTCACCAGTTTGACGGATTTCAGGTGAACCGGGTCCGGCTTAGCCAGTGTGGTACGTCGCTTTATCTGCGGTTGCAGAAGATGGACCTAAAGAGGAAGCCGGTCGCGCGGCTGATAGACCGGCTGAATACGCGCTGGCTGCGCATGTCGCCGAAAGTGGCGGCGGGAGCGCTGGCTTATGCGGCGCAGCACGGGGCGAACCGCATCTTCTGCGGGCATACTCACGAAGCCATTCACATGCAACAGGACGGAATTGACTACTACAACTCGGGCGGGTGGGTCGATTCACGGCTCACTTATCTGACCATCGACGAACAGGGGGTCCAAATCCATGACTTCAACGAGCATGCGTTCAACGACCATGAGTTCAACGAGCATCCTTGCGATGAGCGAGTTGACCATCGTGATTCCGGCGAAGAACGAGGCGAAGCTGATTCCGCGTTTGCTGACGTCGCTGACGAATCAGGACTACTCGAAGATGTCGAGTACGAGAATATTAGTAGCTGATGCGAACTCAACCGATGCGACGCGCGAGATCGTGATGAGCTTCCGCGATCGCCTGAACGTGAGCGTGATTCACGGGGGAATGCCCTCGGTGGGGCGCAATCAGGGCGCGGCGCAGGCCGACACTCCTCATGTGCTTTTTCTGGACGCGGACATCGAACTAGCCGATCGGTCGCTGATTCGGCGCTGCATGGAACTGGCGCGAGGGAAGGATCTGCATTGCGTGACCACGAATATTCTGTGCAGTGAAGGCAGCTGGCTCGACAAAGCGTTTTATATGGGCAACGACTTCTTTCAGTACTTGTCGTATCTGCATCGCCCCTTTGCCACCGGCATGTTCATGCTGTTCGACCGCAAGAAATTCTGGCAGCTGGGCGGATTTCACGAGCAGATTTTGTTTGCGGAAGACTATCGCCTGAGCCAGCAAGTCGAGCGCAAACACTTCGCCATCGTGCGCGGAGGAGTCCGCACCACCAATCGCCGATTCAAAAAAATGGGACATTTGCGCGTAGGCTGGCTGTTCCGTGGACCGCGATGAACTTCTGGAATGAAAAATACTTCTTGCGCGACCATAAGTATTGGGCGGCAGAGGCGGACAGCGCGCCGCGAGTGTAGAAAGACAATTTGAAGGCCGGCGATGAACCGTGCACGTTCGTCAGGGGCCAAAAGCCCGCGTCGTTCTACGATTCTGTGGCACGGCTGAAGCCGTGCCCTTCCCAAGCCATCTCTGCAATGGGTGTACGGAAGGGTTGGCTCCTCCCTTCCGCATCGGAGAACCCTAGAATCGAAACACAACGCCCGCCGACAGGCGGAGATTATTCTGAGTAGAGCTGAAGAATTTCGTGCGCAAGTAATCACCTTCAGCGCGCAAGGCGACCGGACCGAAGAGTCGATAATCAAGACCTCCGCCCACTGCGTACGCGAACGAAGTATTGGAGGGTGAGGGTAAAGTTCCCCCCGTGTGGATGTGGGCCACGCCCACCATTACCTCGCCAAAGGGCATGAACTTCCCCACGGGCACGGAGAGTCGGGGACCAACCAGGTATTCCTGCTCATGGCCGGTGACATTTACATTAGTTGGACCATTAGCGGTGGCCTCAGTAAAGCTCTGGGAGCCGTAGTGACCGCTGACGTCGCCGACAATGCCAACAAATGGCAAGACCTTCCCCTCGAACGAAGCTTCCCATCCGTGGAGATTGGGATTGCTGATGGTGGTGGTGACCAGACCCGAATTGAACGCCGAAGAGTTAGTACGTTCGTAGGAAAATCCGAGGAACACGTTTCCGGATGGGATTTGGGCGTTGGCCAAGCCTGCAAAAAGAAATAACGCGGCGCCGATGCATGCAGCTTTCAGCATGAGAAAACTCTCCCTTCCTGGCATCCATGAACCCCTGCTTGACGCTAAAGTTTTGGATGTGTGGAGAAGAGATTCGGATCACAGCCAATTGGTTGATGCCGAAATAGGACCTTAGAGGTAATGATCAGAAACGCCAGACAATTCCCGTGGAAGCCCGGTAGTCGTCCTGGTTGGCGCTGGCGTAATTGTCGTGCACATAGTCGCCCTGCACGCGCCAGGAGAACCTTTTGAAGTGAAGTCTGTAATCCACGCCGCCCCCCACATCGATCGCGATTGGGTTATAGATGAAGCCGTCCGAGTTGATGTGCCGGATGCCGGCCATGGCGTGGACGAAGGGGCGCCATTTTCCGTAGTTGAAGGAAATGCGCGGGCCGCCCAGGAAAATATATTGAGTAACTGGAGTAGAGCCACGCCGATAGTAACCGCTGCCATCGAGCACGATTCCGAGCTTCGGAAAGCGGGTGAAGGGCAAGTCCTCGAATGAGCCCTCGAAACCGCGATAGCTCTGCTTGTTGATGACGTCGGTAAGTTGGCCGTAGGAGACACCAGCGTAGACGTTGCCGCTGGGAAGAAGTCCATTAAATTGTGCCGCCATGGGAATCGCGAACAAAATGAGACCGGCAAACGCCAGCACCGAGGCAGCAGTTTTCGACACGAATTATTCCTCCCCGGCGGCTGCGCCGGCAAAAAATGCATTTTAAATCAACGAAATCTGTTAGATGCAGTGTACCGGATGCCCAAGATGTCTCAGATGCCAAATTTTGTACCGGACCGGTTTTGGGCCGCGGTTAATGAAAATTTACCGGATATTCATGGTGCCAAAACCCACCGAGCCACGTCTATCTAGTAGCATGCAACCATTCGACATGAATTGGCAAATAAGCGAGCAGCCGGGATTTGCGGTTGCCTTTGAATACCCCAAGGAGTTGAAGTTGAAACTCAGTCTGGAAACTCGCAATTGTGGCGATGTCATCATCGTGCACTGCCAGGGGCGCATCGTATATCGCGATGAAGCCGCGGCGCTGTCGCGCGTGGTCGGCGAGGTGCTGCAACAGGCGCGCAAGCTAGTGCTCGATTTGAGCGGCGTGAGTTCGATGGACAGCGCCGGCATCGGCGAACTGGCCTTGCTGCAGACCTGGGCTCAGGGACAGAACGTAAGTCTGAAGTGCGCCGGACCGAGCCCGTTGGTCAGGACGCTGCTTGACCTTACCAATCTGGATTCCGTGCTGCAGGTGCATCCGAGTGTGGATGAGGCGCTGGCATCGTTCCGCGAAGAGCAGGTCTGCGCCGACTGCTGAGCTGCGTGGAAATTTCATCAGGGAGCAAAGTTCGCTTTGCTCCTTTTTTATTTCGGGTCAACGGATCGAGTTCAAAGATCCTAACCGAAGAGGTCATTAAGGGACTCGCGGAGGTCGCTAGGAAAATCGGACTTGAGCTAGTTTTCACGCTGGAAACGGTAGCGTCCTTTGCGATCGATAGGCAGCGACTCGGCCACTTTCAGGAATGCCCGGGCGGCGTGCGACAAGTTCGCGCCTTTTCGGTAAACGAGTCGCAGTTTGCGCTTTAACTGCAATTCACGCACGCGGATCGCTACCAGTTCGCCTCTGGCTAACTCGTTCTCCACGCTGATTTCGGGGACGAAGGCCACTCCATGTCCCATGGCTACGAATTGTTTTATGGCTTGCAGGGTCGGAAGCTCCAGGCCCATGTGAAGAGGAGTTTTGTGAGTCTTGAATAGTTGCAGGACTTTCTCGCGGTAAGGCGACGAAACGATGTGGGCGACAAACGATTCCGCGCCCAACTGCTGAATGCTGACTTGCGGCGCGGAAGCCAGCGGATGTTTCGGCGGGACGACGAACACGAGTTCATCGAGATATACCACCACAGAATGCAGGCTCGCTTCCTGCGGTTCATAGGACAGCACGCCGAATTCGACGGCGTAGCGCAGAACGTCATCCGGGATGTGACTACCCAGAGCGCGTTCGACTTTGATTTTGATCATGGGATGCAGGCGGCGGAACTCGGCCAGCAGCGGCAGCAGGTAGAGCGCGGTGAATTCGTTGGCCGCAATGACCAGCTTGCCTTTCTGCAGTTCGCGGAGCTCAGTCAAAGACTCGGATGCTTCAGTGCGCAGATTGATCAGCTTTTCGGCGTACTCGTGTAGGACCTTGCCTGCATCGGTGAGGACGCCCTCGCGCGAAGAGCGGTCGAAGAGAGCTTCGCCTAGCTCGTCTTCGAGCTTTCGGATGGTCTGACTGACTGCAGACTGGGTGCGAAAAAGCTTTTCGGCGGCCCGGGAAAACCGGCGCTCGCGTGCCACCGCGAGAAAGACTTCCAGTTGAGAAAGCTCCATAAACCCCCTTCTTAATTATTCTCCAGGAAGTATTAGTAAAACTTATTATATAGTTATTGCTAATCATAGGTGAAGAATTATAAGTTTTCCTTCTATCGCCTCCGCCCTTACCATTATGAAAGTCAGCTTAGTTTTGAGGGAGATCCATGACCGCAGAGCGCGCCCGCATTACCATTTTCGACACGACACTTCGCGACGGGGAGCAGTCCCCGGGTTGCACTATGAATCAGCAGGAGAAGCTGCGCCTGGCTCATCAGCTCGACCGTCTGGGCGTGGACGTGATCGAGGCCGGTTTTCCCATCGCCTCGGATGGAGATTTCGAGTCAGTGAGGGCGATCGCTTCGGCGGTGCGGCGCCCGATTATCGCTGGATTGGCCCGCGCCTGCCGTTCTGACATTGAGCGTGCCTGGGAAGCTTTGAAGGACGCGGCACGGCCGCGCATTC
>Ga0185299_10002009_pt1 | contig 34090 bp, 27 predicted proteins | sample PaiPotPPA55metaG_FD_128002 | JGI IMG/M metagenome (GOLD analysis project Ga0185299, IMG submission 128002) | Iron sulfur acid spring bacterial and archeal communities from Banff, Canada, to study Microbial Dark Matter (Phase II) - Paint Pots PPA... ...
GCCACCCGGAACCAGGTGAAGAATAATGGGGTCCACGCGTCGTCGAGCGCTCGGCTGCCGCGTCACGTCCGCGATTACCTGCCCACTCCCGCCGGTCCCAAGGCTGGCTAAGCGAGGCAGACGGCTGGAGCGACTCCTTGCCGTGGGCAGAATACTTAGTCATCTATTAACCAGATATCTTATAGAAGCCAGTAAATCGTAACATCGTACTAAGATATGCTATGTACCCCTACAATACAGCCTGATTAAGTACTTTTCTCTTGCTCATGGCGTGCAACAAAATGAACTGGCGGCAACACGGAGGTTACCCCACGCTTCGGCTCCGCTCCGGCCAGATGAGACTGCAATTCTTCGGTTCCTATACAAAGGACGGGAGGGCGCACCTTCGGACATGGGAGTGAACTGGTTTGTTCACCGTGTTGTCCGCGGAGGCTCGCAAGTTACACATTATACATGGTATATGCTAAACATCGCCCGCTCGTAAATGAGCATAGCGCTCAGCGGAATGTTCTAGAGTCGCATTCTGCCACCCGGAACCAGGTGAAGAATAATGGGGTCCACGCGTCGTCGAGCGCTCGGCTGCCGCGTCACGTCCGCGATTACCTGCCCACTCCCGCCGGTCCCAAGGCTGGCTAAGCGAGGCAGACGGCTGCAATAATAATGGGAGCCTCGTACATAAGACCTTAATATTAGATTAGTGACTTCCGTTAGGTGTGTCGGCTACTACTTTATTATCTGTCAGGTACGCGCAGATTCATTGATGTCCGTCACTAATATATGGTACACTACGGACGCGCCACAAAAATAATAACGGCGCTCCGGAACGGGTATATGACCAATCACGAAGAAGAAGTTATTGATGAACTCAAAAAAATGACCCGCCTTCTCTCTATAATCGCGACCCACGGGCTCAGCCAGCGTGATCAGATCGCAGCCCTTGCCCGTGCGGGTTTCACTCCTAAAGAGACGGGCGAACTCCTCGGCACCACGTCCAACACAGTCAGCGTTTACCTGTCGGCAATTCGAAAGGCGGCAAAGCGTGCAAAAAGCTGAAGAAGGACTCATTGCGAGCAAGCTGGACACGCTAATCCAGCTGGTTGCTGTGGCCCTTACAGAAAACAGGAAGGGGCAAAAGGAACAGATCCGGCTGTTGGCGCTCGCAGGCATGGCTCCCGGGCGCATTGCCGAGATACTCGGCACAAGCGGAAACAGCGTTAACGGAGCTATTGCAAAGATGCGCGAGGCGAAGATATTACCGGATCGGAAATGAGGCCAAGATGCCCAAAGTTGAAAGCACCTCAGGCGTGGAAAAGACTTTGCGGTTACTCGCACTGATCGCGCTCGACGGCAAGAAACAGAAAGAGCAGATTCAGCTGCTCGACAAGGCCGGGTTTGGCCCGTCCGATATAGCTGACATGCTTGGGTCGACGCCGAAAGCGATTAGTGTCAGGCTCGCGGAGTTGCGGCGCGCCAGGCGTAATTCAGGAAACATTTAATCAGGGGCAACGTTCGCTGACCGAAAGGAGTTAACGATGGCTGGCAAACAGAACAATGGTCAACGGGACACAACAGCGGAGTTACTGAAGGATCTGCTCATTGTCGAACTCGCGAAAGCGGGTGTCCAGCAGAAGGAAATTCGGAAGATCGCCGGCTGTGATATGCGTCGCGTCAGCCGAATCGCAAAGGCCATCAAGAACTCGAAGCCGGGCGCAGTGGAGTAGTAGAGCATGCCCGCGATACGCTTGAACGTCAGATTGTTGCAGCGGATGAGCGACAAGACCGGAAAACCGGTCCAGTACATCCGTGAGCAAGTAAGCAAAAGAGCGAGAAGGCTGGATATTCCCTCAACCGCGGCGCAGCTGATCTGGGCCAAGCAGCTCGGAATCGGAGTGACCAGCGCGCTCGCACGGGCGGCTCCTGAAGTACGCCAGGAGGTGCGCAGCGTCGGCGCCCCGCGACCTGAACGCGCACCGTCGCCGCGCCGCCCATCCCCCAGAAACCACCGCAAGTCGGCGGTGATCAACGATCAAACAGTTCGGGCGTTGATACGGGATCAACAGCTGTACGGGCGGTGCAAGGATTTGTTTCGCGCAAAGCACCACTTCGACCGGGTGATCCGGGAAGCGACTACATTGCTGGATGATCGGCTGAAGACAAGAACCGGAATTCAGAACTTGAGTCCCGAGAATCTCGTCAACAAGGCGATGAATCCTGACCCTGATAAAGCGGTGATTGAAGTCACTTCGAATGGCGCCGAGCAGGCGGGGTTCCACAGCATCTGCAAAGGCATCATGCTCGCGTTTCGAAACAAGGCGCACCACTCGCTGAGCGACGCGTTCACCCGCGAGGACGCTTTGAAATTCTGCGGCTTTCTGGACACCCTTCTCAACATGATTGATAACGCGACGATCCATCAAGATCGCGTAAAAGCGGGGCTCGCATGACGAATGCCATAGAGGTATCGGACTCCCTTTCCAACACCGAGGAGCAAATAGAGCGAGCCGCCAAGACCGTGGGGCGTGGAGCGCGGAGAATCGTGTTCGAGGCAATCTACCATCACAAGGCGAAAGCAAAATCCGTTGGGGATATTGCCCGGAAGACAGGATTAAGCCGACTGCGCGTTTTGCAGGAAGGCAGGCACCTTTCCCGCAGAGGAATCGTCCGACAGACAAAAAAGAACGGCGACACCGCCTACGAGATGATTGAGTTCTTTCATGCCCATAAGAAAGAGATTTTGCGCTTCGCTGCTGACCCCAAGAAGCTGGCCAAGCTCCCCACGAAGCGAAAGTTAGGTGCCACGCTGCCGAAGTTTGTGACCATCTCGTCGGCCGGTGCAACTGTGAATCGCATCACGATTGACGATGTACGCTCCTTTGCAAAGATCAGGAAGATCAACGGTGCCGGATCGCTTCCTGCATCAGTTACCAAGGGCCAGTTCAAGCGTGGTGTCCAGGCGATCATTGGCGAACCGGGAACTTTTAAGGACTGGCCCGGTGAAAAAAGCGACCTGTATACAACAAGGATTCGAATTCATGGGAAGAGGCTTGCAGCAGCTTTTGCGTTCAAGGGGCCTGGAGAGAAGGGAAAATTGGTTCCTGGACGGATGGGGAAAAACGGCGATCAGGCGCAGCGCCTGTTCCAGGAAGAAGCCGACGTGTTCTTCGTTCAGCATTGGCGAGAAATTGATCCGAGCGTCATCGAGTTGATGCGGAGCCTGGCGGTCGCAAAGTCAGTAACAACCGGAAAGCGCATTTGGTACGGTGTGATCGATGGGAAGGATTCTCAGCGACTATGTTTGGCGTATCCGGCCTACTTCAATGCATAAAGATAAATGAACGGATCAACGTGACGCCTCAGCCGCCGGGCCCCATCCAGGTTTGCGTTTTTCCGCCAGCAACTCGCCTCGACGTGGGACTACCTATTGTATGTTGCAATACGTCATTAGATATGATTAAGTAGTGACGTATTGAGACTATCGATGGCAGAGTCCCTTCAGAAGATTATCCGGTACGTCGGCAAACACGGAATCGTTAGGCCCCGCGATATCGAGGCCATCGGCCTTCCGCGGGAGTATCTTGTTCGTCTACACCGGAAAGGCAAGCTTAATCGGCCTTCACGTGGAATCTACACACTTCCAGGCGCCAACGTGACGGAACGCCACTCTTACGCTGAAGTAGCGAAGCGGGTACCCGAAGGTGCAATCTGCCTGCTTTCGGCTCTCGCCTTTCACGAGATGACGACCCAGAGTCCTGCCTCGGTTTGGATCGCTCTCCGCAAAGGAGCACGAACGCCTGCCCTGGTCTCGCCTTCACTCAGGATCGTACGTCTCTCCGGTGCGTCGCTGACTAGAGGAATTGAAGACCATACAATTGAGGGTGTGCAGGTCCGCGTCTATTCAGCCGCGAAGACCGTCGCCGACTGTTTCAAATTTAGGAACAAAATCGGACTCGATGTCGCAATAGAAGCTCTGAAGGATTGTCTTCGCCAGAAAAAAGCCAACGTCAGCGAAATCTACCGCTACGCCAAAGTCTGCCGAGTCAGCAATGTCATTCGCCCCTACATGGAGGCGCTGTGACAGGGCTCCAATAATGCCAAGTGTTTGAGATGGAAAAATCACGATGAGCTCGATCGCGAGCATCGCCAGAGGCAGAGATTTTGCAGACGGTGTCTGCAGAATCTGTAAGCGCTATTGATCCCATAACATAGAGCGCGACTGCTAAACGATTTCCGTCTGTGCCACCATGTCTACGGCGAGTTGCTGTTTCAAACCACAGATAAATAAGTAATTTATGTATTATTATGCATGAAGTTTTAATAAACGAATTGACGATTTGAGTCACAAAGAATAGCATAACTGTGGAGGATCAGAAAATGCGGCCGAGCACACTTGAGCAGTTGAGGCGACATCTCCGCCCTGGACGTGTGTACCGCAGAGAAGAACTTTTGCCCTGGTCCCACAGTGTTGATCGACACCTCAAAGAACTCACTGTCGACGGGACCCTCCAGAAGCTCCGTACCGGCTTGTACTACAGCCCTCGTAAGTTTGAATTTGGAGAGGCTCCCGCGGACGAGCACGAGCTAGTGAAGGCGTTCTTGAAGACGGACCGGTTTGTCCTCACTTCCCCGAATGCCTACAACCAGTTGGGACTTGGCACGACGCAGCTCTACAACAAGCGCGTTGTCTACAATCAAAAACGGCATGGGACATTTCCGCTCGGCAATCGGATGGTCACTTTCGAGCGCCGCATGAATGTTCCAAGGCAACTCTCTCCCGAGTTTCTGCTAGTCGATCTTGTCAATGAACTAGGTGATCTTGCGGAGGATCGGGACGCCGTTCTTTCTCGCGTTCGCGAAAAAGCCAAAGAGATGGATCCGAGAAGGCTTTCGCGGGCAGTTGCTCTGTACGGCAAATACTCCACGCAGAAAAAGTTTCAGGAGATGTTGCACCATTCCGGCTGAGTCTTTTCTGCACCAGCGGGATGACTTCAAGGCCCTTGAGACTGTTGCCGACAGCGAGAAGATCAATGATCCGGCTCTCGTGAAAAAGGACTACTGGATCATGCACGCCGTCTTTGGACTTAAACAGCTTGGCTTGGGTACTCACCACGCAACAACATCATGATTCCTCGAATCCGTGATCGCGAAACTTAAGTGTTCGACAGTTCTCGGTGACTGTTCGGACGGTTTGCTCGGGAACACCCGCACGAACCTCGGCGTCAATCTCTAAGGTAACTCTTACGTTCGCATCAACTAGGCCGGCTAAATGAGCTACAACTTCGTCGCCAATCCGGCCTGCGTCACGGCCCAGGCGAGTTGGGTCAAGGTTCACAGTTCCGTGGAACCGCTTTGGCGCGGTAACGCGAGGTGCAATTCCGGTAGAATTGTCGGCCCCATCTTGTCCCAAAGTTTCCTGGGAAGCTCCGGCCTGCCCCGAAGCTCTGTCCGCGGACGTACCAGACTCGATCACCGCAGAATCGGCCGCAAACTGACGACGCGCTACCTCTGGCTTCACCAGGACCCCAGAGTTCGGGTCAGCCAACATCAGAGGTTGGCCAGGCCGCAGGCCGCGATATCTTCCTGTGGCCTCGTCGTAGCTGTCTGCATATGCAAATGACTCCTGCTCCCAGGTGAGCAGACCAAGACCATCTACTATCGCATTGAGAAGGACTTGTGGTCCGGAGAGTCGCGGGAGATAGATGTAGCGTGCAAAATCTTCGATCAGCTGCCTCACCGTCACGTAGTCCCCGCGCCAGAGAGGAACGCGATCCAACTCGATGCGTAATCGCGTTCCTGCGAGAGACGTTATCAGCAGCTCATCCTTGCGCAATCTTTTCGTGGCCCGCGCCGCCAGTGGCTCCTCTCCCGAAAGGCGAAACGCCTGCCACTTTACGTCATCTTGCGGGGCGGGCTGTGTTGGTACGAGCAGCCATTGATAAGCATCTGGGACACGTGATCTAACGAGTCCGTCGGAGTTCTTACTTTGGTCCTCCGCTTGCTTTACTTGGGGCATCGTCAATTCAAGCAGCTCACGGTCATCGACGATCGATTCCCATGCCAAGTACCGTCTGATAGCGTCATCCAGGTCTTGCAAGAGCATCTTGTCCACGGCCAGGAACACAAGCGTATTGCGGTAAAGGCGGGGCGCGCTGCCGCGCGACTCCAGAAATGCGTTGGCGGCTACCAACGCAGGGCTTGCCGCATCTCTCGTGTAAGGGTACTCAATGCGCAGGACGATCAGTCGAGCGTCAAGATCATCGGGTACATCCTGGCCAGTTTGAGGAAGAGCATGAACGGCGCTGAACCCCCCGCGGTCACGGAGATCCACACGAATCCGTCGATCGAGCTCCTGCACCATCTTGTCAGGGTCAGATTTGAGTTGCTCGGCGCGATCTTCGGCGATCTTGGTGACAGTCGGTTGGGTTGAGTACCAGTACCGAGCAGCATCGTGATACAGATAAGTTGCGGCGCTGCTAAGCCGCCGCAGTGCGTCGCCAAAAATAGCAGGCGACTCTCCGGGCATTACGCAACCTAACTTAATACGGCGGTCTTCGAGCCCACGATGAGCCGCAGTAGCGGTCGGAGCAGAACCTAGATAAACCGTTCGCGCGACGCGCCGGCACGCCGAAAACTTGCCGAGGTTCGGAATCTCTCCGTCAATCCGCAGGGGAAGCGAGTTCGGCCCGTCCACGTCCTTCTCGATCACCGGCACCCAATTGTCGGAGAGATACCGGGTTAGTTCAAACTGTACCCTTGAATCGTCAATCGGAATGGTGGACGGCAAAATGAGAGGGTTGCGATCATTTTTCTCCCACAAGCTATGAATAACCGAAGCCATCAGGCGCAAAACGCCCCGGGTCCGCTGAAATTTCAGCAGCGTGGACCAATCCGTATAGAGGCGATCAAAAATTTCCGGATGGATGGGGTAAGCGGCCTTTAGGCGCTTCTCGTAATCAGCTTCGCGCGTTTCGGGCGGGAATTCCTGGTGCTGTGTTCGGTACAAATCGGAAAATGCCCGAGCGACTGTATCACGACCCACAAACTGCACTTGCTCCACCATGGGCTCAAATAACCGACGACGTACAATCTCGAAGCTCTCCTCTGCGCTCGCGGGACGCCATGAAGTTTCGACGCGGCCCACAGCATTGCGCAATCTGTCGAGAGCAGCGCGGCCCCGTTCGCCTCCTACCTCAACATCGTCCGCGACCGCATGAGGAGAGCCGGAAGTATCCGACGCAGGTAGACTGATAACCAGAAGGCACCGTTTAGTATCCTTGGCGGCTTCTGTGAGCGTCTGGGCAAATGTGAAATGAGTCTCAAAGTCGCCACCGGGCAAATCTCTTCGTTCATGCAATTGGCGAGCGTAGGCTACCCATTCGTCAATGAGGATCAGGCAGGGACTGTACTGGTCCATCAACTCACGCAAGACGTCGCCAGGGTTGGTCGCTTTCTCGTCATCCGCCTTTACGCGGGAAAAGGCTTTCTTCGCTTCTTTGATTCCGCCTGCGGCAAGGCCGAGCTGCCAAGCAAGTTCACCCCAGAGTGTTCGAACCTCTGTACCGTCCGTCTTGGTAACAGGATTGCCCGGTGAAATCTTGTTACCCACGAGCACTACTCGATTCACTTTGGGCAGCTTAGTAACACCTGCCTCAGCCAGGACGGAATCAAGGCCTGATAGTTCGTTTGGGGCCGCACCCGAAAAAAGGTGATACAGCGCGAGCATGGAGTGGGTCTTTCCGCCACCGAAATTGGTTTGGAGTTGCACGACTGGGTCGCCACCTTGACCAGCAAGTCGTTCGGTCGCCCCAATGAGCAGACGCTTCAGACTTTCAGTCAAGTGCGTACGGCGGAAGAATTCGGCAGGGTCCTTATATTCGTCGGAACCTTCTCCCCTATAGACTTGCCAAAGGTCGGCGGCAAACTCGGCCTGCTGGTAGCGACCAGTCGCCACATCCTTGTGGGGATTGATAACTTCGCGCCAGGGCCTGAGACCTCCGTTGGTCTGTCCTTCAATAGCGGTCCCTGAAGTTTTGCGGCGCTCACTGCGGGCCTGCTCGTCAAAGCGCAAGCGCAGCAGCTCCATCTTCATTTTTTCGACTTCGTCGGCCTGTGGGGCAGAGATGGCGGCCAGCAGCCGTGCGCTGCTGTCCAGTGCGCGGTAAGCATCGTCAGTGCTGAAGGGTCGCTGGTGCGCCCACCTGTTGCGCACGTCTCTCAATTCGCTAACGAGAGTCCGTTCGGCCTGACCCAATGTCTTGCGAAATACCGTATTCCACTGGCCCCAAACCACAGCCAGAACGCTTGCGATGTCCCATTGCGGATCACTTTCCGTGCCAGAAAAGCCGAGCTGCTGCGGTGGTAGAGACGCTTTGAGCTGTTCAAACCATTGTTGCTCGTATTGGGACTTCAGTTCACGCTCGACGAAAGGCGCCAGCCCCCCTCGCAAGAGGTCCAGCATTTTTCCGATACGTTCATGGTTGGTAATAGCCATATGCGAAATCGACCTAGATCAGTCTGGCCTGTTCGGGGGCGAATACCGCCTCTTTCTTGGCCATGTGCGCCAATTCAGACCACCCGAGTCCCAGCGCATTATAGGCCTGAGCTTCAATCAAAAGGCCCTTCTTCTCCGATATTCGAAAAAGCCGCAATGCCAAATCCCGCGCTAAATCGCCCTTTGAACCAAACTTGCGCAACACGTTGGCTGTTGCTTCATCTCCTGCCTTCTCGTGATAGTAAACGCGCACCAAATGGTGCGTCATTCCCCACACTGTTAACCTTCCGCCAGAAGGGTCCCAATCGATCGGCAGCTCTTCCGGCCTCAACAGACGTACGCTGCCCCCTCCAGAGCGTACTAAACCCGCTTGATCAAGAGACGTCACCGACGTGGTCTTAGCTTTCGTCAGCAGTTCCGCATCGCCGAAGCCACCATCGGAGAAGCCGTTTAGCTCAAACCATGCGATGGCCCACCGCGTCTCTGGATCAAAATCGTCTTCTTGCGCGGTGAGCACTTCAGCTTGGATCTGATTGATCATACCGAGCGCAGCTCGCACCGTGAGTTCTTTGCCCGTGCTTTCTAAAATAGAACCGTAGCGCGAATAGATGGCCATCCCCGGTCCCAAAGCTGCTTGAGCAAAGTCAACCGGTGCTACGTTCCCTTGTTGAAGGTGGCGAAGGGCTGGTGGCAGAGCAGTCTTCAATTCCTGACGAAACTGAGTGCTAGAGATGCGCTGTGCGTCCGTGGGTCGGGGACGACATGCGAGGACAATGTACGATGCTAGAGCGTTGGAGCCCATCGCTCGCATTCTCCATTTCTGAGACGCTCGCACTGGCCAAGTGGCCGTGATCTGAAATCGACTCGAAATTAGTGCTTCGAGCAATGTCTCCCAGCCCGTAGTTAAATCCACTGCGGACGTCCCATCGTCTTCCGTTCCGCTGCTCTCTTCGTCTTCCTGCCTAAACGCGTAATAAACAGTGAGGGGGAAGCGATGGTCCATCTTTTCGCGCAATGAGGTAAAAGCGCTACGAAACCCTGCCTCGAAATGCTGCTTCGCCTTCTCTTGGTCACCGTCGAACAGCTCAGGTGAGGCGGTCAATTCCGGAATCTTGGGAACGAGAAGAGTGCTGAACAATTCCGGATAGAAATCTCCGACCGTGCGCCGCAGCCAAATGTAAAAGAAGTCGCTGAGCGCCGCGTATCCTATGTTGTCGTAATAAGGCGGGTCCGTGCTGATAAGGAGATTTCCAATTCCGTTAGCGCCCGTCGCCGCATCGACTTGCCGAGCCGAACCGGCCTTTTCATTGTCGACGATCAGAGTTTCTACTGCATCGGCACAAATTCCAACGGCAGTGTGCCAACAAACGCCTCTTTCGCCCATGATATTCGACTCCGCGAAGTCCCATACCATCGGAATCGCTCCACGCCCAAAGAGCTGCATGAGCTGCTCGCCGCTGGGCTTCCAGCGACAGAACGAGTTGTTGAAGTCCGCACAACGGTCTAGAGCTAGAGCTAAGAAGATAGTGACGGTGCGAGCGTAAACCTGGGCATCTGCTGCGGGCAACCCTGACGCCGAAGCATGTCCTAGCACGTCTGTCGTGATTCCCTTTACAAGATCGCTCAACTCGACCATCGCTGTCAGTTGACGCGGCGTAAACATCTGCCAGTGTTTTCGGAAGCCGTAATTTTGTACCCGAAATCCGAGAGCCTCTAGAGGAAGGTCTGAATCTGGATAGCCGGACGGCTTTGCGGATTCAGCGATCTTCTCTTGCTCGTTTGATGCATTCAGATACGTGCGTCCTCTACGCGACTCCGCAACAACCGCAAGCATGCGCGAACCGAGGCGATTCCCTTGGGCTTCCGTCCGTACGTATTCGAAAGTGATCGGCGAGCCAGTAAGAAGACATCTAAAGCCGCCTTTTCCGACCTTGGTCCCCGCCGAAATCGACGGCGGGTCCGTTGGAGTGCCCGTCCGAACTTCGAAGTCATAAGTACCAGCAGCCTTGTCCACGACGGGATGCAGCCATGCAGGCTTGTTTTTCTTACTCGACAGAAAATAACTGCTAACGAGAGGCACATGCTTGCCCTTCGCAGCCGGGTCCGGGCTAGCCACAGTCCGCGCCCAAATCCATCCAATAACGTTGGCTTCGCTTCCCCCCTGTTGCTGAGGTAATTTCACGCTCGGGTAAAGGTGCCCGATCCTCGTTTGAGCCCGCTCTCGAATCAACCGTCCGTAATATCTAACGTCCGCTGCCAGCCCATGAGTATGCCGCCAGTTCTCGCTGCCACCGATATTGCCGCGGTCTTCCGGATTAACTGGAGGGTGGCCGATCCAGTGCGGGGCCAGTTCAAGGTTACATTTGTTCAGCAGAACGGCGACGGGATTCAAGTCGCCCGAGTGCGTCTCAAATCCCAAGCGATTCGCCTCAAGCGGAATCGAACCACCTCCGGCGAAAGGATCGTATACTGCCGGCAAGCGGCCACCCGAGTGTCGCAGCATTTCCGTCGTCGCTTCAGCGTAGACTTCGGGCGACTCACTTAGCTTTTTCGTCATCATGCGCCGCACAACGCCGAAGAGACGTTCACGCTCTGTATTTTGTAGTTCCTCAGTAGGCCAGATCTCTGGATGAGCTTCAGGGTCATCCACTACTGAGGCGAAAAGAACGGCGCGGGCAGTTGGCAATGGCAGCCGCGCCCACCAATGGTGAATTCCTTTGGGGTGAGGTCCAATTCCCGGCATCTTGTCATACGCCGACGCGTCATTGATCTCAGGTAGCGGTAGCGCCACTTCGATCAGCTTTTTCTTGTAGGGTGTACTCACGGGCAGGCCGCAATGAGTTTCGAGTTGGCGGTGAGGACCTCGATGCCACCTTCTGTGCAATCGTTATCATGGGTGACGAACTTCCATCCATTGTGGCGGCACGATTCGACGAGCAACCCGTCATTTATGTCCATCGCCCCGGATTCAAAATCCCTTAGGACTTGATCTATGTTGATGCTGGCAAACGGGTAATCATGGCGGGAACAAAGCTTGAGAATTTGGTGAGCGAAGAATGAAGCAGCGGCGCCGACCGCAGCAAAATCGGGTGATTTACGGAACTCCTTTAGCTTGCCATATTTCTTCTGATACGCGCCTTTGTATTCAAGGCGCCAATAGCCGCTCAAATACTCGCTGATAGTGATGGCATCTAGAACCAAGTGTACGCCGGTTGTCAGCATTTGCTTTAGGGCCGCCGAGTAAGCGGCAGGCGCCGTATTCGGATCGGAGGGAGCGGGGAAAAGATAAAGCCAAATATTGGTGTCCAGCAGCAGCGCTTCATCTTTGGCAAAGCCGTATGTTGCCAAATCATGCGCTTTATTTTTCATTGTCGCTGCCCGTCTCTTCCTTCCACGCTTGGTCAAACTCCTTTCGGTTCGCGAAATACAGCTTGGCATTGTCAACCACCCGCTTAAGCAGGGCGAGATCTTCCTGTGCCATGTCACGCACATTGAAAAGCTCGCGAATCTTCTCCTCCGGTAATTCGCCGTAAAGCTGACCAATGGCAGCGTTGAGGAATGCCGAGATAATGGTCTCGATTCTATCGAACGAAAGTGACACCTTCCGGCCTTCCCGGAGCAACGGGGCGATCTTGTCATGGACCTTCTGCCCGTCGTCAGAGGACACGCCGAGGGGAGAGCCGATGACGTCAAACGCGCGAACAATAATTTCTTGAGAAGCTGTTTCAGGCATCGCGATTCACTAAAAAATGTTCTCGGCCGTTATCGTCGAATCGAGCCGATAGGATTGGGTATCGGCAGTGTTAACCTGCAGATTCACTGTGGCTCCCGGCAGTTCGGCATGTGCCAGTGTACCGCACCCCTTCCCGTACTCGTAAAACCCATCTCCAGAAACAATCTGCATCTTTCCGCCATTACGCTCAACAAAATCGTGCAAGAACTTCAAGCCGACCCCACCAGGGCGCGATCCGGTGCGAGTTGTATTGCCCCCTTTGAGCGCCCAACAAATCGCATCTCCAGAAGACATCTCGCTCTTGAGATATGTCCGAACCTTGCTGCGAATACCCACGCCAGCATCTGCAATCGTAAAGGTTAACCGCTGCTCAAGCGGATAAAACTGGCCGCAAACGAAGATTCCAAGTCGCGAATCCGAGTGCGTTACGGAATTCTGAAAAACTTCAAAGATACTCTGCTGAGATACCTTGCCGACGCCTTCGGTCAACTTAGGAAAACCTTTCCCTTCAAGTTGACGCTTCAAATAATCGGCAAACAGCCTCTCATCATCCAGTTGAAACCGCGCAAAGGGCAAGGTGGTCCGACCCAAATCTTCCTCGGGCTTATATCCGTAATTGGTTAGAAACCCGTTTCTCCGAAGAACACTCTCAATGGCGGGGCGCACGCGAACGATCTCGATCCTGTTGAATTTATCCGCAATAAGGGCCAGCACCGCGCCTAGCGGGGCAGTCATGTTAGCGTCGAAGAAATCACACTCCGAAAGATCAAGTTCCAGTCGTCCAGAGTACAAAGACGCCGAATCAGACCACAGCCGAGCGAGGCGCTCGAATCCTTCGTGACTGCTTCTTATCGTGGCTAGCCTATGAATCATGCGGGTTGCGCGGCCTTTGCTAATAACCCGGCGAAGTCGTAATTCACGCTGGTGACCCCGAAATCTGGTTCGCGCTGAAATGGCTTGCGCAAATAGTGAACGCGCTCCCCATCTTCTGTGAATTCGACAATCGCCAAAATGAAATCCTCGGGCTTGTTCAATGAGTAGAGAATCTCATTCTTGGTTACCGTGATCGTATCGGCACCTGAAATTCGCCCCTTCACCTCGATAAAACGGAGCTTGCCAGTGCCAGGCACTCGGCTCTCAATATCATAGCCGAGCTTTTCGAACTCTCGGTCAACAGGTTCAAAGCCAAGCCTCCTTTCGATCTCCATTATGACCGAGCGAGCGCGCGCGGCGGCAGCTTGTCTGTCTGCCAATTCGACGGGGACAGCGCTTCGCTTGCCCGTCATAGCGGAGATCAAGCCAATTGGGACGACCAACAGTCCGCCTAATACAACCGGCGGCAAGGGAGAAATCTGTCCCTCCAGCTTCAACTCCGTCATTCGCTTTTCGAGCCGCCCTTGGAGTGCATCGGCGCGCTTGCGCGCTTCGTCAGAATTTAGGCGCGCATTCGGTCTTCCTGCTTGCTCTTGGAGTTTCAGCTCTTCCGCACGATGATCCCAATAGCTGATCTCTTTGGTGAGCCGCTCTTTCACCGCAGCTTCGGTCTTCGCGATCAATTCCAGCTTGCGTGACCGAACCTCTTCGAGATGTTCCGGGACAACCGTCGCGATCGCGTGCCCTTGTGCTTTTTGTTCCAACTCGCGCGATATCCAATTGGCTTCAGCGCGAGCCAGAAAACTGTCTATGCCAGGCTCATCATCCTTCAACGGCCGATAATCGAGGTAGGGGGCATAATGTAAATGCCTTGCATTGCCTGCCGAATCAAGTTCCACATAAAGCATGCGCTTGGAAACGACCCGTCGTTCACCACTACGGGTGACGCTTGCGTCCTGGATGGCGTGCTCTAGATAGAAAATGACGCGAGGCTCCATACCTGGGTCACGTTCGTCAACCAGAACTGTACCTCGCCGAAGAAGATCTCGCTGACGCTCTAGGGTCAGGTCGATAGTGGCATCCAACAAGGGATGACCGGGACAAATGAAAGCCGCCAATGCTTCCCCTTGGGGAGCGACCAGACTTTTTTCAAATGCTATGCGTTCATACTTGGGCAGTACCGGCTCACCAATGCCTAAGGCACGATCACGATTCCGCACGACAGCAGGGACGTGGGTAACCTCATATCGTCGTGGCTCACGCTGTTTCACCGAACCGCCGAGCCGGTGAAAAGCTTCGAGAAAAAAGGATTCGATGTAGTGCGGCTGGAGCCTACGTGCCTCCGCGCGTTCCATCTCCTCACGAATTCGATAAACCCGACTGGCATCCATCGAGTCCTGCGCCAGTGCCCGCTCTTCGATAAGGTCGCGCAACTGATCCCGGTCGAAGGCATTGGCGATCACCTGAGTGAGACGCGCCCGTACGTCAGGCTGCGCGCCATAACGAACCGCCTCGATCAACAGCTCGCGTAAAGGCTTGCCCTCAAACTGCAGCTTGCCGAGCACATCGAACACCTGACCGCCCAGCGCTTTACGGGCTTCATCGAGCTTTTCTAGGAGCGTATGGTAAACATCACCCTCACGCGTTTCGTCTGCGACGAGATTCCATAGATGGCAAACTTCCGTTTGCCCGATGCGGTGGATTCGCCCAAACCGCTGTTCAATACGATTTGGATTCCATGGTAGATCGTAATTAACCATCAAATGGGCACGCTGAAGGTTGATTCCCTCACCGGCAGCATCCGTTGCGAGGAGCACCTGAACTTCGGGGTTATGCCGGAAACCTTCTTGCGCGTTCATTCTCTCTTCGCGACCCATTCCACCATGAATCACAACAACAGCGCCCGTCCTGCCGAGCAGCGTTGATATTTTGCTTTCAAGGTAATTCAGAGTGTCGCGGTGCTCAGTGAAAAGCACTAGCTTCTGAGTGGGAGAAGAAGCAACGGATGGCAACTCGACAGAGCTCCGTTGATCAATTTCCTTCGCAGCCATGGCGCTACTAGTGCCATTTGTGAAGATTTCGCTTAGAAGGCTGGCAAGTTCCCGCCACTTCGTATCCGCGCCACTTCGACGTACTCCTAAAGCAAGACCTTCGAGATGCTTTAGGGTCTCAATCTCAGCTCTGAGCTCTGCAATGGTTCGAGCTGCTGTGGCTTGATCCAGAATTTGCTCCTCCACGACTTGCAGTTCGTTATCGGGAGCATCCTCTAGATCCTCAACATCCTCCTCATCGAGCTCTCGGAGGTCAGGCGTAGCTGAGACGGTCTGCCCGCCACGTTGCAAGAGCTCCAGCTCTCGCGATCGGCTCTCAAGGCGCTCACGGCGACGACGAAGAGATTGATATATCGCCTCCGGCGAAGATGCTAACCGACGCTGCAGAATAGTGAGGGCAAATCCGACGGTTCCAGAACGCTTATCGTTCTGGAGCGCCTCCGCACGGTTAAACTCCTCCGTCACGTATTCAGTGACAGCCTTATAGAGCTGGGCTTCAGACTGCGAGAGCTTGTAAGGCACCGTGTGAGCAATTCGCTCTGGGAACAGCGGGGTAGCATCGAATTTGAGGAGTTTTTCCTTGACCATCCGCCGCATCAAATCAGATACATCCGCAACATGCGCACCATCACGAAACCGACCTTCAAACCGATCACCGTCTAGAAGTGCCATAAACAGCTGAAAATCTTCGTCCTTGCCGTTGTGTGGCGTCGCCGTCATAAGCAGAAAATGCCGAGTCAGCCCTGACAGCAATTGTCCAAGCCTGTATCGCTTCGTGAACTTAACCTCTCCTCCAAAATACGTAGCTGACATCTTATGTGCTTCGTCGCAGACAATAAGATCCCACCGACAATCTGGCGCGCTCAGCTTTTGCTGCACGTCCTCGTTCCGAGAAAGTTTGTCCAGCCGGGCAATGACGAGATTTGTTTCCGAGAACCAATTTCCGGTTCGGGCAGCCTCAAGTTTGTCATTGGTCAAAATCTCGAACGGCAGATGGAAGCGACGATAAAGCTCATCCTGCCATTGCTCTGCGAGGCTTCCTGGGCAGACGACAAGACAGCGCTGCAGATCGCCTCTTGCGATGAGCTCCTTAATAAACAACCCAGCCATAATCGTTTTGCCTGCCCCTGGATCATCCGCCAACAGAAAGCGTAGAGGCTGCCGGGGCAGCATGGCGTCGTACACAGCCGTAATTTGGTGAGGCAACGGTTCTACCATTGAGGTGTGTACGGCTAGCACCGGATCAAACAAATGCGCTAACCGAATTCGGTGTGCCTCCGATACCAGACGAAACGCTGCGCCATCGCCATCGAAGCTCCAGGGCCGACCAAGCTCCACAACCTCAATCCGAGATTCGTCATGTCTGTATAGCAGCTCATTCGCAACTTTTCCGGCTGGTGTCTTGTAGGTGAGTTCCAACGCCGCAGATCCGAACCACTGGACGTTGACAACCGTGACGAGGCAGTCGGGGAGAATACCTCGAACCGTCGAATTGGATTGAAGAGATTCGAGCTTACTCATGAAAGCGGCGCGATTTCTGCACGATTTTAGCAGTTACCGAGATCACTCGGCCCTGTTTCCCCCAGAAACACCGCTTCCCGCACATCCCCGGTATCAGCTGACATAGAGCAACCACTGCCCGTCTGACGGCGAACAACTGCGTTTATTTGGTGTTCTTGGCCGAAGTCTTTTTCTCCTCATTTTTTCTCCACTCAACCCGCGCCTTCCAAAGCCGGCGTTATTCCAGCGGTGCTCCCTGTCAAGGGTCTCCGATGAACGCGAACAAACCGCGCCCTTGACAGGTCCGCGCCGCTGAACGCCTTCAAAACCGTCGCGGGTTCTCGCGAAGAAAAAATTTGTTTTGAAGGAGAAGCAGACAATGCAAAACACCACCGAAAGAAAAGACGTATACAGCCGCATCACCACACAGATCGTGGAGTATCTGGAAAAAGGCGTCCGCCCGTGGACTCGCCCATGGAATGCTGAGCACGCCGCCGGCCGGATTACCCGTCCTCTGCGTTTTAACGGCCAGCCCTACTCCGGAATCAACGTCCTGTCCCTCTGGATGTCTGCTCTCAGTCAGAACTTCGCCGCGCCGATCTGGATGACTTACCGCCAGGCCGGCGAATTGAACGCGCATGTCCGCAAGGGCGAGAAAGGCTCACTCGTAGTCTACGCCAACGCCATCACGCGGACCGAGCATGACGACAACACCGGCGAGGATGTCGAGCGTGAAATCCCTTACATAAAGGGCTACACGGTTTTCAACGTGGAGCAGATCGAAGGGTTGCCCGAAATCTACTACGCTAAGGCTGTTCCGACTCACGATCCTGTGGCGCGCATAGACCATGCGGAGAAGTTTTTCGGCAGTCTGGGTGCAACAATCAAACACGGCGGGAATCGTGCCTACTACGGCCAGGAACTAGATTACGTACAGATGCCGCCGTTTGAAGCGTTCCGGGATGCCGAGAGCTACTACGCCACTCTCGCCCACGAATTGACCCACTGGACAAAACACGCACAGCGCCTTAACCGTGACTTCGGCCGCAAGAGCTGGGGCGATGAAGGTTACAGCCGCGAAGAACTCGTTGCCGAGCTGGGATCTGCTTTCCTGTGCGCCGATCTCGAACTTCACGAGGAGCCGTGCGAAGAAAACGCCGCCTATATCGCGACGTGGCTGGAAGTCCTCAAGAAAGACAATCGCGCTATTTTTGCTGCAGCCGCTCACGCGCAACGGGCTGCCGACTACCTCAATCAGAAATCCGCCGCCGCGCAGGTCTTGGAGACCTGCGCGGCTTAATTCATTCTTCAGCCGCTCGTCTACGACAGCGGCGATGAGAGGAACCTACCTTTCGGTTGCAGCTATCGCTCAAGAATACGGAACACGCTCGCTGCTATGTGAGCAGGAACAAGTTCCTGTGGAAAAGTCTTCCCCGTTTGAAACATCTTTGCGGCAAAAACCCGCAAGCAAAGGCTTTCCCTCTGTCACAAGAATTTAACAAGGGCGAACAGAAGTTTTCTTTATGATGCTGATTACATTGCAGGTTCTCCTCAGTGGTTCGAGAAGTATCCGCGAGACTTTCCCTTCAGCGAGCAAGCGCCGTGCGAGAACGAATCCCGATTGAACGGCCATTTCGAGCAAGGCGCATCGTTCACGCAAGCAAAGCACATGATGTAAGCAGCTTCTAGCAAGAATCGGTAGCACGAGATGGGGACCGGCCGAATACGCATTCCTAAGAAGAGAACGGAACCCGTTCGCGTGGCAGGATACGTCCGTATCTCAGTCGAAAACCATTCGCATTCAACCAAGCAGAAATCCGCCATTCGCCGCTACGCAGAGAAACGGAAACTCTACGTCGCAAATATTTATCTAGATCGGACCAGCGCAACCACAGGTAATCAGATCTTAACGAGAAGTTTCGGAAGTAGGACGAAATGAGGTCCGTCAGAGAGAGCGCTTCTGAGAAGACTGCGGGACCTGCCCGAGCAGCCCAGTACGTCAGGATGTCCACGGAACACCAGCAATATTCCACAGAAAACCAGATGGACGCGATGGGCCGTTATGCGGACGGCCGCAAAATGCAAATCGTGCGCACGTACTCGGATGAAGCGAGGAGTGGTCTGAACATTGAGGGCAGGAGCGGCTTGCGCGACCTGATTCGTGATGTTGAGACCGGACGCGCCGATTACACCGATGTTTTGGTATACGACGTGAGCCGCTGGGGGCGATTCCAGGATGTGGATGAAAGTGCCTATTACGAGTACATCTGTAAACGAGCCAATGTTCGCATCCACTACTGCGCTGAGCAGTTCGAGAATGACGGTAGCCTGTCTTCGACCTTGCTCAAGACCATAAAGCGGACGATGGCTGGTGAATACAGCCGGGAACTCTCTGTGAAGGTGTTTGCCGGACAGTGCAGGTTAATTGAACGTGGATTCCGTCAGGGGGGACCCGCTGGATACGGGCTGCGCAGGCAATTGGTCGATCAAGACAGAAATCCCAAAGAAATCTTAGCCCGAGGCGTTCATAAGAGCATTCAAACTGATCGCGTCATCCTAGTTCCAGGGCCGGAATCTGAAGTTCAAGTGGTGCGGCAAATCTACGCGCGGTTCACGCAAGGGCCTTCAACAGAGAGGGAAATCGCTGGGTGGCTTAATGGACGCGGCCTGGTAACTGATCTAGGGCGCCCGTGGACGCGCGGGATAGTACACCAGATCCTAACGAATCCCAAATACGGTGGCGCAAACGTTTATAACCGCAGATCGTTCAAACTCAAGCGGAAACGAGTCGTCAACCCACCCGAGATGTGGATCAGGTGCGACGACGCCTTTACCCCGATCGTTCCGGTGGAACAGTTCAAACAAGCGCTTGCGATCATCGAAAGCCGGCACACACACCTGACGGATGAGCAATTGCTTGAACGCCTACGGAGTCTAATCGCCCGAATTGGGGAGGTGTCAGGCATCATCATTGATGAAACCGAGGACATGCCATCCAGTGCGGTCTATCAACGACGGTTCGGCGGCTTGGCGCGAGCATATGCCCTGATCGGCTATACACCGCTGCGAGACCTCAGATACATCGAGATCAATCGCACGATGCGCGAATATCACAAAGACCAGCGTTCTCGAATTATGGAAGAGTTAAAGAACCAAGGTGCCGAAGTTTGCGAGGGGAAGAATGGGCTGGTAGAGGTAAATCAAGAATTCACAGCTTCTCTCGTCATCTCCCGCTGCCGCGAAACCTTAACCGGGCGACACCGCTGGCTCATTAGGCTTGAGAACACTCTCGATCCCGACATTACGATTGCAGCCCGCCTCACGCCGACTAACGAGCACATTCTTGATTATTACATCTTCCCGAAGATCGAGACGTTGACCGGCCAGCTCAGACTCACTGGAGAAAACGGCATCGGGTTAGATACCTATCGCTTTGACAATCTGGATTTCTTTTCGAGCATGGCACGCCGCACCTCAATTGAGGAGATACCGTGAACAAGACTGACATTGAAAACATTCCTATTTCTGAAATTCGAGTAACGAACCCACGCACTCGGAGCAAAGGAAGATTCCAAGAGATCGTCGCGAGCATCGCTGCGGTCGGCCTCAAGCGGCCGATCACCGTATCTCGGCGCGAGCTTGAGCCTGATGGCACGAGGTACGATCTGGTCTGCGGGCAAGGACGAATGGAGGCCTGCCATGCTCTCGGTGAGGCCACAATCCCGGCAGTCGTGACCGATGCTCCTCGGGAGGAACAGATGGTGATGAGCCTCGTCGAGAATTTTGCTAGGCGGGGACCATCAAATCGCGATCTGCTTAGGGAAGTTCGGAGCCTCCGAGAGCGAAAGTATAAAGTCGAGGAAATTGCTCAAAAACTCGGCCTTGATCGTGCATACATTAACGGCATCATCCATCTGTTGGAAAAGGGGGAGGAAGGGCTGGCGCAAGCGGTTGAAGCTGGGCGTTTGCCGATCAGCGTCGCTGTCCAGATTGCCACCGGCAATGACCACGAAGTGCAACAGGCTTTGGCTGAGGCTTATGAGAAAGGTGACCTCAGAGGAGACAAGCTGAAGAGTGCCAGGCGAGTAATTTCTCAGCGAATTGCAAAGCTGCAAAGTGCGGGCAAGCTGGCCCAGACTCGTCGCAAACTCACAGGCGACGCGCTTGTACGCGAATACAAGGACCGCATGCGAGAACAGCGCCACCTTGTTCAGAAAGCAAACCTCACCAAGGAACGGCTGCTGCTACTCACCAGCGCTATACGTCGCCTTATGCAGGACGAACACTTCACTACGCTTTTGCGAGCCGAGAATCTGGTCGATATGCCTGAACAGCTCGCGGCTCGCCTCACATAGAAAGGAGCTCACACGTGCCAAACTCAAAGGTGAAACCTGCATTCAACCAGCAAGTTGTTGTGCTTCCGATTGAAACCATTGTTCCCCAGAAGGAGTTGTCTCTTGAATTTCGAAAGAGCACAACCTACAAGCGAATCAGCGCCTCCCTGGAACATGTTGGTCTAATTGAACCTCTCGTTGTGTATCCGCGCGGGCCGAGAGATTACCTGTTGCTCGACGGCCACGCTCGTTTGGACATTCTCAAGCAGCGCGGTGTGACAGAGGTACGCACAATCTTTGCTATGGACGACGAGGCGTACACATATAACAAGAAAGTGAACCACGCCCCGCCTGTTGCTGAGTACTTCATGATGCTGAAAGCGCTTTCCCATGGTGTAACCGAAGAGCGATTAGCTCAGGTGTTGAATGTTAGCGTTTCAGCCATCAGACAACGTCGAAACATGCTCGACGGAATTTGCAAGGAGGCAGTTGAAATCTTACGAAATCGCGACGTGTCTCCTGCCGTCTTTGCGTACCTTAAGAAAATGAAGCCGATTCGGCAGATCGAAGCCGCTGAACACATGCGTGCGACCGGTACACATACGGTTCGCTTTGCAAAAGCACTACTCGAAGTGACTCGTTCTGAAATGCTCGTGGAAGTGCCCTCAAAGCGCAAACCAACGATTGAAGCGACCTCGCGAGCGGCTCAGGCGATGCTTGAGCAAGAAACGGACCTATTGATTCGCGAACTCAAAGCTGTGGAGGAATCCTACGGAACAGACATGCTCACGCTCTCCATAGCGTGTGGCTATGTTGAGCGTTTGCTCTCGAACTCTCGGGTTGAGAAGCACCTCGATAAGCATCATTCCGACATTCTGGGCGAACTTCGCGCGCTCCTGGCGGATGTCAAGCCTCACAGAGGCAAAAGTCCCGAGGTAGCAGCATGATGCCCCTGGATGAGCCATAGGCGGTATCGAAGCAACAAATTCCTCTGGCGCGGGTTAACTACAAATGTAGAATAGACCAACCACTTCTCTGCAGGTTTCCCATGCTGTCGCAGTTTTCTGCATTCCCGCCTTTGAGCGAACCGCACAGGAGGTTCAGTCCTATGTCTGCCCAGCCAGTAAATTTCACCAGATCAATATCGAATGCCGCATGGTCCGCTGGTAGAAGCATCAACTCAATCTTGCCGCTCGGCAAACTGCCGCAGCCGTCATGGGCGCCCAGCCGTCTTCCCAGAAGCTGGGAGCGGATTCCAATGGCGACCGGCGTGCCAAGGCGAACCCTGTCACTCTGCCCCGAGTGCAATCGAGAAACTGTCGACAGTGTGATTAGGGGTGAGACGGGCGTCGCAGAGTTCCGGGATAGGCCTGGAATCATCGAGGCGGAGATCGTGGAGGAAGCAGGGCGCATCCTTATGCGCAAAGCATGCGAGAAGCACGGTCCATTTGAAGACGTGCTTTCGAATCATCCGGAGTTCTTCAAACGAATGGAGAACCTCGGGTTTGGCAAGGACTTCAATTGTGCCGGCGACGAAATGGTTCACAATCATGGCGCAAACAGCATCAAGACAGGGCGCGGTACGTATTTGATCGTCGATCTCACCAACCGCTGCAACATGTTTTGTTCGCCCTGCTACATGGACGCGAATGCCGCCAGCTACGTCCACGAATTGGATATGCAGGATGTGTCGGCTCTGTTTGAAAGAGCAATGTCCTTCAAACCTCAACGAGAGATTAACGTTCTGTTCTCGGGCGGAGAGGCGACGCTCTCACCGATATTCCTGGACGCGGTCGGGCATGCGAAGAGCAGGGGCTTCCATCGCCTACATGTCGCTACCAATGGAATTCGCTTTGCCCAAGAGAGGGATTTTGCGGCCCAGGCAAAGGCGGCTGGACTCCATGCGGTATATCTCCAGTTCGATGGCGTCACCGAAGAGAAGAACAGTCATCGCGGGATCGGCAACTACATGGACATGAAGCAACATGCCCTCGACAATATCGCCGCCGCGGGAATGAAAACCACGCTGCAGGTGACTGTCGAGAATGGACTGAACAACGACGGCGTTGGCGACATCATCCGGTTTGTTGCAGATCATGTCGAGAAGCTCCACGGAGTTATCTTTCAACCGATCATGTTTTGCGGTCGAGATGAAGACATTTCTGCTGACGAGCGTTACGTAAGGCGGTATCCGGTTTCACAAATCGCCTACGATTTGCAGGCTCAAACTTCGTTCGGGTGGGAACCGATGCGCGACTGGTTTCCCGTCTCTGCCTACGCGGTCTTCGCCAATCTCTGCGATGTGCTTCACCCTGAGGCAGTATTAGGGAGCCTCTTTTGCGATATCCATCCCAATCAAGGATTGTTCTCCCCGATACTCATCAACTCCTGCACCCGAGAAATTGTCCCCGTAGCAAAGTTCTTCAATGTGCAGCAATTCTTACGTGACATTGTGGACATCACAGACCTCGGGAGAGGACCCGCGATCACAAAAGCAATGGTTGCGATTTCAGCCGTACGCAACTTTGATCGCACTGTTGCTCCTGCCGATTTTGGACTTGACCAGCTTCGCCGATCGCTCGTGGACTGTTTTTATCGAGTTGCCGGCAGCGATCCAAGTTGGTCGGAGCGGGCCTACTCGTACGCGGATTCTTGGAAATTGGTGATGATTACCCCGATGAGCTTCCAGGATCTTAACAACTACGACTTCGCAACGATGTCCGATTCAAAGACCACCGTGGCAACCCAAGAAGGAGAAATCACTTTCTGTGCATACAACGGGGGTCGTTGGCGAAAGATTGTGGAACACTTGCACCAGACAGCGAGCTTGGCTGAATGGAATCGGATGCATGGCCGCCATTCCATCTACGCCAAGGGTAAAGAGGTAGATTTGGGTGCTGGGAAAAGTGCGAAGCCTGAATTGGTCCAGATCGAGAAGCAACGAACGCCAGCTTGATTTGCGAAGGTGCGGGACGACCGTGACAGACGCCGAAAACCAATTTCTCGAGAACATGCCCGGCGAGATCAGGGAAGTTCTCCGCTGGCATGCGGACGCACAATCCGGGGGCCAGGCCACCCAGAGCATAGCCGATTTCGCCGCGCGGTTCTTGGGGGGTATGTACGAGGACGGCGCTGTTCTTCCCATAAACCTTTCAGCTTCTGCTCCCGAGGTGCTCGCTCTGGTCCTGCTGCAACACCGGACCAGTCCTCGGAGTACGGGCGCATGGCTCAATCTCGGCTTCGCGATCCGCCGCGTAGCCCTTTACCGAACCCAAGACCCAGAGGAAACGAATAGAGCACGTCTGCAATCCTCAGTACAAGCTTTCGATCGTGCGCTAGAACTCGACCCGGACAACAACGGCAAGAACATCAGAGCGTGGACAGGAATGTCGTTGGCTTACCACATGCTCGACATGTACGAGAAGGAGCTTGAGTGCTGCGCGCGGGCTCTCGAATCCGATAGATCCGATCCGAAACTTTGGCTCTTGTACAGCTTCGCGCTGAAATCCGCAGGCAGGGAGGATGAAGCGCTGTCCACAATGAACGACGCCTACGAAGCATACATACGGGCCGGGAAACCCGATGAACTCAGAGAGGTCTTTGCCGATGTGCAATCGACAACTCAACGCCCTTGCCGGCAGAGGATGGCGCAATGAAATCTGTGGGCGGAATACATCGGACCCGGTTGGCGGCCTCGAAGGTCCATCGGCATCTTGTGGAGGAGGCGCGGCGCACCGTCCAAAAACTGGGCTGGCAGGTTCCTGAGGACGACATGTCGGCAACCCTTGTCGGCGCTATCCCACTCCCGTTTCCGGTACCCGAATCGTTCGAGACTGCTTTCGGTTACAAGGGAAATCTACGGTTCGTACAGTTCGGATACACAGCCGGTTCCCCTCAATTTGGGTACAGCGACGGGGGCGACGATTTGCCTTCGGACGGTAGCCTGTGGTCTTGGTTTCTACACCACCCAGCGGTAGCCCCGTACTTGCCTGATAGCCGTTATCCCACCCTGTATGGGAAGTTCCCTTCCGGCACCGAACGCCCCCCGCTTGAGCAGATCATGAGACGGGGAGCGGAGCTGCCGACCTGCCACTGCCTGCTGCTGGATAGGCGAGATCGGCGCGCATATGTTTCTGAACGGGACCAGGCAATGATCCTGTTTGCGCTCATGGAGCCGGACGACGGTGATGCCCATAACGTGTTCGTCGATGGGATGCTGATGAGCCCCGGCAATGAGGACTATAAGGTGGCTCCGCCCCCAGGGGTTCTAGATGAGTTTCGGCGGTTCATGGATAGCCGGGTTCAGGCTTTCGAAGGTGCTTGAGTCGGGCTGCTGGGGTTTCAGACAGATCGGGGTCCAGGTTATGTAGGAAAACGCTGCTTCGCAGCGGCTGAAGAATGACACGTCACCCCAGAATGGGAGCTGCAGGCTAACTTTTGGTTACCGTACGCGAACTATTTGAAAAAGCAAGGGATTGCGTCGTGGTGATGTTTAGGGAGACGAATTCATGGTGAAGCCGAATCTGCGCACCAAATCCATAGAAACAAAGGTCAGCGAAGATGAATTCGCCCGGCTGGAGCAGGCAGCTCAGAAGGCCTCGAAGACGCTGGGCGAATGGTGCCGGGAGGTAATGCTGGCCAGTGCGAACGGCCAGCCAGAGAAGGTGAACGGAACCGGAGGCGAAGCCCATGCGGTCATGGCTGAGGTGGTGGCGCTTCGAGCGATCCTCCTGAACGTACTTTTCAAGCAAGCGAAGGGCGAACCACTGACAGCCGAGGAGATGCAGCGGCTGATCGACCGGGCTGACTCGGACAAGCTGAAAAAGGCACGAGAAAGGCTGGACCAAGCATCAGTTTCCAAAGCGAGTTGAGACGAACAACGCTTTCCGGAGCGTCTTTAATAGTCCAGTCGGTGTGAGCGGCGAACTACGGAAGGTTCCCAGGACTGGGGGTGAAAAGTGAATCGGTTATTGGGTCGAGGGAAATCTGCGGGTCCGTCTAAAAATTGGGTGCTGTCAACTCTTGTCGCTTTAGTCCTAGCTTTCGTCGCGTGGATAGGAATCTTCACGCACGAAAGCGTTGAGGTCTGGACGCCATTGCAGCAGTGGTACTGGGTTCAATATTCGATCAGCAAGGGTTTTCCCAATCCGAGTGGTACCTACCAAGTGCTTTCGAAATTGGACCGACAAGGGCAACACAGCATGGCCACGGACGCGGACGTGATGCCCGCCCCCTTGGAGATATGGCCCTCGTTTGCGCTCACGGCGAAGGCACGGCAGGCGGGAGCGGTTGCTCTGAAGGTTGACACGGTGCATTACACGAACGCGCAAATGAACCGGATGCTTGCTGAGTTGATTTATGCGGGCCAGTCTCCCGGTGATCTGATCTGGCCAGCGTGGGCTGGGGCATTGGGAGTGTTTGTGCTCAGTCTCTTACTCGCAGTCTTATGGAGGAACGGGGCGCGTCGCCACAGCGAAGAAGATGGACGTAGGCTCAAGGGCCCTGAGATGGTCACCGTCAAGGAATTCAATAAAAAGACTGGAGCGGATGGTATTACCTTCCTGACAACGAGGGGAAGAGAATCGCTCTCGATTCCGCGCTCGTTAGAGAGTAGCCACATGATGATGATGGGAGACACGGGCTCCGGAAAAAGCGTTTTGCAGCGGCGGGTGCTGATGCAGATCGCCGAGCGGGGCGAGACGGCCATCGTGTATGATCCTGCGCTCGAACACACACCTCAATTTTTCAATCCTGCCCGCGGCGATCTTATCCTGAATCCTCTCGACGTGCGTTGTCCGTACTGGTCTCCGTCCGACGAGGTGATGCATGAGGCGGAAGCGCTGACCTTGGCAACATCGTTGTTCCCCGACAAGCCGCACGAGAACACATTCTTCGTCGAGGGCCCCCGAAAGATCTTCGCACACTTGCTCACGTTGAAACCGACGCCCGAGGAACTGGTCCGGTGGATGAGCCACGAGGAAGAACTCGATCGTCTCTTGAAAGGCACCGAACTGACGGCATTCATCTATCGCGGCGCCGGCCCACAACGCGGTGGTGTGTTGGGTGCGCTCAACATGGTTGCTGACAGTTTGAAGCTGTTGCCGAAGGAGGGCGAGACGAAGCAGAGATGGACAACCGAAGAATGGTCACGACAGCGTAGTGGCTGGATATTCCTGACCTCGACTCCTCGATTCCGAGAGCGGCTGTTGCCCCTCATGAGCCTATGGCTGGACACGTTGGTGCTGCGATTGATGAACCAGGGCGATCCCGCGCTGCGTCATGCATGGTTTGTGCTTGATGAGCTCGCTAGTCTCCAGCGACTACCGCAATTGCACACTGCGTTGACCGAGAATCGCAAATCCGGGAATCCCGTCGTGATCGGTTTCCAAGGCCGGAGCCAACTTGAAGTACGCTACGGGCATGAAGCTGAGTCAATGCTCTCGCAGCCTGCCACCAAAATCTTTTTGCATACCAGTGAACCTCGCGCAGCGAAGTGGATCTCGGACACGATTGGCGAAGTGGAAATGGAACGCGTGAAGGAGACGGTAAACACGCAACCTCTCACAATTGCCAAGTCCAAGAGCTATCAGAATGAAAGGCGAACGGAGCCGCTAGTGCTCCCATCGGAAATCAGTGGGCTACAGCGCCTGCACGCATTGCTGAAAGTCGACAATCTGGTAGTGCCTTTCAGCTTTCCATATCTTGCTCCCGTAAAAACGCAACCCGGTTTCATTCCAAGAGAGATCACACCAAGGGTAGTGGATTTCGGCAAACGGATGCCGCAGCCGAAAACTCCGGCCCCGCAGGAGCTCACGCCGCGCGAGCCGGAGAACTCCAGTGGCATCGCCGCCGGACAAGAACCCTACTTCGAGTGAGTCATGCTGACCATTTCCAAACCGCTAAGTGCCGGCCAGGCGCAGACCTATCACAAAGAGGAGTTCGCGAACGCGCAGGAGAACTACTATTCCGAGGACGACCGAATTCGGGGCGAGTGGCACGGCCGACTCGCGCAAGAATGGGGACTCCGAGGCGAAGTGCAGGAGGAACACTTTCAGCGGCTGGCGAACGGTCAACATCCCTTAACTGAAGAGCAACTCGTTCGCCATCAAACAGCGCGCGAATACGTCAATGCACGGGGTGAGACGGTTAGCACCATGGAGCACCGTGCCGCATGGGACGCGACGTTCTCGGCTCCCAAGAGCGTTTCTTTGACCGCTCTCGTGGGTGGAGACGATCGCGTACGAGGGGCGCATCGGGAAAGCGTAAAGGTAGCGCTTGGCGAAATGGAGAAATACGTTCAGGCTCGGATCGGCGGAAACCATCCGGCCGAAACAACGGGCAAATGGATTGCGGCGAGTTTCGAGCATGATAGTGCGCGACCTGTGAACGGGTATGCTGCACCGCAATTGCATACTCATGTCGTGTTTTTCAATCTAACGGAAACACAAAACGGACAATGGCGCGCCCTGCAACCGCACGAACTGTACCGTTCTCAGCAATATGCAACTGCTATCTATCGCTCAGAGCTGGCGCTGCGGCTGAAGGAACAGGGATATGAGGTTGAAAGGGGGAGGAGCGGCCAACCGGACATCAGGGGGTACACGCGAGAGTATCTAGAAGCCTCCAGTCCACGGAGTCAGCAAATCCAGGCATATCTCGAACAACAAGGCGTAAGAGGCGCGGGCGCAGCGCAAATCGCAGCGCATCAGACGCGTGACGACAAACTGCCGGCCATCACGCACGCAGAGATGCAGCAACAGCACCGAAACGTGGCAGCGCAGTTCGGTCAGCAGCCCGAGCAAGTGATCCGTGCAGCCCATGAACGGCGAGTCGAACAAGAGCCGCCGCAGAAGCATCAGCACCTGGAATCGGCCCTGAAATACGCGCAAGAGAAGAATCTAGAACGCCACGCTGTGACCGACGAACGCGAACTGATGCGGGATGCTCTGAAACGTTCGATGGGCGAGGCTAGCTTCGCAGAGATACGAGAGAGGTTCGACAAGCGCGTCCAGTCGGGCGAGCTGATCGAAGTAGACAGCAAGTCACCAGCTCGCGCGTTCACCACGGAACAGATGATTGGCTATGAGCGCGACAACGTCGCCCAGATGCGAAGAGGACAGAATCTGGACAATCCGTTGGTCAGTACCGAGACATGGCGTCACATCGAGGAGAAACATCCACACTTGAGCACCAGCCAACGCGCGGCGGTTGAGCAGATCGCGAGCAGTCACGACAGAATCACCGGTCTTGAGGGCGTTGCGGGTGCTGGCAAAACCACTTCCTTGGCCGCCCTCCGCGAAGCTGCCGAGCATGAGGGTTACAAGGTGTTCGGACTTGCACCCACGTCGCGCGCCGCACAGAAATTGGCAGAATCAGGCATTGAATCAGGCACCTTGCAACGTCATCTGGCCCGAGGCGGGCAACCCGATGGCGGAGAGAGGAGGCTTTACGTCCTCGACGAATCGAGTCTCGCGAGCACGAAACAGATGAACGAGCTACTACATCGGTTGGACGGCGGCGACCGTGTGCTTTTGGTCGGTGACAGGCGGCAACATGAGGCGGTAGAAGCGGGCAGACCCTACCGACAACTACAAGAAGCCGGTATGCACACTGCACGTCTGCATGAGGTCGTCCGTCAGAAGGAACCGGAACTTAAGGAGGCTGTGGAACAGCTTGCCCGCGGGGACGTTCACGGAGCCGTAGCGAATCTCGACCAGCAGGGCCGCGTGCATGAGATTGTGGTCCGCGAAGAGAGGCTTGGTGCAATCGCTCGTGAATACGCGCGCGAGCCTCAAGGCACGCTGGTCATTTCACCCGACAATGAGTCTCGACGCGAGCTGAACACTCTGATCCACCGCGAAATGCAAGCCCGCGGCGACGTGAATCCGGAGGAACACAAACTCCGAGTGCTCGACTCGCGAAATGAGATGACCGGCGCAGATCGGCAGTGGGCCGCACAATACGGAGAAGGGGACTTGGTGCGCTATACCCGCGGGAGTAAGGTTCTGGGGATCGACCCTGGCGAATACGCGCGAGTGGATCGAGTAGACGCCGGCGAAAACCGTATCACCATCGAGCGCGAGAATGGAGCACAACAGACTTACGATCCCCGACGGTTGTCGGGTGTGGCGGTGTACCAAGAAGTTCAGCGCGAATTCTCCCAGGGCGACCGCGTTCAGTTCACGGCGCCGTCGAGGGAACTCCAAGTTGCTAACCGAGAACTCGGCACTATCGAACGAGTCCACCATTCCGGCGATCTCGAAATTCGCTTGGATTCTCGCCGTGAAGTGCGATTCAATATCCGCGAGCATCCTCATCTCGACCACGGATACGCTGTTACCAGCCATAGTAGCCAGGGACAGACCGCGGATCGAGTTTTGATTCACGTCGAGACAGACAAAAGCAACCTGCTGGTTAACGACCGTTTTGCGTATGTGTCTGTATCGCGCGGCCAATACGACGCTCGGATCTATACGAATGACAGAAGCGAACTCGCACGTAATCTCAGTCGCGAGAATTCTCAACGGACGGCGACTGAGGGGCGAGAGCAACAGCCAACTAGCCCGAAAATCGAACCGGTCTCCGCACGAGGCGAGCGCCCTGCCGAAGAAGAACAAGGCCACAGTTTAGGGATAGGTCTCGCCTGAATACGAATATTACCGAATGGAGCCACGTGAATCGGGTCCATGGAATACCTACTTGATGGATTGAAGATATTCCACCAATTTCTGATTAACGGCACCTTCTCTGAGACGCATCCAGGAGACACCAAGGAATTGATCGACCTTGGCCGGCTCTAGGAAATAAAAATTGCCATCAGGAACGAGTATGCCATCCTTAAGAGACGTTCAAGCACGGGTCGGCCCACTTCATTGCCTGCGACCCGTTCATTCTCGACCTTGGCACGAAGCTTGGCCATGGTTCCCCTGCTATGGGAACGGAAGTGAGTCAGAATCTTTCGCAGCTTGAGAAGTTTTGCTCTGACCCCGTCCGCTGTGGGAAGCACGTCCTTCCTCTTCACGTACTTCACCAAGGGGTAGTGGAGGTCAGCGTCCTGAGTCACTCTAACGGAAAACTCGACGCCAGCTTCGACAGGAACAGATGTCAGTGACGACACGACTTCGCCTGCCTGCAAAATGACATCCTTCTCTTTGCTTTTGGGCTGTGCTCGAACAATGAGGCCAGTTGATGATAGGTTTATTTTTCGCGCGCTGATCTCAACCGGGGCGGTCAACTCAATCTCGTCCGAACCGGACAAAGTAACCTCGCAGGGCATGTCGATAAAGCAAGCGCTTAACCGAGGCCCTAAGACCACGTTGTCCTTGCCCTTCGCGCGGAACCTGAAGTTGAATTTTTTGCCTGCCTCGTCCGATTCCGATGAAATTACCTCCATCAAAATATCCAGCTCGATGTTGCTATTCGGTTCGAAGTGCTCAGAGTCCAGATCGCTGGGTACAGAAGGCTCGATCGTGACCTCCGCTTCTGACTCTACGGATCTGTATTCAAGAGCAGCGCCGATCAGAACGTGGACCAAGCTTCTGTCCACGTTGCAGCCCGGTGAAACTTGATTGAGCATCTGGATGAGATAAAGATTGCTTCGGCGACCGGTGGCGTAATCATTCACCAGAACGGCGTAATTGTGCTTTCCACTTGCAATCAGGATAGCTAAACATACCGCCTCGAAAATGGCGTTGCGAAACTCATGCCCACCGCCTACCAAGAAAGGATGCTCCGCCACAAACGACGTGAGTTTCTCTTCGTACTGTGCATTCAGGCCAGGCTGGGGGATGACATCCATCTTGTAGGGCACCTTTTGACTGTAAGCAATGAGCCGAGCCGCTTGCTCTTCCCAGTCATAGGCACGTGACTCAATCTTGGCCTGCTCCGTAGGGGGAAATTCGGTTAGTAGGCCTCTGACCACGTTAGGAAGGACCTTTTCCGTGCGCTCGCGTTCTAAGATGTAAGAGGTGATCTTGAAAAGGAGGTTAGCCTCTATTTCGTTCGCTCCTCCCTCCTTGAGACTGTCGCTCAATTTGAAATAGTTCTTCTCTTCTCGCAGTAGAGTTGCGATCGCATCAAGGACGGGAGGATAACCGATGAAGCTCAAGTACTTGGGAGCTTCGCCAGAAAGCGCCGTTGCTAGTCTGGATAGGATCGAGTCCCTGGTCGCATCGTAGTGCGCTCGCTGGCCCAGGACTGGCGGGTCGGCGAAGGTATTGATGTATCGGACCGCCTGCTCCTGCGAGAACGGGTCAATTGAGGCGACCCCCACGCTAAGATCTTTTTCTTGCAGATACACCCAACAATCGAGCAGAGCCTGAGTCCGTCCGAGGAGAATGAAACTGGCTTTGGAAGAACCGGCTGATAATTTGATTAGATCTTCGAGGAATGCATTGAACGCTGGTTCGTTAACCTTAGAACGACCCTCGTCAATGCCGTCAATGATCACTCCATACGCACCGCTTTTGAGACTGGTCAAAATGTTGGAGAGTTGCTCTAGCGGGAAGCTTGTCGTCAAAAGCCCCGTCAAAGTATTGTCCGCTACCGGAGGATGACTCCCCAGATCAAGTACTGGCATACCGGTGTCTGCTGAAAGACTGGTTGCCAGAGCACTCTTGCCGGAAGCACCCACCGCGGTAATCAGCAGGAAACGCGGTCTTTCTTCCGGGAAATCTTGTTTTGTGAACGTGGGTTCGATGTAAGGACGGCCTTGCTTAGTGACAACGAAAAAGGACTGGGTTGGAGCCGACATCGTGAACGTCGTTTTCATCGAGCTAACGATTGATTTCAGGTCGTTGTAATTCACGAGTCGCCTCCCGACGAGGATAACATTCCAGCGAGTCCGGAGGCGGCGGGAGTCAGGGGACCGATTGTCCTAGGGCATCTCGACTGCCCTGAACGTCGCTAGAGCCGTGCCTTTTCGCCGGCCTGCCACAATCATCCTGCGAGGCATTGGCCTGCTTTTTTTCGTGCGCGTCGCCCTGTGTACGTAGTGTTGGAAATCGCACCATGTTAGTCTCCTCCAGTCTGGAGTTTTTTCGTAGAGTTACACATAGACTTACACACTTTCGCAATTCTGTTATTTAATTATTATGTTTCAACGGTTTACAGCTACCGTAGCGGAATCCGCAGGCCGCAAGGCCATGAGGGGTTCAATTCCCTCCGCCCGCGGCATGTTGCGTTCCTCATCTTTCCAGTCGAGAAACCCCTTGGGATGAGGTTTGGACAAAATCTCGCGTCTACGCCGAACGCTGTCCACAGCTTTGTCTTCCTCGCGGAAGAGGTTTAAGTTTCTACGTGACGTTCGTTTTGGACCAATCCGGCGAACGCGCGTACGGATGTGGGAGCAGTCGGTGTTCTCCGTTCAGATGGCCGGGAAGAGGTCGAAAGACATCGGCGCGGACGAACTCGAAGCTTGGCCGAGCCAGTTCCTCGTGCCCAAGGGGATTTGCAGCAGCGAAATTGGGGAAATTTGCACAGTTTTCCTGCACAGTTCCTACACAGCCAAAAATTGCCACAATATCTGCAATTAAAGCAATCAGATATAAAAGTTTTATCACCCGCTCAGGATGACAGAACTTTCCTAGAATCCTTACTTCTTGGGTCGGGACTCCGGCGGGACCAAGCCCGCTACGCGGTAGTAGACGGCTAGTTGGCCGTAGTGTTCGCCGCAGTGTTCGATCAGGCCGTAGGCCATGTCGAGGACGCGCACCTGCTGGTGGGCGAAGGGATCTACCAACAGGTCGGACATTCCTTTATCGCCTTTGGCTTTGATGGCTTCGGCGCCGTCGGCGAAGGATTTCTTTACGAAGGCTACGATGTCGGCCTTGGTTTTGAAGTCGGAGCGTTTGGGATCTTCTTCCTTGGGCATTTTCTTGCCCATGGCCGGATCGGTGAAAAAATAATTCGCGTTGGCGGCGTGGAGGAGTTGCTCGGCGAAGCTGCGCTGGGCAGGCGTAGGCTTGAAGTCGTATTTGTCCTCCGGGAAGTCTTCGGCCATGGCGATGAGTTTGCGGCCTACGTCGTTCCAGGAATCGAGGATCACCTTCGCCTGACTGTCGGGCGGCTTCACGGCTACTTCCTTCTTGTCTTGCGCTTGCGCGGGAAAAGT
>Ga0185299_10002010_pt1 | contig 34087 bp, 31 predicted proteins | sample PaiPotPPA55metaG_FD_128002 | JGI IMG/M metagenome (GOLD analysis project Ga0185299, IMG submission 128002) | Iron sulfur acid spring bacterial and archeal communities from Banff, Canada, to study Microbial Dark Matter (Phase II) - Paint Pots PPA... ...
ATCGTGCTGGATAATCTTTCCGCCCACAAGACCAAAGCGGTGGAGGAATTCTTGCAGCAACATCCGAAAGTGCGTTTTCACTTCACTCCCACCTACTCCTCTTGGTTGAACCAGGTGGAGTTGTGGTCGCCAAGATCCAGCGCGACGTGATCAGCCGCGGGGTCTTCACTTCGGTTGCTGATCTGGCACGAAAGCTGCGCAAGTACATCGAGACTTATGCCAAATCAGCAAAACCTTTTCGCTGGACTTATATCGATCCTCAGAAGCGAATTCGTATTAACGAAATCACCGGGACGGCTTACTAGGGCACTGTTACGGCGGTGACAATGGAATGCACAAGTTTGCGCAGACCATGCGTAACACCAACCCAAAGAACCTTCGGTTCAAAGAAAACTATTTGCGATTTCAAGAATCGTTTGCGACAGCACGCGGCTTAGTTCTTGGAAGCCTCGAACGCTTGAAGTCTCTTGAATACGATATTTTGATTCAGTTGAGTTCCGCTTTGGTCTTGGACGAGTTTGAGACATCGCAACAGTTGTTCGACACAGCTAAGGGAGACGAGTCCCTGCTGCGCGCAGCGGGGACAATCGCTAGAGTCGCACTGGAAAGGCATCTCTTCACGATTTCAGAGGCGCGAAACGTCACTATTGACGTGAACCCCCCAACCAAGAAGAAGCCGGAGGCTCAGGACGTACTCAACAGTTTGGCTAAGGCGAAGGTCATCACTGATGTTCAGAAATCAGAGCTTGAAACGCTTTTTCGTATAGGGAATCATTGTGCTCATCCGAAGGAGTCCATCAAGACAGGCGACGTTGAAAAGTTACTAGCGCGTGCTAAGGATATGGCTGCAACCATCGTTTGACGAGCGGGACGAAAGCAGATGACTCAATGCGTTCTTGCAAACCTGCCAAGCTGGATTCAAGCTTTCGCAGCATTGTGCCTTGTCCTGTTGACCTTGCTCACCTTGATCGAGTTGAAGAAGTACGTGCGTGACACGAACAAAATTGCTGACGCCAGTGTTTCGCAACTGGAAACTTCGCAGATGCCATTTCTCGCTGTGGCTGCCGGTGAACAAAGCGGAGCAGGATGGGGAATCTACATCAGGGTTTCGGTCCTGCTATCAACATAAGCTATAGCAGGTACGACCGAGGTCAGAGAGAGATGCAACCGATAGCGCCTCTTGCGCGGGGAGCACGACATACTGTCCACAATGAGTATCTGAATGCGGTCGGAGTTCCGGGAGGGTTTGAGATTCGATACGAATCGCTATCAGGTTTGAAGTATCGCACTCTCATTACATGGGATGAGCAAGGTGCTGCACAGATACAATTCCAAAAACCCATTGAAAAAGGTTCTCGATAGAGGCGAAGCATATCAATGACAGGCCTCACATACGCACTTGTCAATCAGTACATCGCAGAGGCTCAGGCTGTCGCAAAGTCTGAGACCGAGAGACTGGCAGTTCAGCTAGCTGCCAAGATGAACGCGCCTTCAACCGGCATCAAGAGGAAACGGAACCCGCACGTGGAGCCGAAAAACGAATCGAAAGCAGAGAAGGAAGTTCGCTCGTGGGAAGACCTCATCTTGGAAGAAATCCATACCGCGCTCTGCACAGAGAGAAAGAAATATCGCAAAGAGGTTGCTGACCTTAAGCACAACGCCAAGTTGCTCATCGCTGGTATAGCCGGTTACGTCGCTGCCAAGCTTGGAGTCCCGGTTGCCGTTGTTGCTGCACTGGTCGCATCGTTGCTGAACATTCTGCTCGGCATGGGTGTATCGGTTTTCTGCAAGAGGTTTGAGGCTGGAATGCTCTGAGATCAGAACTCTATTTTTGAAAGGAGCGATAAATCCCATGCTGAATGTGGGACCACTCATCTGCATTCTGCTCTTAGCGTTTCTATGTCGCTTGGTCTACCTTGGTACGCAAATGCTATCAAAGGTTGCCTTTTCTGTTGCGGCTATCAATTCGCAGATGCTTGCGTTCATCGAAGGCGGCGCAACGCCTGATGAAGAGAGTCCGACTGTTGACCACTTCAAGAACCATCTGACTCCCAGTCATCTAGAATTTTGGAGCTATCTCGGTCAGCGCTTCTATGCGAACCATGCCAGTTGGCTCGCTGAAAATAAACGCAAGGAAGATTCGTAAGACTGTGGGAGGTTTTTCAAGGTTCTACGCGTCCCGGAATTTCCCACACCTTCCGCATTCATCTCCAGCGTTTTCTATTGGGGGTGCGTTGACCCGTCGGCCAGCCCAAGGGACGGCGGAAAGGCAAAGTCCTCAGCGCCGAAAGGCGAACAAATGGCGAATCATGTTATACTATAGCCGTGGATGAAGGGAGTAAGCGCGTGCTCCTCTCATTGCCGCCTCAATCCTTGCGGCGCGGAGACTCGCACAATTCGAGGGCGGCAAGGGAGTCCCCGCCACGATTAGCGCCATAGCAGACGCAATCCAATGGGCTGACGAGATTCTGTCTGAAATTGATCGGCGCTGGCCGGAGAAAAACTCCTGAAAGCAGCGAGGTTGAAGCTGGCTTGAATAAGAAACCCGAGTCCGTCAAAGCAAATCCATGGCGCGGACGCCTCACTCCCGCGTGGGCGGCTGAAGGTATTAACGCTGCGTTTAGAAACGCAAAGCGACTTCTGGCTGACGCGCAAAAACTCTTTCAAAGTGGGAGCTACCCTTCTGCGCTTTCGTTGGCGGTACTCGCAATCGAAGAAGCAGGCAAGCGCGGAATCATCGAGCGAATCCTGCTTGCTAAAACTGACCGACAGTTGAAGGAGCATTGGAGAGAATACACAAGTCACACGGCCAAGAATAATTTGTGGGTCATCCCGAACATCGTGAAAGCTGGAGCGGAGCGCGTTGATGATTTCAGAGTTTTAGCTGACGAAGGTTCACCTCATCCTTACGTACTGGACGACTTTAAGATGTGGGGCCTTTATACGGAGTGCAGGGGCATTCTCTGGACCGAGCCTGCAAACACTATCACTCCCGAAATGGCGTTTGAAACTTTGCATCTCGCGCATAAAACCGTCGCAAACACTCGGGACGTTACTCAGGGGCAAATGGAAGCTTATGTCAAACACCTTTCCCCTGTTTGGGCCGATGATAGCCGTAAGGCAGACTCCAGAGCAGTCAGAGATGCGATGAGGGCGTACATGAAGGAGTGTCAAGAACGCGGATGGCTGCCGAAGGAAATAGACCTCGACGCCTTCTTTGGACCCTCGGAGCGGTCTGCCGAGTGATACTTGGTGCTGCACGTCATGTCACTCACGGTCGCAGTGGCGGCTTTCGTAGCGGAGGGCATGGTCTTCCACATATTGCAAGAGCCTGAGACGTTCTCTCGCATGGGATACATCGGCAAGTATTTTACGGAATTGTTTCGCGGATGGACGGTCGCAATGAGCACCGTCGCATCTCTGATCTTTCTGTTCTTGCCGTTGTTGTTCCCGAATACGTTCAAAGATTCGTCCGCCGTTCCTGCCAGCTACATCTGGGTAATGGCAGCACTTTGCTTTTGCGTTTCTGGTTATCAGGTCTGGAGGAGGGAGCATAGACTAGTCGAGGCAAGGGACGGTGAAATTGCGCGTTTCTCCGCAGGGAAAGCTCTACCCGCGATAAAGGGAAGCGCGTTTCACTTCCAATTTAACGGAGTAATAGGAACCGGACACGAAAAAGGGAAATGGCGAGTTCATAGCGCAGTGCTGTTCACGATTTATTTGTGCAATCACAACGCACAAGAAACCAATTTACAAGAACTGAAGCTGGACGGGTCTGAGCTGGAGCCGCCGATTGAGTTCGGGCCAGTAATTATGAACTCAGCGGGAGGGTGTCCAGCCTTACCTTCAGGGAAGGGTGTAACCGTTTCGCATGTGCAAGTGGCAGCTACGATCTACGATTTTAGAAACAAAGAGGATGTACCAATAGTTTCTCTCGACAAACTGAGAATCTCGGCGGTTGATGGTTTTCTGCAAGAGCACCCGATTGATATGAAAAATGAAGAAACGCTGAGGTTCTGGTAGGGGGAACGATAGGCTACCGTTGCTGCACGCAGCGAACGATTGGAATTTTATGAGCGATCAGAAGTACGAAGTACCTGCACAAAGCAAAGGCGACATTGTTCATGCTGTTGTGAAGACTGCGGTGAGGCCGCACCTTACGTTGGTGGCCCAGTGGCGGAATTGTTTTCGCTGGTAATCTCACCCGTGTTGCAGAAACGTCAGGCGCAGTGGATGGGAGAAGTGGGTGAGGGGCTGAGGAAGTTGGAGAACGCCGTTCAAGGCTTCAGCATCGAGAAACTGAAAGACAACGATCAGTTCGTTTCTGCCGTACTGAATGCGACTCAAGCAGCGATGCGGAGCCATCAGGAGGAAAAACGAGAGGCGTTGCGAAACGCCGTTCTGAATGTGGCTAAAGGTTCGGGGCTGACGGAAGATACAGAAGCGATTTTCTTGACGCTGATTGATCGCTATACACCGTGGCACCTCCGTATCCTTCGTCTGTTTCAGAATCCGTTGCAATTGGCTGCTGGAAAAGGAATCAAGCCAGAGAACTTCTTAATGGGATCAAGAGCGAGGGTTCTTGAAACGTACTACCCTGAGATGCAGAAGCAGCAACAGTTCTACAATATTGTTGTTTCAGACCTGCATCGCGACGGGATGATAGGAGCGCAAGACCTGAATGGCACGATTACGCCACAAGGGATGTTTCAGAAAATCACAAATGAGTGGGGAGATCGGTTTCTCACGTTCATCACTTCGCCCGTCTAAATCCCCTCCGGCGTCACTCAATCCAAGCAAGACTGCCGACTGCATACTCTAAATCGACTTGTTCTCTCGGTTGTCTCCGAATAGCAAGCTGCGATTCCTGAACGTTGAAAACATGGCCGCACTTTTTACACGTGACTCCCCGCTCAGCGGACGAATTGAAACCGGAACGGGCGGACGCAACCCGCGCCACTACGTTTTCTTTGCCGCACTTTGGGCAGTCGGCGCAAGCTACTGAGATATTATCGTTGCGTGTTCTTCGCCAGCCTTCTACTCGGATCATGGCATACCTCTGAGACCCATCCTAGGCTATAGCTGGTCCAGACTCCAACAACTTACCTAAAACTAAAACGCCGGGAAAGAGGCTGGAATCCATCGCATAATCGGCTCCGCGATAGCCCATTCCCGGAAGAACGACGGTCATGTTTTCAGTCGTTCCTTAATTCCCCACCAGTTCACTGGACTTGGTAGAACATTTGTAGAACAAACCCGCTCCGAACCGGCCCAAAACTGCCGAATATTGCGAATTTTGCGACTGTAACCTATTGAAAACTAAAGGTGTCGATGGACTTCGCAATTTTATGAGACCGTCGCTCTAGCCACCTGAGCTACGCCGCCACTTGCTGGGAACGCGACGAGAGGGACCAGTCGCACTCTTGCGAAATCTCGCTGCCTTGGACTCAATGAACCGAAGCGGCTCGTCACGTCTAATGCTTCATTCTAAGAGTCCCTGCAAAAAAGTGTCAAACAGCGCGGCAGACCATTCGGTTCGCCTCATTCATCGAATCAATACTTGTCAGTGGCAGGTAGAAACGGGAAACTATTCTCACATGAAAACCGTCGCCATCATTCCCGCTCGGCTAGCCTCGACTCGTCTTCCGCAAAAGATGCTGCGCGAGATTGACGGGAAGCCGCTGGTGGGTTGGGTGTACGAGGCGGTTGCATCATCGCGGCTTCTCTCCGACGTGATTGTCGCTACGGATTCTGAATTGATTCTGGATGCTTGCCGCATACGTGGGTGGAAGGCGCAGCTCACTTCAACCGGTCATCGCAGCGGTACAGAGCGCGTGCACGAAGTATCCAACGGGCTCGCGGCTGATGTTTACCTAAACGTGCAAGGCGACGAACCTCTGGTTCGCCCGGAACAAATCGCTACCTTATTGGATGTGATGAAAGATGAGTCCGTCCAGGTGGCTACCGTGAAGACTGCTTGCCCGCCGGAGGATGTCCATAATCCCAACGCGGTGAAAGTGGTGACGGCGGCCGATGGACGCGCTCTCTACTTTTCCCGCGCCACCATTCCATTCGATCGGGACGGCGGCCAGTCGCGCTACTTCAAGCACCTGGGACTCTATGCCTACCGCAAGTCCGCGCTCGATTTTTTTGCCAGCCAGCCCGAATCGATGCTGGAGAAAAGTGAGCGGCTGGAACAATTGCGTTTCCTGGAGAACGGAATCTCAATCTATGTTGGCGAGACGCCTTACGATTCTGTGGGTGTGGATACCGAAGAGGATCTGCAGCGGATGGCCGAAATTCTGCTTCGGCGTTAACTTCTTTTTTTCGACGGACAACAAAGAGTTTTGCCGTTTACGCCTGCGGGCCTATACTTTGCGCGCGCCCCCACTCTTCCGCAGCCGCCACCCGCCGTGAAATTGCAGGGTGGGAGTGGAACAGCAATTCTATCCACCTCGAAGGAGTGCGCTCCGCCAGGTTCTGCTTCGCGAGCTTATTCATCGACGAGATGAACGGCTCGACGCTAACGATCGATTCGAACGCATAGCGATCTGCTTGCCGCTCGTTATAGCGCGAGAAGGCGTTTAGGGCGGGCATCAGCAGAAGTGAGAGCAGGGTCGCAGCAACCGCGAGCAGTGGCAGGTTTGCGAAATCGGAGAGCTCTTCGAACATGTGATGATCGACCGCATAGTGAAGGACAAAATTCGCTATCCAAAAACCTAACAAAGTAATTCCCGCTTGTACCAGAATGCTCTTCAAAATGTGTCGATGAACATGGTGACCGAGTTCATGGGCGAGGACGGCTTCGATTTCTTCAGGAGCGTAGTTGTCCAGCAGCGTGTCCGCGAGAATGATCCGCCTCGTGCTGCCGAGCCCGGTGAGAGCGGCATTCGCCTTCTTGCTCTTCTCCGAAAGTTTCCAGCGGTACACGCCACGCACTCTCGTGCCCGCCCGCTCTCCCAACTGCACCAACCGGCGCCGAAGATCTTCATTGTCCAGCGGCTCGAACTTGTAGAAAATCGGCAGCAGCACCACCGGCGCAAGCTGAGCTAACAGAATGAAAAGTCCCATGAAGAGTGCCCACGTGATCAGCCACCAATGTTGGGGGGATTGGCGAATCATGAAGTAGATCAGCTCCACCACAATCGCACCCATCCCCAATCCCACCAGAAAGCTTTTGGCTTCATCCCAAATCCACGCGCGAAATTTTTGCGTAGAGAGTTGGAACCGTCGCTCCAGCTGGAATCCGTAGTAGTCAAGACCGAAGCCCAGCACTTTGCCGATCAGGAGCAGGAAGAATAAATACAAAAAGACGGCGAGCGTGTAGTTCTGAAATCCGCGCCGCAAAGCGAGATCGCGCAACCAGCCTGACCAACCCGTAATCAACAGCACAATGAGAAACACGGAACCGATAACAAAATCGGCGATCCCGAGCCATCGGTGGATCCTGTTATAGCGGCGCGCTTCAGGCGAATCGTCGTGATTGGAGGATGTGCTTCCGGCGAAATTCATGATCAATCTAGAAGTATCGCACTATCGCTGCCAGAAATGTGGAGTTCCGCAGGGTCCGCTAACCGCCGGTAACAAAACTCTCTGCAGTTGTCAGGATCTCCCTCACCAACTCTGGCGAAGCAGCCTCTGCGTAGGCACGCAACAGTGGCTCCGTTCCGGAAGCGCGGAACAGGATCCACGCCTCTGCGCCCATCCCGTTGGTCGGAGCATCAAGAAAAAATTTGATGCCATCGAGACTCTCTTTTTTCAGCACGCGATAGCGCCCCAGGCTCTTCGTGTTTTCGGATCGAGCGCGTTGAATGGCATTCTGCTTGATTTCTTCTGGAATGTGCAGATCGCGCCTGCCGTAATAGTGCGGGCCGAAGTCGCGTTGCAGGTCCGCGACCAGTTGGCCCAGCGGCTTGCCTTCTTCCGCCATTGCGTTGGTCAGTAACAGACAATTCAGTATCCCATCCCGCTCCGGCAGAAAACGCGAGTAGCCGATGCCACCAGATTCTTCTCCGCCGATGAGGATGTCGTGCTCCATCATGAGATCGGCGATGTACTTAAATCCGATCTGCGTTTCATAAAGTTTGCGGCCGTGTTTAGCGGCGATTCGATCGAGCATGCGCGTCGTATTGAAGGCCCGCACCACGTCGCCAGACCACTTCTTGCGCTCGAGCAGCCAGCGCAATAGCACGCAGAAGATTTTGTGCGAGTCCACAAAGCTGCCATCTTCCGCGACCGCACCGATGCGGTCGGCATCACCGTCGGTCGCCAGTCCGGCATCGCACTTCTCGTTCACGACCGTTTGCTGCAGAAGAGCGACGTGGGGCTCGATGGGTTCGGGATTAATACCGGGGAAAAGGGGATTCAGTTCCTCTCGGATCGTGATGTGCTGAACCCCGCACTCGCGGAAGATTCCCGCCAGAATCCCGCGCCCGGAACCATACATGGAGTCGATGGCCACCTTGAATTTGGCTTTGCCGATGAGATTCAAATCGGCAAAACTGCAAACTGCTGCGATGTAGGCGGTCTTCAGGTCAGCGTTTTCAATCGCCGCTTTCGCGCCTCGCGGCATCGCCCCCGCACGCAATTCGTCCTCCACCTTTTTCATAATGCCTGGAGTCGCGGACCCGCCGAATTTTCCTTTGAATTTCACGCCGTTCCAGTTCCAAGGATTGTGGCTGGAAGTGATCATCACTCCGCCCGCGGCACCGTTCGTTTTTACGGCATAGGAAACGGCCGGCGTGGGGGTGTAATCGTCGGCAAGTTTCACCGGAACGCCAGCAGCGGCGATCACATCCGCGGCCACTTGGGCTGCGCGCTGCGAGGCAAAGCGAGTGTCATAACCGATGAAGACTCCATGCGCAGCATCCTCGTATTTCAAAACATAAGAAGCGATTGCACCGGCAACTCGGCGCACATTGTCGAACGTGAAGTCGTCGGCGATGATGCCGCGCCAACCATCGGTTCCGAACTTGATTTCTTGATCCATGGATATAGTTTTATGCGCTGGCTAACGACAACCGACTAACCGTTCAGGTCAGTTTGTGTAGCTTCTTGCCATCCAAATACTTCACGACCTTACCAACGTCCTGCGCGTTTCGCCGGGTGGTGATCAGCAACGCGTCGGGAGTATCGACCACCACCAGATCGCTCACGCCGACGGCTGCGACAAACTTGCCGGGTGAATGCACGTAATTGCCGCTAGCGTTGAGAAGGAACACGCCTGCGCTCCGGATGATGTTGTCCTGCAGCGGACTACTCTTTGCCGTGTGATGTTCGTGCAGCGCGGTCCAGGAGCCGAGGTCATTCCAGCCGAAATCCGCAGGCAGGCAAAAGATGTTCCCTTCCCTCTCCCCCTTCGCCGAACGCGGTTCGAGAATGGCATAATCAACGCTGATGTTTTCACACTTGGGATATAGTCGGCGCAAAATCGTAGCAAATTTGCGAGTGCCGAAAGCCGCGGCGATCTCCTCCAGCACGGGAGCGGTTTTGGGGAGATGCTCTCGCAAAGCGCGGGCCAGCGTGCGGGCGCTCCACAGGAACATTCCACTGTTCCAGAAATAATTCCCTGCGGCCAGAAAGCCAGCAGCTTTCTCGGCGTCGGGCTTCTCGGTGAAGCGGCGCACGCGCAAAGCATCGCCGCTGGCAAGGCTTCCGGCTTCAATGTAACCGTATCCGGTTTCAGCGCGATTTGGCCGGATGCCGAGCACAACAATATTTTCACCCGCGGCCGCGATTTCTGCGCCGCGCTCGATGGTTGTCCGATAGCTTTTTTCGTCGGCGATAACATGGTCGGAAGGAAACATTCCAATCACCGCATCCGGATCTTGGCGCAGCAAAAGAAAGGCGGCGAGTCCGATGGCGGGGGCGGTGTTGCGTCCGATGGGCTCGGCAATCGCTTGCGTCTTCGGCAACTTTGGAATCTGCTTCAAGATCGTGGGGCGAAGGTCGTCGTTGGTAATGATCCAGAAACGTTTAGGAGAAGCGAGCGGCAGAAGCCGGGCCACAGTCTGCTGGATCATGGTTTGCTTGCCATCCAGCGCGAGCAACTGCTTGGCGCGTTTCTTCCGGCTTAAGGGCCAGAAACGCGTACCGCGGCCGCCGGCAAGAATGACAGGATAGAGATTTGATTTCTTGGCCACGTTCTTAGAATCTCACTGGCTACATTCGGGTTTCAGGTTCTGGCAGCGCTGCTCCGGGCACGCGCGCTCTCAGAAACTCCAGAGTCCACTGCGGACGTACCGTGAATTTCCCCACTGAACCTGGGATCACTACCGCATCCCCCCTGGTCATCGTCACCGGTTCCGATCCCCCCGCTTCCACTATGCCACAGCCTTCCGCCGCTACCAGAATCTGCGCGGAGGTTTTTCCAACGTCGTCAACAGTGGTAAGTTCCTGCGGGTCCTTCGTCTCGAACATATCAACGACGAAATAGGGAGCAGCCACCAACGAAGCCTGCCGGTTGTGGGTGCCACTAATTGGTGTCGGCGCCGGGCGAATCACTTTTCCAGAAGAGACTTGCAACCTAACCGCGGCCAGTCCATCTTTCAGGTGCAAGTCGCGCGGGCGTCCGTAATCATACAGACGGTAGGTGGTATCCGATTGCTGTTGCGTCTCGATAATCACCGAACCGGCTCCCAGCGTGTGCACGGTTCCTCCGGAAACATAAATCATGTCCCCGGTGTATACGTTGAGCCAGTTCAACAAATCTTCGGCGTGCTTTTCATGGATAGCCTGTTCCAGTTGAGCGACGGTCACGCCGGGTTTCAATCCTAGAGCAATTTGCGATCCAGGCTTGGCGTGCGCCACGTACCAGCACTCCGTCTTACCCCATGGCTGATTCACGCGCCGAGCCTGCTCATCATCGGGATGGACCTGCACGGAGAGTTTCTCGTGGGGAAAAAGAAACTTCAGCAATAACGGAAAGCGCCGCGCGTCGCGGGCAGCATCGCCCACCAGCTCCCGCTGATATTTCGTCGAGAGTTGCGCCAGCGTCTGGCCGGTAAACGGACCGTTGGCTACTTTGCACTCGTCGCCCGTGAGCCAGGCCTCGCCAATTTTTTCCTCGAATGGGCGATTGGGATAAATCGGAGACAGATCATGAGCTCCCCAGGGGCGCGGATCGAATCGGGGAAGCATCAGTAACGGATATAGATCGCTCATGAAAGTCTATTCGATAAAAAAGGCCGTTCGAAAAGGACGGCCTGGACGAACTATCGGGTCTTTGACTACAGCGCAGCGAAAAACGTCCGCATGCGCTCCAGTCCGCGATCCAACTCCGCCTTCGAGGTCGCATAGGAAACCCTAATGTGTTCAGCGGTACCGAAACCTTCTCCCGGAACAGTCGCCACGTGCGCTTCCCTCAGGAGCCTTCCCGCCACGTCAGACGCCGAGTTCACATTGCCGCGTCCGAAAAACGCCGAGATGCTGGGATAGGCATAGAACGCGCCTTCTGGCAGCGTGCAAGTGATTCCCGGAATCGAGCGCAAACCTTTCACCACATGATCGCGCAGTTGGATATATTCACGCCGCATTTGTTCGACGCACTCTTGCGGACCTTTCAGCGCTGCTACGGCTGCCTTCTGCACAATCGAAGTCGGATTCGAAGTGGACTGGCTTTGCAACTTCGACATCGCGCTCACCACCGCTGCCGGACCTAGCGCATAGCCCAGACGCCAGCCGGTCATGGCATAGGTCTTCGAGAGCGAGCCCAGCACCACGATGCGTTCTCTATATTCACGCAGCGACCCCACGGAAAAATTCTTTCCCGTGTAATTCAGATAGACATAGCACTCGTCGGAAAGCACCCAGATTCCGCGCTCGTGCGCCAGGCGAACCACTGCGGTAAGATCCTCCGCACTCATCACCGCGCCTGAGGGATTCGAGGGCGAATTCAGAATGATGACTTTGGTCCGCGGTGTGATCAAGCGGGCGACCATCTCGACCGTGACCCGGAAGCCCTGGGACTCATCGGTTTCCAATAACACATTCTGGCCGCCGGCGTAGCGCACGATATCTTTGAACGAAACCCAGTAGGGCACGGGCAGAATCACTTCGTCGCCGTGGTCGACAAGCACTTGGATCGCGTTGAACAAAGCATTCTTGCCGCCGGTCGAGGCGATGACTTCTTCCCGGCGATAGTCGGAATCGAAATCGGCTGCATGACGATGCACAATGGCGTCGCGCAACTCGGGCGTGCCCGGGACCGCCGTATATCTTGTGAAGTTGCCCTGGATGGCGGCGATGGCCGCGTCTTTGATGTGCTGCGGTGTGGCGAAATGTGGCTCGCCGGCGCCGAAGTCCACCACGTCGATACCTTGTGCGCGCAGCTTGTCGGCCTCGGCTACCACTGCCATCGTGGCTGAAGGTTCGATGCGGTTGATTCGCTCGGTGAGCCGTAGTGCTTCCGTGGTTGCCGTCGTCATGATTTTCTTTTCCTTTTCTTTTCTTTTGCGCTTGGAGCGCGGCCTTCTTGCATCTCGTCGTGGAATCTGTAGGCAGGCTCCAGTTTTTCGCGCAGCTTCTGCTCGACCACCTCCGGCACCAGGCCCTTCACGGGGCCGCCGGCCTGCGCCACTTCACGAACCAGTCGCGAACTAACATAGGAATACTTGTCTGCGGGCATCATGAAGACGGTCTCCAGCGTAGGCTCGAGTTTGCGGTTCATGAGGGCCATTTGCAACTCATATTCGTAATCACTCACCGCACGAATTCCGCGCAACACGCAGGTTGCGTCGATGGACTTGGCGTACTCGACCATCAGTCCGTGGAAGGCTTCGATGCGCACATTTTTCAGGTGTGCGGTGAGCGTCTTCAGCATTTCCAGCCTTTCGGCCAGGCTGAACATCGGGCTCTTTTCCGTATTCCTTAGAATGCCGACTACCAGTTCCTCAAAAATCTTGGCGCCCCGCTCAATCAAGTCGAGGTGCCCATTGGTGGGCGGATCGAACGAGCCGGGATAAAGGGCGCTGACGGGCTTCAATGGTCCTCGCAGGAACAGTCGTGAATAGAAGATTCTATGCGGGCGGGAGTGGAGATGGCAATTGGGAGTGTTTGTTCTTAGAGTTGTTATCCATTGCGAAGCGAGGGATCCTGGGTTTCTGCTTGCAGCCGACAGGAGCAATCGGAGCCACCGCACCCTACGCGATCTTGGGGACGAAGCGAAATGTCCGCGGCTGATCCCACTCTCGGGAGAGATCATTCCACTTGGGATTCGGCGATTCGATCAAAGCAATTCGCCTGGCGCGGGTCCAAGCCTGATTTGCTTCTCCTGTTCAATCGCATTGCGCATGTCTTCGAAGCTCTCGAAACAGACGAGCCGGGTGATGTTGCACTTCGCCGGAAAACTGGGGTCAGTTTCAGCTCGTGTTCACAAACTCCTCGCCGAATGCCGTTTGTCATTCCCGTGTAAAGTCTCTTTGCAGCATTGGCCATGAGGTAGACGAAATAGCGTCTCTCTTCACTCCTCCCGAAATCCCCGCCAAAGTGTCATCCCAAGCGAAGCGAGGGATCTTGGTTCTTGCTCGCTGCGCAAATTACTGCCGTGCAAGCAAACACCAAGGTCCCTCGCTTCGTTCGGGATGACAAACTTCAAAAACAGCCCTAGCCCTAGCGCTTCGCTGCGATTGGGACCTTAGCGGCCTCCGCAGGCGCACTCGGCATGGTGGTGACGCGCGCGCCAGTCGACAGCGGAGTTTGTGCTGGCGTCGCGGCTGGTGTCGCTGGTGTAGGAGTTGCAATCAGTCCCAGCGCCTTGCGCACTTCGGTGTCGAGCTTGGCCATGGTGTCTTTGTTGTCTTTGAGAAACTGCCGGGCATTTTCGCGTCCCTGGCCGATACGCTCGCCCTTGTAGCTGAACCATGATCCAGACTTTTCGAGAAGGTTATTGTTCACTGCGATATCGAGCAGGTCGCCTTCGCGCGAAATGCCTTCACCGTAGAGGATGTCGAACTCGGCCTCGCGGAATGGCGCCGCCACTTTGTTCTTCACTATTTTTACACGGGTGCGCGAGCCGGTGACTATATCCCCGTCCTTGATGGCGGCGATCCGCCGAATGTCGATGCGCACCGACGAATAAAACTTCAGCGCGCGGCCGCCCGTCGTGGTTTCGGGATTGCCAAACATCACTCCGATCTTCTCGCGGATCTGGTTGATGAAGATCAGGCAGGTGCGCGATTTGGACACCGTCCCCGTCAGCTTGCGCAGCGCTTGCGACATCAGCCGCGCCTGCAGGCCCATGTGACTGTCTCCCATTTCGCCGTCGAGTTCAGCCTTTGGTACGAGCGCCGCGACGGAGTCCACGACCAGCACATCGATGGCGTTCGAGCGCACCAGCGCTTCCGTGATCTCGAGCGCCTGTTCCCCGTAATCGGGTTGCGAAACCAGCAGGTTGTCCACGTCGACGCCCAGCTTCTTGGCGTAGCCGGGATCGAGCGCGTGCTCGGCATCCACGAACGCGGCCATGCCGCCAGTCTTCTGCGCCTCGGCAATCACCTGCAGGGTGATGGTGGTCTTGCCGGAAGACTCCGGCCCGAAGACTTCCACCACGCGTCCGCGGGGAAATCCGCCGACGCCGAGCGCCGCGTCAAATGAGATCGCGCCGGTCGAGATCACCGCGATGGGGACGATCGCTTCCTTCGAACCCAAGCGCATGATCGAGCCTTTGCCAAACTGCTTTTCAATCTGTGCAACCGCCAACTCAATTGCCTTGCCCCGTTCATCCGCCATGGGAGTGTGGCTCCTTTAAGATCGCCGAATAAGATCGCCGAACTAAATTGCAAACTAATCTGGCCGAATTATACATACAGAGAGAAGCGAATAAAAGGCGAATCTTTAAAATTAACTTCATAGCCCAGGAAATCGCACTCCAGTGGTTCAGCGGGAGGTCACAGCGCGCACCTACCTCTGCAGCAGATCCACCGGCGCCGTCACATCGTGGACGCGGAAATACTTGGCCAGCGCCGGATACTTCCGCGCCACGGCCTCATACATTGCGTGCGCCACGTTGCGGTAGGAAACATGCCCCGCCGGCGTGGTGCGCAGTTCGGAGATGTAGACGGCCTCGGCGAAGTCCATCTTGAACAGGGCGCGTTTGCGATAGGCCAGCGGAATTGCGTACTGCGAATTCTCTTCCGCTTCGGGCGCGTTGCGCGCGGCCAGCTTCTTCACAGCATCTTGAGTGCGCCGCATGACGGCATCGAAGCGGCCGCGCATGCCGGCGTCTTCCACATCGAGCAGCATCTCGTAGCCGTGCTGCGTGGTGAATCCCTGCATGACCTGGATGCAACGGCGGTGACGGTGCATGTCGCGGAAACCGCCCGTATCCATGAGGATGTCGAAGCGGAACTGCTGTCCGGCGCGGAAGCCGCGCAACATCTCGTCGTGCTTGCCGCGACGGCGCAGGCCGAGGTCGATGATCTCGCGGCGGTAGCGCTCGCCAGAAACTTGCAGCGCCTGCCGAACTTGTCTATACGAATAATGGCAATGCTCGTACAGCAGCGTGGTCGCGATTTCGACTTCAAGCGGCTCCTCGTCGAGCAGATCGACGATGGCTTTCGAGGGCGCTACCGACTCGCTCTTCATCAGTTCGCGCGCGGCCTGCCGCAGTTCGCGGCGTGTTTCGATTTCGTAGCTGTTCGGATCGGCATACTTTACCAGCGTGGGCGCGACGCGAACTTCGTGCAGCAATTCCTGCTCCGCCCGCGCGCCCAGCTCAGGATTCACTGCGCGGATCTCCTCGACCAACTTCTTCAACGACTCGGCATTCACGTTGTAAGCCGGCGAAGTTGCCGCCTTCTTCAACGATTCGCCAAGCACTCGCACTTCTTGATGCGTGTGCGAAAGCAGGCGCGCCACTTGGCTTTCTAGGGTCCGCGCGTTGACGATCTCGCCGAGCGAAGTGTTCGTCGCCAGCGGCAGCAGATAACGCGTGATGTCGAAGGCTCGCGCCTTCAGCGTGCGCTCGTACGCTTCCTGTTTCATGTCGGCGGGCTGGGGCGTGATGCTGATCAGATGCTGCGTCATGTGCGTCGAGAGGGCGTCATATTCTGCAAACAGACTATTCAGCGTCTCGTGGTAGAGCATGCGCGCCTCGTCGTCCGCGGCGAAGTCGGGGATGTAGTAGCCACTCTTCTTGAAGTGCTGATAGCGGGTCGAGCGCTCCTGGCCGTCCCAGCGCTGCTCGTCGGCCAGTTCGATAGCCGCGAGAATCGACAACCTCTCGACAGCCAGCGCAACATGCGCCAAGTCGGCAATCGAGCGGTGACCGTACTGGAAGTAAAAAGTATTGAGAAACTTCTCCGCCTTCTGCGAGCTTATCTCACGCAACGACTCCTTCATCGACAGGGACGAGCGCGAATATTTGGCCATGGCGTAGGCCTGGATTTCCGGCTCGACGCCGTAGACGGCGAAGACCTCGGTCGAAGGCGGTTCCTCGCGAGGCTTTTCCTCCAAGTCGCCCTGCAGTTTTTGAGCCGCACTTTCGGCAGCTGAAGCCTTCTGCGGAGAACGATGACCAGCGCTCGCGGGCACCGCCTCGATCGGGGATGATTTTTGGTTGGATGGTTCAGGCATGGCGGTTACCGCGTCGGTCGCGATTGGAGTCATGAAAGTGCTCGAATGTTAATCGGCCAGGCCGACGATGCGCAATCCATTTTTTGCCCTGATACTTGGTCCGCTGTGGATAAACTGTTTGGTGGACCCGCTGCTCCAGTCGATTGAACATCGTCCGTGGCCGTTGCCTTCAGGCTCATGGCTGATAAAGCAGATCTGGCACGATCTGCTGTTTGCGCACTGGCCTGTCCCCACAGTTGCAATGCGACCTCTCGTCCCCGCACAACTCATGCTCGACACCTTCGATGGCCAATGCTGGTTTGGAGCGGTTCCCTTTCGCATGAGCGGAATTCGAGCTCGCTGGTTGCCTGCGTTCCCCGGCCTCTCGCGATTCCCGGAGCTGAATGTCCGCACCTATGTAACCTTTGGAGGCAAACCGGGAGTTTATTTCTTCAGCCTCGACGCGGCCAACCTTCCGGCAGTCTGGGCTGCCCGCACGTTCTATCATCTGCCCTATTTTCAGGCGGCGATGAGTTCGAAGGAGACTGGCGAAAGCATTCATTATTCCTCCCGCCGTCTGCGCGGTGCCGCAGAATTTCGCGGACGCTACCGTCCGACTGCCGAAATACGCTTGCGCGAGAAAGGTTCGATTGAGCATTGGTTCACCGAGCGCTATTGCCTTTACACGACCTACGATAGTCAGGTCTTTCGCGGGGACATTCACCATCTGCCGTGGCCGCTGCAGGACGCGGAAGCCGAGTTAGAGACCAACACGGTTGCTGCCGCCGCTAAGATCTCCCTCCTCGACTCACCTCTATTGCACTTCGCCCGCCGGCTCGAAGTTCTGATTTGGCCGTTACGGCGCGCCGAATAGAGTCAGGGGGCGGGTATAATCTCACGTTCTGCTGTAGAGCTTTCTTAATCGAGACTCAAAGAAAAATTCTGGAGAAACTCATGTCCCTTTCAGGACGGGTGGCGTTCGTCACAGGCGCGTCGCAAGGCATCGGACGAGCTTGTGCAATGAAGCTCACCACGGAAGGCGCGACAGTAGCCGTCGCCGCGCGCAATCAGGACAAGCTCAACGAACTCGTGAACGAAATTATTGCCACCGGCGGCAAGGCCGCGGCCTTCACTCTCGACGTCACCGACGAAGAGCAGGTCAAGTCTGCAATCAAGTCGGCGATCGCCCAGTTCGGCAAGATCGACGTCCTGGTCAACAATGCCGGTATCACTCGCGACCAGCTCGTCCTGCGCATGAAGCGCGCCGATTGGGACTCCGTGCTGCAAACCAACCTCACTTCGGCATATCTCTGCACGCAGCAGGTCACCAGTTCCATGCTCAAACAACGCTGGGGACGCATCATCAACATCACCAGCGTCTTCGGACAGATGGGTCAGGCGGGGCAGGCAAACTATTCCGCCTCAAAAGCCGGACTGATCGGGCTGACCATGGCAATCGCACGCGAACTGGGGTCGCGCAACATTACTTGTAACGCCGTTGCCCCTGGCTTTATCGAAACGGCCATGACGGAAGCGCTCGGCGAGGAGTTCAAGCAGTCCGCTGCGAAACAAATTCCGCTCGGACGCGTGGGATCGCCCGCCGATGTTGCCGCTGCCGTCGCATTCCTCGCGTCGGACGAAGCCTCCTACATCACCGGCCACGTCCTGAACGTGAACGGCGGGTTATTGATGGGATGATGGCTGAATAAGGTTTCTGCGAATTCTAGCGGCGGGCATTCTCCCGGCGTGCGTTTTCCGGTCGATCACCGAGCATCGCCGGCGCCCGCGTTCGGTCTCCCGGATTGAGCGGATAGTAGCCAGCGGCCTGCACCGCAAGTTGTCCTGGCGCGGAAATAGTGAAGCTTAGCAGCCGGCTTACGGCCTCCGGGCGCTCCTTGGCAAAGTCCCAATAGACATAGGCGCTTAGCGGATACCGTACGGTGCGGATGTTCTCGCTGGAGGCTTCGATCCCCGGGCCGCCAGTCATTCGCCGAATCCTTGGATATTTCACATCACGCTCGGCGGGCAGCGGAATCAAACCTATCCCGTTGCTGTCTTGCGCTACCGCCTTTTCGGTTTCCTTCGCGTTGGCAAATCCTCTCATCGCAGTGTCAATCTCTTCGCCGTGCAGCACCAGTTCGGTAAAAAACAGGCTTCCCCCTACCATCGCTTCCGTGCTGTACAAGCGGATCGCCGCATCGCGCCCGCCAATCTCTTTCCAGTTGCCCACCTTTCCGCTATAAATCGCGCGCAATTGGTCCGCGCTCAGATCGTCGATTGGGTTGGATGGGTTAGTGATGACGACGACCCCTTCAATAGCGATCGGGATCTCGCGAGCCTCGCTGCCGAAGTGTTCGGTCAATTGCTGCTTTTGCCGGGTGTTAAGAGGATGGACCGTCTGCCAGATCAAGCTCTCCCCTGAAGGCACGGACTCCACGGACTCCGCCACGTTTAACCCCACGGCGACGCCGGGGAAGCTCGACTCGTACAGTTCGACCAATTTCTGGCAGAGATGGAGCATGGAAGCCGCTCCCCGGATCACGACCGGCTCGCCGCTTGCCTTGGCCTGCAATGCAGCCACGAACAGCAGGAAAATCGCACACGCTCTTTGAATGTTCAAGCAATTGATTCTCTCGCGAATTTGTTGATCAAATGTTAAGAGTGTGCGCGTCGCGGTAAACTTCGGTAACCTTTAATGAGTACGAGCAAAGAATGAGTTCGAGCAAAGAATACGAAATGATGAATCCGGGATTGGATGGGGCTGCGAATCCTGTGTCCTCTGGGTTAAAGTCTCTGACCTTTGCTCAAGCCGAATCGCCCGCGCAGATTGCGCAAGCCCGCGAACTATTTCTGGAGTACGCGCAATCCCTTGGCTTCAGCCTGTGCTTTCAGAATTTCGACCAAGAACTGGCAGGACTTCCCGGCGACTATGCTCCCCCAGAAGGCTGTTTGCTGCTCGCAGAATACGAAAATCAACTCGCCGGCTGCGTCGCCCTGCACAAATTAGAATCTGGCATCTGTGAGATGAAGCGCCTGTACCTGTGCCCGCAATTTCGCGGCAAGGGTCTAGGGCGCGCCCTCGCCCACCGCATTATCGCGGACGCGCGCCGGATCGGATATGATCGAATGCGCCTTGACACGGTCGAGCCCGTGATGAAAGATGCGGTTGCCATGTATCGCAAGCTGGGCTTCAAGGAGATTGCTCCCTACCGCGCCAACCCGATTGCCGGCGCCATGTATATGGAGTTGAACTTACGATTGCGTTCTTCGGAAGACCTGACATGAAAAAAATTTACCTGCTGATATTTGTTGCCGTATTAACGTCCTGCTCTTTCGCCACCGATGGCAAGACGGTTTCCTACAAAAGCGGTGACGAGACCGTGCAGGCCTTGCTCTACGCGCCTGCCGGCAAGGGACCATTTCCCGGGCTCATCGTGATCCACGAATATTGGGGACTGAACGATTGGGTTAAGGAGCAAGCTTCCAAGCTGGCCGACCAGGGCTACGAGGCGCTCGCCATTGATCTCTATCGCGGCAAAGTTGCCACCACCCCTGACATGGCGCACGAATTGATGCGCGGAGTTCCCGACGACCGCGCCAAGCGCGATCTGCACGCGGCGTTTGAATTTCTGCAGTCACAGCCCAACGTCAGGAAAAACCGCATAGGCGCGATTGGCTGGTGCATGGGCGGCGGGTACGCGCTCGACGTCGCGCTGGAAGAGCCGACGCTTGCCGCCGGTGTAATCAACTATGGACATCTCGCGACCGACGCCGACTCCATCAAGAAAATCAATGCGCCCATCCTCGGATTGTTTGGAGGCCAGGATCATGGCATTACTCCCGATGACGTCCACAAATTTGAGGCGGCGATGAAACAGCAAGGCAAGAAGATCGAGATAAAAATCTATGACGACGCCGGCCATGCCTTTGAAAATCCCAACAATAAAACCGGCTACCGCCCCGCCGATGCCGAGGACGCATGGAAGCGCACCGTGAGTTTTCTTGCGGATAATTTGAAAAAGTAGCTCCCGTGTGGTCGCGGAGAGGGCCGATACGCAGCCAGTTTGGGCATCTTCGTTCCTTATACGCCGTCTAAGTATCAAGGTGTCTTCCTTGGTGTCAAACACTGATTCGCAACGGGTTTTTATATGGCACTAATTTCCACTTGCCAGAAGGTACTGATCTGGTTACTATGTCGCATCCCGCAATGCTTCCCACCATCAACATCGGCGAGATTATTAGAAACTACCGGCTGCAAAAAGGCATGTCTCAGGGGGACATTGAGAAGCGCACTGGCTTGCTGCGCTGCTACCTGTCGCGGGTTGAGAACGGGCACACCATCCCTTCTCTCGACACGCTTTCGAAAATTGCCGGGGCAATGGAGATTGCGCTCTCTCAATTCTTTTCGGAATCGGGTCACAGCAACGGCTCCAAGGGACTGCCGCAACTTTCAGATGATGAAGTTCGTTTCTTAAGTCAGGTCCGCCGCTACGCCACCAACCTTAATGAAAGCGACCGCAAGCTGGTGCTCGCCATGGTCAAGAAGATGGCGTCGAATTCAAAGTAGCTTTTAGCCATTGGTTTTTAGCCTTTAGCTAGTTCGGGCCTTCAGGCTGTCTCTGCCCTAACGCTATTCCGCCCGCTTCTCCCGCTTCTTCTGTTCTCGCCCTTGATGTGCCCCAAGATCGGCCAATAAGATCCGGAGGTTCTGCTTTGAGCTAAGAGCTAAAGGCTAAGAGCCACTAGCTTACTTTCGTACCATGTCCTCTGGTGACCGCCGGGCACCTCGCGGTCAAGCTTCATTCTCAATACACTGTTGACTGGAGACTCTCCGTGACCACCGATGAAGAGTTAAACGTACTCGAAACCCAGCTGCGCCGGCTGAAGATCGAATACGAAGTTTTTTTCAGCAATCCGACCAAGCGCCCGCCCACCGACGTCGAGTGGAAGGTACTCTCGCTGCTGCGGAAGTTCTCCGACGGCGGGCGCATGAGCTTCTCTCAGCGCTACCGCTACAACGAAATGGCGCAACGCTATGCGGTCTACAGCGATCTGTGGCGCAAGAAATCCCGCATCCGCGAAGAAGGCTATCGCCGCCCGCAGGACGCGCTTCTTTCCGTGCAAGGAGTGCGGCCCGAGGAGGAGCATAAGCCGCAGCACAATCCGGTCTACGGGCTGAGTCATGCGGCGGCGGCATCTGCCGCAGCCACTTCACAACCCTTTACGTTGCATCATGTAGACCAGACCGAGCGCGAGCAAGTGGAGCGCCTTTACAACACGCTGGTCGCAGCTAAGAAAAAGGCCGGAGAGAGCGTTTCCGGAAGTCTGGATTCCTTCTCCACCTTCGTTCAGAAAAAGACCGAACAGATTCGCAAGCAGTATGGATGCGAGGGCGTCGAATTCTCGGTTGAGCTCACCGAAGGCCACGTCAAGCTGAAGGCTAAAGCGAAAGCGTAACGAACTCGACCAGGAGGCTCCTTCGAAGGATTCTGGTTACGGCAGTGGTCACGCTCGTGGTCATCTTCACCGTGGTGCGTTGGGCCGCGGACGTGGCCCTCACTTTCTACGCCGCGAAAAAGGTCCCGGCGGTCGCCAGAGTCGTTCCATTCCCACGATGCGATGGTGCTTATGCTCAAATCTATCGCGCCAGCGGAGGCAGCGGAGACCGGAATATTCAATCTTCAGAACGGAAGCCTCAGAGGGTTCCAGCAGCGCAGCCCCGGAGCACGACCTGATCAACTGCCTGTCACTCTGTATTCGGATTACGGAAATGTCGAATTCACGGTTGGGCAGAAAGGTTACAAGAATCCGGCCGGGATCACGCAGCCCGAAATAAACCGAATATTACAGTCAGTTCGGAAAGTCCGGACGCCCGAAGTAGCAGCAGTTAAGGTAGACGGCCCAGCACTCGATCAACCCGCTCTAAAACTTCTTGCTAAAATCTGATTAGCCTCTCAATACGCAAGGTCCAATGTCCAAAATCCAGCGCGCCATCCTGAGCGTCACCGACAAAACCGGCCTGATCGATTTCGCCCGTAGACTCGCCGACCTCGGCATCGAGCTCATCTCTACCGGAGGGACCGCCAAACTTCTCCGCGATTCCCGCATCCCCGTCAAGGACATCTCCGAGCTCACCGGATTTCCCGAGATGCTCGATGGCCGTGTTAAGACGCTGCATCCCAAAGTGCATGGCGGCGTCCTGTACCGCCGTGAAGATCCTGCGCACGTCGCAGCTGTTGCCGAGCATGGCATCCAGCCGATCGACATGGTCGTCGTAAATCTTTACGCCTTCGAAAAAACCGCCGCCAAGCCTGGCGTGGCTTTTGAAGAGCTGATCGAGAACATCGATATCGGCGGACCGTCCATGATCCGCTCCGCCGCCAAGAATTTTCACGATGTTGCCGTCATTACGTCACCTTCCGATTACACGGCCATTGCCGAAGAACTCAGCCGCACCGCGGGCACGCTCTCGCTCGAAACCAAATGGCAGCTTGCCCAGAAAGCTTTCGCCACCACGGCTGCGTACGATTCCGCTATTGCCTCCGCGCTCGAGCGCGTCTCCACCGATTTTCAAGTGCCACCACCCGCGAACGACTCATTCCCGCAAATCCTTCGGCTTTCATTCCAGAAGACCGGCGACCTGCGCTACGGCGAGAACCCGCACCAGAAGGCGGCGATGTACTCCGATGGTTCGGGCCTCGGCGTGGCCAATGCCCAGCAGATTCAGGGCAAAGAACTTTCCTACAACAATATCGTCGACCTGCAATGCGCCTGGGATCTGGCGCAGGAATTCGACGAACCGGCCTGCGCCATCGTCAAACACACCAACCCTTGCGGCTTTGCGATCGGGAAGACGATAGCGGAAGCTTACATGCGCGCCCTCGAGTGCGATCCTGTATCAGCCTTCGGCGGCGTCGTAGGCGTGAACCGCGACCTTAACGCCCCTGCCGCCGAAGAGATGCACAAACTTTTTCTGGAAGTGATCGCCGCCCCGGAGTTCGAGCAAGCGGCAAAATCTCTATTTGCGACGAAGAAGAATCTGCGCCTCGTGAAAGTGACCGCCGCACCTCATAAATGGATCTTGAAAAAGATTTCCGGGGGACTTCTGCTGCAGGAAACTGACTTCCGTCCCTTATCTGATATCGACCTCAAAGTCGTGACCAAGCGCCGCCCCACGGTCGAAGAAACGCGCGCGCTCCTGTTTGCCTGGAAAGTCTGCAAGCACGTCAAATCGAATGCCATTGTCTATGCGCGCGAAGGCCAGACTGTGGGCATCGGAGCGGGACAGATGAGCCGCGTCGATGCCGCCAAAATCGGCGCCATGAAAGCGAAACTTCCGTTGCAGGGAACGGTCGCGGCCTCTGACGCATTTTTTCCCTTCCCCGATGGAGTGGAGGAAATTGCCAAGGCGGGCGCCACCGCTATCATTCAACCCGGTGGCTCGCAGCGCGATCAGGAAGTTATCGCAGCCGCCGATCGGCTGGGGCTCGCCATGCTGTTCACCGGCGTGCGCCACTTCCTCCACTAAAGGCTTTACCAAACTTGACAATTTTCCAGTGCAAGACCCCGGCGGTCCGTGTACTTCCGGGAGTGCGCCTGTCACAAGGCTTGCCACTGTTTTTCCCAATCGAACGTCTAATCAGGTTAGAATTAGAGCACCCCAGCCCCGGTGGTTTTGCATCCAATGGACATGTATTCTGTAAGTGCGTTCGGCTCTAATAGTTTTCTCGCAATCAATTCCAGCGTCGTCAGGTCGAGCATGAATCGAATTTTTCGCCTCACTTTGGTGCTCTCATTTTTCGCAGCGGCAGCCTCTGCGCAAACCACCCCGTCCGCGCATGCTGAATCCAAGCCGGTGGATACCAAACCCGCGCAGGCCTCGGCCCGTAGAGTCGACCATGCCGCCGCGTACTACCATTACACCCTGGCGCACTTATACGAGGAACAGGTCACAGCCTATGGCCGCAGCGAATTGGCGAATAAAGCCATGGAGGAATACCGGCTCGCCATCGACGCCGATCCGTCCTCCGAATTCTTAACCGCCGGTCTGGCGGAGCTCTACGTTAAAACCGGGCGCATTCGCGATGCGGTGCTCCAGGCGCAAGAGATTATCAAGCGCGATCCCAACAACCTTGAAGCTCACAAGTTGCTGGGGCGGATTTATCTGCGCTCTCTCGGCGATATGCCGGGCAACGGTAACGGCTCCGAGAACGTGCTGAAACTGGCGATCGAGCAGTATGAAGAGATCGTCAAGATCGAACCTAACAATGTGGACGATCACCTGCTGCTCGGCCGTCTCTACCGCCTGAACAATGATCTGCAGAAGGCGGAAAATGAATTGAAGACTGCAGTAAAGCTTGACCCTGATTCCGAAGAGGCCGTGACCACTCTTGCCCTGCTCTACACCGATGAAGGCGACACGGCTCACGCTCTGCAGGTCCTTAGCGCCGTGCCCGATGCGGGTCGCTCGGCCAAGCTGTATGCCGCGCTCGGCGCCACGTATGAGCAGCGCAAGGATTTCAAGAGCGCGATTGACGCTTACAAACGCGCTATCCGCCTGGATCGCGATAATCTCGACGCCATCCGCGGCCTGGCTGAAAATCTTTTGAACGATGGCCAAATCGATGCGGCGCTTGATCAATACAGAGTCATCGCCGATGCGAATCCAGAGGATGCGCAGACTTATCTCCGCATCTCGGAAATTTACCGGCGCCAGGGAAAGTACGATCAGGCGCTCGATAGTCTGAAAAAAGCCGAAGCCATGGTGCCCGATGCGTTGGAAGTGCCCTACAACATTGCCGTGGTCTACGAGGCCCAGGGGCGGTACGACGAAGCCGTCAAAATTCTGCAGGACCTGCTGAAGAAAACCGATAAGGCTGATAGCAGCTACTCTCAGGCGGACCGCAACAATCGTGGAATCTTTGTCGAACGTCTGGGAATGGTCTATCGCGACCAAGAGAACTATCCTGCCGCCGTCGAAGCCTTCCGCAAGATGATCCCGCTAGGCGATGAGAATGCCAAGACCGGTTATCAGGACGTCATCGACACCTACCGCGAAGCCAAGCAGTGGCCGCAAGCCACAGCTGTTGCCAAAGAAGCCGTACAGAAGATGCCCGATGATCGCGAGCTTAGGATGGTGCTCGACGCCCAACTCGCCGATACTGGCGACCCGGAGAAACCTCTTGCTGACGTGCGTTCCCTGTTGACGGGCAAGCCTGAAGATCGCGAGGTCTACGTCCGGCTGGCCATCATGTATACGCGACTCAAGCGCTGGAGTGATGCGGAGGAATCTCTCAACAAAGCCGAATTGCTTTGCACCAAGGCCGAGGACAAAGAAAACATCTACTTCCTGCGGGGATCCACCTACGAGCGCGAGAAGAAATACGAGCAGGCCGAAGCGGAATTTAAGAAGGTGCTTTCCGCCAATCCGCAGAGCGCCGTAACGCTGAATTATTTGGGATACATGAATGCCGATCGTGGCGTGCAACTGGAAGAATCCCTTAGCCAGATCAAGCTGGCGGTAAGCCTCGATCCCACCAACGGAGCCTATTTGGATTCTCTGGGATGGGCCTACTTCAAGCTGGGAAAATATGACTTGGCCGAGGAGACGTTGAACAAGGCGTCCCTGCGGATGGGGTCCGATCCAACGGTCCAGGATCACTTGGGCGATCTGTTTCAGAAGACGGGGCGGCTTAAATTGGCAGCCGCTCATTGGGAACGCGCGGTCGAAGAATGGAATAAGACTGTGCCGGCGGAGGTCGACGGCGATCTGCTGGTGGCCACGCAAAGGAAACTCGACGCAGCCAAAGTACGATTGGCAAAGGAAGAATCGCAGAACCAGTAACCGAGTACCGAGCGACGAGTACCGGGCAAGACAGTCGTTCTCGTTTACTCCGCACCATCTACTCGACACCAGGTACTCGCAACTCGGTACACGTACCTGTTAAACTTCGAGCATGCTGGCCGGCTACGCGGTGCAGGTGGAACATTCCCGCGGACGCCGCTTCCCTGAACCCACGCATCCTTATCGCAACGACTATCAGCGGGACCGCGACCGCATCATTCATGCCCGCGCCTTTCGCCGACTCGAAGACAAGACACAGGTTTTCACGCGGCGCTATTCCGACCACTTCCGAAACCGGCTCACTCACACCATCGAAGTGGCGCAGATTACCCGCACTGTCGCGGGAGCGCTCGCTCTCAACGTGGATTTGGCGGAGGCCTTGGCGCTGGTGCATGACCTCGGCCATCCTCCATTCGGCCATGCCGGTGAAAAGGCGCTCGACAGCGCTATGCGTGAGCAAGGTTTGTTTTTCGATCACAACCTGCACGCCCTGCGCATCGTCGAAGATTTCGAACAGCGGTACGCCGCCTTTCGCGGACTCAATCTGAGCTTCGAAGTGCGCGAGGGTATCATCAAACACTCGCGCGATTACGATCCGGAGGAGTATCCGGAACTGGCGGAGTACTTGCTCGATCAGCGCCCGCCGCTCGAAGCCCAGCTCGTCGATCTAACCGACGAGATCGGCTATAACACCGCCGACCTTGACGACGGCTACGAGGCCCATCTTCTTGCGCTCGAGCAAATTCGGGAAGGCGTGCCCGTCTTCGATCGGTTCTTGCGGGAGGTCGAGCGGATTTATCCCGATGCAGCTGACAAGCTGCAATTTAACGAGGCGCTCAAACGCGTATTCAACCGTCTGGCCGGCGACCTCATTACGAACACTCAGGCACGGCTGAAGGAAGCGGAAATCGAAACTCTGGCTGAAGTACGCGCATATGAAGACCGACTCGCCGCGTTTAGCCAGGAGGTCGAAGCAGAGTGCGCGCAGATCAAAAACTTCCTCTATGAAAATCTCTACTACAGTCCGTCGCTGGCAGGAGAAAAGGACGATGCTGAACGCATCGTCACCGAGCTGTTCGCTTTCTGGATGAAAAATTCCTCAGCCCTGCCGCTTTATTACCAGGAAAAAGCCGAGGAAGAATCGTTGCCGCGTGTGGTCTGCGACTACATTGCGGGTATGACTGATCATTTCATCGTTGAGCAATATGAGAAGCACTGCGGTGAAAAGTAACGCACAGGCGGCGGCACGTCACTTCACAGCCGCCACCGCTGTCACCACGTCAAACAGAATCCTCGGCCCGCGCCGCACTTCCTCGACGCGAATCCGTTCATCGTTTCCATGCTCCGTATTGCCTTCTTCCTCCGTGGCTGTGTAGGGATTAAAACCGTAAGCGTTGATGCCCAGCGGCCGGTAGCGCTGGTTCTCCGTGTACCCACTGGTGATGTGTGGAACCACGGGCGTACCGGGAAAATATTTTCCTGAGACTCTGCGAATGGCGTCATAGAGCGCCGTATTTGTCGGAGAGGAATTGGCCTCGCGGAATTCAGCGTTCATCGGTTCGACGGTTACGTTAGGATCGTCTACCACTTTCCGGATCTGCTCCAGCAGCGCCTTGGGATTTTCTCCCGGCAAAATACGCACATCCAGATTCGCCCACGCCTCGGGCGGAATGACGTTGGTCTGTTCCGACCCACCCATCATGGTGAGCGAAATTGTGTCGCGCAGCAGAAAGTTTAGCGACGCGTCTTTTTCCACGCTCTGCTGAAACTTCTTATCCTCGATGGCCTTGAAGATGTTGCGATATTCTCGCGCCCGCTCAGGCGGTTCGTAGGGCGCCATCTCGCGCAAAAACTCCTCCACCACGGGTAAAACTTTCAGGGGTGTGCGGTAAGCAAGAATGCGGTCCAGCGCGTGGACCAGGCGATTCGGGGCGGAATCGGGAATAGGGCGCGAAGCATGTCCGGGCCTTCCATGAGCTACAACGCGCAACCAGAAAGTTGTCTTCTCGCCCACGTCAACTCCGACATACTTCACTTTGCCGTTTTCGAGGAGGTTCTCTCCGCCTTCGTTGATCAGGAACTCCGCGTTCTCCAGCAAGTCCGGCTGATGTGCGATGAACCAGTCCGTGCCCGTGCCTTCGGCTTCTTCGTCGGCTACAGCGAGAAAGATTACGTCCCGGTCGAGTTCCACCTTCTCGCGCTTCAGCATGACCATCACAACCAGCTGCGCCAGGCCTTCATCTTTCATGTCCTGTGCGCCGCGTCCCCAGAGCCAGCCGTCCTTGATCTCGCCGCTGAAGGGCGGAACTTTCCAGTGTGCGGCATCGCTGGTGACCACGTCCATGTGGTTGAGCAGGATGATCGGCTTCTTTGCTTGCGATGTTGTATGCGACAGGCGCGCCCAAACATCGCCGCGTCCCGGGGTGAATTCGAAAACGCGATTCTCAATAGCTTCCTGATCGAGAATCTTCTGGTAAAAAGAAACGGCGCGCATCTCCTGTCCGGGCGGGTTCGTTGTGTCGATGCGCAAGTACTCCTGCATCCACGTTAGCGCGAGATCGGAATATTGCTGCAGATGGTCGGCGGAAATATTAGTGGAAGCCAAAGTGGCGTCCGGTAGTTCAGCCGTGGCAAGGGCCTTGGCCGATCCCTTGCCCCCGCTGAGAAACGCCGCTACTACCAGTAAATGCAAGATTCCATTGAGTATCTCTGTACGCAGAAGTATCCAGCTGGAAATTCCAACGGTCGACGATCCCAAGATTGCTCTCCCTGAAACCAGGCCGATCTACGCAGTTTTTATATCAGGTTTTGCCAAAATTACCGTGCGCAAACCCGTGCAGGCGGGCTCGCGGCTTCCGATGAGGATACAATGTCTTTAGATACAAGCATTTGGCATCTCAACCCGAAAGTGGGTTTTGGCATCTGACCTGTAGTAGGGATAGGCGGGTACTGAGACATATTCCGTACCTGAGTTTTGTTTCAAGGTGCGTAGCGTCAGCGCACTCTAAGTGTAGTGGCTTTAGGGGACGCAATCTAGAAACACGCAACACGCCGAAATTTTTGGCGTGCTGGAGTGGAGCCCACGATGCTCCCCCCAAAATGGAGGAAGTTTTCTATGAACACTCGCATGCTCGCTACTTTGCCTCTGGCCGCAGTGCTGGCATTTCCGGCTCTCGCGCAAAGTTCGTCACCAACCACCCAAGATCAGTCCAACCCGCCGGCGTCGTCGCAGACCAGCCAGTCCGATAACATGAACGGATCGGGCAAGCAGCCTCTACAGGCGCCTGCGCGCGAGGGATTCTGGGGCCGGGTGAATCCGTTCGCCCGCAAAAGCTATGTGAAGCGCCAGACTGATCCCATTCGCGACCGCGTGAATGAACTGGATGATCTGACCGCAGCCAACGGCAAGGCGATTAAAGATACCGATGCCCGTGCCCAGGCTGGCATCAAGCTGGCTTCGGACAAGGCCAATGAAGCTGATCAGCATGCCGTCGATGCCGGCAACAAAGCGACGATGGCGCAGCAAAGCGCACAACAGGCGACGACACGCATCCAGACGGTCGAGACAGTGGTCGGCAACATCGACCAGTACAAGGCTTCGAATCAGACTGAAATCCGCTTCAAACCCGGGCAGACCGTACTAAGCAAGAACGCCAAGGATGCTTTGGACGAAATGGCCAACGGCGTGAAGGGGCAGCGCGGCTACATCATCGAAGTGCAGGGTTTCTCTTCCGGTAAGGGCCAGACCGCAATTACAAATTCGCAGAAGATGGCGGAGTCGGTGGTTCGCTACATGGTGCTTAACAGCGAAATTCCTGTCTACCGGATTTATCTGGTCGGTATGGGAAATGCCCCGGTGGCCAGCGCAGACGATAACGGGAAGACCAAGCACATGAGCGGCGGCCGCGTGGAAATCAGCCTGCTGAAGAATGATCTGGAACAACTGGCATCGAGTGGTTCTTCCACACCGAGCACCAGTCCGGATCAGCAACAGCAGCCAAAGTAGTCTTGAAGTTTAGTCGGGGCAAAGAGCTCCTCGCTCATGTCCCTCCCCCAACGAAAAGCCCCTCGCGTGAGCGAGGGGCTTTCGTTTATTGAGCAGAATATTCCCGGGGCGTTTTCCCTCTTTCAAGCCCTATCCCGCGCTGTGGTGAAAGTGAAGTAGCAACATGTGAGCTACGAAGCCGACCACAAACCAGACTGCCGCTTCGAGAATTCGCTTAAATCGCGTCGTCATCAGGAAAGAATACGCCAACTTCTACATTCCGTGTCGGTGTTCGCTGACTCTTCAGGCGCGATACCCTCCGGGACTGATTCCGAAACCATTCAGTTTAGACTGAAGCGTGGTGCGCTTTAAGCCGAGGCGGGCCGCCGCACCGTTGGGGCCGCCGAGTTGGCCCTTACATTCCCGAAGGGCGCGCAGAATGCGTTGACGTTCCTTGTCGCGAAGCGTCTCGGTCTCGTCCGAATCCAGCTCCAATTCCGCATGCAGTTCGCTGAGCGGCACTTGCAAAACCAGCCCTGGAGTGAGAATTACCGAACGCTCCACAAAATTTTCCAGTTCTCGGATATTCCCCGGCCACGCCCACCGCACCAGCGTCTCCATAGTTCTGGCCGGGATGCTGAGAATGGATTTGTTCATCCGATGCGCATATTTCCGGACAAAGTGCTCGATGAGCAGAGGAATGTCCTCCCGCCGCTCGCGCAGTGGCGGCGTGCGAAGCGGAAAGACATTCAAGCGGTAATAGAGGTCGCTACGAAACTCTCTTCGGTTCACACTGTCCAGCAGCTCCCGGTTGGTGGCGGCCACGAGGCGGAAATTTACCTTTAAAGTCTGAGTGCCGCCCAGGCGCTCAAACTCCTGATCCTGCAGCACCCGCAACAGTTTGGGCTGCAAATCCAAGGAAATCTCTCCGATTTCATCGAGAAAGAGAGTGCCTTGGTCGGCCAGTTCGATCCGGCCCAGCTTCTTGGCGACCGCGCCAGTAAAGGCGCCCTTCTCATGGCCAAACAGTTCGCTCTCCAGCAAGCCCGACGGAATGGCGGCGCAGTTCAGCTTAATGAAGCTATTATCCTTGCGCTTGCTCATACGGTGGATGGCCCGTGCGACTAATTCCTTGCCGGTGCCGGTCTCGCCCAGCAGCAGCACCGTGGCGTCGCTGGGAGCGACCTTCGCTACTTTTTCCATCACCTCTTTCAAAGCGTCACTACGTCCAATAATTTCTCCAAATCCCAATTCCGTATCGATTGCCTGTTCGAGATAAAGCTTCTCTTCGGAGAGTTTCTCCTTGGCCAGGCGAAGTTCCTCGGTAACTCCCTCGAGTTGAACTACATTCCGGCGCAAGGCTTCTTCGGCCTGCTGACGAAACTCCTCCAGCTTCACTTTTGCGGTCACGTCCCGCTGAATGCCCCAAGTCCGCACCAGCATTCCATTTTCTACTGTGCCGATCAGGCTGTTGACGAACACTTTCGGATTGCCGTGAATATCGATCTCGTGAGACTCCCGATCTAACACCCGAAACCCCGAGCGGATGTAATGTCGGGTGAGTTCGATATTGTGAGGATCATCGGCTAGCAGCATTTCCGTCAAGCGTTTGCCCCGCAACTCGTCTGCCGATTTCAATCCGTACATGGCGGCCATTGCGTCGTTGCACTCGACGAGGTAGGAGTCATGAAGGATGCGATAGATCAGTTCGTCCTCCGGCAAGTCGATGGGAATCGGCTCGTCCAGATCCTCTCGGAAGATACCCTCCGAACTCTGCGAGACAAACATGCGGTAATTTTCTTCGCTGCGCCGTAACATCCGCTCCGATTGTTTGCTCGCCGTAACATCCTTTACGATGGCTACGATTCGATCCACCCCGGTGGGACCTTCTATGGGGAAATAGGTGACGTACAATTCCCTCTCACCGAGTTTCGGATAGGTAAATTTCATGTCATAGGCAACCACCTTGCCGCGGAAACATTCGTCTAATTTGTCTTTGATCTGCGAGTCAAAAATGTCTTGGTGCAACACCTCGTCGATACGCCGTCCAATGACCTCTTCTTTCGTCATGCTGCGGTAGTTCAGGAACGCGCGATTGGCGATTACATAGCGGTAATCGCGGTCTACCACTACGATCATCTCTTCCAGACCTTCGACCACGCGCTCGTATTCCCGAAGTCTATCCTCGGTTCGCTTGCGGTCCGTGATATCCCGGACAATGCAGGCTATTCGATCTACGCCGGCTGTGCCCGCGATCGGGAAGTACGACAGAAGGATGTTCCTCTCTCCCAGCTTGGGATACGGGTAGTTCGTTTCGTACTGGACAACTTTGCCCTGAAAACATTCATTCATCTTCTGCTCGATAAGTCCAATGGTCTGTTCAGATGCCCCGTCCGCGGCCAATTGCTCTCCGAAGGTGCGCCCGACGAGTTGCTCCTTCTCCAGTCCGGCGTAGTTCAGGGCCGCCCGATTAGCGATCACGTACCGATAATCGCGGTCTATGACCACGATCATTTCTTCCAGGCATTCCACTACTCTCTCGTATTCGCGCAGTCTTTTCTCGGCCTGATGGCGCTCCGTGAGGTCGCGGACGATGGTCACCACATAGTCTCGCTCAAGGTGAACCCATTTCATGCAGACCTCTACCGGGAAAGTGGATCCGTCCTTTCTACGGTGAATGCTTTCCATGACCAGGAATCCCGATCTCTGTAACTCCTCTTTCATCTTCGCGACAGACGTTTGCGTCATCTCAGGATCGACATCGAAAATTCTCAGCGACAGAATCTCTTCGCGGCTGTATCCCAAGCCTGACCAGGCCTTTTCGTTCGCATCGATAAAACGAAGAGTTTCGGGATCCACCACTTCGATGGCCTCGTTGCTGTTGTCGAGGAGGGTTCGAAACAGCTCCAGCTTCCGGATGGTCCGATCGCTCTTGCGTACTTCGGAAAGCAGTCCTTCGCCAGTCTCCCGCAGCAGTTTTTCTGTCCGCATTTGCTCGGTAACGTCGTGGGCAATGCCGCGCACGATAGGCGCGGCCACACCGTCGGCACGCAACGTGTTGTAGTATTGCCAGATTCGCCGTTGTCCGGAGCGCGTCATCAAGGCCAACAATCCCCGAGATTCGCCAGTGCGTTCGATCTCGCTGAGGTAGGCATCAAACTGCGGGCGGAACTCCGGAGGAACAAGGTCCCGCATCGGGATCTGCAGGAGTTCTTTAACGGTATAACCCAGAGCGCGCGCGGGAGCGAGATTAACCGACAGGAGCCGTCCTCGAAGGTCGTGGATGCACAGGAGATCGTGACTGTGCTCCACCAGATCTTGATACCAATCTTGGTTATCGTGCAGGGCGCGCCGCATCCCGCCCATCTCATCCTCAAGTGCTCGGCGCTGCTCTGGCTCAGGGTGCAAATCCATGGCTACTCCCCGCGGGCTGGGTAGATTCAGTGGCTGCGTGGATCCGTTCCCGCGATGATAACTCGCCGGATGAAAGCACGCCCGAGGCTCCGTAATGCTACCCAACTCCGATTGTCCGCGAAGTGTAGCAGAACTTAACTCTGTACGCCAGCGTACATAACGTTTTTGTCGGTAGCACATGATATGTCCGGTTGAGATAGCACATGATATGTCCGCTTTGCGGGCGGTGAGGATAGGAGACCATGCGGAGCATGGAGACTTATCCGAGGGCCGCGATGGAGCGGGCAATGAAA
>Ga0185299_10002011_pt1 | contig 34065 bp, 28 predicted proteins | sample PaiPotPPA55metaG_FD_128002 | JGI IMG/M metagenome (GOLD analysis project Ga0185299, IMG submission 128002) | Iron sulfur acid spring bacterial and archeal communities from Banff, Canada, to study Microbial Dark Matter (Phase II) - Paint Pots PPA... ...
CGTGTATCCGCACCCCATCGAAGGTTCGGGTCTTGGGATCGCGCACGCCAAGACCGACCTTGTCGCAGGCCTTGTGCCATTCAGATCGATAATTCACCGTATAAAATATCGCGTCACCGTTGCGCCGGAATAATTTGCGCAGCTCCGCCGCAACTGGCTCTAGGCCGGGACCAGCCAACACAATGGTGAGCGGCCTGCGAGCTTTCATGATCGCGGAAGGTACTTCGATAATCGTGCCGTCCTTGCTAACCATCGGCCAAGTAATTTGTTTTGCCGCGCCGAGGCAGCAACCCGTGTGGTAAAGGAACTTGAAGAACGGGTGAAGCTCTTCCGGTAGGTGCCCGAGCAATTCCGCGAACTTCGCGGGATCGATGTATTGTCCCGCAGCTTCTGAATCCTTCGGCATCGGGAAGTACGGCATCGTAAAAAGCTTCTGCTCTTTCTGTGCAAGCTTAAACATAGCGCGAAGGTGAACGAGTTGGCGGCGGATGGTCGGGTCGGAGTTCCCTTCTCTTTGTCGCCAGCGAATGTAGTAGCGTATTTTGTCCGTCGTGATGAGCGACGCTGACATGCCCTTGAAAAACTTATCGAAGTTGTCCAGGCCGCGAAACGTGTATTCAACCTGATCTGATTCAGTGTTTCGCCGGTAAAGCGATTGCTTCCCGCCGAGCTTCAAGTCCTCAATGTACGTGTCGCGTAGGTCTTCGTAGCGGAGCTTGCGAACGTCAGAGAGGGGTTGTCTTCCCTCGGTCGAATCCCTCCGCCGAGAGACCAACATGTCATACGCCGCTTGATAATCGTCCGCCTTGGTGTTCTCGCGGACCTGGCGTCCATCCTGGTAATAGAGGATGTACCAGTATTTTGATTCCCGCACTTGGCCCGTCTTCGCGTCACGTTGCTTTAAGCGAACGATAGAGCCTTCGCCTTTCTTCGGTTGGATTTGCATTGTTTTTGTCGTGCGCATGAAAAGAAGGGTAACAGGCACAATGCAATTTAACAATGCAACTTTCGTTCTAGTACCAATAAACTGATAATTTTCAGTAGTCTACCTCGACAGTAAATGCCCCTTTCAAGGCCGAAATACGGGTTCGATTCCCGTTAGCGCTACCAACAAAATCTCCTTCAACGCTTAAATTATTGTTTTGCCGATGCGCAACTTCCGCCAGCCGAAGCCGCATCGATCAATTTCTGAATTGCCGGCGCAGCCATCAGCAAGAGTTGCCCCTTTGGCTTTGACGTCTGCTGTATCACCGCACTCTGCTGAGCTTTCCATGCATCATCCCTGTTGCCGCCGTGCTCCAACGCATCAAGTGCCGCCAATCCCGCCGCAGCCACCGCCGCCAAATCTTGCGACGTAGCCACAACTTCCTTCACCAGGAACGACCGCTGCTCCAACGACTGCAACTTCGCATCATTATCCCGCCACAAAATCAATTGCGCGCGCAATTGCGCCGCCAGCGACGCGTCGTGGCAACTTGACGCCACATAGCTATCCACCATCTCGTCAAACTCCCGCGCCACTCTGCTTTCCAGCGGAATCGCGTCCACCACCCGGTTCAACGGCGTCTCGCTCGTAGCCGGTTCCGTGGCCGTCTGCTCCCGCGCGTAATCTTTAACCGGTTCAACCACATCGGCCAAAGTCCTCAGCGCGCGAAATTCTTCGGCACTAGCTGGACCAGTGATGCGTCGGAGCATTCGCGCGGAATAATTCTCGTGCGTCAGCCCCAGCCATTCCAGTTGCACGCTGAGCACATGCATCCGGGCATACATCAAAGCCGGGTCGCGCACGTCCGCAGGCGACCACAACCGCTCCGCAATCGCCGCATTCCTCGGCCAGATCCGCGAATCGATATTCTCCGCGTTCACAAATTCCGACCACATGCACGATTCGCCGCCCAGAATGCGCTGCTTCTCCTTCGCCGAAAGCCCCGCCGCAACATCGCCCATCGGATCCACCGCATAGTGCCGCGCCGCGCTCCACCCCAGGTCCAGGTAATAGCCGTTCGAAAGAATCCCGCGGTAGCCTTGCTTCGCCGCCTCCGCCAGCGCAGCCTGCCCGCGCCACGACTGGATCACGATATCTTTTGGCAGCGTGGAGTCCAGCACCTCATCCCAGCCCACCATGCTCTTACCATGCTTGCTCACGATACCTTGCAGCTTCTTGTTGAAATAAAGCTGCAGCCCGGCGTTCCCCTTCAAATCATGCGCGCGAATAAATTCCTGAATTTTCGGATTGGCATCCCATGCCTTGCCATTCACCTCATCTCCGCCCACATGAAAAAAATGATCCGGAAACAATTTCACCATCTCCCCAATAAATTCGTCCAGAAACTTGTAAACTTTCTCATTAGTCGGATCGAACGCCGGATCGAAAATTCCCCATCTGCGTTCAATCGTAAAAGGCCCCGCCGCACTCGCGAATTCCGGATGCCCTACGAACCACGCCGTACTATGCCCCGGAAGATCGAACTCCGGCACTACACGAATGCCGCGCTCTCGCGCATATGCAATCAACCCGCGAATTTCATCTTGCGTATAGTACAGTCCGTCCGAACCCATCTGCTGCAGCTTCGGAAATTTCCGGCTCTCCACCCGGAAGCCCTGATTCTCCGAAAGATGCCAGTGAAACACATTCATCTTCACCGCTTCCATTCCGTCGATGTTTCTACGCAATACTTCCAGCGGAATAAAATGCCGCGCTGTATCAATCATCAATCCGCGCCACGGAAATCGCGGCGTATCCTTAATTACCATCGCTGGCGCAGCAAACCCGTCCGGCGATACAGTCACCAGTTGCAAGAAAGTCTGCAATCCATGCAGCGCGCCCAGATCCGTCGGCGCAGTGATGCTTGCCCCGCTCGGCACCACTTCCAGCACATACGATTCGTCTTCGCCCAGTTCCTGAACAGGTTTGCTGTCGTGATCGACTCGCACTACCAATGTTCCCTTCGCGCCGTTCGCCGGTTTCACATTCATCAGCAACCCGGTCTGTTTCGCCAGTCGCTCCACAAATCGTTCCGTCGCGCCGTTCAGACGCGCGTCAGTCTGACCCGCAAGCGCAACCGTAAATCCTCCATCAATCTTCAGGCTGCCATACCCCGTCTGAACGTTCGCAGGCATAGGCATCAGGTTTAACTGCAGCTGCAAGTGCGTCAGGTTTGAGGGCTGCGTTTCCTGCGCCCGCAACGGCCCGTAAAGCGACATGCTCAATATCATCAGACTCAGGCCCCTCAACCAAATCTTCGACTTCCCCATTAATGTGCCGCCCTCTCTGTGAATAATCTCGCCGCTATTAACATACGTTTCGCGCACCGCATCCTGGCACACTCAACCCGCTCGCGCAGTTTTTTTCCCTGTCCGCGCACCTTTGCCTGTCCCGCAAATCACGGCTGAGTTAGAATAATTGCATTCTGTGGCGCTCGACAAAAACAAAATGAAGACCTCTGTAGCCATCTATCCGGGCTCATTTGATCCCGTCACCAACGGCCACCTTGATCTAATCGAGCGTGGAGAGAAAATGTTCGACCTGGTGATCGTGGCAGTTCTGCAAAATGTCGACAAGCAGCCCCTCTTCACCGTGCCCGAACGCGTCGAAATGCTCCGCGAAGTTACCAAACAGTGGCCCGCCGTGGAAGTCGACGTATTCAAGGGCCTCTTGGTCGATTACGCGCGCAAGCGTGGCGCAGGCGTAATCCTGCGCGGCATTCGCGCCGTCTCCGATTACGAATACGAATTGCAGATGGCGCTCATGAATCGCAAACTGGAGCCGCGCCTCGAAACTGTTTTCATGTTGCCCGGCGAGCCGTACAGTTATCTGAGCGCAAAATTGGTCCGCGAAATTGCGCAACTCGGCGGACCGCTGACCGACCTGGTCCCCGCTGTTGTAGAACAAAAGTTGCGCGCTAAAATTGCTTAAGTAGAGCGCCATCATGGCGCTAATCGCTGAACATTAAAGAGGAGATTCGTCCAATGGCTGCACCGCCCACCACTAAGGAAAAGCTTCAGTTAACCGACCGCATCAACCGCATTCAAATCTCTCCCACTGCCGCGGTCATTGCGGAAGCTGACAAATTGAAAGCCCGTGGGGTGGATGTCGCCGACTTCGGCCCCGGTGAACCCGATTTTCCTACGCCCGACCACATCAAGAAAGCCGCCATCACGGCCATCGACGAAAACAAAACTAAATACACTTCCACCGCCGGCATCATGCCTCTGCGCGAAGCGATTTGCGCCTGGCATAAGCGCGAACTCGGCTCCGCCTACGAAGCCAAAGAATGTGTAGTCAACGTCGGCGGCAAGCATTCTATTTTTAATCTCGTGAGCTTGCTGATTCAAAACGGCGACGAAGTAATTATCCCGGCGCCCTACTGGGTCAGCTACCCGGACATCGTGAAATACGCCGGCGGAAAGCCTGTTTTCGTACAAGCCAAATCCGAAGACGGCTTCGCGGTAAATGCCGCCGCCATTGAAGAAGCTATCACCCCCAAAACCCGCATGGTATTTCTGAATTCACCAAGCAATCCCTGTGGCGGCGTCGTGTCGCCCGATGAATTCGAACGCATCCTCGCGCTTTGCAAAAAACACGATATCTGGCTGATGAGCGATGAGTGCTACTCCCATTTCACTTACGAGCCGCACAAGCCGTACTCCATCGCCAGCGCCGCCGGCTCCAAAGATCACGTCATCATTATCGGCTCCATGTCCAAAACTTTTGCGATGACCGGCTGGCGCATTGGTTACACGCTGGCCCCCGAACCTCTGGTGCAAGCCTCCATTAAGTTGCAAAGCCAATCCACTTCCAATCCCACTTCCATCGCGCAGTACGCCGCTCTCGAAGCTATGCGTGGCTCCATGGATTCCGTTCCTGTCATGCTCGCCGAATATGCGCGACGTCGCAGGCGCATCGTCGATGGCTTACGCGCCATTCCCGGAATTACCTGCGAAGACCCCGGCGGCGCTTTCTACGCCTTCCCAAATATTTCCGCGCACCTAACTGGAAAAAATGCGCTGGCGAAATCCTGCACGGAAATCACCAAGCTGCTGCTCGATAAAGTTCAAGTCGCCGTCGTTCCAGGAGAAGCCTTCGGCGCCCCCGGCTATCTCCGCCTTTCTTACGCCACCTCCATCGAGCGCATTGACGAAGGCTTACGCCGCCTGGGCCGTTTTTTCTCCCGCGCTGAAGCCGCCACTTAATCCGTGCGGCCTGAACCCACGCGCATCGAACCGAAATTTATGCCGCGCATCTGGGGTGCGCGTTCGCTTGCCTCCATCTACACTGACAAAACGAATCTGCCCGAGCCCATAGGCGAAGCCTGGCTCACCGGACCGAAATGTAAAATCGAATCCGGCCCTCTAACTGGCCCTCTACATCAAGCGTGGCAGAAAATGCCGCCCGAATGGCGCGGCGCCGATTTCGCAACTCAGTCCGCACTGCGCGAATTCCCGCTCTTGGTTAAATTTCTTTTCCCCACCGATCAACTTTCTATCCAGGTTCATCCTAATGACGCTTATGCCCGGCAAAACGAAACCCCCGCTGCGGTAGGAAAAACGGAGATGTGGCACGTCGTCTCCGCCGAACCGGGCGCCACACTTTTGCTCGGCCTGGTCCCTGGAGTAGATCGGGAAAAGTTTCGGTCGGCTATAAAACAGGGCGGACTCGAAAAGTTTTTTGAGCGCTTGCCGGTCTCGCCCCACGATACCTTTTACGTTCCCTCCGGAACGCCGCACACCATCGGCGCCGGAATGATTCTTTGCGAAGTGCAGCAAAATTCCGACCTCACCTATCGCCTCTACGATTTCCATCGTGTCGACGCGCACGGCAATCCCCGCGAGCTGCACGTCGAAAAAGCCATGGCCGTCATCGATTTTGCTCATCGAAAAGGCGGAAAAGTCACCTTTGTCGCGTTGCCCTCAGCAGACGGCGCAAAAACATCTTTACTCGTGGCATGCCCGTATTTCGCAACGGAACGATGGGACCTCTCCGCACAGCACCATGCACGTTCCGATCCTGCCCGCTTCGAATTATTGATAATCCTCAGCGGTCGCGGCAACATTCGATCGAGCGCCAATTCCTGCTCTTACCGGCAAGGCGAGTGCTGGTTCATTCCCGCAAACCTCGGCCAATTTTCCGTGCTTCCCGAAAGCTCCACATCCATTTTGCGTACGTACGTGCCCAACATCAGCGCACTACGCAACCAACTATCCCGCGATGGCGTGCCCAATACCGCCATCGAACAAGTGTTATTCACGTGACTTAATCATGGCCGCAGAAAAACTCACCGCACACGCCGTAATCCTCGCCGGAGGCCGCGGAACTCGCTTCTGGCCCCGCAGCCGCACCCGCACACCCAAGCAACTGCTCAACATCATCGGCGCGGACTCCATGTTGCAGCAAACCGTCGCGCGCCTGAAGCCATTTATCCCCGCTGAACGCATCTGGACGGTCACCAATGCAGAGCAATTTGCATCCGTTCGTAAACATTTGCCGGCGTCAGCGCGTGGACACATTCTCGCCGAACCTGTCGGCCGCAGCACTGCCGCAGCCATCGCCCTTGCTGCGATCCACATTCGTCACGCGGAACGCGGCGACGCCTTAATGTCCGTGCTCCCCGCCGATCTGTATATCGCGAAGCCAAAAAAATACGCACAAATCGCCCAGTTGGCCCTCAAAGTTATCCGCGAATCCGGCCGCATGGTCGTCCTCGGCATTCCCCCCAGCCGCCCCGACAGCGGTTTCGGTTACATTCAGTGTGCTGCCAAAGCGGTCTCCAGCAATCCTTTCCCCGTATTCCCTGTTCAAGCATTCAAAGAAAAACCCGATTTGCAGTTGGCGAAAAAATACCTCGCCTCCGGCAATTACCGTTGGAATGCCGGAATGTTTTTCTGGCGTGTCTCGACTTTTCTGGATTCGCTAAAACAATACTTGCCCAAAACGTATGCTGAACTGGAAACACTCGCCGCCACCATCGGCACACGCAAATACGAAACTAAACTTCGCTCTATTTACCCGCACCTCGAAAATATCGCCGTCGACTACGCTATCCTCGAACCCGCCACCCGCGAAAAAAGTCCGTTCCGCGTTTTCATGATTCCCGCCGACATCGGCTGGAGCGATATCGGCTCCTGGACCGCGGTCCACGAACAATCCACCAAGGCCGCACGACAAAACGTTCTCGCCGGCGCCGGCCACATGCTCGAGGCCGAAGGCAATTTTATCTGGAGTCCCACAAAATTCGTCGCCGCTATCGGCGTTCACGACCTCGTCGTGGTGGAAACTCCGGACGCTCTCTTGATTTGCCCTCGCCATCGCTCTCAAGACGTCGGCAAAATCGTAAAGTGGCTCGAAGAACGCGGTCGCAAGGACCTCCTCTAAAGACGCCAATGCGGCTCTTGGAGCCTTTCAACCTTCGCGTATACTTCTCGGCGTTATGACTCCGCAGCTCCAATCCGTCGCCAGCGATAGTCCGGGGCAAATTAAATTTGGCACCGACGGTTGGCGCGCCATCATCGCCGAAGATTTCACTTTTGCCAACGCGCGCCTCGTCGCCAACGCCATCGCCCGCTACGTGATTCGCTCTGAAGACGCGCGCAAAGGTGTGATCATCGGCTACGACCATCGTTTCGCCTCCGATACCGTGGCCGCAGCAGTCGCCGATGTCATCACCGCCAGCGGAACTCCTGTATGGCTGACCGACAAGCCCTGTCCCACTCCCGCCGTCTCGCTGCTCGTTCGCCAACGACACGCTGCAGGCGGCATCGTCATCACCGCCAGCCACAATCCTTATCGTTGGAACGGAATTAAATATAAAGCGAGCTATGGCAGTAGCGCGCTTCCCTCCATCGTCGCGCAGATCGAACAGGAATTAGATGTCGCGACGCATCGCGTCGTGCCACCGCTTCCGTCTCGCAAAGATTTACTGCACACCCTCGACCCTCGCGCCCCATACCTCGATGCACTCGAAAAACTCGTCGATTGGCATCGCTTGCGAAAAACAAATTTCCGTTTCGTCTCTGACCCCATGCACGGCTCGTCCGCAGGCCTGCTACGAGAGCTGTTCACGCGCAACAATATTCATTGCGACGAAATTCGCGGCACCCACGACCCGCGTTTCGGCGGCGCACACCCCGAGCCCATCGAACCACACGTGCAACCGCTGCGCGATGCTGTGCTGGCCGGCAAATACGACGCCGGATTTTGCGCCGATGGTGACGGCGATCGCATCGGAGCCATCGATCGCGACGGCTCCTTCCTCAGTCCTCATCAGCTTTTTGCTTTGCTCGTCTGGCACCTCGCGGGTACCCGCAATCTCCCCGGCGATATCGCCAAAACCTTTTCTGTAACCAAACTCATCGATAGAATCGCCGCCAAGTTCGGCCGCACCCTCCACGAAGTTCCCATCGGCTTCAAATATATTTGTGAGCTCATGCTGGAGCGCAATATTTTGGCTGGCGGCGAAGAAAGCGGCGGATTCGGCACCAGCCTTTATCTTCCTGAACGTGACGCCACCGTTTCGGCCCTGTTTCTAGCGGAATTGATGGCCTGGCACGGTAAATCTCTAGGCCAGTTGCTAGCCGCGCTGCGTTCCGAATTTGGCGAATATCACTACGGCCGCGTCGATATCGATGTTCAGTCCGCACAAAAACAAAAAGCTATCGCGCTCTTTTCCGCTCCCTCGTTCACACATATTCTGGAATGGCCCGTCACCCGCCGCGAAAACATGGATGGTATTAAAGTTTATCTGGGCGATATCGGCTGGGTCATGGTGCGCGCTTCAGGCACCGAACGTTTGCTGCGTGTTTATTCGGAAACTTCCCGGCGTGAGACCACCAACCAGGTACTCGCCGCTGTTACTCACCTCATTCACCAGCTATAAGGAGCCGCCATGGAAACCGTCAATCTGCAACAAAAATTTGCAAAATTTTCCGAACACTATAAGCCCCACATCATCGGCGAAGTGAACGATTGCTACGTGAAGGTTGTTAAACTAAAAGGCGAATTTATCTGGCATCATCATGATCACGAAGACGAGCTGTTCCTGGTCGTAAAAGGCACCTTGCGTATGCAATTCCGCGATCACGAATCCATTATTCGCGAGGGCGAATTTGTCATCGTCCCTCGTAAAGTGGAACATAAGCCGGTCGCCGATGAAGAGGTTCACCTCGTGCTCATCGAACCGAAATCGACCCTCAACACCGGAAATGTTACCAATGAAAGGACAGTCGCGCGCCTCGAAACCATCTGATCACCAGCATCTGCCGGGCCCGCATAAAACTTTATGGAACGACGCTTTCATACTCTGGATGTTTTCACTACCAATCGCTTCGCGGGCAATCCTCTCGCGGTGGTTACTGACGGCGATGGGCTTTCGAACGACATGATGCAGGCCATCGCCTGCGAAATGAATCTTTCTGAAACCGTTTTCGTGCAAAAGCCCACCGATGACCGCGCGCTGGCCCGTTTACGAATTTTTACCACCAAGGAAGAGTTGAAGCTCGCGGGCCATCCCGTTGTCGGCACCTGGTTCTTGCTCGCTGAACTCGGTGTGGTTCCCGCGCAGGAAGGCGGCGTCCACATCATGCAGCAAACTGGAGCAGGCGTCCTGCCTGTGGAAATTCGCTTCAAGGACGGCCGCCCGCAACGCGTCACCATGACGCAAATGCCCGCCGTTTTTCATTCCGTCAAAATCAATAAAAAAGAGCTGGCCGCCGCTCTGGGAGTTTCGGTTTCCGATTTTCACTCCGAATTGCAGCCGCAATATGTTTCCACCGGCGTATCAAATTTGATGGTTCCGTTCCGCAATCGCGCCGCGCTGGGCCGCATCCATATGAACGTCCATGACCTTCGCCGCTTCGAAGGCAAAAACGGCACTATGGCCTATTGCTTCGCCCTCAACGGCACAAACAAAGTCTCCGCGCGCGGCATGCTTCCCTGGGAAATTTACGAAGATCCCGCCACCGGCTCCGCCGCCGGTTCGCTGGCCGCCTATCTGATACAAAATGGCAAGTTGGCCACGGCGCAAACGCTGTACATACAACAGGGCGTGGAGATGGGCAGACCCAGCCAAATCGAAGTGGAGATCTCACAAACCGGGAAAAAACTCGTGCCGCGCTGCAGCGGTGCCGCCGTCCGCGTCTTCGAAGGCACCATCCGCATCTAAATCTCGCTAACGCCGATCGATTAGCTAGCGATTTGACCAGTAGCACTCATCGCCGCTTCCTACTTCCAACGCTCATTCCGCCTACCCGCCGCAGACGGGATCGGAGCAGCCCGACGCTTCTTCCCCTCGTTCGTCCGCGAACGAGTCGGCCTGCGCAGCGGAGGCATCTCTCTTCGATCCCTCGCGCAAGCCAAGCCCCTCGAAACGCCAATAAAAAATAGCATTCGCACTCAGCAGGCTTAGTCAGCACTCGCCGATTTCGCAACCAAAGCCTTGTTCACAGCATCCAGAATTCCGTTCACAAACGCCCCAGCATCTTCCGAGGAAAACTTCTTCGCCAGGTCCACGGCTTCATTGAGCACCACCTTCGGCGGCGTTTCCGCGATTCGCAGCTCGTAAATCGCCAATCGCAACACCGCTCGGTCAATAATTGCCATGCGTTCCAGCCGCCAATTCTGCGCATGCTGCACGATCAGCGCATCCAACTCGTCGGCGTCTCTGGCCGCGCCTTCAAACAATTGGTTGGCGAACGCTCGCGTATTGTCCGCAGCTTTCGCGGTGCGCCAGAATTTTGCTTCGAGTTTCGCGGGGTCCTGCCTGCTCATGTCCCACTGAAACAGCATCTGCATCGCAAACTCGCGGGATTTTGTTCGTAGGGACACTAAGCGCGCCGAAGCTTTCTCGCGGAAGGCGCCGTTTGCGTTGCTTTTCCACTCAGCTTCTGCGAAAGTCGCGCCATCTCAATCGCCGCAAGTCCGGAGTCGTATCCCTTATTGCCGTGGTCGCCGCCCGCGCGCGCCATTGCCTGCTCCTGCGTTTCGCAAGTCAGCACACAAAAAATGATCGGCACTCCGGTATCCATTTGCGCCAATTGCAATCCTCGCGCCGTTTCAGAGCAGACATAGTCATAGTGAGAAGTTTCGCCGCGTATCACGCAGCCAATCGCGATCAACGCGTCATACTCGCCTTTGCTCGCCAACTTCTTGGACGCCAGCGGCAGCTCAAACGCCCCTGGCACCTCTACAATTTCGATATCCGCTTTTGTCACGCCCGACTTTTCCAGCGCTTCCAGTGAGCCACTCAGCAACCGTTCGGTAATAACGTTGTTGAAGCGACTCATCACAATTGCAAAGGTCAAGCCGCTACCATCCAGCTCAGGTTGTGTGGTGTCGGATCGTAGACTTTTGGCCATTCGTCCTGTGTTGTCTGTTGCGCCGCCGCTACTTCCCTTTGAATTGCCCCGGTCGCTTTTCCAAAAACGCCTTCGTTCCCTCGCGCATATCTTCTGTTGTGCATACCAGGCCAAAAAGCGTGGCCTCCAAAAACAGTCCTTCTTCCTGCGTCACATCCATGCCGCGCTCGATCGCCTCCATCGCGTATTTCACCGCCAGCGGCGCGTTTGCAATTATTTTCTTCGCCAGCGCTTCCGCGGCAGGCATCAGTTCCGCCGGCTCGTACACATGATTGACCAGCCCGATGCGATGCGCTTCCTCCGCGCTGATCATTTCTCCCGTCAAGCACAATTCATGCGCAACGCCCTTGCCGCACAATCGCGCTAACCGCTGCGACCCGCCGTAACCCGGAATGATCCCCAGCTTCACTTCCGGCTGGCCGAGTTTCGCGGTTTTGCTCGCAATTCTAATCGTGCAGGCCAGCGCCAACTCGCACCCACCCCCCAAAGCAAAACCATTAACGACACAAATGGATGGCTTGCCCATGGTTTCCAGTAAATGAAAAACGCTCTGACCAAAAAGCGAAAACTCCCTGCCGCTCACCGGCGTCTGCTGCGACAGTTCCCCTATATCAGCTCCCGCGACAAACGATTTCTCGCCCGCACCGGTCAAGATGATCACCCGCACACTGTCATCCGCGCGCGCATCCAGCAACGCCTGCTGCAGCTCTTCCACCGTTTTGCGATTCAACGAGTTCAAAACTTTGGGGCGATTCAGCGTGACATACGCGATCCCATCTCTCTTGTCATACAGCAAATTTTCGTAAGCCATTCCGCCTCGAGAAGTTATCCTTAAAAACTTTTAATACCTCACCCGCTTCGCGAAGCGATTACAACTCCGTGATAACGGTGCCCCACCCTAAGGGGTCTGTAGGGTGGGGTTCGTAGCGTGGAACCATTCTGACCCCAGAGTGAAGTGCAACTCTTTCGTCCATCCTGTAACAATACTAAAACTTCATCGCCTTCGGCTTTTGTGGATCGGCGTAATCATAAAATCCCCGCCCCGATTTTCTCCCATTCCACCCAGCCAGCACCATGCGCTTCAAAAGCGGCGGAGAAGCAAATCGCCTTTCGCGAAATTCATCGAACATGATATTCGCAATATAATACGTGGTATCCAACCCCACAAAATCCAACAGCGTCAGTGGCCCCATCGGATGCCCGCAACCCAGCTTCATCGAATTATCAATGTCTTCAATCGATCCCACGCCTTCTTCCAGCGCTCGGATCGCATCGAGCAGATACGGCACTAGCAAGCGATTCACGATAAATCCAGTGCTGTCGTGCGCGCGCACCGGCGTCTTACCCAATTTCGCCCCAAACGCCACCATCTCTTCATACACCGCCGGATCCGTCGCAATGGTGCGCACTACTTCTACCAATTTCATGACCGGCACAGGATTAAAAAAATGCAGCCCCACAAATCGCTCCGGCCGTTTTGTAGCGGTGGCAATTTCCGTGATCGTCAACGACGAAGTATTACTGGCAAAAATTGTCGCAGACGGGCAAAGCCCGTCGAGCGCCCTGAATAGTTCGCGCTTGGCGGGAAGTTGCTCAATGATGGCCTCAATCACCACATCACAATCTTTCAGATCCTCAAGCGCCGTAGTCCCCTTCAACCGTCCGCGTATTTCCGTTTTCTTGCTTTCATCAAGCGCACCCTTTTCCACCAATCGCGCTAGATTTTTGTCGATATTCTTGAGTCCCTTCTCGACAATTTCTCCGCTCACTTCGCGCACCACCGTGTGGAAACCCGCCGCCGTTGCCACTTGCGCAATTCCTGAGCCCATCAACCCGCAGCCCACAACACCAACTTTTTGAATCGTCATCCGTTCCTCTTAAGAATTTCTTTTCGTGGATTTTTCGAAACGCGCCCGCCATGGCCCCGCAAATAGCGCCAAATGGCAGTTAGTTATACAACGCTTCCACAATCATGGCGATGCCTTGCCCGCCGCCAATGCACGCCGTGGTCAATCCATAACGCAAATTGTTGCGCCGCAGCTCATTCAGAATGGTGATCACCAGCCGTGTTCCCGTAGCTCCCAGCGGATGCCCGAGCGCAATTGCGCCGCCATTCACATTAGTCTTGTCGCGATTTAATCCCAGCACCTTTTCCACCGCCAGATACTGCGCCGCAAACGCCTCGTTCACTTCTACGCGATCCAGCTGCTCCAACGTCAATCCTGCAAGCTTCAGAGCTTTTTGCGACGATGGCACCGGCCCGATGCCCATAATGCTCGGGTCCACGCCCGCCACCGCCCACGCCACGATGCGCCCCACCGCCTTCAGCCCGCGTTCTTTTGCAATTTGTTCCCGGGTAACCACCACCGCAGCCGCGCCGTCAACGATCCCGCTGGCGTTACCCGCTGTAACGATCCCGTCTTTCTTGAACGAAGGCGGCAACTTCGCCAGGGTCTCCAGCGTAGTATCCGGCCTGCGATGATCATCTTCGTTGACGGTAATCGATTTTTTCCCGTGCTTCACTTCCACGGGAACCAGCTCATCCCGCACGCGGCAAGCTTTGTACGCCGCGTCCGCAGCTTGTTGGCTGCGCAACGCGTACGCATCCGCATCCGCGCGTGTAATGCCATGCTGCTCCGCAAGTTTTTCCGCCGTCAGCGCCATCGGCAATCCGCAGTACGAATCCGTCAGTCCCGCCATCAGCGTGTCTTCCAGCGCGCCGCCGCCGAGTTTCAATCCATTGCGCGCACCGCGAATCACAAATGGCGCCTGCGTCATGTTTTCCATTCCGCCGGCAAGCACCATGGTCGCTTCGCCTAGCAACAATCTCTGCGCCGCTTGCGCGATCGACTCCATGCCCGACCCGCACAAACGATTCACGGTCACCGCCGGCGCTTCGATTTTCAATCCCGCCTTCAACCCCACGTGCCGCGCGCCATACAAAGCGTCCGCGCTGGTCTGCATCACATTTCCAAAAATAGCGTGATCGAAATCTGCAGGATCGGCTCCCGACCTGCGAATCGCTTCCTTCGACGCATGCACCGCTAGATCGATGGCCGACACATCCGAGAAAGATCCCGTATACCGCGACATCGGCGTGCGCGCGCCTGCAATAATCACAACGTCTGTGGGAAACATAGAAATTCCTCTCTGAATTTATGAATTGCTTTCTAAACTACCGGGCTCTCCAGCGCGATCACCGTCGCGCCACCGCGTTTGCGCGCTTCCTCCACTGAAAACTCCGCGCGATTGATTAAATCCGTAACGATATCCTCGCTGTCGTACTCCGGTTTCACGGCCGCTTCCACGATTCCCGCGCTCAGCGTAACCTGCGTGGCGTTCCACGGCGGCCGCAAGTCAGACGCGGCCCGTAACAATTTGTCCGCCAGATGCTGCGCCCCCTCCAGTGTGGTGTCCGGCAAAATAAACGCCAGCGACCACGATGTATATTTCACCGCGACGTCATTCTGCCGCAGCATGGCTTGCAGCGAACGCGCCAGTTGCTCCACGTACCGCTCCATCGGCGATTCCCCTTGCTGCCGCAAAATGTCCGAACCGCGATCAATTTGCAGAATGGCCAGCGCCAGTGGTGTGCCTTGTGCCCGCGCGCGATCCGCTTCCGTCAACAAACAACTCTGGTACGAGGTTCGGCTCAACAGCCCGGTCCGTTCGTCGGAAACGCCCATGCGGCGCACCAGTGATCGCAACCGCGTGTGGCTCACGCTCATCAACATCTGATCGCCAATGGCTTGCAAAAAGTACGCTTCGTTGGGCCGCCAGTTGTGCCGCCGCGCATGACCAACGATCAACATTCCCGCGGGCACCTGAGTTTCTTTATCGGTGATAATCACGCCCAGCGCGCTCTCCAGGCCCAACTCCGCCAGTATCGATCCATTCGAGGACTCCACCATCAGTCCGCCAAGCTCGTCCGGCTCGGCTTTTTCCATCAACCCCAATAAAAGCGCCATCTGAGCAGTCGTCGCCGGTTTCACTTCCATCGCGCAAAATTCTGCTGTCAACTCCGGTGGACGCCCGGCGGGGCCCACCACCGCCAGCGAACGTGTCGCGTTCAGATATGTACCAACTTCATTCACCGCGGTGTTCAACATCGCGCGCGGCGTTTGTTGCCGAAATATCTTTTGGTTTACCTCCGATATCTTAGACAGATCTCGCAGCGTTTCCGCCGTGTATACCCCGGTCTTGCCCGCTCCGCTCGCGGCTTGCGATTCAGGTTGCGGCGCAGCCGCCACGGTTATCGGTGGAGACGGCGCTGTCCCGGTGCCAGTTCCTGCGACCCCTGCAGTAGGTTGTTGCCGGTGCGCTCCTGGCGGCCACCAATTCGCCAGTTGGTACAAATTTGAAAGCCGCGCGTTGCGTTTTTCCTCGCCTGGAAACATCACCCCGATTTTTTGCAGCCGGTCCAGCGCTTTATTGTGCAGCGAATACTGCAAAAATATCTCCGTCTGTACGATCAAGTCTTCGAGTGTCTGCTTCTCACGCCCCGCTTCACTGGTCGTTTGCGAAGCGCTGACAATCTCCCCGGCATTTGAATGTTGCAGCGACGCGGAACCCGTGCTTAGACTCGTCGATCTCGCCAGCCGTACCGCAATCCGCTTGAACAACGAATCGTCCACACGGTTGCGCAACTTTTCCAACCGCTCCTGATTACCCTGATCGTAAGGGTCAATATCCACAAGCTTTTCGAGCGTTTCCGCAGCCTTCGCTATATTTCCGGCGCCCACGTAAACCTTGAACAGCTTGGTCATGATTTCAAAGTATTTCGATTCCCGGTTCAGCTCGTTATAAAGCGCCGCCCAGAATTCCAGCACCGCTTGCGATTGGGCATTCTTCTCGCCCGCCAGGTCCATTTGCATGGCGAACTCATTTTGCTTTTTCTCCGCAAACATCCGCCGCTTCAGCATTAGCAAAACATCCACGGCGTTGCGCTCTTTCCCCGCAGCCGCATACGCGTCCGCGAGTTCGAACAGCGGCATCGTGCCCACATTTTTCTCGCGCAACAAGCCCTCGAGTATTTCTCGCGCGCGATCCAATTGCCCGGCGCGCACCAGCGCTTTGCCGAACGCATCCACAAACGTCGCGTCACTCTCTTTTCCTGCGAACGGATCGAGAATCTTTACTGCTTCCGTGGCCATACCCGCGCGCAACTTCGCTTCCGCGTACAACAGCGCCACGCTGCGTTCCTGGGGTGCCAACACGTACGCGCGGTATAACAGCTTCAACGCGTCGTCGTGTTCGCCATGCGCCGTGGCCAGTTGGCCGGCGCGCAAATAAGCTCGAGCCGCCAACGCCCGCCGCCCTATGCGTTCTGCCGCTTCCGCTAGACGCAATTGCCGGGCTGGATTTTCCGGATCCAGCTGCGCGATGCGTTCCAGGCAAAACAGTGCGTCTTCATCTCGCGAAACAGCGGTAAACATTTCCGCTGCCTTGCTGTACTGGTCGATAGCTTCCTCGGCGTGATTTTGTTTCTGCTGCAGAAACGCGTACCGCGCGATCCGTTCTGGCGGCTGCTCCAGCCGCCCGCTGCGCAGAAAACGGTTATAAATCGCTACCGCTTTATTCTCGTCACGCGGATCAATCAGCATGTCGAACAGCAATCCGTAATAAACCGCCGCGAGATCAGGTTGGTCGGTGCGTGAATACAGGTCGCCCAGCGCTTGTGTCGCCTCTTGGTGTTGCGGAGCTCCCTCCAGCACCGCCAGATAAGCAGCAATGGCGTCCGCAACTCGATTTTTTTCGAGGAAGCGCTTTGCCCGGTCAAGATGCTTGTTTACGTCTCCGGCCATCAAAGAGGGTTGCCTTTGCGGTGTAATCGGTTATGCAGTATGGTCGACAGCCTGCGTGCAGTGTTATCAGCCTCTTTAACTATATACCGGCGCCAGAGTGCGGCCAAATCCCTGGTCGCCTTACAGTAAGTGTTAACACTATATTTGGGTTACGTAGGCTCTCAAGCCGCCACACGGTTTAGTAGGCGGGGTTTCAGCACTTGATCTTGCCAACCATCTCACCAAACTACCCAGACCGGTCATTGCGAGCGAAGTGGCGCGGTTTTTGTTTTCCTCGTTCGCTCCTGCGAACGAGCCGCGCCACGCAGCGGAGCGACTGTCTACTTTGTCAAGCGTTTTGCCCGACCAGCCCGGCACAGCTGACGTCTGGCGACTGTTCGGTCGTGCGTGACTGCAGCGGCGGTCCCTAAGCTCGACTTCGGTTGTGCACCGGAGAAATCACGGGCGCCGCCCGCCGCGCGAAATTCTCAACCCAACCTGCCGCCTCTACTAGATACAAGGAATCTCTCTTCGATTGATCGCGCAAGCCACGTCGGTTCATCAATGGATCTTGGCAATCACGCGAACCGTTCACTCGGTGCGCCGCCCTTCCACCCGATCCTCCCGCAGTTGCGCCTCCAGACAATTCCGGCACAGGCATCCAGTTTTTTCTTCCGCTTTCAAAACCGGCATCGGCATGGGCGGCAATTCCGAGCACCAGCAGCCACCTTCAGGGTTACAACTCATAGGCGCATCGCAACGAGCGCATCGCGTTTCCATAACACCATTCTCTCTTGTCCTCCCAACTTTATCGAGCCCGGCCTCCCCACAAAACTTTCAACTCATTTCGTCCCCAGGCTGACGCGCCTTCCGATTTGTGGCAAACTCAATGTTTACGCGGCATGGTTTTTGCGCGGCTGTAACGTGACCGGCGAGTGTCCAGGCCGGCACGCGCCCGGCGCGAAGCGACCAAACTCTCCTGCCGTTATAAACCTAAATGGATCCAAAGTTCATACGCAATTTTTGCATTATTGCGCACATCGACCACGGCAAATCCACGCTCGCCGACCGCCTGCTCGAAATGACTGGCGCGCTCAGCTCCCGCGAGATGCACGAGCAGGTGCTCGATTCCATGGACCTGGAGCGCGAGCGCGGCATCACCATCAAAGCCAAGAGCATTCGCCTGCACTATAAAGCCAAAGATGGAAACACCTACCGCCTCAACCTGATCGACACTCCCGGTCACGTCGATTTTTCTTACGAAGTCTCCCGCGCCCTCTCCGCGTGCGAAGGCGCGCTGCTGGTCGTCGACGCCAGCCAAGGCGTTGAAGCGCAAACGGTCGCCAACACTTTCCTCGCCGCTGGCAACAATCTCACTATTCTCCCGGTCATCAACAAAATCGACCTGCCCGCCGCGCAAACGGAATTCGTCAAAGAGCAGATCGAAACCGTCCTTGCTATTCCAGCCAGCGATGCGCTGCTCATCAGCGCAAAAAGCGGCCTCGGTGTCGAAGACGTTCTCGAAGCCATCGTGGCGCGCATCCCTCCACCAAAAGGCAGCGCAGACAATCCGCTGCAGGCGCTGATCTTCGACTCGTGGTTCGATATCTATCGTGGCGCAGTCGTTCTCGTCCGCGTGATGGAAGGTCGCATCGCACCGCACACGAAAATTCGCCTCGTGTACACCAACGAAGTCTACGAAGTGGAAACGCTCGGCACATTAACACCGAAGCCCGTCGCGCTAGAAGAACTCGAAGCCGGCGACGTGGGTTTCATCGTCGCGAATATCAAACGCGTTGCCGAAGCCCGCATGGGCGACACCGTAACCGACGCCTCACGGCCCGCGCTGGCACTGCCCGGATTTGAAGCCATCAAGCCCATGGTTTTCGCAGGGATGTTCCCCGTCCTCGCCGACGAGTACGAACCCCTGCGCGATGCCCTCGGTAAATTGCAATTGAACGACGCGGCATTTTTCTACGAGCCGGAAAATTCTGTAGCTCTCGGTTTCGGTTTCCGCTGCGGTTTCCTCGGCCTGCTGCACATGGAAATCGTGCAGGAACGCCTCGAGCGCGAATTTGGCTTGAATCTCATCACCACCGCGCCCAGCGTGCGTTACCGCATCACCCGCGTCGACGGCACCGTCATGGAAGTCGACAGCCCCGCCAAATTTCCCAATCCCAGCGACATTGCAAAAATCGAAGAGCCCATCATCAAGGCCATGATCATCACCAACGAAGATTCCGTTGGCGGCATCTTGCAACTGTGCCAGGACAAACGCGGCACGCAGAAAAACTTTGAATATCTCTCTCCCACGCGCGTCATGCTCACCTACGAGCTGCCGCTGAACGAAATCGTGCTCGATTTTTACGACCGCCTCAAGAGCGTTTCGCGCGGTTACGCTTCGCTCGATTACCATCTGGCGGGTTACAGCGAATCCGATTTGATCAAACTGGATGTTTTAGTAGGCGGCGAGCCGGTCGACGCTCTCGCGCTCATCATTCACCGCGACCTGGCCTACGATCGCGGCCGCGATCTCGTAACTCGTTTGCGAAAATTAATCCCGCGTCAGATGTTCGAGGTCCCCATTCAAGCCGCCGTCGGCAGCCGCGTAATCGCCCGCGAAACTGTCGCCGCCATCCGCAAAAACGTCCTCGCCAAATGCTACGGCGGCGACATTTCTCGCAAACGCAAACTCCTAGAAAAACAAAAGGAAGGCAAAAAACGAATGAAGCGCGTCGGCCAAGTCGACATCCCCCAAGAAGCCTTCCTTGCCGTCCTCAAAGTCGCCTCCTCCGACGACGAGTAGTCCAGTCTACGTTTACCTCAGTCTATAAAAACGCGGAGGGGGACCACCCTCGATTTGTAGGGTGGGTGTTTCTTTTTTGATGTGGTCTTGCAGTGGGGTGCCTCGGGTTCGCAGTTGAGTTTGAACCCCGGTCTTGGGTTGTTTATTGTGTTGTTCTTGAGGCGTGCGAAATCCTGTCTTTGTTTTTTACTTCTGTAGTAAGTCGTCCACGATGCAGTTGGACGTTTACGGTATCTCCCAGGTTCACCTGATCGCTTGCGCGCAGCACATTGCCGGCCGCATCCATTGCAATCGCGTAGCCGCGTTCCAGCACACGCAGCGGGCTGCGTTCCTCCAACTGCAGTCGCAAACGCTCCAGTCGCTCGCGCTTTGCACGTAATAAGCGCTCCCCCCGCTTGCCCAGTTCGGTCTGACGCCGTTCCAGCAGCAACCGAAACGCCGCCACCTTGCGGCGAAAATCAAATGACACCAGTCGCAAATGATCCGCGCCGTAGCGTCGCCGCGCTTGCCCAACTCGCGCGCGCAACGCCAATTCGATTCGCGCCGCAAAATCGTTCGTGCGATTGCGCAGGCGCACGATCTGCTTGTGAAAATCGAACCCCACGATGCGCAAATGCGTCACGTTAAACCGCCTGCGCGACTGTTCCAACCGCGCCCGCAACCCCATCGCCAGCCGCGAGGTCATCTCATCGGAGCGTTGCCGTTGCTGCCGCAACAAATCCACCGGCCGGCGAAACCCGCGCCGCGCCGCCAATTCATGCACCCGCCGTGAAGAATTGCTAAGCCTGTATCGGATCAAGCTAGTCAAACTGTCCCGCAACTCAGAAATGTGTTTATCGAATTCCCGCCGCGTCTGCACCACCAATTCCGCCGCTGCCGAAGGCGTCGAAGCCCGTACATCCGCTACAAAATCCGCAATCGTGAAATCCGTCTCATGCCCAATACCTGAAATAACCGCGATGCTCGACGCGGCGATAGCCCGGGCCACGATTTCCTCATTGAAGCTCCACAAATCTTCCATCGACCCGCCACCGCGCGCCAGAATCACCACATCCACGCTTTGCCGCCGGTTAAAAAATTGCAACGCCCGCACAATTTCGCCGGCTGCGCCTTCGCCCTGCACCCGCACGGGATACAAGGTGAGCTGCACATTAGGAAATCGCCGCCGCAAAATTCGGACCACATCGCGCACCGCTGCCCCGCGCGGTGAGGTAATCAATCCGATGCAGCGCGGCAGCACCGGCAACGGTTTTTTCCGTTCCTGCGAAAACAACCCTTCAGCCTCCAGCCCCTTCTTCAACTGTTCAAACGCCAGTTGCAACGCGCCCAAACCGACCGGCTCGAAGCTCTCCACAAAAATCTGATAATCGCCCCGCGCCTCGTAAACGCTGATCGACCCGCGTACCGTCACGCGCAAGCCATCCTCAGGCCGGAATTTCATAGTGCGAAGCTGCGCTTTGAAACAAACACAGCGAATCTGCGTGCGTTCATCCTTCAAAGTGCAGTAAATGTGCCCCGAAGTGGCCTCGCGACAATTGGAGATCTCCCCTTCCACCAAAATATCCGTGAAATTCCGCGCGAGCAGGTCGCGGATCTTTACCGTCAGTTCCGTAACCGACCAGACTCGCCGCTCAGGCATCAGATTGAATTGTAGTTGTGTGGTCATTCGCTACTCGAATCCTTGGCCGGGAAAATTTTCCATTTACCTTCGCTGCAATAGAAAAATGCCGAAGACTTGCCTACGAAGCGATCATCAATCCCTTGATGCGCAAAAGGCTTCAGTCCCGCAGTACCCGCGCGATCTCCCAAGTCGCTCTCTCCCAATGCGCGAATCGACCGCGAATACCGCACCTTCTTATCATTTCCTCGTTTCAAATAATGCGCATCGTCAAGCCTCGCCAGCGAAGCCGGACACGCCGTAGTCTTCCCCCAGAAAATCACAATCGTGGAGCTTCCTCCCTTGGAACACAGTACCGCCCAATCTTCCTGCCCATGCCGCGCAAACTCTCCATGGATTACATTTGTTGGCCTGCCTGCCGCCTCACTGGCAGGTTCACCTGTCGTAGCACCAAAGCGTCCAACCTCGCCATATTGAGGAATAACACACCCCCGCGCATTCAACTTCTCAACAAACGCAGCTGGCAGCTCAGCAATATCCGCAGGCTGCAGTTTCCGAATAGCAGTGTCTTTCTTAGCGACTGGCTTAGCACTTTTTGCCTGTTGCGCATGGCCAAACCCCGCCGTACCAAAAATACCGGCGGCCATTATCAAACCAATACAACACTTCGCCTTTCTCTGCGGGCCCAACGAAAGCACAGCCATCGTCATCAGTTTCCTTCCAACAGGCCCCTCAATATACCGCGCCTAAACGCCCCGAACATAGAAACCACGCCGCCGCCCACCGGAGTACGTCTCCCTTAGCTCTAAATCGCCCTGCCACGCGCAAGAAGTTAAATACTCAATGTGCGGCGCAGGAAACTTGCCACAGGGTAATCGCTTCGGCGCAGTATTCTTATTCCAGGTGAAATCGATCGGTCATGTTGCCAAAACGCAACGCGGAGAAGAGAACCATGAGAAAAATCATGTCGGCTGTCGTGATCCTGCTGTTCACTGGCGTTCTGCCGGCCAAGCAGCAGCAGAACATGAACGACGAGGGCGGGCGCGTGCTCGCGCTTGAAAAGGCCTGGAATCTCGCTCTCGAAGAAAAAAACACCAAAGCTTTGGACATGCTTCTCGCCAATACTATGGTCTCCGTCGACATCGATGGGAGCATCTCCTCCAGAAGCGAATTCCTGGCGAGTATCAAGTCACCTGACTATCAACCCTCCCAGGCAGTAACGGAGCAATCCACGGTGCAGGTCTACGGGGACGCCGCAGTAGTTGTGGGCATATTTCGCGTGAAAGGTACGGAAAAAGGTAAACCCTATACCCACCGCGAGCGCTTCGTGGATACCTGGATCAAGATGAATGGTACATGGCAGTGCGTAGTGACTACCAGCACGCTCATCACAGCTAAGTAAGGCCGCATTAGAGTTCGGGGAATCTCTTGCATGATTCAATCTGCGGGTGACATGTGAACACGCAGAATTCGACGAAGGTGACCGATGAGTCGTTCCACGGGGATCACTGTTTCAGCCGTAGTCGTGATCATCGGTAGCACGTTTACCCTCCTTTGCGGCGCCATGATGCTGCTCGGGTCAGTTTTCGCTATCAATTCGACCCATGCCGCCGATGCCCCAGTGAATCTGGGTTATGTTTTAATCATCGAGGCGGTTGTAACTTTCGGATTCGGCGCCTGGGGCTTGGCTTCCGGCATCGGTCTCTTGAAAACGAAAGAGTGGGCAAGGATTTCGACACTAGTGTACGCCGCGATTCTGGTCTTCCTTTCCGTTCCCACCGCCCTGGTGATGGCACTCGTCCCGCTCCCCAATACTCCCAGCGTTAATGACCCGCCCCCAATCAATATCATGCTCATGGTGCGTGTCGGCGGCACTCTCGTGTACGCGATGTTAGCGGCGCTCGGCGGCTACTGGCTTTATTTTTTCAATACTCAGAAGGCGAAGATCCAATTTCGCGGGCAGCAATTCTCGAGGGCGGCGGAACAAGCCGAACTGACTGGCGTTCCATCCGAAATTTCAGGTGTCAGATTCGGTCCGGAACAACGCGCCACACCGTTGAGCATCACCATCATCGGATGGTACCTCATCATTGCCTCGGCCTTCGCGATGCTATCCGTTGTATTCGTGAATACACTTTTTGCCCGATTAAAGATGCCACTTTTTTTCTTGGGCTGTTTCCTCTTTGGGCCGGGCGCATACCTGGTGCTGATTGTTTGGATGACTGTTCAGCTGGTCGCAGCGGTGGGATTGCTAAAATTAAAAAGCTGGAGCCTTTATACAACCATCGCCCTGCAATGCCTGGCACTCTTGAATATGGTTATGATTTTGGCCATTCCCGCTAATCGTCTTCGATTTCAAGAAGTTATGGAAAGCTTCAGGTTCCCAGCGAGCGGACAGATGTATCAGTCAATACCCACTTTCCCGATGTGGATAGGTCTCCTCGGCTCCCTTCCACTCATCGCGGTAATTCTGTTCTTCCTGATCTCTCAAAAAAAATCTTTCAGCTCAAATAATTATTCTTGATCTGATATTTAGTCGAGCAGCCAGGCCTCGCAAATAGTTCAACCACGAATTGCTCATCAATACATTCACGCCCAACCTTCCTCATCAACGACATTCTGGACTTCTCCAAAATTGAAGCCGGTAAGCTGGACCTCGAATCTATCCCTTTCGATTTGCATGAAATATTGTCTGAAACCATGAAGCCGCTCAGTTTTCGCGCCCAACAGAAGGGCCTGGCACTCGATTACGAAATTCAACCTAACGTTCCCACGGCATTGCTCGGTGACCCTGGGCGCATTCGCCAGGTGCTGATCAATCTCGTCGGAAATTCCATCAAGTTCACCGAAGCCGGCAAAATCCTCATCACCGTCGAAGACCAATCCAGTGACCGCGGTCACTACCCGCTTGCACATCTCAGTGAAGGACACCGGAGTTGGCATCCCCCAAGAGAAACAAGCAGAGATCTTCGAGGCTTTTTCACAAGCCGATGGCTCCATGGCTCGCAAATACGGTGGCATCGGGTTGGGGCTCACCATTTGTGTGCGGCTTGTGGAACTGATGGGTGGCCACATTTGGCTGGATAGCCAACCAGGTCATGGCCGCACCTTTCATTTCACCATTCACTTGCTAGTCCAGAAGCCTTTGGCGCAGTCCTCTCCACTCCAGCCCGGGCAGTCGCGTGACGTGGCAATCCCCATCGTGGCCGGAAATTCCAGCAAATTCAGCGCTGCATCACGAGACATAAAAAATCTCCGCGTGTTGTGGGCCGAAGATAATGCCATCAATCAAACCATCGCCGTTCGCGTGCTCGAGAAGCGCGGCTGTGTAGTAACCGTCGCGGCAAACGGCCAAGCGGCCCTCAACGCCTGCTCCACACAAAGTTTTGACCTCATCTTGATGGATATTCAAATGCCAGGAATGGATGGCCTTGAGGCTACCGCGGAGATTCGCAAAAAAGAAATTTCTAATGGCGCGCACATGCCCATTATTGCCATGACCGCTCACGCATTGAAGGGAGATCGCGAACGCTGCCTCGCGGCAGGAATGGATGGTTACGTCCCCAAGCCCATCCGCACTGCAGAGCTATTCTCCGCCATTGAGAGCGTCATGCAGGAGGGCGCGGTGCCAAAATAATTACTGCGCGCGCATTTTCAAATGCGGGAAAGCGTCTTCTATTTGGCGGCTGATCGCGAGAAGTTTTAATTCCGCTTCCATGATGTTTTGCTGCACCTGGCACCAGCGGCGGTATCCTTCGGTAGTGTTCAGATTTACATCCGGCACTTTCGGATGCGCTTGCTCGGCGAGCGCGATTAATTCTTTATCCTCGAAATGTTTCAACGCGTCGCGCGCCGCGTAGTATTCCGCCTGGATGGCTTTGTCTTCCGGCGGAACGTCATCGCGCAGCCCCGGCTTCGCCAGCACGCGCCAATCCGAGCGCACTTTGGCGACCTGCCACCGCATCAGTATTGCTTTATCGTTTTGCGAGTACATGGACGTGACTAGCATTAAATGTTGCGGCCGCCATTTTCCATCTCCCTGTTACCGCAGGAGGCAGTCTGATTAACAGACATTCTACTCTATCGCGGCACTTGATGAATACGATAGGAGCAAACTCCTATCCGTTGGCCCATTCGGCCAGCTTCGCGACGGTGTTCATGTTGCGCGCGGTGCCTTTCTTGGCGGCCGGAATTTCTAGTTTTGAGCGGCCCATTCCGGCTCCGTAGTGCACATAAATTTCTCGCGCACCGAGGGCAACTTCTTCGTCGGCCTGGCCAGTGATGGTTTTCAGCGCGTCTTTGGGCGGCGGTTCGTCAAGGAAGATCGCCACGGTGGCGTTGGGCGCGCGGGATTTGAAAGGGTTCTTGGCCAGGACGGCGGCCATTTCCGGCCCGGTGCGAACTAACACCTCGACCGGCTTGCCGGCGTACGAGGCCAGGCATTTTTCCAGTTTGGCTTTCACGGCGCCTTCCGCAAGCTTGCTTTCAAACACTACATTGCCGCTGGCAATGTAGGTGCGCGCATTCACAAATCCCGACGAGTCACACATGGATTTCAGCTCGATCATCGGGAGCTTGCCGGTGCCGCCGACATTTACGGCGCGAAGCAGCGCGACATATTTAGTCATGGCTCGGTCACGCGCGAATCCAATTTTCGTCAATGCCCAGCGTCAACATTCCCGATTTCAGCTTGCCGCCCAACTCGCTCGCACACTCTCACTCAAAATTATTCCTTTTGCCCTGCTTGACGTAGGCCACCGATTCATCGATGTGCTTCCTGCTGTGGATGGATTTTTTCTTGGCCAGGTGCGCGAACATCTGCATGCCAAATCCTCCGTCGAGGTCATCCGTGATGCATTTCTTCCATGGCCGCCGGACGATTTGCGTAGTGATGCGGCGGGTGATGCGCGGCTGGGTCATGATGTGATCGGCGAGTTGCCAGGCGCGGTCGAGCAGCTTGGCACGCGGCACCACTTCGTTCACCAAGCCATATTCCAGAGCGGTTTTTGCGTCGATGGCCTGGCCGGTTAGCAACGCGTAAGCGCCGCGTTTCACTCCCAGCAATTCCAGGAAGCAGCTGTGAATGCCATCGCCCGGCACCGAGCCGATGTCATAGTGCAGATCGAAGATGATGGCGTCCTCGCTGCAGATGGTGATGTCGCACATCAAACAAATTTCGGTGTGAAAGCCTGGGCCATTCAGCACCCCAATGGTGGGAATTTCCAGGTCGTTCACCAGCGAGCTGACATTGATGCGTCCATCTTTGTAGGCATACTCATAGGCCCAGTGCTGCAAATCTTCCAACTCCAACTTAAAGCCTTCGGGATCGGCCTGCATCATGAAGTCTTCGCCAGTACCGCTGAAAATCATTACTTCGTTCTCTGGATCCGCGCCGATGGTTTTGAAAAGCTGGCCCACGGAACGATGATTCTCCACACTCAATTGTATTGAGCCGCCCTTGGTATGGGCCTCCGCCAAAATTACGCCGTCCCGGCGCCGCGTCAGTTTGTAGTGCTCCGCAAAGCGTTTCTTGTAATCCTCAAATTTCGGCGTATCCACAAAGCTGACCAAAGACATTCCCCGTTCTCCTTTTCGACCGCTCCAGACTCGCTCCAATTCTCGGTCCGCAAGCGAGGGAATGATACTCCGCCGGACACACCCCGGCAAAAGTCGACGGGCGCGGCTCGGCTATTCGAAGCGTGCGCGCGCGGTTGATTCCCGGCTAATATTTTCGATCGGTTGGCCGGGCTGGCAAGGGAAAATGGTGAAGGTGGAGGACGGCGGTAAACTGCGGAATTCATCAGCTGTATTACTACTTCAGTAATTAAATGTAAAGGTATCTTAGCAATGGGAGCCGGTCCAGACTGACCTAAACTCGGGCGCGGCGCGCATCTCAGCCGCTCCCCGGCTTCCGCCGCATCCTTCCGTCTAACTCTTGCGAGTTAGGGGAGACCGAATAGAGATTCCTTGACTGCGCTCCCGCCATAGGCGGGCAGGCGTTGTCAGCTAGGCTACGCCTACCGTCACTACCCTTGCGGCGATAAGCGCGCACAGCGAAGATAATTTTTGGCTTTCACACTTGATGCTACGGTGAACTCTCCGCGAGCGATGAACACTCCTGATGATTTAGATCGCAGTTCGCCAGGCCTGACTCAGCCGGCCGACAGGCGCCTGGTCCTTCTTCTTGCAATCCTGCTGGGCGTAGGAACCATCCTTCTCTATGCCCCAGCGATGCAGAATGGTTTTGTAAATTTCGACGATCCAGACTATGTGACGCGGAACGCGCATGTTCAGCAGGGGGTTACCTGGGGCAACCTGCGGTGGGCCTTCGGCACCGATAATCCCGCCGCGAACTGGCATCCACTAACGTGGATGGCGCACATGCTGGATGTGCAGCTGTATGGGGCCAAGCCCGCGGGGCATCACTTCACAAATGTGTTGTTGCAGACGGTGGACATCGTAATTCTTTTTTTACTCCTGACGAGGGCCACAGGCCATGCGCTGCGGAGCGCGGCGCTAGCGGCTCTTTTCGCACTTCATCCGCTCAATGTGGAATCAGTAGCGTGGGTCGCGGAGCTTAAAACTGTACTGTGCATGTTCTTTTTGTTGTTAACGGTGTGGGCCTACGGATGGTATGTACGCAAGCCGGGTGTGGGACGATACCTGGTTGTGTTTGCGTTTTTTGTGTTGGCGCTGATGTCGAAACTGATGGTGGTCACGCTGCCCTTTGGGCTACTGCTGCTGGATTACTGGCCACTTGGAAGGTTCTCCTATGCCGAGGATTCCGGCGAGAAACGCGGGTTCCTATCCCGCTTCCTTACGCTGGCAATAGAAAAGATTCCTCTTCTGCTGCTGTCTGTGGCAGCAAGCTTGATAACTCTCAACATGCATCGAAAGCAAGGCGCGCTGGCGGCGGCGATGCCGTTAAGCTGGCGAGTGAAAAACGCCATTTATTCGTATGGGGTGTACCTCGGCAAGGCGATCTGGCCTTCCCGATTGGCGGTCTTTTATCCTCATCCTGAAAACTCATTGGCCTGGTGGAAAGTAATCGTAGCGGCACTCGCGCTTGCGAGCATTAGCGCAATGGTCTGGCGCTTTCGAGAAAAAAAATGCTTGGTGTTTGGCTGGCTGTGGTTTTTGGGAACGATGCTGCCGATGATCGGGATCGTGCAATCGGGACGGCAAGGAATGGCCGGCCGCTTCATGTACATTCCAATGCTGGGTTTATTGATTGCGATCGTGTGGCTGGTGGCAGATTGGGCGTCACGCTTACGCCTTCAGCAAGGAATTGCGGTGCTTTGTTTTGTGGTGCTGGTATCTCCTTACGTGTACCTGACGCGAAAACAGATTGGCTATTGGCACGATAGTCTTTCGCTCTTTTCATACACGCTGCAGGCAACGGACAACAATGGAATGGCTGAAAACAACATGGGCGCAGCTCTCGTCGAGAAAGGGCAACCGGAACTCGCGCAGACCCATTTCGAAACTGCTGTCCGTTTGATTCCCGAACTTGCGTCCGCCCATTACAATCTGGCCGTCCTGTGGCAGCGTCAAAACCGCATGGAGCAGGCCACCCGCGAGTATCGCCAAGCCATTGCCCTTTCGTCGGATCCCATGGAAGCGGCGCAAGCACACAACAATCTTGGAATCCTATACCTAATGTCGAAGAATTACGCTGCGGCCCTGCCGGAACTGAGCGCCGCGATTGCGCTTAATCCCGACGAGCAGAATAGCTACATTGGGCGAGGGATGATTGAACTGGAATCTTGGAATTACCAAGGTGCCGCTGCAGATTTCGCGCGAGCCGCCGAAATTTCGCCCTCGCCGATGGCCTGCTTTTGGCTGGGGCAAACGCTGGAACGCAAAGGCGACTACCCTCAAGCTGCGAATGCATACATGGCGGCGCTGCAACTGGCTCCTGAAATGACGGAGGCACGGAACCGGCTGGAAGCCCTTCGTGGCAAGGTAGGAGCGCGGCCATGATAGGGATTTGTTGGCGGGCGTGGTCCCGGCTGGCAGGATAGCCGTTTTGTTACCCTCGCTTCTGCGGCGTCTGCTCGCGCACCCGCTAACGGCAGCTCTGCAAGTAGATGATCCCTACACCACCGAGCTGCGAAAACAGATTATTTCCTCGAAGCCTTTTCTGAAGGCGATTTATGATGAGTGGTACGAAATGCTGGCTCGAGAGCTTCCGCCGGGAGAAGGGAAAGTCCTGGAGTTGGGTTCGGGCGGCGGTTACTGCGCGCAATTCATTCCGGGGCTGATCACTTCGGAGGTTTTCCAGTGTTCCGATGTGCAAGTCGTGGTTGACGCACAACGGATGCCTTTCGCCGATCGATCGATGCGGGCGATCATAATGACGAACGTAATGCACCATATGCCGGATGTGCGCCAATTCCTCGCGCAAGCTTCGAGGTGCCTGCGTCCAGGTGGAAAAATTCTGATGATCGAACCCTGGATGACACATTGGTCTTCATTCGTCTACAGATATTTTCATCATGAACCTTTTCGCCCCGAGGCAGCGGACTGGACCTATTCCTCGACAGGACCGCTTTCTGGCGCCAACATCGCGGTTCCCTGGATGGTTTTCGCAAGAGATCGCAGCAAGTTTGAATCTGATTTCCCGGAATTTTCCATTGAGAGGATTTGCCCTTTTCTGCCGTTTCGCTACCTGATTTCTGGTGGAGTAGGAATGCGGAGTTTGATGCCGGGCTTTACTCACTCGGCGTGGGCGGGATTAGAACGGATGCTGGAATCTCAAATGCCTAGACTCGGGATGTTCGCGCTCGTATCCGTGCGCCGGCTTTGACGATTGCCGCTGAGACAAGTGCGGCGGACCAGTTCTTTAAGGCGCGGCACGCGTAGAATACGGCCACAACAATGCTGACAACCAAAACAAAAGTATCGCTGGCCTCTCTTGCGTATAAGTTCATCGCCACAGGGCGCGCGATGGCCGGCAAAAATAACTGCGTAACAGTTCGGCGGCGCGGCCTTATGTGGTCGTTGGATCTGAGCGAGGGGATCGACTTCTCGATTTATTTGTTGGGTGCATTCGAGCGCTCGACGGTAATCACCCTGGAACGGCTGGTGAAACCCGGCGATGTGGTGTTTGACCTAGGTGCGAACATCGGCGCCCACACTTTGGGATTGGCGCGCAGCGTCGGGTCCGCAGGAAGAGTATTCGCGTTTGAGCCCACCGACTTTGCGTTCGACAAATTGAAGCGCAACCTTGCGCTAAATCCGGAACTGCAGGCGCGTACGTGTCCACACCAAGTTTTATTAGCAGCAGCACCCGCCGAAGACGCTCCTGACGAAATCTTCGCCAGCTGGCCTCTCGAGAAGGACGACTCCGTGCACCCGAAGCACCGGGGACGCCTGGTTACGGCGCGAAACGCAACGGTGGACACGCTCGACCGCGTCGTCGCGCGCGAAGGCATGAACCGGGTGAATGTCATCAAGATGGATGTAGATGGCCATGAATTGGCAGTGTTGCAAGGCGGCCTTGCGACACTGTCCAAATTCCGGCCCACTTTGGTGATGGAACTTTCACCGTATGTGCATGCGGAGGAGCACAACAGTTTCGCTGAGCTTGTCGCGCTGCTGCGCGATGCCGGGTACTCGATACAGCATGCCAGTACGTGGGCGCCGCTACCGCTCGAGGAGAGGGAACTCGAGGCGCTCATCCCGGACGGAGCGAGCATCAATGTCATTGCGCGATGTGAATTAAGGCCTTGAGGCTACGTTAGGCCTTGACACTTCGCTGACGCATTGCGCGGATGCGCGAATGCGAACCTGGCTGGCACGGCTAGCCGACAGCGTTCTCCGAAGCGAGTGGCCGCTTTTTTCTGATGCCCATCTTGACGCGCACGAGTCCTACCCAGGTCATCTTAAGCAGCTGCAGCCCGTGGCGGAAGCGTTGGATATTTGTTTCACCATAAGTCCGCGCCAAATACCGAATCGGAACATCGACGATTTCTAGGCCGAGCTCGGCCGCGGGAAAGAGCAGTTCGAAGTCGCCGAAAGGATCGAACTCGCCGAAGTCTTTTCGCCAGGCCACCATGCGCTGGTAATCGTGCCGCGTGACAAGCTTGGTGCCGCACAGCGAATCGCCGAGACGCACATCCAGGACGGCGCTGAGCATTTTCGCAAAGAAAATATTTCCCATGCGGTTCAAAAATCGCATTGCGGCACCTTCCATCGGATAAACCAGCCGGGAGCCATTGATGAAATCGCCGTGTCCCTGGTCGTAGGCAAAGGCAAATCGCGACAGCATTTCCGGCGGCATGGTAAGATCCGCGTCCAAAATTACCAGCAGGTCTTCTCTTGCGTGCGAAAAGCCGAGCCGGACTGCATCGGCTTTGCCTTTGCCGGGCTGCTGGACGGCCAGAATGCGAAATTGATCGCGGTAGAGTGTCGCCACGCGGAGAATTTCTTCCCACGTTCCGTCCGTTGAGTGTCCTTCGACAAAAATAATTTCCGCCTCACGGCCGAGGTCCGGAAAGCGCTTCAACGCATTCTCAATGTTTCCGCGTTCGTTGCGCGCCGGGATAACGCAAGATATTCCCTGTTTCGACGAAGGCACCAGCGGCCGCAATACGACGACGGACGTCAAGCTCAGCCAGCGTGCCAAAGGCACTAGCGGCATCACACGGTTGATGGCGGTCCCGAGTCCCAACATTTTCCACGGGCAATACAGCGCGAGTCGCAGCCGCACGATCTCGAAGCCAGCTACTTTGGCGATGTTCTGCAAATCGACACGGGTTACGAAGGTGCTCGGCAGCTCGCCCTTGCGGATTCCCAGCCGAGTTGCGAGGTAGTAGGCCCAGCGGAGGTACGGGTTGTAGAGCACCACGACAAGCCGCGAGGTCCGCGCGAGCTTGGCTTTCAGCTGTATTAGCAGCGCTTGAATGTCGAAGTCGTAGTTGAACGTGCCGTTGATGAGAATTGCGGTGCGCTTGTCACGCTCATGGGTCAAGTCGGGGAACGGCTCGTCTTTGCCAACGCTTTTTTTGCGTGGCGCGGCGACTGCGGCGAGAAGGGCACCTTTGTCGTCTTCGCGGGGCAGCCATTGGATTACGTGGTCGTAGTATCGCGTGAGCGACGAAATCTCCGCCGCGAGGAACGCGTTCACATATTCTCGCCAACCGGAAATCGCGGCGCGCGCTGCGGCTTGCGGCTTCTTCTCAACGCGCTCCGTCGCGATTTCGGGTTGTGTCTGCGTCGTTTGAGCCATCTGAAACTTTGTACCATGTTTCTGGTCGGTCGGAAGTTTCATCGCGGCGCGTAGCGTCGAGCCAGTAATCCTAGTACGTGACGAGTGGCTTGCGACTGCCGAAGAGAAGAAGTGGTCCGGAAGCTGATGTCGACGGGCTACCGCACGGGATGGGGTTTATTCTCTGGCTGAACGAAGCTATGCAGACCAGCTTGAAGGATATTGCTACGACGAAAGTACGGCCAGGATTGTTTTTGAACGAGCGGGGTTCGAGATACTCCACGGTTTAGAACGAGTATCTGGACGGGAACCTCTTCTATTTCCACCATGACTACAACCTATCTCATAATCCGGTTGTAGCTGTTTGCTCCACCTCGGACATAGCTTCTGGCTTGTCGACCATCCACCAAGGAAACGATCCAAGCAGTCTGTCGTGAGTGTAATGGCGATTTTTCGCCAACAATCCTTATTGAGATACCACCAACTTCACAGCTTTCATTGACTTGTTTCACATGTTGCTCTGCAAGCGTTCCGGGAACAAGCTTAGTCATTCTTGGTTGAGTGCCCAAAAGGCCTTGGTGGCACGGCTGAAGCCGTGCCCTTTCACCAGAGTTGCTCAACCCAAACCCTACGCCACTCCCTCAACAATCGAATCCCCGGCCGTCGTGGGAATGATTCGCGAGAGTTTCCATCCCGACGCTTCCAACAATTTGCGGAATTCTAGTTCAGTGCGTTCGCGTCCGCCGGGGAAAATCAGCATTTGCAAATCCAGAAATTTTCCGGGAGAGAAGTTGTTGCCCGGCTGAATCACCCAATCTACCACCAACAACTTTCCGCCAGGATTTACGCCTTGGCGGCAGGCTTTTAGAATTTTGACGCAAGCATCATCCGGCCAATCATGAATGATGTGTTTCATAATGTAGGCATCGGCGCCTGCAGGGACCGAAGAGAACATATCGCCGCAGGCCAGCGTACACCGGTCCATATATGGCTTGAGGGCACCTGTTTTAGCTCCCTCCAGCACATGGGGTACCTCGTAGAGCGTGGCTTTCAAGTGCGGATTCCGCTCGAGCAGCGTGGCTAGCAGAAGGCCGTGGCCGCCGGCGACATCGACAATGTTTTGTACGCCGGCAAAGTTGTAGGCATCGGCCACAGCGCGGCCATCGATGCTGGAAAGCCCGGTCATGGCATTGTTAAAAATCCGCGATTCCTCGGGATTGTGCTTCAGATACTCGAAGATGGTCATGCCGTAAATCTCGTCGAGTGCCTGCTTTCCGGTGCGCACGCAATATTCCAG
>Ga0185299_10002012_pt1 | contig 34064 bp, 28 predicted proteins | sample PaiPotPPA55metaG_FD_128002 | JGI IMG/M metagenome (GOLD analysis project Ga0185299, IMG submission 128002) | Iron sulfur acid spring bacterial and archeal communities from Banff, Canada, to study Microbial Dark Matter (Phase II) - Paint Pots PPA... ...
GCCTCGGTTTTCGTGAACGCGGACATGTCGGTATCGATCACTCCGGGCGCGACTGCGCTTACGCGAATGCCCTGGGGCCCCAGTATGGCCGCCCAGTTTTTGACGAGGGTCTCTAAGGCCCCCCTTGGTTGCGGCATAGGCGAGGATCGAAGGATTGTCCAAACCGGGTTTGCCAGCTACGGCACGGGCGCCGAGAGAAGAGATCACAACGATATTCGAGCCTTTGCCTAGGATGGGCAGGAGTTGCTGCACGAGAAAAAATGGACCGCGCACGTTCGTGGCGAAAAGGTTGTCAAAATCAGTCACGGTGTGGTCTTTAATCGTTGCAGACTTGCCGATTCCCGCGTTGGACACGAGCACATCCAATCGCTCGCCGACGATCGAGCGAACCTCCTTGGCTAGCAGTGTTGCGCCGTCGAGAGTTCCCAAGTCCGCGCGGATCGCGTCTGCGCGTCCCCCGTCCGAGCGGATGCCAGCGACGACAGATTCCGCTTCCCGTGTGGAGCGGCCATAGTGAGCCAGTACGTGTGCCCCGGCCTCAGCAAGGGCCACTGCCGTCGCGTGGCCTATTCCTCTTGATGCGCCCGTCACAAGCGCAGTTTTGTTTTGGAGTGCGGTCATGCTCTTCTCTCTTGCCTATCACTCGCGGTTAAGGCGAGCTGCGGCGCCCGGAGTCGCAGGAATGCCGGCACTGGTTAGGTCGTTCGGCGTTCAACCGCGTTCCCCACGGATACATCTTCCTTCAGCCCATGGACTGGAGTGTGTGCGTCGCTTCAGGCATTCATTCCGCCATCCACGGTAAGATTCGCTCCCGTGATGTACGAGGACTCCGGACCGGCGACAAACGCCACCATCGCGGCGATCTCATCCACACGCCCGTAACGGTCGAGCGCTGTGGCGGCCTTCTGCGGCACCGCCCAATCACCCGAGGCGGGATTCAATTCCGTATCGATCGGGCCCGGCTGCACGTTGTTGACCGTGATGCCTCGGCCCCCGATCTCTCTGGCCAGCGCCTGAGTGAACATCTTGACGGCTCCCTTGGTGCCCGCGTATGGCACAAGCCCGGGCGCCGCGACACGTTCGCCGACGGCCGAACCGATCGTGATGACGCGACCGCCGCTTTTCATGTGCTTCAGCGCCGCCTGGGTCGCGACGTACACGCCACGAACGTTGATGTCGAGCACGCGATCCATCTCTTCCAGCGTCGCCTCCTCGAACGGTTTCGGAATGGCCGTGCCGGCGTTGTTCACCAGCACATCCAGTCGACCGAAGGTTGCAAACGTCTTTTCGACCGCGGCTTTAACCGCGTCGGCATCTGCGGCGTCCGCCTGAATCGCGATCGCCTTTCGGCCTGCGCGTTCAATCTCCTTGACGACTGACGCGGCCGCATCGGCACCTTTCGTGTAGGTGATGGCCACGTCCGCTCCGTCCGCGGCCAGACGCTTAGCGATTGCAGCACCAATGCCGCGCGAACCGCCGGTAATGAGTGCAATCTTTCCTTCCAATTTCTTTGACATTGTCCTTCTCCTTTTACGCTCAGTCATGCCGAACTCTCAGATTCAGCGAAACTCGCTTGCCACCTGCTACACACCAAGAGCGAAAGCCTCACGCTCTATAAGACCAAACGCGGCACAATCAAGCTGGCTCGTTTGAGTCTCTACCTCTTAAACTAGACGCATGCTTATCAGGCATGAGTCCATTTTTACTTGCCCGACGCATCCAAGCTCACCCCATCAGATGCACTACGTAACTGGTTGTCGCATCTTCTGGAGATACTTTGTAAGCTGAACAGCGATGCTTTCGGAGTATGTCGGTAAACGATGGAATTACGACACCTGCGCTATTTCGTCGCGGTCGCCGAGACCAAGAGCCTCACCCTGGCAGCCAAGGTAAGGTTGCACACTTCGCAGCCTTCTCTCAGCCGCCAGATCCGGGACCTTGAGGAAGAGATTGGTGCGCAACTGATAACGCGCACAGCTCGCGGCATCGAGTTGACGCCGGCGGGTCGAGCCTTTCTCGATCACGCCCGCCTCGTGCTGTCGCAGGTAGATGCGGCAGCCCAAGCTGCGCGCAACGTCGCTCATCCCGCCAAGCCGTGCTTCGTCATGGGCTTTCTGACCGGACACGAATCGACGTGGATGCCCGAAGCCATGCAGATCTTGCGCGACGAACTGCCGAATATCGATGTGATGATATCCAGTCAATACTCGCCACAGCTCGCGAATGCCCTTTTGCAGGGAAAAGTCGATGCGGCTTTTCTTCGACGCGAACAAGGAGTGCCAGACTTGGCGTTCCGTGCTCTCATCAAGGAGCCCTTGGTTGTGGTCTTGCCGAGTGACCACCGTCTTGCTGCGCTGAAGGCCATCAGTCCCAGGGACTTAGTGGGCGAGACGTTCGTGAGCGTGTCGCACTCGGCTCCTGTCTTGCGTCTGGTTATCGACAATTACCTGAAGCGGTCCGGAATCAATCTCACGCCAGATCACGAAGTGGACCACGTCGTCATGGGAGTGTCCTTAATAGCGTCAACACGCGGCGTAGGGCTGTTACCTGCTTACGTGCAGAACTTTCTCTCTTCGTCTGTCACGAGTCGCCCTCTGAAGGGATATACGCCAACCGTCGAGCTGGTTCTCGGCTACAAAAAATCGAACCAGTCTCCCGTCCTCAAGCTCTTGCTTTCGAGATTGGACGAGTTGGTCGCTCGTGCTTCGCAGAAGGCACATTAAGCTTCGTGTGTGCACGGTTAGGTCAAAGGTGTCACTCGTCTTCCGAATTCTTGTCCGGATAACGGGCGAATTGGGAGCAATCCGATCAGCGGCACGAAATTCGTGAGGATCTAACCCAGAGGCGGTAGGTTAACTCTCGCGAGAATAGAAGCTCAGGGCTGCGTCACCTTGGCGCAGGACTCGTGTTCGGCGCAGGGAGCCGGCGGAGTCTGGCAGCTCGAAATTGTGGCGATGCTCTACGATGACTTTCGCTTGCAGGCTCAGGAAGGAAGTCGCGCCCAGAAAACGGAGGACTTGGGTGTATTCGTGGACGGCTGCGTAGGGCGGATCGATGAAAACGAAATCGTAAGCCGGCTGGCCCGGGCGGTGCTTGGCGGCGAGTTTTTCCAGGCTGCGAAGGGCGTCGACGGCAAGAACCGTGGCTCCGCTGTGAATGCCGAGGGATTCGACGTTGCGGCGTATCAACGCTGCCGCCGGGGCGTGATTTTCGATGAAGACGACTTCAGTTGCGCCGCGGCTCAGGGCTTCGATGCCCACGGCGCCAGTGCCAGCGAAGACATCGATGAAGCGGGCACCGTTCACCGTGTGGCCTAAAACATTGAACAGAGTCTCACGCAAACGATCGGTGGTTGGGCGAAGGGCTTGGCCCTTCAAACTTTTCAGGATGCGGCTGCGGTAGGTACCGGCGATGATGCGCATGTCTGCTTAGCTTATCTTGCTCTGCGGTGGAGACAAATCTCAGGCGGGGAGATTGGGTGCATGAGCTTTGGTTGAGGTTCTTCGGGCATCCTCGTCGGATGCCCTCAGAATGACATCTCCCGCCTCTGCGGATTGAGTTGGCGGCGAAAAGATGCGGTCAGCCGACGCGGGCTAAGTGGTAGCGGCGCTGCCATTCGCCTGGTAGGCGGAGGAGGATGCGGTCGAGCTCACCGGCGCGGGGTGCGTCGTCGGCTAGGGCGAAGGCTTCGCGGCTGGCTTGTTCTAGGACTTCACGGTCGCGGATTGGGTTGGCGATTTGGAAGCCGAGCGCACCGGACTGGCGCGTGCCGAAAAATTCGCCGGGGCCGCGCAGCTCGAGATCGGTTTCGGCGATCTCGAAGCCGTTGCAGGTGCGCACCATCGTCTCGAGGCGGGCGCGGGCTTCGTCGGTCATGCGCACCGGTCCGACGAGCACGCAGTGCGATTTGGCGGTGCCGCGGCCGATGCGTCCGCGGAGTTGATGTAACTGTGAGAGGCCGAAGCGCTCGGCGTGTTCGATCACCATCACCGTTGCGTTGGGGACATCGACGCCGACTTCCACGACCGTGGTGGCGACCAGGATTTGCACTTCGTTTTTGCGGAAGCGCTGCATCACGTCGTCTTTTTCGTCGCTGGAGAGACGCCCGTGGAGCAGGCCGACCTTGAACTTGGCGAATACTTCATGCGACAGCCGTTCGTACTCCTCCATCGCGGCTTTTAGTTCGAGCTTCGATTCTTCGATGACCGGATAGACGATGTAGGCCTGATGGCCCGCTTCGACTTCGCGACGCACGCCACCCCATACACCGTTGAGGTGCGGTTCGCTGGTCAGATGCGTTTCGATCGGTGTGCGGCCTGGCGGGAGTTCGTCGAGAATCGAAACATCCAGATCGCCGTAGAGAGTTAGCGAGAGAGTGCGCGGGATGGGCGTCGCCGTCAGCACCACTACGTGCGGGGCGTGTCCGTGCGACGCCGCTTTGTCCATGAGGCGCTTGCGTTGGAGGACGCCGAAGCGATGCTGCTCGTCGATGGCTACGAATCCCAGGCGCGCGAATTGCACGTTGTCTTCGATCAGCGCGTGCGTGCCGACGGCGAGTTGCGCTTCGCCATTGCGGATGCGCTCGAGCGCGGCTGCTTTTTCGGCCGACTTCATGCCGCCGATCAGCAGCTCGACCTTGTATCCGGCATGTTCGAGGATGCGGCGCGCGGAAAGATAATGCTGCACGGCAAGAATTTCGGTGGGGGCCATCAGAGCTGCTTGGCAACCGTTGGCGATGGCGATCACCGCGGCTTGCAGCGCGACAATTGTTTTGCCGCTGCCGACGTCACCTTGCAGCAAGCGGTTCATCGGCGTCGATTTTTCCAGGTCGGTGGCGATTTCACCGAGCACGCGCTTTTGGGCGGCTGTGGGCTTGAATGGCAGGATGCGCTTGACGGCCTCGCGTACATTTTCTTCGCGTAGGCGGAAGGGGATGGCGTTTTCTTTTCGTGTCGCTCTACGGTCAAGCGCCAGGCTGAGCTGGTATAAAAAAAATTCCTCGAAGATCAGCCGCTGCTGCGCCGGAGAGCGATAGGCGTTGAGGGATTCGATGGATTCGCCGGGCGGCGGGAAGTGCGTGTGGGCGATGGCCTGGCTGCGCGATGGAAATCCGAGGCGGGCGCGCAAGTCTTCCGGTAGAACCTCCGGCATGCGCGGATCGATGAGCTGCAGAGCCGCATAGATCGCGCGGCGGATCGCGCGCGACCCGAACGTGCCGATGGCTTCGTAGATGGGCACGATGCGGCCCACTTCGGTAGAATCGGCTTCGCCTTCGCCCAGCATCTCCATCTGCGGATTGACCATCTCCAGGCGCGCGGGACGCAGCTTGTCGATTTCGGCTTTGCCATGCAGGACCAGCGATTGCCCGGGCTTGAGGCGCCCTTCCAGATAGCCACCGTGAAAAAACTTGCAGGGGAGCAGACCGCCGGCGGCGTCTTGCACGAGCAGGTGATAGATGGCATCGCCGCGGCGCATTCCGCGGATGGCCTGGCCACTCATGACCTTGGCGCGAATGGTGTAGACGCCGTCGGGCTGGATGTCCTTGATATTGGAAAAATGGATGCGGTCTTCGTAGCGGAACGGCAGGTAGGTAAGTAGATCTTCGAGCGTGTGGAGGCCGCGCTTGGCTAGGAGTTCGGCACGTTGCGGTCCTACGCCTTTGACCATGCGGACTTCGGTGGAGAGGGTTAGGGGCATTCGACGTGAGACGGGGGCGGAGCTCATTGCTGGTTCTTTTATACCACCTATAAGACCTGCGGGCGTTCGCCGCGCCTGTGGGGGTTTTGCGGTGCGGGACGGGACGGGTTTACGTCGTCACGATTTGCGCTGAGTCTCATCTAAACCCCGACCCGCTAAAGCGGTGCGGCTACGTTTCGGAATCCGATCCGCCGAAATTTCAGCACGTCGGAATTCGATACGTCGGAATCCAACGCGCCGGAATCCAATATGCGTTCTTTGTCCGAGCTTGCGTGTGGGCGGGCCGGTCTATAGTGTGAAAGTTCTGGTTGGCTGGGAGTTGGGAGGGCGCTTGTTTAGTGAGCGGCTGACGGGTTCGGACAAACGGGCGCTGCTGCTTTGGGTGCTGGCTGGGGTCGTGGGTGTGTGGTTCGCTCATCACTATTTCTTCCGCGCGTTCCCGGAAGCGTCGGTCGATTTTCGTGTTTCGCGCGGGGAGGCGTTGAAGCGGGCGCAGAATTTCATCAGCGGGTTGGGCGAGAACATCAGCGGATATCGATCGTCGATTGTGTTCGATGTGGACGACAACGCGAAGACGTATCTCGAGCGGGAACTTGGTTTGCAGCAGGCAAACCAGTTGATGTCGTCGGAACTCAACATCTGGTATTGGGATGTGCGGTTTTTCCGGCCGCTGCAGGAAGAGGAGCTTGACGTACGGGTCAGCCCGGCGGGGAACATCGTCGGTTACGAGCACAAGATTGAAGAGGCGCGCCCGGGGGCCTCGCTGGAGCGAGCTATTGCGCAAGAGAAGGCGCAGAGCTTTCTGAGCGGCAAGTTGGGCGTCGATCTCAGCAAGTGGGATTTTCTGCCGGAAGAGGCGAACTCGAACAGGAGACCGAATCGGCTCGATTGGTCGTTCACGTGGGAGAAGCACGGCTTCCACGCAAAAGATGCACCCTACCGGCTGGAAGCGACTGTGCGTGGCGACAACGTCGGGGGCAGCGAAGAATATTTGCAGGTGCCCGAGGCGTGGAAACGCGATTTCAGGAAGCTGCGCTCAGGTAATGACGCGCTCGCGGCGGCGTTCACGATTCCCTACATTTTGATTTTGGCGATGGCCGTGTGGCTGGCGATCCGGTTGACCAATCGAGGGCAGACTTCGTGGCGCGGAGCGATTCTGCTGGGCGCGCTGGTGGCCGGTTTGCTTTTTCTTCAGAGCGTGAACGGCTGGCCGCTGTGGAGCGCGAGTTATGACACGAATAGCGCGTGGGGAAGTTTCATCGCGATCAAGCTGGGATCAGCGCTGCTGACCTCGGTTGTGACCGCGCTGACTATCACCCTAGTGCTTCCGGCGGCGGAGCCGTTGTATCGTGCTTCTCAGCCGAAGCAGTTGCAGTTAGCCAAAACGTTTACGCTACGAGGATTGCGCTCCAAGGAGTTTTTCTCCGCGGCCGTGGTGGGGCTTTCTTTTGCGGCGGCGCACATCGGGTATGTGGTGGCGTTTTATGTGGTGGCGAGTCATTTCGGAGCTTGGGCGCCGCAGGAGATCAGCTACGAAGAGTCGGTGAACACGCTGTTTCCGTGGATTTCGGGTGCGGCGATTGGATTGCTGGCTTCCACCAACGAAGAATTCACGTTTCGATTATTCGCGATTCCGTTTTTTGCGCGGCTGACGAAGTCTCGCTGGATCGCGGTGATCGTGCCGGCATTTTTGTGGGGGTTTCTGCACAGCAACTATCCTCAGGAGCCGGCCTACATTCGGGGAATCGAAATCGGATTGATCGGGATCGTGGCGGGATTGGTGATGCTGCGGTGGGGCATTCTGGCGACGTTGATTTGGCACTACACCGTGGATGCGTCGCTGGTCGGATTGTTTCTGATTCGCTCCAACAGCCTGTACTTCAAGATTTCCGGCGCAGTGGTGGCCGCGGCGGCGCTGGCGCCACTGGCGTTCTCTGGGATCTCGTACCTGGTGCGAGGGCGTTTCGAGCCTGACGAAGATTTGCTGAATAGCGCGGCGCCGGCTCCGGATCGGGCGGCGGTCAAGGCTCGGCCGGTGGCCGCGGGGGTCCAGGCGCGGCGCTATGACGCACTCGCTCCGGCCATGCTGGGATTGTTGGCGGTGTGCGTGGTCGCCGGTGGGCTGCTGGCGTGGCGGTTGAAGCCGGAATCAATCGGCGACTATTTAAAACTATCAGCGAACGCAAGAACGGCGCGGGCGCGCGCCGACGAAATCCTGCGGCAACGGGGAATCGCTCCCGGTTCCTACATCCGCACCACGATGTTCGTAAACGTGACCGACCCAGTGGCGAACGAATTTCTGCGCCAGCGCGTTGGCCTCGCACGCGTGAACGAAATTTACGCGACGCAGGTGCCTGGCGCCTTGTGGCGGGTGCGCTACTTCCGCGACAGCGAGCCTGAGGAATACGCGGTGATCGTCAAGCCTGACGGCTCGCTGCATTCCGTGCGGCACACCTTGGCGGAAGCGGCGCCCGGAGCTTCACTCACCAAGGACAAAGCAGTTGCGCAGGCGGAGAAATTCCTGCGCGAGGAAAAGAAAATCGATCTGAGCCAGTGGACGCTGGTGGAGGCCAACTCCGACAAGCGGCCCAAGCGCACCGATCACACGTTTACGTGGCAGCAAAACGCGCCCCTCGATACTGCAACTGACACTGCGACCGGAGCGGATGCCGCATCGAATGGCCACGCGTATGCGCGCATCGAACTTGTGGTGCAAGGCGGTGAAGTCACGGACTACCGCACGTACGTAAAGATTCCCGACGATTGGAAACGGAAACAGGAAGAGTTAACGCTTTCCCGGATGGTTTTTACCATCGCAATTCCCATCGTGTTTCTGGGTGGATTCGCCATCACCGCATTGATACTTTTCCTGAAGAATTTGCGCTCCGAGGAAGCGCGATCGATTCCGTGGAGGCGAATTTCGCGATGGGCGCTCTGGGGACTCGGTGCCTATGTGGTGGTGTTCGCGCTTGGCAACCGCATTCCCGCGTTCCTCGGGGCCTACAACACCGCGATCCCCTTCAAAATCATGCTCGGAACTCTAGTTATTGGCGCGCTTCTTGGCGGGCCGTTTTACTTTGGGGCGCTGGCGATTATTTTTGCGATGGCGTGGTACTTCGCGAAGCGCGCGTTCGCGGAAGAAAATTTTCCGAGTTGGATAGGGATGCCGGCGCCCTATTACCGCGACGCGTTGTTGATCGGGCTGGGAGGCGCGGGAGCATTGATCGGTCTGCAGACGCTCTTGCACGCGATCTCGCAGTATTGGCCGACGGCGCATCGTTCGACGGAGGCTTCGTTTGGGACGAACTTCGACGCGTTCGTTCCCGCCGCGTCGATTCTTGGCACGGCGACACTGCATAGCTTGCTGTTCACCGGAGGCGCCGCGCTCATCGCCGCGTTTATCGCAGCGCAACTTCGTGCCCCTTGGATGCGCGCTGTGACGTTTCTGCTGGCGTCTTTGGCGCTGATGCCCAATAACTGGGGCAGCCCGGCGGATTTCGCCAAACAGTGGCTGGCTGAGTTGATCTTGCTTAGCGTACAGGTTTTTGGCGTGCGCTACGTGATGCGATTCAACATCCTCGGCTGCTTCCTTGTTCTGGCGATCAACGCGCTGGCGATGGATGCGGCCGAACTGCTCGGGCAACCGGAGCGGTTCTATCGACTCAACGGTTACGCAGTTGTTCTTGGGCTGGCGCTATTGCTTGGGTGGGCGCTGTTCGCATGGCTAGGGGGCTCGGCGATAAATGGGGATGATTGGCAACCACCGGCGGCCGCGGCCGGAATACGAGATCTTCCCCAGTAACTTACCAACATCCTTGATTGCAGCGATCGATGGCCACGCCGCGAGCGGAAAGCTCCGCAAGTGCCTCCGCTACTCCAGGGGAGATGTCGCGGTCGGCAGGGACGATGACGGCCCATTCGAGATTCTCGCGAAACTCTTTGGTGCGAATCTGCCATTGACCGAGGGACTGGGATTTGGGCTCGCCAATCTGAATGACGGACCAGTGGCGGGCCAGTGCCAGGGCGGTCGGTTCGTCGGGCCGCGGGCCGCTTAGGATGAAGTGATTGTTGCCATGAATTAGGATGCCGACCATTTTTTAAATTTGTAAAACAAAAAGCCGCAGGGCTCCGCGGACTCCGCCCCGCGCTACAGGTGTACCAAGAGATTCTTGATGTTACATTAGTGGGTATCTATTGCCAGGAATCTGTTTGGATCATATCGCGGCGCCAAGCCGAGAATAGCGTAAGCTGAAAGCGCGATGGACAAACTCCAGGAATTTCAAGTTGCGGCGCTAGGGGATGGATTTGTAGAGGTGAACGAGGGCGGAGGCGCCGACGCGGATGCCAGCGTCGCCTGGTTCCGGAGCGAATTGCCGGATGCCGGTAGTAACGTTCACAAGCGGTTGTGTATTGATGGGTTGACCTGCAGCGCGACCATCTATTGGGAGTCGGCTGGGGCTAAGTTGAATTCGAAGACTTTTCGGACGGTTTCTAGTATGAGGGCTTGGCTTTCTTTGAATCCTGTTCGTTAAATTCCACAACTTTTTGAGGCTGCATTCGGGGCTGTGCCAGAACCAGGTGAGCGCTGGGCTAACGCCCTGCGTCTACGCCTTTTACGCGTCCGGGCACAGCGGTGCTGTGCTCCTACGGGTTCGCTTGATGGTTGAAAGGTGGAAACAAATTTGGGGGGTGGCGCGTTATAACTGAAGGGGGGCGGCTGCTTACCCACTGCGCTGGAGTGCGTCCAATTTGGGTGGTACTCTCTGGGCTCATACGCGGACGAAGGTTTAAAATTGGGCTAACGTGTTATGGTCACAAGCCATAACGCGTAACCAGCGCGAATAGAAAGCGAACAATGCCGCTTCCTCGATTGGCTTTGGCGAACGTTTTGGGCCAGGCTGCCGGTACAGAGGCTGCCCTGGCCACGGTGGCATCGTTGCCCCAGCTCGACGAGCGATGTTTGGTGGCCGAAGCGCAGGCGGGTAGCCGTGCTGCCTTCGAGGAACTTGTGCGCCGCTATGATCGCGACGTTTTGCGGCTGGCGCTGAACCTGATGAAGCGTCCCGAGGACGCCCGCGACGTGTATCAAGAAGCCTTCCTGAAGGTCTACCGCAACCTGCATCGCTTTCGCTTTGAGTGCAGCTTTTATACCTGGCTCTACCGCATCGTCACCAACGTGTGCCTGGATCAACTCCGGCGCCGGCAAGCACGGCCGGAAGATCAAGCGCCCGAATTGAATTCCGGCCATCACGAAGAGGGCATCGGCGACTTTTTCGAGCGGCAGCGCGAGCATCGTCCTACGCTTGATCCCGAACGGCGGCTGCTGGGCAAAGAGATTCAAGCGCGCATTGCGGCCGCGATGGAGCTGCTCTCTCCTCGGGAGCGCGTCGTTTTTGAGATGAAGCATTACCAGGGATTGAAGCTGCGCGCGATCGGCGACGCGCTGGGTACCACGGAAGAGACGGTGAAGAATTCTCTATTCCGCGCGACCCGCAAACTGCGCGGGCAGCTTGGAGAATTGCGATGAGCGCGCGGCCGCTAACGCGGTGCGCGGATGTCGCTCCTCTGCTTGTTTTCTACGCATGCGACGAAGTGGAACCGCGGGAGCGTGAGGAGATCGACGCGCACCTGGCGATTTGCCCCTCTTGCGCGCAGCAGTTGAGCGAAGAATCGGTTTTTCGGAGCGCGTTTTCGTGCGCATTGCGCCCCGCCGACGAACTAGATCCCACCGGAGTGCTGCTGGCGCAATGCCGCAGCGAGCTTTCCGAACATCTTGATGATCTCGAAGTTCCGCCCGTGCGCGAACACTGGATGCCGTTTGGCTGGGTGCGCCGGTGGATGGCGATACGTCCGGCGTGGAGCGCGGCCGCGCTGGTATTGGTGGGCATCGGGGTTGGTGCGCAGGTAGCGCCGTGGCTGGCGTTGAATGGCAGCGGTGGGGCTTCCGGTGATGGGAGAGAGCAAGCGGTCAACGTGACGGCCGTGCCGCGGATTACGGACGACGAACTGTCGAAGATGGCGGTGGCGGGAATTAATTTTGCTCCGGCGGCGGATGCCGCGCCTGGGACTTTGCAACTGCAAGTCCGCACCGAACAGCCGCTGTTGGTGATTGGGAACGTGGATAACACCGACGTTCGCAGGGTATTGACCTACGTGGTGGCGAATGGCGAGCGCTTCGATCCGGGCGTGCGGCTGGATTGCCTGGATGCGCTGAAAGCACGCAGCCATGATGAGCAGGTGCGGCGCGCGTTGGTGATGGCGGCGCGGAAGGACCAGAATGCGGCGGTGCGGCTGAAAGCGTTGGATGCGCTGCGCGATTCGACCAATGACGCTTCGGTGCGCGAGACTTTGCTGGAGGCGCTGCGGCACGATGCGAATCCAGGCGTGCGCGTGGAGGCTGTGAATTTGCTGGTGCGGTCACTGGAAGGCGATTCGCTGGAGGGACCCGCATCGGCGAGTGAATTGCCGGCTGCGGAAGTTGGCTCGGTCTCCGGCGACACTTCGGTGGAACGCGTGGTTCGGGCGCTGGAGGATTTGGAGCGGCGGGATCCGAACCGGTATGTACGTCTGCGCAGCGCCGCGGCATTGCGGCAAATCGGCACACGCGATGTGCAATGAAGGCCGTGTGAACGGCCCTGAGCGAGCAATGAACGTTCGACAGATTCCAAACCCATGGGCTGGGGCTTCGAGAGCGAAGGCGCACGGCGCGATTGTCTCGATGCTGCTGTGCGGAGCGTTGGTTGGAGCGGGAATCGCTGCGGCAGGCCCTATCGAACCCACTCCTGTTGAACCAACCAAGCCAGGCGAGCCCGCGGCATCACGAGTGAGTGCGGATCGCACTGGATCACTGCCAACGAAAGACGGGCTGACGCTGCGGCTTACGACCGATCTCGGATCGGTGAAGATCGTTCCGCTTCCGGCGGACGCGGCTCCTGTCGTGCGCTACACCGTGCACATTGAAACTGACGCACGGGCGTCGCTCGCGGAGCGCCTCTTGGGCCGCTACACGCTTACAGCGAAAGCTACCGAGGGAGGCGTGGAGATCAATGGAACGCTGCCACAAACCGCTCGCTCGTCCGCAGCAGGCGCGCAATTTTGGGTGCAATTTGAGATCGCGGTGCCGCATGGCTACAGCGTGGAGGTAAAGACCGACGCGGGTGATATCGAAACGCAGGATATTGGCGGCACCGCAAATCTCTCTACGCAAGGCGGAAATATTCGGACCGGGCGCATCGGCGTAAATAATTTGCGCGATGCGCACGCGGGCAGACTTGTAGCGAAACTGGCGACCGAAGGTGGACACATTCAAGTGCTGGACATCGCGGGGGACTTGAACGCGTTTACCGCGGGCGGGCACATCAACGCCGGTAATATCGCGGGCGACGCGCTGCTGCACAGCGGCGGAGGCCACATTCGCGCCGAGCAAATCAGCGGGCGCGCCGATCTGCAAACCGATGGCGGCAACATTACCGTGGGACAAGCGGGAAGCCTGGTGAGCGTGCGGACCGGCGGAGGCCAGATTGATTTCGGCGAGGTGCGTGGGTCGGTACGCGCGCAAACCGGAGGCGGCGGAATCCGCATCATGTATGTTTCGGGGCCGATGGAAGTGGAGTCGAGCGCCGGGAGTATTTGCTTGACGCGCGTGGCAGGCTCGGTTCGCGCGGCTACCGCAGGTGGAAGCATCCGGGCATGGATCAATCCCGATAAGCCCTCGTCGGGCGGCACGGTCCACCTATCGGGCGTGTCGCAACTCACGTCGGGGAACGGCGACATCATCGTGTTTATCCCGCGAAACCTCGCGGCCGACATTGACGCCACCGTCGAGACGGGCGGCGAACGCCGGATCGAGGCTGACCCGGCATTGGGTCTTACGGTGCAGCCCTCGCACGGACCCGGCACGGTTCACGTGATGGGCGCGTTGAATGGCGGCGGCGCTCCGCTGAAATTGCGCACGACTTCGGGCACGATTCACCTGCGATTTCTGGATTCGGAAGTGGCGTTGCGCGATTCGCTGATTCGTGACCAGAAAGAGCGCCTCAGCGAGCATGGCGTTCAGCTGGTTCCCACGGGGTTCGACACGTCGGACTCGTCCCAGGTGCAGCCTGCATCGACGCCTGCCGACAAAGGCGATTGGCTCGATAGCTGGCTCGACCGCCTGCAGATTGCGTTCGTTGGCGGCGTGCGCGAGGATTCCGACGAGTTCATGAAACATCTGATCGCTCAGCCGCCGGCAGTGTATCCGGAGATCGCCATGCGCGCGGGAGTGCAAGGGTTGGTGAAGCTGCAGGTGCGGGCTTCGCGGGATGGGCACGTAGAAGTGGAGAAGTTGATCGACGGCGCGCCGAGCCTGGCGGATGCGGCGATCGCGGCAGTGAAGGAGTGGCGAGTGAATCCGACTTGGGTAATCTCCAAGCGGGGAGATATAATTTCGACGGTAACGTTTAACTTCATCTTGCACTAAGGCGAGCTGGCGCGGAATCCGCGCGGGTTTCTTGGTCTGGTCCACGGTCCTCGGGTCATTCAGTCGATCGGAAACGCATCATCGAAGGGGGAACATTATGGCTCGCCGCGCTTTGGGTATCGCTGCATTCCTGACGCTGGTTCTGGCAACGGCTTCCGCCGCGCCATGTTTCGCGATCAGCAAAGAGTTCGATCAGACCTATCCGTTGCAGGCGGGCGGCTCGTTTGAGCTGCAAAACGTAAACGGCACGGTGGACGTGCAGACCTGGGATCGCGCCGAGGTGGAAGTGCACGCGGTAAAGACGGCGAAGCACCAGGAGTCGGATTTGGCGCTGGTGTCGATCGACGTCGATGCCCGACCCGATGCGATCTCGGTCACTACGCGCTATCCGCAGAACGAAGGCGTGGAAGTGGCGGTGGAGTACACCGTGCATGTGCCGCGGTGCGCGCACGTCGAGCATCTGGGCACCGTCAACGGGACGGTGCGCGTGGCGGGTGTCGAGGACGTGGAGGATTTGCGCACGGTGAACGGCAACATTGAAGTGTACGAAGGTGGCGGCGCGGTGCGCGCGCACACCACGAATGGGAACGTGCACCTGGAGTTGCAACACATTCAGGATAAGAGCGGCGCGGTCGCAGAGACCACCAATGGCTCGGTGCTCTTGGCAGTCCCGGCGAGCACGCAAGCCGATCTGGAGGCACGCTGTTTGAATGGTAGCTTTTACTCCGAACTGCCGCTGGCGCTGCAGAGCAGGCAACGTCCGCGGGAAACGCGCGGCAAGCTCGGCAAGGGCGGAGTGCCGATACATCTGAACACCATCAATGGCGGGATCCGAGTTGTCGCCCTCCGGTCGACGGTTTAGCGTTTGCCGCGTCTAAACAGAGTGGAGGGAGTACGAATGATGAAGAGAAGTATTTGGATCACCGCCGCGGGAATCGCGGCGCTGGCGCCGGTGCTGATGGCGCTACCTGGCCGTTCGTCGGCTGGATCACAAGATCACGCGAAGGCGACGAGTGTGGGCCAGCAAAGGGTTCGCGTGCAAGCACCCGACAACGTCGCTGTTTTACTGAATGACGAAGGACCGAGCTGGCTGGGCGTGGAAGCGCGCGAGGTCACCGCGGAAAACGTAAAGGAGTACAAGTTGCCCGCCGAGCGTGGCGTGATAGTGGGCCGCGTGGCGGATGACAGTCCGGCATCGAAGGCTGGGCTGAAAGATACCGACGTAATCACGGAGGTTGATGGCCAGCGGGTCGAAGGCGCCGCGCAATTTCGCCGGATGATTCGCGAGATTCCCGCGGGGCGCACCGTACAGCTCACGGTTTGGCGCGAAGGACGCACGCAGACGATCAGCGCGACGCTCGGAAAAGCCGAGGAGAATCATCGCGCGATGCTGAATGCGGCGCCTGGGGCGTTTGCTTTCCGCATGCCAGATGTGGAAATTCCAGAAATGCCGGACGTGGAAGTTCAACAGCTGCCCGGAATGCCGAGCATGGATTGGGACAACGGCATGATGGTGTTGCCGATGAACCGTCCACGCCTGGGAATCGACGCGGAAGAGATCAGCGGGCAGCTCGGCAGCTACTTTGGCGCGCCGGATGGCGAGGGCGTGCTGGTGCGCAGCGTGAATGCGGGTTCCGTCGCGGAGAAGGCCGGCGTTAAAGCGGGCGACGTGATCACCAAATTGAACGGGGATCGCATCCGGTCTCTGGGCGATTTGCGCGAGAAGTTGGCGGCCAAGACTGACAGCAAGCCTGCACAGCTGACCGTACTGCGGAATAAGAGTGAAGTTACGTTGGCGGTAGACTTGCCTGCGCCGGCGCAGAAAGTGAAGCGCAGGATCGGACGCAGCACGAACATTTAATCGCAGAGAGTGCGGGTCTTAGCAGCTCGGAAATCACTTCCGCTTGGGCACTGACATCGTCATGGGGGGCGCGGACAGTTCGGTGCTCGCTCCCGTTTTTATTTTCCTTCGCGTCCATATTTGCGCGCCAGCCGGAACGGCCTGCTGATCGCGTCCAGCATCCGCGACCTCTTTTCTTCGGCGCCGGCTACCCAATCTTCTTCCGTGGGAGAAAGCGACAGCCGCAACAGGTAGACGACGCCCGGCGGAAATGCGCCCCGCATCCGGATGCGGAAAATCGCTCGGCCAAATAGTCCGAATGGCTCGGCATCGACGACGGGCAGTCGCCGGGCAATTTGCTCCGCGATGCCCGCGGAACGTGCTTCGCGGAACAACTCTTCGAGGACTTTTGCAGGCAACCTCGCGCCAGGTACATTCGTGGCGAGAAGAAGTCCCACGCGCAGCATGCGCTCCGCGTGCACTTCGCGCGCTACGGCCATCGCGCGATCCCAATCGACGCTCTGCCGGGACACCAGCGCTGCCACGTCCGCAATCCACATCAGTCGCTCCAAAAATGTTTCGGCGCCGTGAATGCAGATCAATAGCAGCTCATCTTCGGTGGACAACGCGGGAACGTCGTGGCCGTCGAAGCGAACTACCGCTTGCCGCCCAAACAACTTTTTGACGGACAGCGGCTTGGGGTGATAGCGGAAGGTGCGCTCGGTGTGAAGCTCCACGAGAAGCTTCGTGCCTTTTTGCGAAAACACATACTCGCCGGGAGCTTTTCCGGCTTGGATAGCCTTCAGCGGAACTTTGGGCTGGTAGTTCAACGCCATCATCGCTTCGGTGGCGCGCGCGGCATCGGCGTTGCGAAGAACCAGGTCGAGATCGGTGAACTGCCGCAGGCCAGGATCGCCGTAGCAGCGAGCCGATAGAACGGGCCCCTTGGTGAGAAGGACGTCGATGCCGAGCGCCGCGAAACGGTCGAGCACGCGGAACAGTTCCGCGGTCAGGCTCAAAGTGAACAACGTTTGCGCGCGGGCCGCGTCGCGCAGCTCCTGGCGAATTTCGGGCGGCACAAGTTCAGGGTGCGTTCCACTGCGGCCCTCGTCCAGTTCGCCGAGGCGCTTCGTGAGTAGTGGGAGAATCCCCTGTTCCTCCGCAAGGATCAACAAATTGCGCCAATCTAGAGGCTTACTGAGGAGTTCGTTCAGGCGATCGGGGACGGGATGCGGATTGGCACACTCAAGCAAAGTCAGCCATTTGGCGGAGAGGGCGTTGCCTTGTTTTACCGTAATTCTCAGGAGGAAATCTCCATGGCCGCTGCAACGAGCATACGCGAGCTGTCCATCGCGCACTAGCATTCGAAAGCGATTTTGCTGGTCAGGAGGAAGTCGCGACGCGTCAGAAAAAACCGGGAGGGCCAAGCCCCTCCCCTACAAAATCCGTACTTCGTACTTGGCAACGTTCAGCTTATTTCGGGGATGGCGCCGGAAGCGGCCCTTCAAAGGCAATGTAGCGATCTCGCGTTTCGCTGGTTTCGTTCAATGCTTGGCCATCGAATTCGACCCAGGCGTGGGCTTCCAACCCGCCGGCGGTTTTTCGCGTGCCGATGCGCAGGCTTGAAGCCATGCCGTGGCGGCCGAGAAGCCACCACAGCGCCAGCGATTTTTCCAGGCAGGTGGGACGCATCACGCCGTAACGTGATGCCGCCTGCACCATGCGTGCTATTTCAGAGGCGTCTTTAGCCATGCTTCCGTCTGCCGGGCGCTGGTGGTTACGCTCGCCGGAGGTGAAGAGAAAGGCCTCAAGCGTGGCTTGCGTGGCGCGCAGCCCGCGCAGGCGCAGGCTGACGGCAACTACCGGCAACAAGACGGCGGCTCGCAGAAAGAGGCTCTGCGCGCGCCAGTCCAGCGCGTTAAAACGTTGAAGGCGTTTCCACATCGGAGGGGACAATCTGGAGCAAGCCGTAGTCAGCCAGCCGGCTCAGCAATTCCGTGAGATTCGTGCGCAATAATTCCGGAGCGACATCGTATTCGTCGAGAAGGTCACGAAACGCGGTGTCGATAGCCGGGGTGGTGGTCAGGAGTTGCCACATCCGCGTTCCAGTCTCGTCCAAGCCGAAATACTTCTCCGTTTCCAGATTCAGGAACACTGCTTCCTTGTCGAGTACACGCACCATCACGTGCGGCGGGATCGCGACGCGATCTGCAAACGAAACCGTCACGTCATCTCCTTCACTGATATCCATGGGACTGGGTCCAATTCGCTGGATGACTCAACGATATCATCACTCGTGCCTGGACTTCCAAGGATGGTGGATGTGGTCTGCGTGTTCATGCATGCGCTAGGGACCCGCTGGGCGTGCGCTGTCAGGGCACGGACAAGAGTGTCCGTGCTACTTTGCGTCTGCTTTCAACACGATTAAAACCTTGCCCTCGAAAAAAAGACCGGCCATTTTTTGGGCCGGTCTGAGAAACGCATCGAATTGCCGTCAGGACTTTTTCTTTACTTTGGTCTTGGTGTCGATTCCCGGTGCTATTTGCGCGAGCGCCTCGAGCCCTTGCTTGGCTTGCTGGCCATACACACCATTGGGATCGAGTTCGACGGCTTTCTGGTAGGCCTCTACGGTGCCGGGTTGAACCACCACTTCCAGCTTTTCGCCAACCTTCTTATATTCCATCGCGCCCACCAACGAAGCGCCCAGCAGGTACCAGGCCTGCGCGCTCTTCGGGTCGAGCTCCGTGGCTTTCTTCAGCGGCTCGACAGCTTCCTTCATCTTCCCCGCGTTATACATGGTGATGCCTGCGTTGCGGTAGGCTTGCGCCGCGTTCGGAGGATCGAGCTCCGCGCTCTTGGCGTACGCGGCCATCGCTTCATCGACCTTGCCGGCTCGCCCCAGAATGCCACCGAGATTATTGTAGTAAGCCGCCGTTGGCTTCAGCGCGACCGCCTGCCGGTACGCGTTGGCCGCATCGTCCGGGCGTCCCGCCGCGTCGTACGCATCACCCAGCCGCGCCCAAAGCAGGTGCAAGTTGGGGTCTTTATCGGGCGCGGCCGCCTTAGCCGCTTCCAATTCCGTTACCGCTTTTCCGGCCAGGTCCGTAACTTGCGTCTTCAGCGCGTCCCGCTGATCCGCGGGAGCCTTGGCCATGTCCGCCTTTGCTTGGCCCACCTGCGCCAGAGCGGCAACGCCCGCATCGAAATGCTGCTTCATGCCCTGGAATTTCTGCTTCTCTTCTTCCGCCTTCTTCTGCTGTTCGACCGCCGCGGCGCCCTGCTTGGACATTACGTCTTTGAAGTTCACGTTGACTTTCGGCGTCTCCGCTCCGCTTTGCACGCGGACCTGGGCAAATTCATAGGGCTTGTTGGGAGGCGGAAGCTCGATGGTCACGTTGTAGACGCCCGCCCGCAAATTGTGGAATGCGTAGTTTCCGTCCTTGTCGGTCTTGGTGGTCAGCTTAGCGCCCTGATCGCTGACCGCGTCGATCGTCATGTCCACCCACGGCTTGCCGCTCACGTCCAGCACGTTGCCGCTAAGCGAGCCATCCAGTTGCGCCGCTGCGCGCGGCGCAATCACGCAGAGCAGGGTGACCGCCAGCATCGCGATACGCATCCACGGTTTTCTCCGATGTGAAATTCCCGCGGCAAACGCCCGCGAACCTGACGCAGTCAACGGATGGAGCGACCGCGAAGCACTCAACATACGGGGTGACCGCGAAGCACTCAACTTTGATAGCTTCATGCTCGATTCTCCTTTTGTCGCGGGCAGACTCCTACCCAAAGTCCCCCGGGGCGGCATGCGCCCTATTATCTCTAATTTACGCCGGAAGCCAAGCTCAACGGGCGGCGACACGCTGACGGTACGGAATCGGATCGGTGACTCCAGCTTCGGCAAACGCCCTCAGCCGCAACAGGCAACTGTCGCACGCACCGCACGCGGCATCCTCGCTTTGGTAGCACGACCAAGTTAGATGCAACGGAGCACCCAGTTCGACGCCGCGCCGGATGATTTCGCTTTTCTTCAGCGTGATCACCGGCGTCACGATTTCGATTTGCGTCTCCGGCCGGGTGCCTTCGCGGATTACGTTCTGAAAGGCCCGGTAATATTCGGCCCGGCAATCCGGGTATCCCGAGCTGTCTTCCTCTACCGCACCGATATAAATGGCGCCGGCGCCAATTGCTTCCGCCCAACTTACCGCGACCGACAGAAAATGCGCGTTGCGGAAGGGCACGTAGGTGATTGGAATACTGCTGCCGTGGAGGGGGGAAGTGTCGAGCTGATTTTCGGGAACGGAGATATTTTTATCCGTGAGTGCGGAGCCGCCAATCGCCCGGAAGTGATCGAGTTGCACGATGAGCCGCTGCTGCACGCCGTAGAAATCGGCGATGTCGGTAAAGGCGCGGAGTTCCCGATCCTGGGTGAGCTGTCCGTATCCCGCGTGAACTAAGGCAATGCCCCCGCCGTGCCGCTCGCGGGCAATCGCCGCACTGACGCACGAGTCCATCCCACCGCTGAGAAGCACTACCGCTTTGCGCGAATCAGTCATTTATCTTTTGGACGCGTTCGATGGCTACATCGGGCCGGAAATCGCGGTGGCGGCAATTTTTCACTACACGCCTTTTGTGGCCGGGTGCCAGACAAATTTGTGCAGCTGCAATCCTAGACGCACCGGCAGGCCGTCGGCGAGAACCCACTCAACCAACTGTCGCGGCTCCAACCCTTGCCAGTTTCCCTCGGGATCGCTGAACACGGGTGAAAACAGCACTTGGCGCACGCGGGCATGCAGGTTGTGTTTCGCGGTAAATTTAGCGGCAAATTCATAGTCGCGGCGCGTGGAGATGACAAATTTGACTTCGTCGAAGCGACTCAGCGCTTCGAGGTTGCGCACCTCAAAGGTGTCGGCTTCTCCCGAGTCTGGACACTTCACGTCCACGATCTTGATCACTTCTTTGGGCAACTTTCCGATGTATCGCTCACCGCTGGTTTCGACCATGACGATGTAACCATCCGCCAGCAGGATTTTTGCGAGACCATAGATGTCTTCCTGTAGCAGCGGTTCGCCCCCGGTCAGCTCCACCAAAGGCACCGCAGCTGTGGATGCGTGTTGTCCGTCTTTGCGCCCGGCCAACTCATCGACGCGCGCACAGACTTCGTCGACGGTCATTTTCTTCCCGCCGTGAAACGCGTAGGCGGTATCGCACCAGGTGCAGCGAAGATTGCAGCCAGTGAGCCGTACAAAAATGCACGGCAGACCAGCGCGCGTGCCTTCTCCTTGAATCGACTTAAATATTTCGGTGATGAACATGACCTGCGCTCTTAGTTTTATTGACGTCCGGCCTTCGCGCGCGCGGTCTTTCGCGCCAGCCACCAGATCGGCACGAAAAATACCGTCACGGCAATGATCAGCCGCGCGTAGCCTGGCGCGAGTCCCACGGATCGGAAAACCAGGATGTAGCCCAATGCTACCAGCAAGACCGGAATCATCACGATATAGATAGCTCGGTTCATTCTCTGCCTGTTGCTCTTTTTCTATTGCATGTTCCCTATTGCGAAACCTGAAGGCGCGGCCTTTTTTACGCGCCTGGCCGGTACTGCGCGCTGGCAGTATCCGTTTCCCACACGATGGTGTCAGTTACTCGCGCTCCGGCGGGTAAACCCGTCAATTGCCGGGTCACCTCGTCGTAAAAATATTTTGCCAAATTCTCCGCCGACGGATTCACGATGCGGAAAGGCTCGAGGTCGTTGATGAATTGGTGGTCCAGGGCGCCAATAACTCCGCGCAGCACCTGTTTGACCTCGGTAAAGTCGCACAACAGTCCGATCGAATCGAGCTGCGGCCCCTCGAGGGTCACGCGCACCCGGTAGTTGTGCCCGTGCACGTTCTCGCACTTCCCGCGATAACCGCGCAGCGCATGCCCCGCCGAAAACGTCTCTTCTACACTAACCTGAAACATTCCTACTCAATGCCCCCTGAACTTCACGACCGCAAGCCGACCTGTAGCCGCCCTTTTACCCTGAGACTCGAAGGGCCGAGAGGCGGGGTTTAGAGCAAACGCCAGCACAAATCTCTTCCACGAAGCTCCGCGCAATCCGCGCCAACACTCCGCCTAACCCTTCCCCAAAAACCGCGCCACATCCCGCAAATCGTGCGTAGTCGCATACCTCGGCAGCGACTCTAAAAAAATCTTACCATACGGCATGCGCTCAATCCGGCTGTCGAGCAAAGCCAACACTCCGCGGTCAGTCTTAGTGCGAATCAGCCGCCCGAAACCCTGCTTCAGGGCCAACACCGCCTGCGGCACCTGAAATTCCGCAAACGCATTGCGCCCTTCCTCTTGCAAAGCGCTCACACGCGCCGCAACGATCGGATCGCTGGGCACCGCAAACGGCAAGCGGTCCACAATCACGCACGAAAGCTGGTCACCCGGAACGTCCACTCCCTGCCAGAAGCTCGACGTCGCAAACAGCACCGCTCCCGGAGTGTTCTTGAATCGGTCCAGCAGCACGGACCGCGGCGCGGTGCCCTGAAGCAGCAGCGGAAACGACACGCGGTTCCGCACGCGCTCGAACAGATCGTTCATCTGCGAGTAGCTGGTGAACAAGCAGAAGGCGCGCCCCTGGCTCAACTCCAGCAATTTCACGATTTCATCCGCGGCGGCCGGCGCAAATCCCGGATTGCGCACGTCGGGAATCGTTCGCGGTGTGTACAGCAGAGCCTGCTGCGCCCAATCGAATTCCGGCGGCAAGGCGCTTTCCTTCGTATGGTCGAGCCCGACGCGCTGACGAATGTACTCGAAACGCCCGCCGACGGTGAGCGTGGCCGAGGTAAGCACCACGGTGTCGAACTTCTCGAACAGCCGCTCGCGCAAGATCTGGCTGACATCGATCGGCGTCGCTGCGAGAAAGACGCCCTTATTCCGCCGCTCGTACCAATACACGAAATTCCGCTCGTTCGACTCGAACAGAAACGCCAGCTCCTGGCGCATCTCGAAGCTTCGCCGAGCGAGCCGAGTAAGCTCTTCTGGCTTTTGCGTTATTGCCGCGAATTCGGTTTCGAGCCCTTTGAGTGCCATCGCGAGGGCGTCGTAAGCTTCACGGTGCTGCTCGAGAAATGCGGCGCGTTCGGCGCGCGAAAAAGGAAAGCGCCCGTCGCGCGCCGGAAAGCTGTCGAAAAACGCGCGGCCTCGTTCGCGGATTCGTTGCGTCCGGCGCAAAAGCGCGGCCGAACCGAGCCGCAACAGACGCAGCGTCTGATCCGCGTCGCGGGCCAATTCCTCAAACCGGTAGTTCGAAATCTGCCGCCCGAAATAGTCGCTGGCTACGTCCTCCATTTCGTGCGCTTCGTCAAACACCACCGCGGAATATTCGGGCAAGATACTGCCGAAATCGTCCTGCTTCAGCGCCAGGTCTGCAAAAAACAAATGGTGATTCACGATGATCAAATCCGCGTCTTTCGCGCGCTGGTGCATCGCGGTGACGAAACACTGATTGAACTCCGGACACTTCTGGCCAGAGCAGGTATCTCGCCGCGCATCGAGCCGGGTCCACAAATCGGAGTCATCCGGCAAAAAGGTGAGCTCCGCGCGGTCCCCGGTTTCCGTCAGCTTGGCCCAATCGCTTATCTGCCGGAACGCGTCAATCTCCTCCAAGCCTTTCAGCATCCGCTGGTCGGCCATCTGATGCGCTTTAACCCGGCACAAAAAATTCGAACGCCCCTTCATCACCGCAACCTTCAGCTCCGGCGCAAAATGCTTCTGCAGGAAGGGAACGTCTTTTTGGTAGAGCTGCTCTTGCAGCGATTTCGTTGCCGTGGAAATCACCACGCGTCGCCCGCTGCAAATCGCCGGGAGCAGGTACGCTAAGGTTTTCCCGGTGCCAGTGCCGGCCTCGACGACCGCATGGTGCTTCGAAGTGAACGCCTCGTGCACCAGCTCAGCCATTTGCAACTGGGCAACACGGTGCTCGTACCCGCCGATCATGCAGCGCGCCAGCAGCCCGCCTGGACCAAACACATCGTGCATCGCGCGGCCGGAAGCTTTTTCGCGTGAAGCAGGACTCGTTTCATCCGTGATCCGAGCAACATCACGTCGGCGCGGCAATTCCTCATCGAACGGCGCATAAACGCGCTCCGCTGCAACGCCTTTCGCGAGCGTCACAGCACTCTCGCGCTGTCTTGATGCCGCCATTTCACGCTTGGCCAAAAAGGTATCCTGCGAACCCGCGTACCACCGCGAGCGCGCCACCGCTAACCATAACACACGGCCCAATCCCCGTAAGTGTTTGGTACCGCGCCCGCCGGCCAGTGAAATTTTGAACAATAAGCCCAACGGTTCCTGCCGGATACCGTCCAACGAGGAGGTACAGTCAAGTACTGGACTCTGCGCGAATTCGTTTTCTGTCCACGATGTGGGGGACTTCGATGAAACGTACGCTCTTCGCACTCTCCGTGCTTTGCCTGGCGACACTCGCCTTTACGCCGATATTGCCCAGACTCTTTCGCTTGCGAACTCCCGCACCACGAAGCGCGCCGGCAGAAAATGTCGACGCCAGCCGCGGCAAAGTGCTCTCGGCATACGGCAAGCTCCCGCTCGATTTCGAAGCAAACCAGGGTCAGACCGACCCACGCGTAAAATTTCTCGCACGCGGAAGCGGCTACACCGTTTTCGTTACGGGCGCCGAAGCAACCCTTCTGCTGGAAGCACGGTCCTCCGACGCTGCGATTTCGAACCTCAAGAAGTCGAGCCTACCAAGCGAACGCAAAGCGCAGAAGCGTCTCGCCGCCGCTGTGCATCTCGCTTTGGCCAGCGCGAATCCTCATGCCGAGGTCGAACCCCTCGACATACAGCCCGGCAGCAGCAACTACCTGCTCGGCAACGACCCTGCGAAGTGGCGCCGCAACGTTCCGCACTTCGGACGCGTTAAAGTGCACGGCGTTTATCCCGGCGTGGACCTCGTCTACTACGGCAACCAGGGCCAACTCGAATCGGATTTCATCGTTGCTCCCGGAGCCAGCGCAACCCAAATCGAAATGCGCGTCGTAGGCGCCGACAAGCTCGATCTGGACGCGCAGGGCAACCTCACTCTGTCCACAGCGGCAGGCGACGTCACCCTGCATCGGCCCCGTGCGTATCAACAGATCGCGCAATCGCGTCAGGAAATCGGCGCAAACTACGTCCGGCGCGGCCCACGCGCTGTCGGCATAGAAGTCGCTGCCTACGATTCTAGCCAACCGATCGTCATCGACCCAGTCCTAAGCTATTCCACTTATCTAGGCGGCACTGCAAATCAATTTGTCGCCGGCATCGCCGCCGATTCCAGCGGCTTTGCCTACGTGACTGGCTTCACCAACTCCACGACGTTCCCCACGGTTGCAGGTTCCTTCCAGACCACGCTCAGCAACACTTCCGGGAACGCCTTCGTTACCAAACTAAAGCAAGACGGCACCGGCCTGGTCTATTCGACCTTTCTCGGAGGCACCGGCAGCAAGGGTGATTCCGCGCACGCCATTGCCGTGGATGCAGCGGGTGACGCCTACATCGTTGGCTCCACGTCCTCAAGCGACTTCCCCATCAAAGTGACTGCCTATCAGTCTGTCAATAAGGGCGGAGGAGGCTTCTTCACGAAGCTCGACCCCACCGGTTCCACTCTGCTCTATTCGACCTATTTCAATGGCAGCGGCACCGACCGACTGAACGCCGTTGCCGTCGGGACCAACGGCAATGCCTTCATCACCGGATCCACCACTTCCCCCGATTTCCCCATCATCCTGGCAACCGCTCTCCAGAACACCAACAATGTCACCGGGAGCCAGATCGGCACAGCCTTCCTCTCAAGAATCGATCCCTCACAGAGCGGGGTTCCCTCACTGGTTTACTCGACGTATCTTGGCGGCTCAAAGGAGGATGCAGGCCTCGGCGTCGCGGTGGATTTCGCATTTAACGCCTACGTTGTCGGTTCTACCTCTTCGCTGGACTTCCCCCAACCGTCCCCCAAAAACGGCTTCCAGCAAACCCTGAAGAACCCGAGCGGCAATGCCTTTGTCGCCACAATCGACACCACGCAACCCGCGCGCCTGGTGTATTCCACGTACCTCGGCGGCTCACCCAATGGCCAGGGTAGCAGCCCGGGCGATGTAGGAGCCTCCATCGCCGTTCCAGCCGCCGGCGGCCTCGCCTACATTACCGGTTATACCTACGCGACGGACTTTCCAACCGTCGCGCCCCTCGACACCCACAGCAACACTCCGTTTCAGAAAGCGATCATCGCGCAACTGGACACCACCAAGTCCGGCGCCGCCTCCTTGCTTTATTCGACGTATTTCGGCGGAACCGTTTTCACCGTAGGGTCCGCGCAGCCAGGCGCGGACCTGGGATTTGGCATTGCCATCGATTCCCTGAAAAATATCTTCGTGGCGGGAACCACCAGCAGCGCCGATTTTCCAGTCACGCCTGGAGCGCCGCAACCCACAAAAATCGGAACCCAAAACGCTTTCCTCTCCGAGCTAAATCCCGCCGGCAGTGCCGTGCTCTTCTCCACTTACTTGGGTGGAAGCACGGACGCTGCGGAGTCTGTGGCGTTGGACGGAGCCACACCCGCTAACGCTTATATCGGCGGCGTCACGGCCGGCAACTTCCCCACTACGGTCGGCGCGTTCCAAACGATCGATGCCGTCACTGGCGGCAACAACAACGACGGCTTCGTCGCCAAGATTTCACCGGGCGCGGTTACCGGCGTCTTCGTCTCTCCAGCCTTCTTGTCGTTTGGAAATCAGGCCGTTCACACCCCAAGCTCCGCAAAAACGGTGACGTTGTTCAATCATTCCGCAAGCGTTCTAAGCTCTATTGCGATTGCCTTCACCGGCGCCAACGCGGCTGACTTCACTCAAGGAACCTCCACGTGCACGACCACACTGGCCGTGAACTCCACTTGCAGCATTGAAGTGATCTTCACACCATCAAAGGCCTCGAGTGAAATCGCAGCCTTGAGCATCGCTGATAGCGACAGTACCAGTCCGCAAACGGTCGCCCTGACCGGCACGGGCACGGCCCCTACAGCCACCGTCTTTCTGACACCGGCCGCAGTCGATTTCGGCAATCAAGCGATCAACGTCACTAGCCCTGCCAAGACCGTCACGCTAACGAACAACAGCGCCGTCGCGCTGACCGGCATCGCGATCAGCATCGGTGGCGCGTCGCCCACCTTATTCGCCCAAACCAACACTTGCGGCACCACACTCGCGGTCGGCGCAACCTGCACGATCAGCGTCACTTTTACTCCCAAGATCGCCGCAACTGCCACAGCCACCCTGGGCGTGGCTGACAGCGACATTAGCAGTCCGCAAACCGCCACTCTCTCTGGAACCGGCACGAGTTCAAGTCCCGACTTCACCGTAACCGTAGCGCCCACCACGGCCACGGTCGCGGCTGGCGGCAGCACTGGCATCACGGTAACGGTCACCGGACTGGGCGGCTTCGTCACGCCGGTCGCCTTGACCTGCTCGGGGGCGCCGGTGGGTGCCAGCTGCAAGCTGGCCCCGTCCACCGTGACACCCACTCCAACCGGCGCCACATCCACTGCCACGGTCGCGACCACCCCGCGGGCAATTGTCGGACCGGCTGCGTTCCGGCTCCGCTTGGAACCACGCTTCCCGATTGCCGCCTGGCCTATCTCCTTGGCTTTGTTATTACTGGCGGCATGGTTGGCACGTCGCCAGCCTGCCAGAAAGCTCGCTTGGACGTTCGCACTGCTCGCTTTGGCTTCTCTGGGAGGGTGCAGTGGCTTGCCCCACAACGGGACCCCAGCAGGCAACTACACCTTGACCATCACCGGCACGGCGGGCACGCTAACGCATCAGGTAACCGTCTCGCTGACAGTGACCTAACTTGGCGGAAGCTCGGATTGCGCGGGCGGGCACAGAGCGGGTCTGCCTAGTATTGCGTCGGACGCGGGGCGCTCCTGGATTTGCTAAAGTATTGCGGTGCCACGACATCCAAGACATCCGTTACACATCGCAGCTTCGCTCCAGTTTCGATGGGGTGTTTGCGGAGCCCGCGGAGGGAGCCCGTAGGGCGACCGCAGCGGGCTCCGCAAACGCGCCTCGCGTCACCACCAGCGCCCGCGTTCTCTGGCCCAGCGGATCGATCTCTCGCAGATTCATATGCCGATAACTCACCAGCAGCTTTTCGTCGAAGCGCTCCACGCACACCCTTTTTCCGGCCAGCGCTTCGCACACGAACCAGCGCCGCCCCGCTACCGACAACATGCCATTGGCATCCAACTGCCGCACCTCGCTGCCCTCGGGATACTCCCACTCGCGCGGCTGCTCCTGATACGCGCGAGCGCTCGGGCGATACCGTTGTGCAGGCCGCTGCATCCCGAGCGCCTCGTGCGGCCGCTCATGGTTATAGGTATGGCGCAGTTTCGCCAGCGCCGCAGGACACTCCCGCAGGTAACGCGGTACACCGTGGTACCGCAATTCGCTTCCCACCGTACCGTTCGCCCGTTCCACCTTTCCTTGCGTTTGTGGATGCGCCACTCGTCATACCGCAGCGTAATCCCTTGTTCGATCAGCCCGATCGACAGCCACGTCAGTCCCCACCCATTGGTCGGCGACCACCACAGCGAACCGTGATCCATCAGCATGGCTTGCGGCAACCCGTAACCGCGAAACGTTTCCACCAAACACGGGTACGCTTGCTCGATCACCAACGCCGACAGCGCGTGCAAGCCCAACAAATACCGGCGGTGATCGTCCACGATGGCCAGCGCGTGGCACTCGCCATCCTCCACCGTATATTTGGCCTTGCTGTCCATCTGCCACAACTGGTTCGGCTCGCTGCGCTCAAATCTTCCCGGTGCCGCTCCCGGCTCGGGTGGGGCGATCATTTCGTGGCGCGCCAGGATGCGGTGGATGGTGCGCACCGGCAGCTGCACCGCGGCTTGCTCGCGCAACAGAATGCGCAGCTTCTTGGCTCCCCAGCCGGTGCGCTGACGCAACGCCACCACCTGTTGCTCGGTGCTGGCCGTGGTGCGCCGCGGACTGCGGTGCGGCCGCCGACTGTGCTCCTGTACCGCCGTCAACGTCCGCGCTTGTTCGTACCGTCGCAGCCACCGGTATCCGGTCGGCCGCGAAACCTCAAACTCCCGACACAACCGCGCCAGAGCTTCCCGCCGGCCCTGCGCGCGGATCACCAACTGAATGCGCTGCTCGCTCACACCCGTCGTTCTCCATGGCATCGCCGGTCCTCCCGACCGGCAACTCTAAACAGCTCCGCACCTGTAAAGGATGTCATGGCACCGCACACTAAAGCGCGCCCCTACATTTCCTCGTCGTCGTCGTCCATATTGGCGCTGTTTTAAACGCTAGATGAACGGCAAACTTACAGCATGACTTGCGGAGAAATGAAGGTTGAGCCGGTCGTGCTGGAAGGGGCGCAGGTGCGGCTGGAGCCTTTGTCGCGGGCGCATCTTCCGAGATTGTGTGAGGTGGGGCTGGAGGAGGAGTTGTGGCGATGGATTCCTACTCCGCTGCGAACGGCGGCCGACATGTCGGCGTATGTTGAACTGGCGCTGAAGGAACAGGCGGACGGCACGTCGCTGCCATTCGCGCAGATCGAAAGGGCGACGGGACGGGTGATCGGCAGCACACGGTACATGAATATCGAGAAAGTCCATCACCGCGTGGAGATCGGGTGTACGTGGATCGGGCGCGAGTGGCAGCGCAGCGTGGTGAATACCGAGGCGAAATACCTGCTGCTGCGGCATGCGTTTGAAACGCTGGGGTGCATGCGTGTGGAATTGAAGACCGATTCGCTGAACGAGAAATCGCGTGCGGCGATCTTGCGCATTGGAGCGAAGCAGGAAGGAATATTCCGGAACCATATGATGACGTCCACCGGGCGAATCCGGGACACGGTATATTTCAGCATCGTGGACTCGGAATGGCCTGGCGTGAAGTCGGACCTGGAACGCAGACTAAGCAGATGAAGAGCCGCAAATGTCGCCTTTCTGTCGCGCCGTATCCAAAACAATTCACGTCAGCCCGCGCTTCCCCGCGTTAGCGCTTCCGATTAGGCGCATTCGATTACTCGGGTTGACCACGTTTTCGCGACGATTGCGATTATGGAAATTTTGGTCGGAATACTAACCACCGCTTTCTGCCTTCCATTCCGGGTCCAAATCAGCGCATATTGTAGGTACACATCAAACTATGACGGAGAATCGATTGGGGCCCGAAGCCACTCGAGAACAGCGGCGGAGCGAGCGGATCAGGTTGAGCGTGCCCGTCCTTATGACGACGGAGACGCTGGACCATGTACCCGTGCAGGAAGTGACGCAAACCGTCACCGTGAACGCCCACGGTGGTCTGTTCAAACTGAAGATGGAAGTGCTCGCGGGCCAGCCCATGACTCTCGTGAACTTGCAGACGAACATGGAGCAGCGCTGCCGGGTGGTGCGCGTGGAACAATTGCCCGCCGCGGAGTTTGGAGTTGCTTTTGAATTTGCGAGTCCGACGCCGGAGTTCTGGTCCCTGAAGGTTCCTCCGGCCGATTGGAACGCGGTGCGGTCGAAGTCCTGATTTCCGCGGCGAAGGAATAAGTGCTGCTTCGCGGAACTGTAGTGTTCTGGTATCCTCCCGGTCCATGCCATCCGTTGAAAACGAAAAACAGAGCCTGACGCAGGCGTGGTGGTTTTTTCCGGCGCTGATTGCGCTGGTGTACTTTGCGGCGCACATGGCGACGGCGAACCGCTACGGATACTTCCGCGACGCGCTGTATTACCTGGCTTGTTCGGAACATCTCGATTGGGGTTACGTGGATCAGCCGCCGCTGATCGCGCTGATAGCGTGGATCACGCGTCATACGCTGGGTACTTCGCTGCGGGCGCTGCTGGTGTGGCCGGCGCTGGCGGGTTGCGCGCGGATTTTGCTCACGGCGGCGTTTGCTCGCGAACTGGGGGCGCGGCGGTTTGGCACGGCGTTGGCGGCGATGCTGGCGGCGACGCCCGGGGTTTGGTACGCGATCGATCATCAGTTTGCGATGAATGCGCTGGAGCCGCTGTTTTGGACCGGTTGCGCCTTCATCGTGCTACGCATGATCAAAACCAACAATCCCAGATGGTGGCTGACGTTCGGATTGGTGGCGGGCTTGGGCCTGGAAAATAAATATTCGGTCGCAGTGTTTGCGTTCGCGCTTTTGGTGGGTTTGCTGTTGACCGAGCAGCGTAAGTTGGTACTCACGCCGTGGTTGCTGGCGGGCGGGGGCGTGGCGCTGCTGGTCTTTCTGCCGAATCTTTTATGGAACGTGCAGCATAACTGGCCATTCCTCGAGTTGATGCACAATATCCGCGCTTCCGGGCGGGATGTGGTGCTGACGCCGGTGGATTTTTTCGCGCAGCAAGTACTGCTGATGAATCCTCTGAGTTTGCCGTTCTGGCTGGCGGGATTGGGTTTTTACCTTTTTTCCAAAGAAATGAAGTCTTATCGCGCGTTCGGATGGGCATTCTTGATCACCATCGGGTTTTTTCTGATGGCTCACGGCAAGAATTATTATTCGGCGCCGGCGTACCCGATCGTGTTGGCTGCCGGGGGCGTCGCGACCGAACGATTCCTGCGGGCTCGGCGTCTTGAATTGCATCCTGGCTTACGGGCAAGCATGCAAGCGGGCTGCGTCGCTTGGTTATTGCTGGGAATCGGTGGGTTTCTTCCGGTCACACTGCCGATTTTGCCGGTGGATGCCTACCTGCGGTACCAAGAGCATTTGCCGTTTGCGATTCCACGGTCGGAACAGTCGCACAGGCAAGCGGCGCTGCCGCAGCACTATGCGGACGAATTCGGATGGCCGGAGATGGTGGCGGCCGTGGCGCGGGTCTATCATTCGCTGCCGGAAGAGCAGCAGCGCAAGACGGCGATCCTCACCGATAACTACGGAGAAGCGGGCGCGATCGATCTTTTTGGGGCGCAGTACGGTTTGCCAAAAGCGATCTGCCCGCACCAGAACTATTTCGTATGGGGTCCACGAGACTATTCCGGAGAAATCATGATTCTGGTGGGCTCCGCGAGGATTGACGAAGCGCGGGAGTTCTTTGATTCGGTTGAGCCGGTGGCTAAACTGGACAATCCGTACGCCCTACCCAATGAAATCCGGCCGATTTTGTTGGGGCGCGGACTGAAGACCAGTCTGCACCAGCTGTGGCCGCAGCTCAAGAAATGGGATTGAGTAAAGACGCGGGTGATGCCCCCGGCTACAGCCCGTTTTTAGCCCCCCGCAACTATCCAAACGCGATGGTGTTGAATAGACGGTAGGGATTGAACCGTTTGGAGGAAATACCGATGGCGGCTTGGAGCTTTCCCAGGGTGAAGATGTCGCTGGCGGCGGCGTGTTTGTGTGGATTGGTGGCGGTTGGATGCGACGATCACGTGCAAATCACGCGCGATCCGGATGTGCACATCGCGCCGGGCGCGACCTGGGCTTGGCAACCAGCCGAACCCCGGGCCGCGAATGATTCGCGCCGAGTGCTTTCGCGGGATGAGCCGCGGCGCAACGAGCCGCCGGAGCGCGAGTCGGTGGAGCGCGAAACAAGCGCCGAGAATCAGCTGGTCCAAGATAAGGTGAAGACGGCCATTCAACAGGCCCTGACCGCGAAGGGATTGAAGCAGGTGAGCGACCCGGCGGCGGCGGATTTCCTGGTCGATTATCATTTCGCGGTGGAGCGGCGCAGTGCGACGGTGCAGACCGTGTATCCGGGCGCGTACCCGGGATTGGTTTGCGGTCCGTTCGGATGCTGGGAAGGATGGGACTACGGGCCGGCGGCGGTGGGCTACCAGCGGGTGCACTTCCGCGAGGGGACTATCGTGTTTGACTTCACGCAGGCCGCGACCAAGCACTTAGTGTATCGCGCGGTGGGCGAGAAACCGGTGCGGCGCAATACATTCTCGCTGACGCAGGAGGATATCAGCGGGCTGGTGAATCATCTGTTGAAGGATTTGAAGACCGGGAAGTGACGCGGGAGACCGAGGCTGCGAGGCGCGGGTTGCCGGGATTTCTCCACTCCGGAACGGCAAAAGCCGCTGTCCCTCCGGTCGATATGAGAGTTTGGGGCTTTTGAGGGGAGCAGATTTCGGATTTTGAGGGGGCAGGTTTAGGATTTTTGACGGGACCAGGTTTGGGGATTGGTTTCGATTTTTAAGGGAACAGGCCTCCGGGCTTGTTCCCTTTTCTTTAGTGGGCTTGACTGCGGCTGACTATGGCAGGAGGCCGAAGGCGGCTACGCTGTTCTGCGTGCCGACGTAGACTTTGCCGTTGGCAACTACTGGCGTGATGAACTTGTTGCCGGAGAACTGGTCACGGCTAATGGCGGCTTGATTCGAATTGTACAGTTCGATGGCGAGGTTCGTGGCGTCATATGCATGCAGGACGCCGGTGCCGCCGTTTTCCACGACCCAGACGATGCCGTTAGTCGCGCCATTCGCGGAGATGCTGGGAGTGGCGCCGGGATAGCCGAAGGTGTGGGCGCTTTGCGATGAAGGCGAGGTGGCCAGCTTTCCGCCGGTGATGGGGAAGGCCTTGATGGAATCGCCGACGGCGCCGTAATAGACCGTACCGTGGAAGTAGCTGGGTTTGGACCACACTCCACCGCTCAGCTGACCGTTGATCTGCTGATAGATATTGTCGCGGCTGGAGTTGAATTTGCCCATGTTGTCGCGATCGACGACGTAGATATTCGCATCTTTTCCGGAGCCTACCGCGAGGTGCCGGGTTGCGCCGGTGGAATCGACGAGATCGGGCAGGAGCAGCGGGCCGCCCGAGCCGAAGTCAGAGTCAGAGTTGGATTCGGAGACGGTGTTGAGCGGCGTGAAGTAGTCGAGTAGCGTCAGTGGAGCTGACGAGGAAATCTTCGCGAAGCAGTTGCCGCAATTTTGATTTGCCGGGAAACCTTTGCTGTCGAGCGTGGTGTCGAAGTCGCCGTTGCCCACGATGAAATAGATGTTGCCCGAGGCGTCGGCCGCGGGCGCCGCGCCCGACATCCATATGCCACCTTCGTTGCCGTTGGGAACGAGGTTT